>Ga0335074_10008083_pt1 | contig 14617 bp, 15 predicted proteins | sample Lox_Sample_23_FD_206715 | JGI IMG/M metagenome (GOLD analysis project Ga0335074, IMG submission 206715) | Soil microbial communities from Loxahatchee National Wildlife Refuge, Florida, United States - Lox_Sample_2.3 | ecosystem: Environmental > Terrestrial > Soil > Wetlands | place: USA...
TTCTCCTCGCCGGTGAGCAGGTTGTCGACCGCTGAGAACTGGCCGGTGACCCCGATCGCCGTGCGCACCGCCGCGGGGTCTCGGGCCACGTCATGGCCTGCGACGCGTACCTCGCCGCCGTCGGCGTGCACCACCGTGGACATGATCTGCACGATCGTGGTCTTGCCGGCACCGTTGGGACCCAGCAGCGAGAACGTTGTTCCAGCGCCGACCTCCAGATCGATGCCGTCCAGGACGACCTTGTCGCCGAACGACTTGCGCAGCCCGGTGGCTACGATCGCCGGCGTGGATGCGGGGCTGGTCATGCCCCCTCCTTTCGTCACCGCGGCCCGGTGGCCGCGGTCACGTAGAGAGTGCATGCAGCGGGATTCACCCCGGTTTCACGCCGGTTTCACGCGGCGCGGACCGGTATTACACTCTCCGGCATAGTGCGGGCGCTGCCGGGAGGGCGCGAGTGACCAGGGATTCGATCCGCGGTTCGTCGGACCGGAGCATTCTGATCCTCACCAGCCTGGCGGGTTCGCCCAAGCACGGGTACGCGCTGATCAAGGACATCGAGGAGTTCGCCGGGGTCAAGCTCGGGGCCGGAACGCTATACGGCGCGCTCGCCGTGCTCGAGAAGGCCGGCCTGGTGGAGGCGCTGCCCGCGCAGGACCGCCGTCACCCGTACCGGATCACCGCGACGGGCCGGGAGCAGCTCCGCGAGCGCCTGTCCGAGGCGGCGCGCATCGCCCAGGTCGGGCTGCGGCGTATCGCGGAGGCACTGCCGTGAACCGCTGGCTGCTGGCGCTGTACCCGCGCCGGTGGCGGGACCGGTACGGCGCGGAGGTCGCCGACCTGGCCGACGAGCTCATCGCCGCGGGCGACACGACCCCGCTGCGGGCCGCGCTCGGCCTGCTCGCCGGGGCGGGCGCCGAGCGCTGGCGGGTCGCGACCAGCCGCGCCGTGCTCATGCCTGCGGCCGCGTCGGCCGCGGCCGCAGGCGGGATCGCGCTGGCGGTGAGCCACACGCTGCACGGCGCGCCAGCGAGTACGCCGTACTTCGAGGCCCACCCGGTCGGCCTGCTGCTCACGGCCATCGACGTGGGCTGGGCCGCGATGGAGATCCGTGAGTTCGCCCGGGGGCGCCGGTCGCCGCGCTGGCCGGGCCGGTCCGTGGCGGCGCACCACCGCGCCTGCTGGGCCGCCATCGGCGGGTCCGCGGTCGTCATGACCCTGATGATGTACCTGGCCCCGCCGGCCGTCCCGGCCGCCGCGATCCGCCCCGGTGGTGCGGCATTCGCCGTCGGCGTGGCGTTCCTGCTCTCCGGCCTCGGGCTGCGCGCATGGTCGTTCCGGGCGCTGGGCGACCAGTACTTCAGCTTCGCCATCGCGGTCAGCCCGGATCAGGAACTGGTCACCAGCGGTCCGTACCGTCTGGTGCGGCACCCCGGGAACGCCGGGTTCCTGCTGATCTCCATGGGGTTCGGGCTGGCGTCCGCGAACTGGGTGGCCGTGGCCGCCAGCGCGCTGCTGCCGCTGGCCGTGCTCGTCTGGCGGATCCGCGTCGAGGAGGATGCGCTGCTCGCGGTGCTCGGCGATCGGTACCGCCGCTACGCGTCGGGCCATCGGCGCCTCGTCCCGCTGATCTGGTGACCGCGGTCACGCGCTGGTGATGGCGGTGCCGCGCCGAAGCCACGGGCCGCGGCTAAGTCGTGTCTCGTAGATCATCGGGCTTGGTCCGGTCGCTGATCCGGATCGCGGCACCTCCGAGGCAAATACGGGCGCACCGGAAAGCAGCACACGTCAAGCCGAAACCCAGCAGATGGCCAGAACCAGCGAGCCCGCCCAGTAAAATAGCGACATACAGAATATTTCGGGCACACTTTTGGTAAGCCGAGTAGTGTCGCCGGCACGGCGCTGTCGTTCTAGCAGACGCTACGGGCCGGCGACACTAAGGAATGTCCTGCCTGGTAGCTGCTGAGATCTACGGGGCACGCTCTAGGCTAGCCCGCCACCGCTCTCCTCTATTACACTTTCCGATATATACTTTTTGGGCGCAACCGGAGGCCCGCGATCTGCCGGCGGCAGTGGAGGAACGATGAGGATCGTGCTCAGCGTGACGGGGGCCATATGGCTGATCTTCGAGCTGGCCCTGATCGCGCGGGACCGGCAGCGCGGCAAGGGCGGCACCGGCAGGGACCGCGGAACGCGCGGGCTGAACATCGGCCTGATCGTGATCGCGATTCTGGCGGCGGACGCGCTGGCCGCGGCGATCGGCAAGCACTCGCCGTTGCGGATTCCCGGGGCCGGGCCCTACGGCTGGCCGATCATCGCCGGGCTCGTCATCATCTGGGTCGGGCTGGCGATCCGGATCTGGGCCGTGGTCGTACTCGGCCGCTCGTTCCGCACCACCGTTGAGGTCGATGCCGCGCAGCCCGTCGAATCGCGCGGCCCCTACCGGTGGGTGCGCCATCCCTCGTACTCCGGCCTGCTGCTCATCGCGGCCGGGTACGGCCTGGCATTAGGCACCTGGCCGGGGCTGGCGATCTGCCTGGTGCTGCCCGTGGCCGCCCTGCTGCGCCGCATCCAGGTAGAGGAAGCAGAACTGGCCCGGGTGCTCGGAGACCCCTACCGCGACTACCGCGACCACACCAAGCGCCTCATCCCCGGCGTCTGGTGAGCCGAGCTTCACTCAGCCGGAATGCAGACTCGGCCTGTGGGCTGCCCTCGAGGCGCGGGTCGCCGTCGTACCAGACCAGGCCGAGCATCCGATACTGGGCTAGTCCTTTGAACAGGTTCACGATGTTGGCGTACTGCTCCGTGCTGGGCAGCACGCCGGTCCCGGACAGCAGGATCGGCTTATTGGTGGCGGCCCGCACCTGATCGATGGTTCGTACGAAGACACTGCCGAAGGTGTCGGACGGATTCATGTAGACGCCGTTGATCCCCACCCACGTGACCAGTCCACCAGAGCATGATCGGGCCGGCCGGGCCTGCTGATACTTGCCCGGAGCGCCTTGCGGCGGGAGACCGTCGCGGCGGCAGCGGCGGCGACCGGCAAGCCTTCGGCCCATTCGGCGCTGGCGTTGCTGGGCCATGTGGTCTCGTCTTGCCAGCTGCCAGATTCCACGCCCGCCGATCCGTCAGCGCCGGACTACATCTTCTACCGGATCTCAAGATCAGTTGCGATATATGGCTTTACCGATCGGCGGGATGTCGTTTAGACGCATGTGGTCTAGCTAGTGACCCACGCGAGAATGTGGTCGTTCACCTCGCCGGGCTGCTCCAGCTGCAGGAAATGGCCGGCATGCTCTATCACGACCATGCGTGAGGACGGGGCGAGAAACTGCTCTGTGCCGCGCGCGATATCCAGCCGGATGCAGCCGTCGTCGGCTCCGTGCAGATACAGGGTCGGCTGCGGCGCCTGCTTGCCGGCGGCCTCCTGCTCGGCCGCGTAGCCCGAGGCGCCATCGGACGAGTTCCCCGGTGGGTCCTCGATACCCAGGGCCCGGTAGTAGCCGCCGGCGGCGCGGTAGTAGCCGATCGCGGCCGCCAGGTTGGGGGGATCGCGCAGGGACTCCTTCACCCGGGCCAGATGGTCGCTGGCCGGGAATCCGGGCGACCAGTCGGCCCACAGCCTGTCCAGGAACGCCATGTTGTCGCGGGCAACCACCGCGTCGGCGAACCCGTTCGGGTCGCGGAACATGAACGTGTAGAAGAGCCGTTTGAGCTGCTCATAGTCGCTGAAGATCACCGCGTCCAGCGCGGACGGCGGCACGGCCAGGGTCACCAGCCGCCGCCAGCGGTCGGGGGCGAAGGCGGCCGCCCCGTACGCGGTCTCGGCTCCCCAGTCGTGCCCGATCAGCACCGCGTCCCCGCCGCCACCCAGGGCCTCGTGCAGGGCCACCGCGTCGGCAACGAGCGCACCGACCTGGTAGGCGCCGTCGGCCGGGATCGCCGTCGGCGCGTATCCGCGCATGAACGGCGCCACCGCGTGGAACCCGGCGCCGGCCAGGGCCGGCAGCAGGTGCTGCCAGGTGTGTGCGGTGTCGGGGAATCCGTGCAAGCACAGCGCCAGCGGGCCCGAACCTGCCTCGAGCAGCCCGAACTCGAGGCCGTTGGCTCGCACCGTGGCGGTGCGCAAGCGAACGGGAGCAGCCATGGGCGCCTATGCCTCCCCGCGCTCGCGCAGCACATCGCGGAACTCCTGCACCGCCTCGTCCTGGTCGGATCCAAGATCCTCGGCGACGACCATCTTCGTGTCGGCCCAGTAGGCCCCGGCGTACTGATCGCCGTCCGCCTGGAGAACCAGGAGCGGGTGGTGCGCGATCTTTATGTGGTCGTACACGTCGTCCCACGAGGTGCCGGCGGGCACGAGGCCGATCGCGGGCGACTCGCTGTCGTCGTACTCCAGATCGTCGAGCAACGGCCCCTCGCTCCATGCCTGATGATTCGCGTCGCTGGTGCATCCAAAGGCTACGGTCGCACGGCCAGCGGGCTCCAGTCCTGGTCGAGTTCGCCGAGGTGCGGCGGAAATTACCCGATATTTGCACCCGACTTGGAACCACAGATCGCCAACACTCGTATTGAATACGTACTGGCGTCTTCTCCAGCGAAGTTCCGGCCAAGAGCCGTGATCTCGGGCTGCCCGTTTTGGGGAGATCTGGTCCTCGGCCTGGGTGGACGCCGCGCGTGGTGTTGGCCAGGGGTCATACGAGGCGACGGGACATTCGGTGGCGCGAGAAGAAGGGCCCGACCGGGACGGGCTAGAGTCCGAGGACAGCACCAAAGCGACGGCGGCCGAGGCGGTTGACGCTGACGAGCATGACGACGTGAGCCAGCCTGCCGAGGTTGCCGGCAGTGACGAGTCGCCCGAGGTGGCTGCGCCCACGGCCGTCACCAAAGCGCTGCCGGTCATCGAGCCCGTTGCCGAGGCAGAGCCGGCCGTCGAGGCAGAGCCCGAGGCCGTCGCCGAGCCTGAGGCCGCGGAGCCGCCCGCTGCCGAGGACGAGCCTGTTGCCGGGGCAGAGCCGGTCGTCGAGGACGAGCCTGCCGTCGCAGAGCCTGTTGTGGCGCTGGAGCCCGTTGCGGTGGAGCCCGTTGCGCTGGAGCCCGTTTCGGTGGCGGAACCCGTCGCTGTGGCCGAGCCCGCCGCCGAACCGGAGCTTGTCGCCGTGGTCCCGGCGGTCGCTCCCGCCGACGGCGGAAGGCGGCGGCTGTCCTGGAAGATCGCCACCGCGGTGGGCGCCGCGGCCGCGATCCTGATCGCTTCTGTCGTCGTGGCGGCGACCTCGAGCACGGCAGCGAGCCCTCAGGCGAGCCACAACAAGAAGGCAGCAAAGGCCGCGGCTCTCAGCCTTGTTTCCGTCAGCCCGGCCGACGGCGCCACAAGCGTGAACGGCGCCGCCCCGATCACCGTCACGTACTCCGGCCCGGTCACCAAGTCGACCCCGCTGCCCACGCTGTCCCCGGCCATCCCGGGGAGCTGGCAGGTTTCCAAGGACAAGGCGATCTTCACCCCGCAGGTGGGCTTCAGGCAGAACACCCACGTGACCGTGAACGTCCCCGCGCCGGCCGGCACGACCACGACCGCCGCAACGAGCTACAGCTTCACGACGGGCCACTACTCAATGGTCCGCATGGATCAGCTCCTGGCGCAGCTCGGGTACATCCCCGTGACCTGGACGCCGACGGACCCGTCCGGCGACATTCCCGCCTCCGACGCGAACGCGCAGCTGTCCGCCGCGTATGACCCGCCGGCCGGCACCTTTACCTTCGACTCCGGCTACCCGCCCGCGCTGACCCGGCAGTGGTCGGTGGGGACCAGCAACGAGATCACCGACGGCGCGATCCGCACCTTCGAGTTCGACCACAACATGAACATGGACGGCGTCGCCGGCCCGCACGTGTGGGCACACATGTTCTCCGCGATCGCGAAGAACCAGCAGAACCAGCACGGTTACACCTACGTGTGGGTGACCCAGGCCGGCGCCGAGCACCTGAAGCTGTACCACAACGGCCACGTCGCGATCACCTCGCCGGTGAACACGGGTATCGCCGGCAGGTCCACCGCGGACGGCACCTTCCCGGTCTACCTCCGCTACACCGTCACCCAGATGCAGGGCACCAACCCGAACGGCACGCCGTACAACGACACCGTGTACTGGGTGTCCTACTTCAACGGCGGCGACGCGGTTCACGCGTTCCCCCGAGCCAGCTACGGCTGGTACCAGTCGCTCGGCTGCGTCGAGCTCCCGTACGACGGGGACGGCCCCGGCGTCGCGGAGAACGTGTGGAACCTGATCACCTACGGGACGCTGGTGACCGTCACCGGCCCGGTGGCCTGACCGGACGGGCTCACACCGAACTCACACGCCGTTCCGTCGCCAGCCGAAACGGGCCGAATTAGGGTGCGTGTATGAGCGCATCCCCGGTGACGCCGTCGGCGCCCACGACCACGCGCCGGGGGCGGGTCACGGGCCGGGCAAAGCTGGACTTCTGGTTCGACGCTGTTCTCCTCGTCGCGTACACCGTGGTCTACAGCTACGGGTTCACCGGGGATGTGATCCACGAGTGGCTCGGCATCGGGATCGGCGCCGCCCTGCTCCTGCACCTGACGCTGCACTGGGACTGGGTCGTCCGCACCACCGGGCGGCTGCTCAACCCCCGCGGCCACGACAAGCTGATCTGGCTCGTCAACCTGGCGCTGCTGTTCGCGATGACGCTGTGCGTGCTGTCCGGCATCGCGATCTCGCGGGTTGCGCTCCCCGAACTCGGCGTCACTACCCTGCAGACCCCGTTCTGGTTCCGGCTGCACGTCCTCACCGCGGAGGTGACGGTCGGCCTTGTCCCGGTGCACGTGGCACTGCGCTGGCGATGGATCGCCGGGGTTGGCCGCCGGATGCTCTCGTGGCGTCCGTGGGGGCGGGCACGATGAAGTTTCTCCGGCAGTTCGGCGCCGTTGTCGCGGTCGTCGCCGTCGTCGTGCTCCTCGGGCTGGCCTGGAACCGGTTCGCGCCCAGTGTCCCGGGAGAGGGCCCGGCCGGCGAGGTGCTCGCCGTGCGGGGCAACGCCGTCAAAGCACTGCCGCACGGCGCCAAGTTGGCGCCGGGCGGAAGGATCGTTGCCAACGGCAAGCCGCCGCCCGGCGCGGGCAGAGTGCCCGGGTTGCACATCAACCGCGGCGGGACGCCGGGCCTGGACCTTGGCGATCTGCTCCAGCCAGAGAATCTGGCCGTCGTGCGGTACACCGCGGAGCTCGAGGCCGCGATCATCGCGGCTATGGTGATCCTCAGCGCCAGCCGCCGGAGCCTGCGCCGCTACTGGCGCGGGAGGATCGCTGACCGTGAGCGGTCCTAACGCCGAAACCATGCGAGGCGTCGCAGATCAACGCCGGGACGCTCGCAGAACCACATCACGCGTCCAGGCTTTGTACCGGCCCTTGCCGTGCTGCGGGCACGTCGTGCTGTAGCAATGCCAGTACCAGGAGCCGTTGGTCCTGCGCCGGAGGTCGACGTTCTGCTCATTGCAGGCTCCACATCGAGGCGGCCTGCTGAACTCCTCGGCATGCAGGTGGGTCAGAAGTCTCCGGGCCCAGTGGTGACCGCGCATGGTCACCATTACTTCCCGGCTCTGCTGCTGTGACAGTACGTTGAGACTGCCGAACATGACGGTGTGCTCGTCAACGACCACTGCCTTCTCGTGAGTCCCCTTGACCTCGACCACGTGCGGAACGACGGTGCGCAACTCGGCTAGGGCTTCAGCGAAGTGCTTCCTCTTTTGGAGGGGGTCGCTGGGGTCCCGGATGAAGACGGTCACGCGCACGCCACGCTCCACGGCCGCGCTGAGCACCGGCAGCAACTTGTAGACGCGGGTGGCAGCCCAGGCCGACCACAGCCAGATCGAGCTCTGGGCCTCGGAGATGAGGCGGGCGAACTGGTCGTAGAAGGAGCGCTCATCGTTGACATCCGTGATCTCGACATGCCGGGCGAGTACCTCTGCCAGCCGTCTGCCTTCTGGGCCGAGGTTCACGGGCTCGAACTCCAGCGGTGTAACCAGGCCCGTCGCCGGGATGCTGCGAACCTTCCGGTCGCCGACCAACGCGCCGAGGTGCCCAAATGCCGTCCCGGGTTTGGCGTTGCGGACGCGGCCACGGCTGGCGATCACGTAAAGACGGTGCTGGACTCGGGTAGTGGCCACGTTGAAGAGGCATACGCCCTCTTGCTGCCATGGGTTGCTGCCAGGCAACCGCGACGCCTGGCCAATCCAGAGGTTGCCGTCGTGCAGGGGCTCGACCGTGTCGAAGACGACGATGGGGAACTCCCTGCCCTGAAAGCGGTGTGCGGTACCGACCTCCGCGAGCGGATGCCCGCCCGGCTCCACGTCGCGCAGCGCCTCCAGGGTGGCTTCGGCCTGGACGGTGTAGGGCGTGATCACCCCGGTAGCCTCGCCGCTCTGGGCATGCAGTTCGACTAGTGCACGGGCCAGCAGCAGGCCCGCGGCCCACCAGCCGCTGTTGCCGCTTACGCGGTGGACTCGGGCCAGATCATCGAGGCCGTCGGTGTCGATCAGGACGATCTCAGGGTCATCGGCGGCATGGCTACGCACCCCGTCACCGGGCTTGAGCAGGCCGTCATAAGCGAGAAGATTGGCGAGCTCCATGACATCCGGGCCAAACCGGTGCTGGGTATCCAGCACGATGCAGGACCGGTGGCGCAGCGCCTCCGCCGGAGTGGTAATGCCGCAGTGCCGGAACGCATCGGTAACCAGCCAGCGGCGGATGTCGGGCCGGTTGCTGCGTTTCAGAGCTGGTGGCAGGACAGCACCGAGCTGCATGAAGTCGCCAAGCAGAACGGCACATCGAGAGGCCTTGGCCACCGCGAGCAAGATCTCAGGCAGGGTGGCGGCACCCACTTCGTCGACCAGGACGACGTCGTATGGGCCTTCGAGGACGGCCTTGTTCGTGCGGAAGCGGGCGAGGGTCGTTGCCACGAGGCGCGCAGCCCGGATGATCTCCCCCTGCGCGTCGCGAGCCAAATTTTCATACTGCCGCTGAAGCTCGCCGTGCTGCTCCTCAAGTTCGCGGCGCCGGGCATCGTCCTGCGCGACCTCGCGGCGCAGCGCCGCGGCCTGGGCATGCATACCCGGCCAGCCGCGCCGGCCGCACGCGGCAACGAGTTCATCGGCCCGCCGAGCGGCCGAATGAGCTGCACGCAGATTTGTGAGGCGGCTCAGCGTGGCGAGCTGGATTCGCTCCAGGTCGTCCAGCCGTGCCTCGGCCTGAGCAGCAGCGGCGTCGCGGCGCCGGATCTCTTCTCTGCCGAAAGCGACCTGCGCGGCGATACTCGCTATTGCGGCTTCGGTGTCGTGGCGGGAGGCATCTGCAATGCCGCGCGCTTTGGCGGCGGCGGCCCGCCGCCGCTCGTATTCGGGCCGTGCCTCGTCGAGCAGGCGCTGGGCTTCCCTGAGCGCACCGCGGTCGCGCCAGCGCACCCTGCCACCCGGCTGCCGCAGCGCCGAGATCTTTTCCTCTGTGGTTATGCAAGAGTTCTCCGCCACCAGTGCCCGAGCCTCGGCTTGCCGGGCCGCCTCCTCTACCTGTGCCAGTTCCCGTTCCTGTATTTCTATCTGCGCCCACAAGTTGCGGGATGGCGTTGTTTCGGTGGCTGACGATGCCGCAGCGTTAAGTGCCTTCCGGCCATCCTCGAACGCGCGCAGGCTTTGCTCCGCAGATAGTTCGCATTCTGCCAGCGCATTGCCTGTCCCGGTCACCGAGTGCCCCGGCTCGGCCAGCAGTGCCACGGCAGCTTGGTAGGCGGCGACGTCGAAACCGGCCAGCTTCGTCTCCAGGTCACGCAGTTGCTCGCCGCGGCGGTTCATCTCCAGCAAGGCCAGTGCCGTCGCACGCCGCTGCTCTTCTATCGTCGCCAGCCGTTCCCGGACCATCAGGGGCAGGCAGATTTGCGGGTCATTGGCGATCTCGCGAAGCTGTGGCGGACCTACCCGGACGATCTCACCGGGCCCATGGCGGCCTTCCCGCACGACGCCGAGCAGCGCGTTGTCCACAGCGATGTTGGTGCCCGATACGAGGAGGACGCGTTCCCCAGCCGCGATAAGGTCCCCGATGGCTGCCCGGAGCAGCCGGGTCTTGCCCGTTCCTGGCGGTCCCCATACCAGAAATAACCCGCTGCCTAAGCAGGCCCGGTAGGCATCCTGCTGCGCGGGGTGCAAGGGGGGTGGGGACGCCGCAGCTGGCGCGCCACCGATCTCTCCACGGGCCAGCAAGTTGGCAAGCCCAGGGTCGGCAAGCGCCGCGAGTTCATTGCGCAGCGCGGTGACCAGGAATGTCGGCTGCTGCCGCAGTCGCCATAGGCAAGGGTCAGCAAGAGCGGCGAACTCTGCCACGCGCACGCGCAGAAGTTCCCCATCGACAGTTACCTCCATAATGGGGAATCCGTCCCGGACACTTCGTTCCTCTGGCCCGGCAAGGCGCAGGTTGTCTGCCTGATCCGCAGTCAGATCCGACCCGCGAATATCCACGGCGTAGATCCCGGTTTCCGCTGTAGGCCGCGCGGTTCCCACTCGCTGCCAGCGTTCCCGGCCTTGCTCGCCGCCGAGCACATCAATCCACGCATTCAGCACGGTGCTGATTTCGTCCCGCCAGCTCAAACGGCCTCCGTTCCCACGCCGTTCTGGCCTGCGGTCGCAGCCTAGTGAGACATACCCAGCGCCGTGGTCGGAGCGCCCCCCTTTGTCAGCGTTTTCTCTGTGGGCGCGCATTGACCGCAGCGCTCGCTTAGCCTTGCTGCGTGTCTTCGCTCCTGGGCGGGTTCTGGCATCGGGCCGACATCGCGTGGCATCACGCGTTCGCGGCGCAGCCGCTGCCGCCCCGGTGGCTGGTCCTGGGCAGCGGCGTGCTCGCGCTGCTCGTCGTGGGCTCCTCCCGGGTCTGGCCGGTGGCGCGGACCGTGGTGACGATCGTCCACGAGGGCGGCCACGCGCTGGTGGCGCTGGCCACGGGGCGGCACCTGGGCGGGGTCCGGATCTACCGCAGCACCGCGGGCGAAACCTGGTCGAGGGGACGGGCGGACGGCGTCGGTGTCGCGCTGACCGCCGTGGCGGGCTACGTGGCACCACCGCTGCTCGGCCTTGGCGCTGCCGCGCTGCTGGCCATCGGGCACCTGACCGGGATGCTGCTGCTCAGCATCGCGGCGCTGGCCGGCCTCGCGATCGCGATCCGCAACGCCTACGGCATGCTGGCCGTGCTGGCCGCGCTCGTGGCCGTCGCGGCGGTGTGCCTGTACGCCTCGCCGGTCGTGCAGGCCGGGTTCGGCTACGTGATGACGTGGTTCCTGCTGCTTGGCGGGATCCGGCCGGTGATCGAGCTCGCGGGCGAGCGCCGCCGCGGAGGGCCGCGGCGCAGCGACGCCGACCAGCTGGCGCGCCTGACGCCGGTCCCCGGCGGAGCCTGGGTCATGATCTTCGCGGTCATCGCGGTCGCGGCGCTGGCCGTGAGCGCCCGGTGGCTGGTCCGCTGACCGACCGGCACGCGGCTCGTTCCGCCTGACCTTCCGGTGGGCTGCGTCGTCGATGCGGTGAGAGGACAAGGTGAGAACCATGAGCGACCTTCAGGCCATCGCTGACCGCGTCGAGATCGAGGCGCTGCGCGGCGAGTTCACCGACGCGGTAATGATGCGCGATTACGGCCGCGCCGCGTCGCTGTTCGCGCCGGACGGCGCGCTGCGGATGCCGAACGTCCCGGTTGAGCTCGAGGGACCGGAGCAGATCCGCGCCTGGGGTGCCCGGGTGCCGGAATTCGTCGAGTTCCTGGTGCAGACGACGCACGCCGGCGTGATCGAGCTTGACGGCGACACCGCATCCGGCCGCGCGTACATGCAGGAGGTCCTGCGCACCCGCGACGGCCACGCGGAGGTGAACTACGCGATCTATCACGACCACTACCGGCGCACCCCCGACGGCTGGAAGTTCACCGAGCGCGTCTACGAGATCCGGTACGTCGACACCTCCCCGCTGGCAGGGTCGGCGCCGCAGCCAGGCGACAAAGCCGGCTGACCGTTCTGGCCCAGCGACGCCGGCCGGCGACTCTGGTACAAAGGTCGCTGCGGGCGAACGAGAGGGCCTCGTGATGGCGTCTTACGTTGAGGGACTGTTCTCGCTGGACGGCCTCGTCGCCGTCGTGACCGGCGGCAGTTCCGGGATCGGGCGGGCCATCGCCGGAGCGCTGGCGCGTGCGGGCGGGAGCGTCGTCGTCGTGGCGCGCGGCAAGGACCGGCTGGCGGAGACCGTTGACGGCCTGACCGCGGACGGCTGCCGCGCGGCATTCGTGAGCGGCGACCTGAGCTCACGGGCGGGCACGCTCGCCGCGGCCGGCCAGGCCGCCGAGGTTTTCGGCGAGCCGGACATCCTCGTCAACTGCGCGGGCGTGAACCTGCGGCCGCCGATGGCCGAGATCGACGAGCAGACGTGGGGCACCACGATGGCGGTGAACCTGGAGGCGCCATTTCTGCTGGGCCAGCGGTTCGGGCCCGGCATGGCCGAGCGGGGCTTCGGCCGGCTGATCCACGTCACGTCGCAGCAGGCACACCGCGCGTTCGTGCAGAGCGGGGCGTACGGCGTGTCCAAGGGCGGCCTCGAGTCGCTGTCGCGGTCCCAGGCGGAGGCCTGGTCGCCGCGCGGGGTGACCAGCAACACGCTCGTGCCCGGCTTCGTCATGACCCCGCTCAACGCCCGGATCTCAGCCGATCCCGCGCGGGTCGCCGAGCTGGCCGCGCGCACGATGGTGGGCCGCAACGGCCTGGCCGAAGACTTCGCCGGCCCGGCCGTGTTCCTGGCCAGCCGCGCATCCGCGTACGTCACCGGCCAGTCGATCTTCGTCGACGGCGGCCTGTCGGTCCACTGACCTTTGTCTAGCTGCCCGGCCGTCCCATCATCTGCGGGGGCTTGACGCCCGCGTTCTGGCCACCGTCGATGGGCAGGACGATGCCGGTGATGAACGAGGCCTGGTCCGAGCACAGCCACAGCACCGCGTCCGCGACCTCGGCGGTGGTGCCGATCCTGCCCATGGGGGTGGCCACTGCCGCGCCGCGCCGGGCCTGCTCGCCGGCCGCCTCCAGATTGTGCGTGAGGATCGTGCCGGGCGCCAGGACGTTGACCCGGATGCCCTGGTCGGCGTAGTCGAGCGCCGCCACCTCCGTCAGGCCGATGACGCCGGCTGCGGCTTGACCTCGAGCGCGCTACAGGTCCGAGGCTGGCAGCCAGAGACCAAACCGGAGGGATGGCGATGGGCAGGGTTCTGGGACACAGCGGCATCGAGATCAGCGACATCGGCTTCGGGTGCTGGGCCATCGGCGGTCCGGTCACCATCGGCGGCGAGCCAGACGGCTGGGGTGCGGTCGACGACGACGAGTCCGCCGGGGCCATACGCCGGGCACTCGATCTCGGCGTCACATTCTTCGACACCGCGGACGTGTACGGGGCCGGGCACAGCGAGCACGTGCTCGGCCGGGCGCTGTCCGGCCGCCGGGACGACGTCGTGATCGCTACCAAGTTCGGCTACACCTTCGACCCGGATCGGCGCACGATAACGGGCGAGGACGCCTCGCCGGACTACATCCGCCGCGCCTGCCGGGCGTCGCTGCGGCGGCTGGGCACGGACCGGATCGACCTGTACCAGTTGCACCTGGATGAGCTGCCGGAAGGCCGGGCGCAGGACGTGGCAGGGACGCTGGAGGAACTGGCTGCCGCCGGGCTGATCCGCGCCTACGGGTGGAGCACCGACGACCCGAAGCGAGCGGCGGCGTTCGCTGGCTCCTCGCGCTGTGCAGCCATCCAGCACGAGCTCAACGTGCTGGCCGACGCGCCGGCCATGCTCGCGGTCTGCGACGGCTCGGGCCTGGCGAGCATAAACCGCACCCCGCTGGCGATGGGGCTGCTCACCGGCAAGTACGGCGTCGCCTCGAAGCTGCCCGCCGACGACGTGCGCGGCTCCCGGCAGGGGGTGGGCTATTTCGCCGGCGGCCGGGCGGCACCGGAGTGGCTGGCCCGGCTCGACGCCGTGCGGGAGGCGCTCACCAGCGGGGGCCGCACGCTCGCCCAGGGCGCGCTGTCCTGGGTGCTGGCCCGCAGCCCGCGCACGGTGCCGATCCCGGGGATCCGGACCGTTGCCCAGGCCGAGCAGAACGCGGCCGTGCTGGACCAGGGGCCGCTGACGCCGGAGGTCATGAACGGGATCGCCCGGCTCCTGTCGGGCCAGGCCAGCGAGGGCGGGGTGCCGCGGTCTTGACCTGGAGTGCACTCCGGGTGCCATGCTCGGCAGTCATGAGCGGCATTTTCTCGCCGAGCGAGGCGGCCGAGCAGTCCGGCTTCAGCCTCGAGACCCTGCGCTACTACGAGCGGATCGGCCTGCTGGACGACATCGACCGCGCGCCGAGCGGGCACCGCCGGTTCAACGACGACGACCTGGAGTGGCTGGGCGTGCTGCGGTGCCTCCGGGAGACCGGCATGCCGATCGCGCAGATGCGCCGGTATGCCGAACTGGCCCGGTGCGGGGACGCCACCCTGGCCGAGCGGATGGACCTGCTGACCGACCACGAGCTGAGCGTTCAGGCGAAAATCG
>Ga0335074_10008084_pt1 | contig 14616 bp, 15 predicted proteins | sample Lox_Sample_23_FD_206715 | JGI IMG/M metagenome (GOLD analysis project Ga0335074, IMG submission 206715) | Soil microbial communities from Loxahatchee National Wildlife Refuge, Florida, United States - Lox_Sample_2.3 | ecosystem: Environmental > Terrestrial > Soil > Wetlands | place: USA...
GCGCCCGGCCGCCGGCGCACGGTCTCTACACGCTGCCGGGCGGCGGCGTCGAGCTCGGCGAGACGCTTGAACAGGCGGTCATGCGCGAAGTCCGCGAGGAAACCGGCCTCGAAGTCGAACCAATCGCGCTCGCCGGCCACCGGCAAGTGATCACGCGCGATGGCGACGGGAAGATCGAGCGGCATTTCGTCATTTTGCCGTTTGCCGCGCGCTTTCTCGGCGGGGAGATCGCGCTTAACGAGGAGCTGGCCGAAGCCCAATGGCTGATGCCGTCCGATATTTCCGGCCTCAAGACCACCGAGGGCCTGATGGCGATCGTTGCGGCGGCCGCCGCGCGGATTGCCTTAATTCCTTGATCCGCCAGCCTCAACCATGCCGCGTTTCCGGCGCTTGCGGTGGGCTCCGTCCGCCGCCTATTTTCACCGCCAGATATTTCAGGGCCACGCCCAGTTCCACTCCGAGCTCCATGCCCAGCTCCATCTCGATGTCTCGTGCGCTGCTTGCAGCTTCGCTTGCGCTTTTACTCACCGCGCCGGCGCGAGCGCAGTTTTGGGGCGCGCCGCTCGCACCGCCGCAGGCGGCTCAGCCGGCGCCGCCACGGCCGGCTCCGCCAAAGCCTCCCGCCCCGGCCGCGCTGCCCGCCCAGCCGGCCGGCCCCCCGCCGCCGCCTCTGCAGGACGAGCCGGCGCCCTACGATCCCGACCTGCAACGGCTTTCGGAAATTCTCGGCGCGCTGCATTTCCTGCGCGGTATCTGCAATTCCGACGAAGGCCAGAAATGGCGCGACGAGGCGCAGGCCTTGATCGACGCCGAAGCGCCGACGGGCAATCGGCACGACGCGATGGTTGCGAGCTTCAACCGGGGCTATCGTGGGTTTCAGCAGAGCTATCGGACCTGCACCCCTGCCGCCAATGTCGTCATCCACCGCTATCTCGAAGAAGGCGCCAAGATCGCCCGCGACATCACCGCCCGCTATGCCAATTAGCGGTTTGGAGCCGCCCTGCAGCATTAACCCTGCCTTAAACTTCGCCCTCAAAAGCCCAAACCCGCCATGCTAACGTGGCCGCTCAGGGCAGGGACGCCGCGGGCTGGCGGCGATAATGTGACAACGATGAGAATGGCGACCCCAAACCTCGCGCTCCGCGAGCCATTGGCCGAGCGCGAGCAGAAACGGCTGGCGCTTGCTCATTTGCAGGAGGCCTGGACCGAAGCTGCGCATGACGGCATCGAAGGCGATTGCCTGGCGCAGACCGCGTTGTTCCTGGCGCTGGCCGAATTGATCTCGACCTATGGCGAGGAAGCAACCGCCCGCTATGCGGAAAACTTCGGAACGCGCATCCGCAACGGCGAATTCTCCGTCAATCTCCCGCGGCAATAATTTCGGGTCAAACCGGTTTCGGATTGAGCGCCCGCAGGCCGTAAAAGTCGCACAACGCGGTTTCAATATCGACGGGGAAGAACGGCTTTCTAAGAAAGGCCGCACCGAGTTCGCGGGCTTGTTTCGCGACCGCCGCATCCTGCGTCGACGATATCATCACCACGCTGACCGACCGTCCCTCGCGTTTGAATTCAGCGAGCGTCTCCAGCCCGGAAAATTCCGGCAAGTTGTAATCGAGAAAAACCAGGTGAAATTCGGCCTCGCGCACCAGCTTGAGCGCGGCGAAGCCTTCGCCGGCCTCGGTCACTTCGAATGGGAAGCGCGTTGCGGCAAGCGTCTTTCGCACGATCGACCGCATGGTCGGCGAGTCGTCGACGACCAGCACGCGGCTCGGCCGCTTGGTCTGCAGCGAACGTTCGAGAAGCCAGATCGCGTCGTTTGTCCGTAGAGGCTTATCGGCCAGCGCCTCGGTTGCGAATCCTCTCGCCGCCGCCGCAAGCTGGACGGTGAACGGCCTACTCGGCGCACCGCGCGCCGCTGCGGCTACCGTCGCGGCATCGGTCGTCGACAGCATATCGTCGAGGTACACGATATCGACGCTTGCCGCGAGCGATCCGCGCGCGGACGCCGCATCGGCGGCCAGGACGATTTCGACAGGTACCGAGGAAGCTGCCGCCGCGCGCCTGAACAGGTCGCAAAAGCCTGCCTCGGGCGAGACCACCAGCACGCGCGGGAAAAGTAAATCGTGGCTCATGCGTTGTTAGGCGCGCCGCTCCAAAAAGACGTGACAGGCAAATTCAACTCGAAGCTTTGCGCGATCGTTCCCGTCGCGCATCGGCGCAGTTTCCCCACCGGTTGTCAGAACACCGACGATGGACGAAAATTCCGCCCGACGCCATAATTCGGATGAGCGAGCTCTCGGCCGGCCGCACAAAATGACCTTGCGATGAGGGTGCCGCAGGCTTACGCATACCGCCATGAAAGCCGCTTTGCTACCGGATCGCGGCGTCGTCAAAGTGGCTGGTGACGGCGCGCGAAACTTCCTTCACGGCCTTGTCACGGTCGACATCCTCGCGCTCGGTCCCGGCGCGGGCCGTTTCGGGGCGCTGCTGACGCCGCAGGGCAAGATCGTCGCGGATTTCTTCGCCGTCGCATCGCCGCCCGCCGACGGCGGCGGTTTTTTGCTCGATGTGCCGCGCGCGCTGGTCGCGACATTGATTGAAAAACTCAACCTCTACAAACTGCGCGCCAAGGTCCTGATCGAGGATGTTTCGCAAGCGCTTGGCGTCGTTGCGGCGTGGAATGACGCGTCGGGGGGAGCGGTGAAAATCGCGGGCAAATCCGGTCCTTGTTTCGCCGACCCGCGGTTGCCGGCGCTCGGGCTTCGCATCCTGATACCGCCGCATCGCGCCGCGGAGGCAGCGGCCGAGATCGGCGCCACGCTGGCGTCGGCGAACGAATACGATGCGCATCGCATTGCGCTCGGGGTGCCGCAAGGCATGAGCGATTTCAAATACGGCGACGCCTTTCCGCACGAGACCGACATGGATCAGCTGGGCGGCATCGATTTCGGTAAAGGCTGCTATATCGGGCAGGAAGTGGTGTCGCGGATGGAGCATCGCGGGACCGCACGCACTCGCGCCGTGCCGATCCGCTACGACGGCGCCGCGCCACAAACCGGCGCTGCCATTATCGCCGGCGAGCGCCAGGTCGGCACCCTGGGGTCGACCGCGAACGGACGCGGATTAGCGCTTTTGCGCCTCGACCGTGTCGCCGAGGCGATGGCGGAAGGCGCAGTTCTTACGGCCGCCGGTGTGCCGATTCGGCCTGTCAAGCCGGAGTGGGCGCGTTTTGCCTTTCCCGACGAAACCGCGCCCGGCGCCGCGAAGGCCGCCAAATGACCGCCCCTTCGCACGCCTCCGGAATCAAGCGCTGCCCCTGGCCCAAGGAGGACCCGCTCTACCTTGCCTATCACGATGAGGAGTGGGGCGTGCCGGAATACGACGACCGCGCGCTCTACGAAAAACTCGTGCTCGACGGTTTCCAGGCCGGCCTGTCCTGGATCACCATCCTACGCAAGCGTGAGAATTTCCGCCGCGCCTTCGACGGTTTCGCGCCGGAAAAAATCGCCCGCTACCGGCCGGCCAAGATCGAGCGCCTGATGCTCGACGCCGGCATCGTGCGCAACCGCGCCAAGATCGAAGGCGCGGTGCACTCGGCGCGGGCGTGGCTCGCCGCGATGGAAAAGGGTCCCGGCTTCTCCAAATTGCTCTGGGACTTCGTCGACGGCAAGCCGAAGGTCAACCATTTTCGCGCGATGGGCCAGGTGCCGGCGGAGACCGCAGTTTCGCGCGCGATGTCCAAGGAATTGAGCGCACGCGGTTTCAAGTTCTGCGGCCCGACCATCGTCTATGCCTTCATGCAGGCGGTCGGCATGGTCAACGATCATCTCATAAGCTGCCATCGGCACGAAGCGGTGCAGAAACTCGGATGCGGCGCCGGTGCCTAGCGGGCCGAAGCGTGCGAAGCCCCTGCCCCGGGTCGCGCCCCGCGCCTGGCAGCGGATGCTGTCGGGGCGCCGTCTCGATCTGCTCGACCCCTCACCGCTCGACATCGAGATGGAAGATATTGCGCACGGGCTCGCCCGCGTGGCGCGCTGGAACGGACAAACCGTCGGTGCCCACATTTTCTCGGTGGCGCAGCATTGTCTTCTGGTCGAGGCCTTGGCGCGCGCCAAGGCGCCGCGGCTCGATGCCGGCCGGCGCCTCGCCATTCTCCTCCATGACGCACCGGAATACGTCATCGGCGACATGATCTCGCCGTTCAAAGCGGTGATCGGCGACGCCTATAAGGCGGTCGAGCGCCGGCTCCTGACCGCCATCCATCTGCGCTTCGGCCTGCCGGCGCAGTCGCCGCCGGACCTGCATGACCTGATCAAGGCCGCCGACCGGCAGGCCGCCTATCTCGAAGCCACACGGCTCGCCGGTTTTGAAGCCGCCTCGGCACGGCGGTTCTTCGGCAAGCCGCCGATGTTCTCCGCCGCACTGGAGTGCGACTATCTAAAGCCCTGGCCGGCGGAAACCGCGGAAGCGCGCTATTACGACCGCTTCAAGAAGCTTGCCGGCGAATAAACACGAGCGTCACAGTTACGCCGCGCAACAGGTCTACGATGCCTGCTCAATCGTTGCTTACTTTGTCCGGTAAGCGCGATAAAAAGAACCCATGATTCACGTCTGCTCGCTGTCGCGCCTGCAAGAGACCGTCGACGAGACCGGTGCGCGCCACGTCGTGTCGCTGCTCGGCGACGAGGCCCGGATCGAGCGGCCGAGCTGCATTGCGCCGGAAAATCATCTCTGGCTGCGGCTGCACGATATCTCCGCCCCGCTCGACGGCTATATCGCGCCGGACGAGCGGCACGTCGCCGATTTCTTCGATTTCGTGCGCGGCTGGGACCGGCGCGCGCCGCTGGTGGTGCACTGCTTTGCCGGCATCAGCCGCTCGACGGCAAGCGCGTTTGCCGCCGTCTGCGCACTCAACCCGCATCGCGAGGAGACGAGCGTCGCGCAGGCGCTGCGCCGCGCCTCACCGACGGCGACGCCGAATATCCGCATCGTCTCGCTCGCCGACCGGCTGCTCGCGCGCGACGGCCGCATGGTCGCCGCGATCGAAACCATCGGCCGCGGCGTGTTTGCCGCCGAGGCGACGCCGTTCCGGCTCGATCTGGATTAAGGATTATTCCTGAAGCGACGGCCGCAATGCCGGGCGCATATTGGCGATCGGCGTCGCTTCGGCCCGCGGCTCGGGGCGCTTGCTCACGAGTTCCGTATGCGATGACGCGATCGGCGTTGCGTCCGGTTCGGTCCCGGCGCGCTTGGTCAGCTCGCTGCGTGGGTTGCGCTGATAGAAATCGCAATAGGCAAAGCCCAGTCCGGCGATCGAGCCGCGGAAGCTCCGGTAGCCGGTCTTCTCCACCCGAAAGCACGGCGTGATCGGCAGGCCGGCCAGATGCGCGCACATCGACCCGCCATTGGCGCTGATCGTGCCGGCCGGCAGAGTGGCGAAGCGGGTCTGGCCCTGGCCGCGAAATCTGACGGTGCCGACCACGGAGCCGTCGGCGAAAATCCGGCCGCTCCCGGCAGTGCCTTCGAAACAGGTGTAGGAGAACAGCTTTCCGACCACAAAGGCGCGGGCCTGTTCGGGCCCAAGCTCTTCCGCCAGCGCCACGCCGGATCCCAGGATCCCGGCAGCCACTACGCAAGCACCAACAACAGCAACGCGCCGCGACATTGACGACTCCACTGTGGACTTAAGGGCAATGTTAACAAGACTTCTTAACCGTCTCCTTACCATAGCGCCCTCGCAAGATGGCCGAAATTTGTAAGCAGCCCCGGCGTCCTTTACCCGATTTTTACCACAATGCGCCCGCGCACCCGCCCCTCGACGATACGCCGACCGGCGGCGATCACGCCCTCAAGTCCGATTTCGCTGGTCATCGCCGCAAGCTTGCTGCAATCGAGATCGGTCGCGAGCCGGCGCCACGCTTCTTGCCGGATCGGCAGCGGGCACATGACCGAGTCGATGCCAAGGAGCGAGACGGCGCGTAGAATGAACGGGGTGACGAAGCCCGGCAAGTCCATTCCGCCGGCGAGTCCACAGGCGGCTACGGCGCCGCCGTAGCGGGTCATCGCCAAGATATTGGCGAGCGTGGTCGATCCCACCGCGTCGATACCGCCGGCCCACCGCTCCTTGCCGAGCGGGCGCGGGGGAACGGTCAATTCCGCGCGCTCGATCACCTCCGCGGCGCCGAGCTTTTTCAGATAGGATGCTTCGGCGGGGCGCCCGGTCGAAGCGATGACGCTGTAACCGAGCTTGGCAAGGAGCGCGACGGCGACCGAGCCGACGCCGCCCGCCGCACCGGTGACGACGATCGGCCCACGCGTCGGATCAAGCCCGGCCCGCTCCAACGCCATGACGGCAAGCATGGCCGTGTAGCCCGCGGTGCCGATCGCCATGGCGTCGCGCGCCGTGACGCCGGGCGGCAGCCGGACCAGCCAATCGCCTTTGACGCGGGCTCTTCCCGCATAAGCCCCGAGATGGGTTTCGCCCAGCCCCCAGCCATTGACAATGACCTTGTCGCCCGGCTTCCAGCCGGAATGCGACGACGTCTCCACCGTGCCGGCAAAATCGACCCCGGCAATCATCGGCAAACGGCGCACCACCGGTGCCTTGCCGGTGATGGCGAGCCCGTCCTTGTAGTTCACCGTCGAATAGTCGACGCGGACGGTGACGTCGCCGTCCATCAGATCCTTGTCGTCGAAGTCTGTCAGCCGCACCGTTTGGCCGGCATCGGTCTTATCGACGACGATGGCTTTGAAGCTACTCATCGCACGCAATGCACTTTTGACCGCTCTCCCGACGGTAGTTTGTCACGGCAGGGCATGACCGTTCAAGCAACCGCGTCGCGCCTTCGGCAGAGCTTATTCCGCCGGCACCAGCGCCATGCGCGGCACCGGCTTTTCCACGATCGGCATGTTGATCAGCGCCGAGAGGAGCCCGAACAGGATCGCCAGCCACCACACCGCGTTGTAGGAGCCGGTGCGGTCGAACACCAGGCCGCCGAGCCAGACGCCGAGGAAGCCGCCGACCTGATGGCTGAAAAAGGCGAAGCCTGACAGCGTGGCGAGCCAGCGCGTGCCGAACATAAGCGCAATGATGCCGTTGGTCGGCGGCACCGTCGACAGCCACATGAAGCCCATCACCGCGCCGAATGCGATGCACGTCGTTGCCGTGACCGGAAACGAGATGAAGGCGAAGATCGCCATGGCGCGGGTGAAGTAGATGATCGACAACAGATAACGCTTCGGCATGCGATCGCCGAGCCAGCCGGCCAACACCGAGCCGACAATGTTGAACAGGCCGATGGTGGCGATGGTCCAACCGCCGACCTCCGCCGACAGACCGCGATCGACCAGGTAGGCCGGCATATGCACGGTGATGAACTGGAGCTGGAAGCCGCAAGTAAAGAAACCAAGCACAAGCAAAATATAGGAGCGATGAGCGAAGGCTTCCTTCATCGCGTGCCGCAACGACTGCGATGCGCCGTCATGGGTGGCGTGCGACGGCGGCGTCGCCAGAGCGAACGATAGCGGCAGCACGCTCAGCATGGTCACGGCGAAGATCAAGAGCGTTTGCTGCCAGCCGAACGTGTCCATCAGCGCCACGGCGACCGGCGAATAGAGAAACTGCCCGAACGATCCTGCCGCCGTGCCGAAGCCGAAGGCGCGCGAGCGCCACTGCAACGGGACGGTTTTGGCGAACGCCGCGATCACCACCGGAAAGGAGCAGCCGGCAAGCCCGAAGCCGACCAGCACGCCGGCAGAGGCATCGAGCGTCGTGCCGCTGTCGGCATGCGCCATCAGCGCCAGACCAAGCCCGTATATCAAGGCACCGGCGCATAGCACCCGGATGGTGCCGAAGCGATCGGCGATCATGCCGCCAAGCGGCTGGCCGATGCCCCACAGCAAATTCTGCAATGCCAGCGCAAAGGCGAAGACGTCGCGGCCCCAATGATGTTCGGTCGACATCGGCGTCAAGAAGAAGCCGAGCGTGGAGCGCGGACCGAAGGCCACGATCGCGATCAGGCAGCCGGCGCCGATGATCAGCGACGGCGTGCGCCAGCCGGCCGTCTGCGGTGGAGGGATTTTCATGTCGCCCGGGCAAAAAGGAGTCGAAAAGCTCCCCAGTATAGGGCCTTACCCTGGATTGCCCAAACAAAAACCATCTCCCTCAAAACGTCGGACGCATGGCTGATCCGCGCCGGGCCGGCGGCAATAAAGCGGAGTTTGCCATAGCAGCCGGTACTGATTAAGGAATCTCCCGCGTTTCGCCTCTATGAGCAAAGCGATCTGGATATGTCTTTACTCCGTGCCGACGCCTTTCTGTCGCCGCTCGAAATCGAAGCGGCGGTCACCCGCGCGCTCGAGGAAGACCTGGGCCGCGCCGGCGATATCACCTCGACCGCCACGGTACCGGAGGACGCGCCGGGCCGCGCCATGCTCAATGCCCGCCAAGCCGGCGTGATCGCCGGGCTGCCGCTGGTCGCCGCCGCGTTCCGAAAACTTTCGTCCGACATCGAGATCGATGCGCATGCGCGCGACGGCGCGGCCATCGAGGCCGGCACCAGGTTGATGACGATCGCCGGCAATGCCCGCGCCATCCTCGGCGCCGAGCGCGTGGCGCTGAATTTCCTCGGCCATCTGTCCGGCATCGCCACCGCGACCGCGGCCTTCGCTGCGCGCATCGCCCACACCAAGGCACGCGTCATCTGCACGCGCAAGACCACGCCGGGACTGCGGGCGCTCGAGAAATACGCGGTGCGTTGCGGCGGCGGTTTCAATCATCGCTTCGGCCTCGACGACGCCATGCTGATCAAGGACAACCACATCGCGGTGGCCGGCGGCATCGCGGCGGTGCTCGAACGCGCCAAAGCGGCCGCCGGGCATCTGGTCAAGATCGAGATCGAGGTCGATTCGCTCGACCAGTTGCGCCAGGTGCTCGACGCCGGAGGCGCCGACGTCGTGCTGATCGACAATTTCGATCCGGACTCGATGCGCAAGGCCGTCGCCATGGTGGCCGGCCGGCTTGTCATCGAGGCCTCGGGCGGCATCACGCTCGACAGCGCCGCGGCAATCGCCGCCACCGGCGTCGATTATCTATCGTCGGGCGCGCTCACCCATTCAGTGACAAATCTCGACGTCGGACTCGATATCGAGATGTGATCCGTCAAAGCTTCGCGGTCTGCACGCTCTTGCCATTCGCGGGCGACGCCGCGGCTTGCGGGCCTTTGGCGGATTTATCCGAGCTTGGCGGCGCGGGCGCTGCCGCAGGACCGGCGGTAGCGGCTTGCGGTTTGTCGGCCGTCGCTTCGGCCTTGACCGCGGCTGGACTCCAAGTCGGTTCGTCGTCGCCCCAGGCGCGCGGGCGATAGAAGGTATGGACGCCGAGCCGGTACAATCTCACCATCTCGTGCACCCAGCTCGGATGCACCCAGTAGGCATGATAGTGCGTGGCGTGGCCGATGTCGGCGAGCCAGATTTTGCCGTCGAGCTCGTCTTTCGCGATCTTTTGCGCCTGCTCCCACATGTCGGGCTCGTCGATACGACTGAGATCCTTGCCTTCGCAGGCGAAGGTGAACTGGCAGGCGAGATGCCGGTTCTTGTTCTGGAAGACGACGCCGCAGACGTCGTGCGGATAGTAGCCGGAGAACACCCGGTTCATCACCACCTGGGCGACGGCCTCCTGGCCGGTAAAGGGTTCGCCGCGCGCCTCGAAATAGATCGCCTCACTCAAGCATTTCTCGGCATGTGCGCGCCCGTCGCCTTGCAGCCCGAGGCGCTGCGCCGGACTCTCCAGACGGCTAACGTCGTCCTTGCCGGCGACCGATTCCCCGCCCGCCTCTTCGCCGTCCGCATCGGCTGAATAATCCGCGCCCTCCAGCGCCGACAGCTTGATGCCCGAATCCTCGGACGGCATTGACAGGATCGGTGCAGCGCCTGGCGCCCAGCTCTCCAGCCCCTCGCGCGAACCGAGCGTACCGGTGCCGAAATAGATCGCCGCGCTGTGGTCGCCGGCATTGTCGTCGAGGAAGGACATTTCCGCCGCCGTCGACGAGTCGTCGTCGCCGGCGAAAGCGACGGCATCGTCGGGTGGACGGTCATGCACGATCAGGTCGTCGTCGCCATCGTCGTTCGCCGGCGCCATGATCGCGGGTGTCATGACGGCAGGTGCCACGATCGCAGGAGCCATGGCAGTCGACACCTCGCGATGGATGTCCGTCTGCACCACCTGCGGCGAGGCGTCGCTCGCTTGCGTGCGCTGCGTCTGCGTCGGCTGTGGCATCACGGCCGGCGGCGCAATCGGCGCCGCTGCGGGCGCCGCGACCGGCGCCGTTGCCGCCGGCGCGCTGATCGGCTGCAGCTGCGGCAAATCGGCCGGCACGCTCGGCGCAGGTGCAATTTCTTTCGGCGGCAGGCGGTCCGCCTTGCCGGCGCGATTGACCGTCGGATATTCGATCTGCCGTTCATGAGCGACGGTCGGCGGCTCGTCGATCTTCCAGGCGTAAGCGTCGAGCGCGCGCGGATCGTAATTGACGTCTTGAAAACCTAGCGGCTCGGGCATGGCGGTGCCGATCGGACGCGTGTAGCTGAAAGTCGCGGCCTGTACGGTGCCGAGCGGCGACGCGATCAGGTGCCAGCTTGTCGAGGCGCCGCGCTCGCGCGCGACGAGCGACGCGAGATCCTGATAGCCAATCGAGGTCGGCATCAAAGCGATGCAGAATGCGCTGAACCAAAAGCGCGCCGTCGACGGCGCGCTCAAGACCCGGCTACGCGATACCCCGCTCCGCGACGCCACAACCACCCCTACGCCCACACGCACGCAACACAACGCGTACACGTTTATGGAAAAGCCACCGCAGTGGCTCGAATGCGACGGGTTTATTTATTGTCGAGTTAACGTTGCGAAGGCGTTAATCGCGCGTGACGGCGCGCGATTCGCGGCGGCCTATTGCGACGATGCTTACAGCCGAAGCGCGCAAGTTCCACACGGCCGTGATTTCGCCACGGCCTGTTGGAATTTCATTAACCACGATCAAGCGTTGTCGATGGAACTTTGGCGCGCGACGGATCAGGCCTCGCTCGTCAAATCCTTGCCGAGCGCCGCTTGCGCCGCGGCGAGCCGCGCGATCGGCACCCGGAACGGCGAGCACGACACATAGTCGAGCTTGACCTCGTGGCAGAACGCCACCGAGGCCGGATCGCCGCCGTGTTCGCCGCAGATGCCGAGCTTCAGATTTTTGCGCACGTTGCGGCCGCGCTCGGTCGCGATGCGGATGAGTTCGCCGACGCCGTCGCGGTCGAGCGAGACGAACGGGTCGGCCGGCAGAATGCCTTTCGCCGTGTAGATGCCGAGAAAACTCGCCGCATCGTCGCGGCTGATGCCGAACGCGGTCTGCGTTAGGTCGTTGGTGCCGAACGAGAAGAATTCCGCGGTCTCGGCGATTTCGCCGGCCTTGAGCGCCGCACGCGGCAGTTCGATCATGGTGCCGACCTGATAGTCGATCTTGTTCTTGGTCTCGTCGCCGACCATTTTCGCAGTAGCGTCGATGCGCTCCTTGACCAGATCGAGCTCCACCTTGGTGGCAATGAGCGGCACCATGATTTCCGGCGAAACCTTCTTGCCGGTCTCGCGCTCGGCTTCGACCGCGGCTTCGAAAATGGCGCGCGCCTGCATCTCGGCGATTTCCGGATAGGCGATGGCGAGGCGGCAGCCGCGAAAGCCGAGCATGGGGTTGAACTCGCTGAGCTCCCTGGCGCGATCGGCGAGCTTCTGCGGATCGGCGCCCATGGCTTGCGCCACTTCGGCGATCTCCGCCTCGCTGTGCGGCAGAAACTCATGCAGCGGTGGGTCGAGCAGCCGGATCGTCACCGGCAAGCCGCCCATGATCTTGAACAATTCGACGAAGTCGGCGCGCTGCATCGGCAAAAGCTTCGACAGCGCGGCGCGGCGCGCCTTCTCGTCGCCGGCGAGTATCATCTCGCGCACGGCGCGGATGCGGTCCTCGTCGAAGAACATGTGCTCGGTGCGGCACAGTCCGATGCCCTCGGCGCCGAACCTGATCGCGGCACGGGCATCGGCCGGCGTATCGGCATTGGCGCGCACTTTGAGCCTGCGGACCTCGTCGGCCCATTCCATGACGGTGGCGAATTCGCCGGCGAGCGCCGGCTCGAGCATCGCGACCTTGCCGGCGAGCACCTGACCGGTCGAGCCGTCGATGGTGAGCGTGTCGCCCTTCTTCAAAGTCGTGCTGCCGGCCGTCACGGTCTGGCTGCGGTAATCGACGCGCAGCGAGCCGGCGCCGGAAACACACGGCTTGCCCATGCCGCGCGCCACCACCGCGGCATGCGAGGTCATGCCGCCGCGCGTCGTCAGGATGCCTTCCGCGGCATGCATGCCGTGGATATCCTCCGGCGAAGTCTCGACGCGTACCAAAATGACTTTGCGCCCCTGGCTTTTCAGAAGCTCGGCCTCTTCGGAAGAAAACACGATCTCGCCCGACGCCGCGCCGGGCGAAGCCGGCAGCCCGCTGGCGATGACTTTGCGCTCGGCCTTCGGATCGATGGTCGGGTGCAGCAACTGTTCGAGCGCGGCGGGATCGATGCGCGACACCGCTTCCCGCTTGCTGATCAACTTTTCCCGCGCCAGATCGACGGCAATGCGCAACGCGGCCTGCGCGGTGCGCTTGCCGCTGCGCGTCTGCAGCATCCACAGCTTACCCTGCTCGACGGTGAATTCGAGGTCCTGCATGTCGCGGTAATGCTTTTCGAGTCTGCCGTGAATGCGGGTGAGCTCGGCGAAAGCCTCCGGCAGCGTCGCCTCCATCGACGGCTTGTCGGAGCCGGCGTCCTTGCGCGCGGCCTCAGTGATTTCCTGCGGCGTGCGGATACCGGCGACGACGTCCTCGCCCTGCGCATTGATCAGGAATTCGCCGTAAAGCTTTTTCTCGCCGGTCGACGGATTGCGCGTGAAGGCGACGCCGGTCGCCGAGCTCTCGCCCATGTTGCCGAACACCATGGCCTGGACATTGACCGCGGTGCCCCAGCTTTCCGGAATGCCGTGCAGCCGGCGATAGGTGATGGCGCGCTGGTTCATCCATGATCCGAACACCGCGCCGATTGCGCCCCATAATTGCGCGTGTGGGTCTTGCGGAAACGGCTTGCCGGTCTCCTCCTCGACCCGCTCCTTATAGCGGGCGATGATTTCCGACCAATCCGAAGCGTCGAGCTCGGTGTCGAGCGAGTAGCCGTTCTTGTCCTTGTGGTCGTCGAGGATTTCCTCGAAATGATGATGCTCGATGCCGAGCACCACGTTCGAATACATCGTGATGAAGCGGCGGTAGCTGTCCTGGGCGAAGCGCCGGTCACCGGATTTTTCGGCCAGCGCGTTCACCGTGACGTCGTTGAGCCCGAGATTGAGCACGGTGTCCATCATGCCCGGCATCGAGGCGCGCGCGCCGGAGCGCACCGAGACGAGAAGCGGATTTTCCGCGTCGCCGAATGTCTTGCCGGTGATGCGGCCGACGGCGGCAAGCGCTGCCTCGACCTGAGCTTTCAATTCCTTCGGATAGGTTTTGCCGTGCGTATAGAAATAAGTGCAGACTTCGGTGGTGATGGTGAAGCCGGGCGGCACCGGCAGGCCGAGCTGCGCCATTTCGGCAAGGCCCGCACCCTTGCCGCCGAGGAGATTGCGCATCGCGGCGCGACCCTCCGCTTTACCACCGCCGAAGGCATAGACCCACTTGCCGCGGCCGCCGCCTTGGCCGACCGATTTCGCCGCGCGTTTGGCCGCGGGCCTGCGCGCAGATTTCACGGCCGCCTTGGCTTTGGATGTCTTGGCCGGCCGGCGTGACGGTTTGGAGCGTGATTTGACCATTTCTGTCTAAAACGCCGTTCTAAAGCGAGAGGGACCCGGCAAGGGCGGATTGCTGGTTTCGTCGCTACCCTCTGGCAACTCCCGACGGCCGGCGCAAGCCGCGCCGGCCCTCATCCGTCAATGGATAAAATGGTGGATGGCATTGAGCCCGATCAATCCGATGACGATAAGATAGATGGCAACGATGAAATTGAGGAGCCGCGGCACGATGAGGATCAGGATGCCGGCAATCAGCGCGATCAGCGGCGAGATTTCAGTGGCGGTGATGACCATCGGACGACCTCGGGTTGGGAATGGATTTGGTGGGGGAAGCGGCACGCGGGAATTCACAGACCTTAAACGCATAAACCGCCGTTCGGTTCTACCGTCATTCCGGGGCGCCGCAAAGCGGCGAGCCCGGAATCCATAATCCACAGGCGCCGGGCTTATGGATTCCGGGCTCGCGGGCACCGCCCGCGCCTCGGAATGACGGATCACCCCTCGATCTTGGAGAAATCGGCCACCGCGCGGGTGGCGGCGCGGATTTCGTTGAGGAGTTTCAGGCGGTTTTCGCGGAGCCGCCGATCCTCCACATTCACTGTAACTTTGTCGAAGAAGGCATCGACGCTCGGGCGCAGCTTGGCCATGGCGGTCATGGCGGCGGCGAAGTCTTCCTTCCCGACGGCAGCAGTGGCTTCGGCTCCGACCGCTTCTATCGCCTTAGCCAGCGCCTTTTCCTCATCCTGTTTGTAAAGGGATGCGTCCGGAGC
>Ga0335074_10008085_pt1 | contig 14613 bp, 14 predicted proteins | sample Lox_Sample_23_FD_206715 | JGI IMG/M metagenome (GOLD analysis project Ga0335074, IMG submission 206715) | Soil microbial communities from Loxahatchee National Wildlife Refuge, Florida, United States - Lox_Sample_2.3 | ecosystem: Environmental > Terrestrial > Soil > Wetlands | place: USA...
AGCACATCGGCGACCGCCTCGCCGTCACCCGGTGCGGGCCTGCGCCAGCGGATCACAACCCGCTGACCGATATCGGCGGGTGTGAGCCGGACCTCTAGCCGGTAGGGCACCGTGGCCACCTCCTCCCGGGCTGATCACGATGATCAGCTCTAAGGCACGACTACGAGAGGTACTGGGGAGTGGCGGGCGAGGCTGACGGCGACGGAGCCGACGATGCGGTGCGTGACGAGAGACGAGCTGCCGACCACGATGGCGATGGTTGCGTCGGGGTGGGCTGCACCGAGGTTCCTGCCAGCCGCGATCAGTTCTTCTGCGATGAGGCCCTGGCGCCGGCGGAAGTCCCAGCGCTCTTCGCGGCCGCGTAGTTGCTCGCCGGCCATTGTGCGGAGTTCCTGCTCGACGTCGTCGAAGTCTGTTTCCAGTTCGGCGACGGCGCCGGGCGACAAAGCGGCCATGCTCGGCATGTGAGCGACGTATACCACTTCGATCTGGCCGGTGCGGCCCTGGAGCAGGTTGACCGCGGCGTCGAGTGCGCGGCTGGCCGGGGGTGAGCCGTCGTAGCCGACGACCAGACGCAGATCTGTGGCGGGCAGCGTGGTAGGGGTCATGGACGCAGGATAAGCTCCGCGGTCTTGCGCGGGCGCGCCGTGCTGCGCATCGGCGTCAGACCGGGCGGGCTGTCGGCGTTAGCGGACGGCGCTGGCCCCCGAGCCGCGAACTGTGCTCACTACCGGCGAGCAGCTGCACAGGGCGACGGGAATCGCCTCGAACGCCGGCTGCGGGGCGGGGGCGGGAGGCGACGGGACAGCGGCTGGCGACGGGACAGCGGCTGGCGACGGGACAGCGGCTGGCGACGGGACAGCGGCTGGCGACGGGACAGCGGCTGGCGACGGGACAGGGGCCGCCGCCTCTGCAGCCGGGGCGGGAGCGGCGCTCCTTAGCTGTGTTAGCCGTCGCTTGGAGGGGAGCAAGACGATCGCGAGAATGAAGCCGAGCCCGAGCAGCGCTGCGGACACGCTGAAGGAGATGGTGTAGCCGTGGGTGGCCGCGATCGCCGGCGCGAGCGGGCCGGTGTGGTGGGTGATCAGGTAGCTGGCGGCTGTACTGAGCGCGATCGTGCTGAGAGCCGACGTCCCGATCGAGCCGCCGACCTGCTGCATCGTGTTGACCAGCGCGGAGGCGACGCCGGAGTCGCGGCGGGCGACGCCGAAGGTAGCAGTGTTGATGGCCGGCGCGAAGATCATGCCGAAGCCCAGGCCCAGGATCAGCAAGGCGGGCAGCACGGCGCTGGCGTAGCTGGAGGTCACGCTCACCCGGGTCAGGTAGGCCATCCCGCCGCCGCCCAGCAGCATGCCGGTTGCGATCAGGACCCGCGGGCCAAGCCGGGCCAGGCCGACGATGCTGGAGAGGTTGGAGCTGATCAGGATGCAGCCGATCATCGGCAGGAACAGCAACCCGGTGGCCAGCGGGCTTTCTCTCTTGATCACTTGCAAGTAGTACGTGAGGAACAGGAACGTTGCGAAGATCGCGACACCCGATATGAAGACAGCGACGTACGAACCGCCCCGGGTCCGGTCGAGGATCACGCGCAGCGGCAGCAACGGGTGACTAGACCGCCGCTCGGCGGCAACGAACCCGGCGAGCAGCACTACGCCCGCCGCGAGAGAGCCGATCGTCTGCAAAGCGGTCCACCCGGCGGTCTCGGCACGGGAGAAGCCGAAAACGATCAGGAACAGCCCGGCGCACCCCAGCACGGTGCCTGGCCAGTCCATCCGCGGCCGGACGTCTGGGCGGCTCGGGCGGATCCAGGCCAGCGCGCCAGCCACCGCGATCGCAGCGAACAGCAGGTTGACATACAACGTCCAGCGCCAGGACAGGTACTGGGTGAGCAGCCCGCCGAGGATCAGGCCCACGGCACCGCCTCCGGCGGCGACCGAGCCGAATACGCCGAATGCGCGGCCCCGCTCACGTGGTTCACGGAACGTGCTGACCAGCGTGCCCAGGGCCGAAGGCGCGAGGACGGCACCGAAGGCGCCCTGCAGGGCACGGGCTGCTGCCAGCATCGTGAACGAGACGGAGGCGCCGCCGATGGCCGAGGCGACGGCGAATCCGATCAGGCCGGTGATGAACACTCGCTCGCGGCTGAACATATCCCCGAGGCGGCCACCAACCAGCAGCAGGCTGCCGAAGGCCAGCGCGTACGCCGTCACCACCCACTGCCGGTCGCTGTTCGGAAACCCCAGCGCACGCTGCGCCGACGGCAGCGCAATGGTCACGATTGTCGAATCCAGGACCACCATCAGCTGGGCGATGGCGACCACGATCAGGATCAGCCAGCGCCGGTCGCCGGGCGCAGCCAGGCGGTCTGCGGTTACCGGCGACGTCGCAGAAGACATGCACTTAATATTCCTCGTCCGCCGACGACGACTCCAGAGCTACCCAGGGTTCGCGGCCGTCGACGAATCGCTTGAGTCGGTCAGCGACTACTACCGCCAGGTACTACGGTCTGGAAGAGTCGCTGCAAACTACAAGCGGAAGGAACCACCCGTGCTGAGGCAGGTCGCGGAGGGGGTGCTGATCCACCAGAGCGAGTTCTGCCAGAGCAACGCCGTTGTAGTGCAAGGCCCGGCTGGAGCGTTGGTAATCGACGCCGGGATACTCGGCTCCGAAATTGCCACCCTCGCGGACGACCTTCGCGAGCTGGGCCAGCCCGTTGTGGCAGGGTTTTCTACGCATCCGCATTGGGATCACGTGCTCTGGCACGCCCGGCTCGGCCCGGCGCCCCGTTACGGCACGGCACGCTGCGCGGCCAGGATCCGAGATTTCCTGTCGGACGCGCGTTGGAAGACTCGCATCGCCGCATTTATGCCGCCGGACATCGCCGCGCAGGTACCGCTGGACCTGCTCGGCCTCATTACCGGCCTGCCTGCGGAGACGACACAGATTCCCTGGGATGGCCCCCGAGTCCTGATTATCGAGCATCAAGCGCATGCCCCCGGGCACGCGGCACTGTTGATCGAGGAACGCGGGGTGCTCGTTGCCGGTGACATGCTCTCCGACGTCTTGATCCCGATGCTCGACGTGAACGACACCGCTGACTCGATCCAGGACTACCTCGCTGCACTGCGGCTGCTCGAGGGCGCGACGGGCGACGTCGACGTCGTCATCCCCGGCCACGGGTCCATCGGCGGAGCTGACCAGGTACACGCGCGGATCGAGCAGGATCGGGCGTACGTGCACGCCCTGCGTGACGGCGATGCTCTCAGCGACCCGCGGGTCGGCCCATCGGCCAAGGATGGCTGGGCCTGGGTGGCCGGCGTGCACGAACGGCAACTCCAGCGCCTCCGCGGGCTTGTCGCGTCAGATGGGCAGGCGAACAGCTAGACCTCCTTGTAGGTTCGCGGGTCCGGCACTGGCGATACTGGGGTCATGATCCGGGCGGTGGTTTTCGACCTCGACGGGGTGCTGCTGGACTCCGAGCGGTTGTGGGACCGGGCCCGGCGGGCCGTGGCCGCCCGCCATCATGGCCGCTGGCGTGACGATGCGACTGCCGCCATGCAAGGCATGAGCTCCGCCGAATGGTCCAGGTACATGCGGGATGTCCTCGCCGTGGACCTCGCGCCGGCCCAGATCAGCGGTCTGGTTGTCGCGGAGCTCCTCGAGCGATACCGGCGCGGCCTTCCGCTTATCCCCGGAGCGGTGGAGGCGGTGCGGCAGATCGCGGCGCGGTGGCCGGTGGCGCTAGCGTCATCGGCGAACCGGGTGGTGATCGACACAGTGCTCGCCGTCTCTGGCCTAGGTGCGGAGTTCCGGGCCAGCGTGTCCTCCGAGGAGGTGCCGCGGGGCAAGCCGGAGCCGGATGTGTACCTGCAGGCCGCGCGCCGGCTCGGCCAGCCGCCCGCGGCCTGTGCCGCGGTCGAGGATTCCGACAGCGGGATCCGATCCGCCGTCGACGCCGGGATGCAGGTGGTGGCCGTCCCCAACCGGGACTACCCGCCGGCGCGCGACATCCTAGCCAGTGCCCAGCTCGTCCTCGATAGTTTGCCGGAGCTCACCGTAGATCTGCTCGGTCAGCTTGGCCATGGCGAGCCCGCCAGCTGAGGGCACGCCGCGGACCTTATCCCGGGCGATCGCCGCTGGCATCGCCGGCTCCTCCGGGAAAGTTCGGCGCTGCCCGTCGGAGTGCCGGCCGCCCAGGCGACGATGAAGTGTGACGCAGCCGCAGGTGCGGCCCGACCCGGCGTTCGGGCTGCTGAAGCTTTACGACGATGCGCTACCGCACGTCTACGGCTACCTGCTGGCCCGCTGCGGCGACACTGGCCTAGCCGAGGACCTCACGGCCGAGTCGTTCCTGGCCGCCGTGCATGCGGTCCGCAAGCCGGGCGCGCCCGATCCGTCGATCCCGTGGCTGATCGGAGTTGCCCGGCACAAGCTCGCCGACCACTGGCGGCGGGTCGAGCGGGAGCAGCGTGGGCTGCGCCTGCTGGACCGCGAGCCATTGCGCGCCGACGACCCGTGGGAGACGGCCGTCGACCGGATCCGGGCCCGCGAGGTGCTCGGTCAGCTCGGCGCGCACCACCGGGCCGCGCTGACGCTGCGCTACCTCGACGGGCTGCCGGTGCCCGAGGTGGCCCGGCACCTTAACCGGACCGTGCATGCCACCGAGGCGCTGCTGGTGCGGGCCCGCGCCGCGTTCCGTCGGCTCTATGACGGAGAGGAGGGCTCGCGATGACGGATCCGTTCGAGGCTCTGCGCGAGCCCGTCACGCCGGCCGATCCGGATCCCGGCTTCGCCGGGCAGCTGCGGCAGCGGCTGACCCGGGAGGTCTTCGCATCATCAGGAGGAAGGATGTCCCAGCAATCCAGCGCGATCCCGGTTCAGCGCGAGCCAGCCTGGCCCCCGACGCTGACTCCGTACATTATGGTGTCCGACGCCCGGCGCGCCATCGACTGGTACGCCGATATATTCGGCGCGGAGCGCCGTGGCGAGCCCCACGTCAACGCGGACGGCACGATCGGCCACGCCGAGGTCGGCATAGGCGACGCGGTGCTGATGCTCTCCGAACCTTCCGGCATCTGGCCCGACGTGCCGGTGAAGGCGCCCGATAACCCCGCGACGTTCAGCCACACCCTTCATCTGGAAGTCGAGGACGTAGACGGGACCACCGAGCGGGCCCGGCGCGGCGGCGCATCGGTGGAGCGGGAGCCGACCGACCAGTTCTACGGTCGCGGCTCGGTGATCGTCGACCCGTTCGGGCACCGCTGGATGCTGCTGAGGCCGCCGGCGCGGGCCACCCGCTTGCGCCAGGCTATACCGGATCAGTTCAACCTGGTCGTCACGGACATGGACGCGAGCGTGGCCTTCTACCGGAAGCTGGGCCTGACCATACCCGACACTGATCCACAGTGGCAGAATCATCACCGCACGGCCACTGTCCCGTACTCGATCGACCTCGACCTCGACAGCAGCGAGTTCGCCCGGTACTGGAACCAAGGCTGGCAGCGCGGCATGGGGGTGCTCGGGTTCAAGGTTGACAGCCGCGAGCGGGTCGATGAGATCTACCGTGATCTGGTCGCGGCCGGATATCGCGGACAGCAACCTCCGTACGACGCCTTCTGGGGAGCGCGGTATGCCGTCATCGAAGACCCAGACGGCAACGCCGTCGGGATCATGAGTCCTGTCGACCCTGATCAGAGAACACAGCCAGACTTCGGCGTGACATGATCTGATTCCGCTCGGCGGATGTTGCTCGGCGCGCGCTTAGATCCATGTGCTGTTACAGCGATGGGACAGGCGTGCTCGCGTTCGTATATTTGGTGGTCCACGACCTGACGAGGTCCTCCTCGCGGGCGCCGAGGATCGTGTAGGCCGGTGAATCAACTGGCCTGGCCTGCTCGACGTGCACGAGCACAGCGTGGTGGGCAGGCACATCGGGACCAAATTGCTGGCGCAGCCATCCCGCGATCTGCCGGTACGCCGGGTTATCTCCTGGTTCGATGACCTGCGCGGTGCCTTTAAAGCGGTAGCCGCGCCGTCGCAGGAAGTCCACACAGTTGACTTCCGTCCGCGGATCTCGTCGCAGATTCTCGATCGTGCCCGGCGACGCGATGTCCGCGAACACCAGATGGTCTTCTTTTTCGTCGTAAACGCGGACGGAGCCTTTCGGCGAGAGATTCGGCGATCCGTCCTCGCAGATGGTCGCGACGAAGCTCAGCTGCATGCTGTTGACGATCTCTTTCATGTCGTCGGTCAACATGATCTGCCTCCTGGCGTGCTGGTCGCGCTCTCTCCTCGTCATGTGCCTGCGCAACGCCGACCTGGCCCGTCTGGTCTCACCAGGTCAGTGGTCACGCGCTCTCACTTCGACTTGATCCGGTTCGGCATACCCCTTGACACGCGCTCTAGCTACACCCGGCCATCGGGGCTCCATCTCGACAGAAGCACGGCCCGGTGGAGCTACTGGCCTGAACGGCGGCAGTGGGAAGATGCCCGGAGTGGATGTGTCATCGCGGCTCAGTGCCTGCAAAGACAGATGGCATCTCGACGGCGGCAGCCGGCTCGATGGCGGGTTTCGCTCTGAGGTGTTCGGATGTACGACTGCTGCCGGCGCAGAGGTCGTCGTGAAACTGACGGTCGCGCAGGAGCAGGCTCGGGCGGAGGCTGCTGCACTGGCCATGTGGGAGCACACCGGAGCCGCCGTACGCCTCATCGATGCCGACTTCGAGCACAGTGCTCTGCTCTTGGAGCGAGTCCGGCCTGCGACGCACCTGCCCGGCGGTGACGATCGGGTCACCATCGGGATCGCCGCCGGCCTGCTCATCCGGCTTCATCGGGCCCAACCAACGACGTTCCCTTTCCCGGCCCTCGACGAAACCTATGCCCAGCAGGAAGACCAGGCGCGCGACAACGCGGCCTACGAACAGCGAGTCAGACACGCCCCGACGCGAGGCGAAGCCGGCCTTCAGCGCCTGGCCGCCGCGCGGACCGCCGCCATGGGACTGTGCGGCACGGCCAGGCGGATAGTTGTGCTCCACGGTGACTTCCTCGACAAGAACCTCTTGCGCAACGGCGCACGCTACGTGGCCATTGATCCAATCCCGTGCGTCGGAGATCCTTGCGCCGACGTCGGTTTCTTTGCCGCCGGTCATCGGCCCGCTACCGGCATCCTGCAGCGAGCCGACGCAATCGCGGGGCAGATGGGCCTGGACCGGCATCGCGCGCAACGATGGGCGGCCGTCTGGACCGTGCTGCAGGCTTGTCACGCCTGGCGGGAGGACCAATCCGATCTTGAAACCGTCGTGGCAAGTAGCGAGTTCGACCAGCTGCTGCGCCCAGGTGAACGGGAGTGAGCAAGCCCGGGGCGGCTTCAACCGGCTATCCATGCAGGGCCACTCAGGACACCGGCGAAAGCAGTTAGCGTGCCAGCTCATCCACCAGCGTCGGGCACCGATGCTCGGGCGCGGGCCACGTGGAGGCGCGACGCTACCGGTAGGAGTCGGTTGAAAAGCGCAGGGTCTTGGCCTGGTTTCTGTCGTGGCCGTAGATCATCAAAGCGCCCTCGCGGTCGGCCCTGTCACGCAAGGCCAGGGCACTAGCGCGCGCGGTCTCCGGGTCCGCCTGCCCGCCCCACGCATCGTGATCGTAGTTCTCCTGGCAGTAGACAGCGTCACCGCAGATGATCATGTTGCCGCTTTCGGCCAAGCGCAGCAGAACCGACTGGTGAGCGGGTGCGTGACCAGGCGTCGGGAGCACCTCGACACCTGGGAACAGCGTGGTTTCGCCGTCGAGGAGTTCATAGCTCAGGGCGGGCAAGTTCCAGTACTGGTTGGGGAAGGCGGGATTGTCCTTGGCGTATTCGTAATGCTCGCGCTGCACAAAGAAGGTCGCGTCCTTCAGCAAGTCGTTGTTGCCTGCGTGATCGAAATGCAGATGCGTATTGATCACGTACTTGATATCGGCGGGCGCGATGTCCAACTCCGCGAGCCGCCATAGCAAGCTGTCCTCGCGCCGCATGTCCGGCACAAGCAGTTCGGCAAAGGGCGTGCCTCGCCAGGTGAGATCGGGATCAGCTATGTGCAGACGGCTCATCCCGGTGTCAACCAGCGCCAGAGAGTCATCGTCGAGACGGATCAAGAAGGATGGCACGGGTATGTGGATGCGCTTGCCGTCCGCGACGCCCGGCGCGATGACCTCGTAGTTACAGCAACAGCCGCCGAGCGGCAGTATGTACAACTGCATCGTGCCCATCATCGCACGGCGAGGCGCTGGAACAGAGCAGCCGGGGACCGCCCGGTGCGAACCAGTGTCCGGTCCACGCGGCTGCCCAGGTTCCGTGCGGCAGAATACGCGGCCAGCCGGGACGGGACGGAAGTCGTAGATCAACATCTGGCCGCCGGGCCGCAGCTCATTGCTTGTCGAGTTACGGGCCGTCGGTGAAGTCACCCAACAGCAGATGGCGGAGCGGCTGAGCATCGACAAGAGCCGGGTCAGCCGGCTCTGCGCGGCCCTGGAGCGCAAGAACCTGCTGGCCCGCGAGCGCGATGCCAGCGACCGCCGAAACCTCCGTCTCTGTCTGACGGACTCGGGGGAGAAGGCCGCCGCGCGCCTGCGACAGGCCTGGCGCGCCTACCACGACCGGATGCTCGACGGGATGACCCCAAGCGAGCGCCGGGCACTTCTGGTCGGCCTTACCGCATTCGTCAGAGAACTCGCAGTGGCTCACGCCGAGCAGCCGGGCTACCCCGGTGTACAGGACACCGATCGCGCCTCGTCGAAGAGTGCCCGACGGGGCTAAGCAGGACTCACGCGGCCGCTCCGGCAGTTAGCGACCTGCCCGCTTCGTCGAGTCGGCTGACCGTCTCAGCCTCCAGGGTCAGTTCAGCTGCGGCGAGGATCTCATCAAGCTGAGCGACCGTGCTCGCACCTGGTATCGGGATGATTGGTGGTTGCGACTTGGCGAGCAGCCAGGCGAGGGCGACTTGGCCTGGTGTGGCACCGTACTCGGTGGCGACCTCGCCCAGCACGCTCAGCCGCATCCGGCTGGCCGCATGCGCGTAGGCAGCCGGCAGCCGCCGGTCGCGCCGCGCGTAGCGCCCGGCTAGCAGCGGCGAGTAGGCCAGCAGGCTGACGTTCTCTGCCGAGGCAAAGTCGAGTAGCTCCTCGGTGATGAGGTTCAGCTGCCCGTGGTCCGGTAGTGCCTGAAGATAGGTGTACTGCTGCTGCACGCACGAGTAGCCAGGGCGCCCGGCGCTGCCCGCAATAGCGCGGGCCCGCTCGACGCGCCAGGTGGCGGTATTGCTCGCGCCAAGCAGCCCCGCCTTGCCAGATTCCGCCAGCCCGGCCATCGCGTCGACCGTCTCTTCAAGCGCGGTCGACCGGTCGTCGATGTGCGCGTAGTAGAGGTCAAGTCGCTCGATGCCAAGGTTAAGCAGGCTTGTCTCAGCATCCTGGCGAATGGCCGCGGCGCCGAGGCCCTGCCAGTGCCGCGGATCGGGGTCGCCGGGCGCCGTTGTTCGTGCGCCGACCTTCGTCGCGATCACCATCTGGCTCGCCATACCGCGGGAGCGCAGCCATCGGCCGATCACCCGTTCGCTCTCGCCGGCATCGCCATGCCATTGCCCGTAGTTGTTGGCGGTGTCCAGGAACGTTCCGCCTGACTCGGCGAACCGGTCGAGTATCGCGAACGAAGTGGATTCGTCAGTGCGGTAGCCGAAGTACATCGTGCCCAAGCAGATCTCGCTAACGGCAAGGCTGATCCGTTCGTCGCCGATCACGCGCTGTCGCATCGCTTGTCCTTCCGTCTGTGTCTGCGGCGACTCTACGCGGCAGCCGGCATGGATTTATGATCCAATCTGATGGAGAAATTCCAGACCAATTGTGCGTCGGACGTACTGCTGGATCTCGCTGGCCCGGGCGGCCCGCTGCATGTTCAGCTCACCCGGGCCATGCGCGAGGCAATACGCTCGGGCAGGCTTCAGGCCGGCAGCACGCTGCCACCGTCCCGGCGGCTGGCTAGCGAGCTTGGCTGCTCGCGATGGGTGGTGACCGAGGCCTACGCCCAGCTCGCTGCCGAGGGTTATGTGACTGCCGCCGCGGGCTCAGGAACTCGTGTACGCGATGTCAGCGGAGAAGCGACGCGAGATCAGCCATTGCCGGCCGCGCCGGAGACCGCTGGCAGTGCCCGAGTGCTGCTTGACCTGGCCCCCGGTCTGCCTGAGGTCCGCGCGTTCCCGATGCGGCAGTGGATATCGGCGGTCCGCAGCGCGGCCGCCGGTATGGCATCTGCGGACCTCGGTTATCCAGACCCCGCCGGTCACCCCTACCTGCGCCAAGTCCTGGCCGGCTACCTGGCGCGGGTCCGCGGCGCAGAGGCCGATGCGGCCAACCTCGTGATCACTGCGGGGGCGACCGACGCAATCGGCTTGCTGTGCCGGGTACTCCGGATGTGCGGTCACTCCGCGGTGGCGGTCGAGCACCCGGGCTGGCACAGGTTGCGTGAGGTCCTGACAACTGCCGGCCTCGGCGCGGTCCCGATCCCGGTGGATGATCAGGGGCTGCGGGCGGGGCTGCTCTACGGGCACGACGCGGTCCGAGCCGTAATCGTAAGCCCGGCGCACCAGTTCCCGGCAGGAGTCGTTATGAGCCCGCAGCGCCGCGCCATGCTGCTGGCATGGGCGCGCGACTCCGGCGGGCTGATCATCGAGGACGATTACGATGCCGAGTTCCGCTACGACCGGCGCCCGGTCGGCGTGCTTCAGGGCGCCGGGCAGTCCAGCGTTGCCCTGATCGGCTCGGTGACAAAAACGCTGTCACCTGCGATGGGTGTCGGCTGGATGGTCACCCCTCCCGGCGTGACCCCGCTCGTCCGCGCGGCTATCGTCCGCCCGTCCGGGCCGCCGGTCATCGATCAACTCGCATTCGCTGCATTCCTCCGCAGCGGCCACTATGACCGGCACCTTCGGGCGGCTCGCATCCGCTATCGTGCCCGCCGGAGCCGCTTGGTGGAAGCGATCGCGACGCACCTTCCTGATTGCCGCATCACGGGGGCCGCGGCGGGACTGCACATGCTGATGCACCTGCCTGCGGGCGCCGATGCCGCATCGGCCGCGCGTCTCGCGCTGGCAGCGGGAGTCAAGGTTGCAAACCTCGACATATACACGTTCACGCCGATCCCGCACGAGCCAGCCTTGGTTCTTGGCTACGGAAACCTAGGAGATCACCAGGTGGAGCCCGCCGTCGCGCGGCTTGAACTGGCCATCCGTGGCGCCACAAGCAGTCCTTAGTTCCCGCGATCGGCAGACACGGGTGGTGGGGGAGTGCGTCGCAAGTTCAGGACTGGGTAACTCACCGGTTATGGTTTCGCCAAAGATTGCTGCTCTGACGCTGCCAGCCCTGCTTATCGCCGGGTGCGGCAGCGCTGCGGCCGCCACGCTCACGCCCGGGACCTCGCCACACGGTGCGCTAAAGCAGAGCGTCATGCCGAGAGCGCCGGGCGCGAAGTCGCCTGTCGCTATGCCAGCCGCTTCCTGCCATCCGACCACCAGCAGCGGCCACTGCTACCTGCCCGGTGAGTACTGCCGCAAGTCAGATAAGGGCAAGTCCGGTGTGGCGGGAGATGGTACAAAAATCACCTGCAAGAAGTACAAGACCGGCTACCGGTGGGAACGGGCCTAGGCCGTCAGAGCCCAGCCCTGCAGACGAGCATGTGCAACTGCCACAGTCCGTGACGATGCGGAGTAAGGTCTCGTAACACCGGAAACGTCGCGAACGGAAGCCGCGTGACAGAGAGCACTGCACGAGACGACACTGCGAGTGCGAGTGGTGGTCCTGAGGCGCTGGCCTTCGACACCGGGACGCCCAATTCGGCCCGCATGTGGAACTACTGGATTGGCGGCAAGGACAACTACGCCGCGGACCGCGCGGCGGCCGAGGCCGTTATCGCGGCGTTCCCGGTGCTGCCCGTCATTGCCCGGCATTCACGGCGGTTCCTCGTTGACGTCGTTCAGCAACTCGCGGCGGACTACGGCGTCAGGCAGTTCCTGGACATCGGCACCGGACTGCCCACCGCCGACAACACGCATGAAGTCGCGCAGCGAGTCGCTCCGGACTCGCGGGTCTTGTATGTCGACAATGACCCCGTCGTCCTTGCCCACGCCAGGGCGCTGCTAACGAGCACTCCCGAAGGCGAGACCGACTTCATCCAGGCTGACCTGCGCGACACCACGGCGATCCTCGCGCAGGCCGCGCGCACGCTCGACCTCAGTCAGCCAGTCGCCATCCTGCTGATCGCGGTCCTGCACTTCATCGGCGAGCAGGACGACCCGTACGCGATCGTTGCCCGGCTGATGGACGCTGTGCCCGCCGGCAGTTACCTGGCTATCGCCCACGCGGCCAGCGACATGGGGACTCCTGAGACGCAGGAGGGATTCCGGATATACAACCAGCGTTCGCCGGTTCAGCTCGCGCCGCGCAGCCGGCGGCAGATTGACAGGCTTGTCGCCGGCCTGGATCCGGTTGGGCTCGGCGTGGTCCCGATGAGCGAGTGGTTCGGGCCGGGTCAGATCGGCGTCGACGGAGCTGACCTTACTGGCTATTACTGCCTGGTCCGCAAGCCGTAACCGACGTCGGCCTGGTCGGCTAGGGGTAAGAAATCCGTCGCAAGCGGCGAAAATGCTTCGTGGTCACGGTGACGGTCTTCACCGCACGCCGGCCAGGGCGAGAAACTCCGCCCGAGACCTTGCATCGGCTCGCAGCGTGCCGAGCAGCGCCGAGGTGATAGTGGTCGAGCCGCGGGCCCTGACGCCGCGCAGTGTCATGCAGGTGTGCTCGGCCTCGAGAACGACGCCGGTCCCGCGCGGCTGCAACCGCGCGTCCAGGCTGTCGGCAATCTGTTTGGTCAGCCGCTCTTGCGTCTGCGGCCTGGCGGCGTAATGCTCAACCAGCCTAGCTAGCTTTGACAGCCCGAGAATGCGCTCGCCGGGCAGGTAGCCGACATGCGCGACTCCGGCGAACGGCAGCAGGTGGTGCTCGCAGACCGTACGGAACGGGATGTCCCTGGCTACGACAAGCTCGTCGTAACCCTCGTCATTCGGGAACGTGGTGAGCCGGAACGGCGGCGAGTCGAAGAGCTCGGCATAAGCACGCGCCATCCGCGCTGGCGTCTCGCGCAGCTCTTCGGCATCAAGCTCGACTCCCAGCGCAGCCAGGAACTCCCCGGCGGCGCGCTCAGCTGCTGCCATGTCGATCTTCCGATCGTCCCCCGCCAGTCGCAGGTCCGGGCGGGCCCGCCTGGGAGCGCTGGATGCTTCAGCTGAGTCCGCCAGCTCGATTGCCTGCCTGTTTGTCATGGCCATCCTGTCGTAGTCTCGCCTGTCGGATCCCGCGCCGGGATTGTCATGACCTTGCCTGGATCCGGGGCAGCGTCGGCACTTCCCGGCAAAACCCGCGTTGGCCGACTGCCGCCCACGGATCTCACAACCCGGGGAAATTCGGCGGCATTCCGGTTACTGGCCAGGCTTCTGGCGCTTGTCGCCTGGCGCCTGCCGCGGGCCAGGCCGGCCCGCGGCAGGCTTGCTGCCTGAGCTTCAGCAGGCGGTACGGTCAGCCTCCGTATTGCAAGATCACGGCCACTATCCCGAGACCCGGGTTGCCGCTCTTGTGCGTGAAGCCGCCACCGAGCATCTCGGTGGTGCCAGGGATGTTCGCGACAGATTCGACGTCGATGCTCTGCGCGCCGTGCGGGAGCCCCGCCGCGGTCAGCTTGCCGCCCGAGTAGTGCAGCAGGTACGACGGCTGGCCGCCGAAGCCGGGCATGGGCAGCCACAGGCCACCGCTGCCGTCCGGGCTGATCTGCTGAGAGGGCTGTGTGCCGTACCCGAAGTTGCCCTGGGCGACCTTGCGCCAGCTGCGGCCGTTGTAGTGCAGGACCACTGTCGGGCCGCCCTCGTCCTCTGCCTGGCCGTTGCCGATGGCGTAGACACTTCTTGCCGATTGCGCATAGATGCCCATCAGCTCCGGGTTGTTGAGGCCGTTGCTCGGAGGCAGCAGGCGCGCGACATTCTTCTTAGCCCAGTTGTGGCCGTTGTAGTGGTACACCGACGTTCCGCCGAAGGCCCACACGCTCGTCGCCGACAACGCGCTGCCGCCGTCAAGGTTGGTGCTCACCCGTGACCAGCGGCGGCCGTTGTAGTGCCAGACGCCCAGCTGCTGGTTGATCGCTGGCTGTCCGAACACCCAGACGTTCTTCCGGCTCACCACGCTCGCTCCGCCGATCGGCTGGCCGAAGGTCTTCACAACCGACCAGGTATGGCCATTCCATTGCAGGACCCTGGACCCGACGCCGACGTCAGTAAAGGCCCACACGTCCGACGGCGACGCCGCGCCTGCCGCGACCACCTCCTCGCCACGCTTGCCGGGGAACGACGCCTGCGTCCAGGTGCTGCCATTGAGCTGCCACGCCGTCGGCTTCGTGGTCGCGGCCTGCGCGTTTCCGTTAAATGCCCAGCCGGCCGACTTCCCGGTAGCAACCACTGCGGTGAAATCCCCGGAGACGCCGGAGTGCACCCGCTTGACGATGTGCCACGCGGCGGACGTGGCTGGCATTGCCTGCGCCAC
>Ga0335074_10008087_pt1 | contig 14612 bp, 11 predicted proteins | sample Lox_Sample_23_FD_206715 | JGI IMG/M metagenome (GOLD analysis project Ga0335074, IMG submission 206715) | Soil microbial communities from Loxahatchee National Wildlife Refuge, Florida, United States - Lox_Sample_2.3 | ecosystem: Environmental > Terrestrial > Soil > Wetlands | place: USA...
CGCCCGCTCAGCGCCAATCCGCGCCATCGTGCCAGCTCAGGAAGGGAACGGCTACATCCTCGTCAGCTCGAACGGCAATGTTTACGTGTTCGGGAGCGGGCTCATATCTCAGGGCTCCTTGCCCGCCCGCGGTGTGCACGTCGCCAACATCGTGGGCGCCACCCTGACCGCCGACGGCGGAGGCTATTACTTGGCTGGTAGCAACGGCAGCGTGTACACGTTCGGCGACGCCCGGGCTCAGGCGGTCCCGGCCAATCCTCTCCCACAGGCGCCTGTCGTCGCCATCGCCGGGACTTGAACCGGTATTAGGGACGCCAAAACCAGACATTTGGGAATAGCGCAATGGCTGCGTGGTCGTGCCACCGCATAGCGTGCACGCTCCTGCTATTGTCAGAGGCGCCCTCTTTGTGGTGCTATTCCCGTACCTGGCCAGGCAACCTGGCCCGAGCACAAGGAGCTACCTGGTGGCCACAGCTCAGCGGGCGGCGCCGGCGGCGCCACCGGCGGCCGCGGTACCAGCTGATCTGGTCATAGTGCCCTCTCAGGGTGATGCGAGGGCTCCCAGGCCGCCTATGGGCGCCCGCTTTTGGCGCTTGTGGTGGGCCACGGCACTGTCCTCGAGCGGCGATGGCTTGGTCGCGGTGGCTTTGCCCCTTCTCGCGTTCACAGTTACGCGCAACCCCGTAGCGATCGCAGGTGTACTGGTTGTGCAACGCGCTGCCGGCGCCCTGGTTGCCCTTCCGGCAGGCGTACTTATCGACCGGCTGCCGCGCCGCAGCGTGATGATCGCCGCCAACTTGGTTTCTGGGCTGCTGATGGCGGCCGTCGTTGGGGCGATGACCCTAGGCCTCGACGACCTGCCCATGATCTACGCCGTCGCCGCCGGGCTCATCGTCTGTGACGTCGTGTACACCCTGGCCCTCCAAGCGAGCTTCCGCGACGTTGTGCCGTCGCCCGGCTTGCTCTCCACGGCCAACGCCCGACTGATGGGCATCGACCAGACCGGAGAGCAGTTTGCTGGTCCTGCGGTGGCCGGGATCATGTTCAGTTGGGTGCGCCGGCTCCCCTTCTTGGCCGACGCGGCCAGCTTTTTTGTCTCAGCGCTGCTTGTCGCCGGGAGCGTACCCCGGCCGGCCAGCCGTTGGCGCCACGCCGTCGGCGCTGCCTCAGGGCACGACGGCTCGTCGGCCGAGCCGGAAATGCGATCGGCCAACGGCGAGCCTCGCCATGCGCGCGGCTTTACCGCTGACTTTCGCACCGGCCTGCGCGTCTTCTTGCAAGAACGCCCGCTCAAACTGCTGGGCGCCTCGATGGCCGCCCTAAGCCTCAACAATGGCATGGTCTTCGCCCTCCTCGTGCTCTACGGCCGGGTTGACCTCCACCTGAGCGCAACGGGGTACGGCGTGTTCATCGCCGTGGGGTCGGTGCTCGGGATCGTGGGCAGCTTCGCCGGCGGCCGCCTCGAGCGCCGGTTTGGGCCCGCCGGCGTTATCGTCCTGGGGAGCCTGTTCGTAATCGCGAGCGACCTGAGCATGGCCGTGGCCACAGTCGCCCTGGTGGCCCTCGCCGTGTTCGCGTTCCAGGATTTTGGCGTGTGCATCGCCAATGTCGGGTCGGTAACGTCGCGCCAGAGGCTTATCCCGCGCCAGCTTTTCGGCCGCGTCGGAAGCGTGCACCGCACCCTGGTCATCAGTGCGCTTCCGATCGGGGCGCTGCTGGCTGGGTTCATCGCCAGTGCCTTCAGCGTCCGCGTCGCCCTAGCCGTCGCCGGGGTCATCCAGGCCGTGTTGTGGATCTACCTCGCGCCTGCGCTGCTGCGGGCCCTGAGGCCGGCCAAGGAAAGCGTCCAGCTGGTCGATTGACTGCAGCCCGCGGGGAAGCTTGCCGGGCCGGCGCTCGCCTACGCCCGTCTCACGGGCCGCGGCCGGCAGTCCCAGATGCCAGCGGCGCCCGGTAACCTGTGGGCGTGCTGCGCGTCTTGGCTGCTCAGGATGTAACAGACGAGCTCTTCGCCGCCGTGGAGCGACTCCTGCCGCAGCTTTCTTCGTCGGCTCGTTTACCCACCCGCGCAGAGCTGGGCCAAATAGTCCTCTCGCCGGCCACGACCCTGCTTGTCGCCCGCGAGGACGAGGCGGTGCCGGCTAATGGTGACGGTGGGGAGCAGGGTTGGGCGAGCGGCGACGACGTCGCGAGCGGCTCGATCGTCGGCATGTTGACCCTGGTGACTTTCCGCATACCGACGGGAGTGCGGGCCTGGATCGAAGATGTCGTCGTCGACGCCGCCTTCCGCCGTCGCGGTGTCGGGGAGGCCTTGACCCAGGCGGCGCTCGAGGTTGCCAGCGCGCGGGGGGCGCGAACCGCGGATCTCACGTCGCGGCCCAAACGGGAGAACGCCAACCGGCTCTACGAGCGCATGGGCTTCGAGCTGCGCGACACCAACGTCTACCGCTACCAGCTCGGTAGCTGACGCGGGTGACGGCGCCGCGTGGCTGACGCTGCGCACCACCAGACCGACGCGGCTGGAGGCCACGCCGGAGACGAGAGCTCCGCCGGGGACGAGCGCGCCGGGGACGAGCGCGCCCGGGACGAGCGCGACGGCATCTCTTTCTCCCACTTGGGTGAGCCGCTATTCGATGGGTCGGGGGCGAGCAAGCGGGACCTGGTGAACTACCTCGACGCGGTCGCGGAGCGTTTGGTGCCCGTGCTCGCGGACAGGCCGCTCTCGGTGGTCCGGGCGCACGCCGGCCAGGAACCCTTCATGCAGAAGAACGTCCCGAAGTACACGCCGGGGTGGGTGGCGACGGTGCGGATGTGGGCGGAAGCATCAAAGCGGGACGTCTCCTACGCGCTGTGCAACGACCGGCGCACGTTGCTCTGGTTCGCCAACCAGCGGGCGGTTGAGTACCACCCTGCACTGATGCGCACCGAGCATCCCGAGCTGGCCACCCACCTCGTGCTCGACTTGGACCCACCCGGAGCGGATGCGTTCGCAGCCGCGGTCGAGGTGGCCGGGCTCGTCCGTCAGGCTTTGGCCGAGGCCGGACTGGATGGAGCCGTGAAAACGAGCGGGGCGAAGGGTGTGCACGTGTTCGTGCCCCTCGCAGGTGCGAGCTTGGGTGATGCCGCGGCGGCCACCCGCGCACTGGCGGCCCGCGCGGCGGCGCTCGGCCCGCAGATCGCCACAACGGCGTTCATGAAGGACCAAAGAGATGGAAAAGTGTTCGTGGATGCGACCCGCGCCGCCGGCGCCACGGTGATCGCTGCCTACAGCCCTCGTGTGCGCCCAGGAGTACCTGTCTCTTTCCCTTTGAGCTGGAGTGAGCTTGGTTCGGTCCGCCCTGGTGAACTGACGGTGCATACAGCGATCGAACGCCTGGGTAATGCGGACCCCTGGGTGGCGAACATGCCAGCGCCCCAGGTCCTTAGCCCTGAGCTCGTCGCCGAGGGTAACGCCATCCCGGCCCCACGCGGTCAAGCGTTGCAACGTGGCAGGAAGAGCGGCGATCAATAACCTTCGAGGGCGCCGGGGAGCCCCGGACCTCCGTCGCGGCGACAAGTGCTCCGGACTGCCCCAGAAACGCACGAGTTGTGTGCACTTTCGCGCGGTATAGCAGGAGTTGCGACGTTCTACCCCCGGAAAACGATATACAACTGTACGCGACACCCCGCTCGCGCCCTCAGACGCGTCAAAAGGTGTAACGAACTGGCCCCGGATGGGCTGGGTCGCGTACAGTTAGCCGCGTTTCCCGGCCAGGCGCTACGTCTGGGGCCCGGCTCGCCCCCTTACAACCGCCTCAGGGGCTCCCGGCCGAGCGGCACCCGCAAGCCCGCGCCGTCCCGGTGGCGTGCCGGCTGGCCGACGAAGAGAGCGGTGCAGCGGTCAGTAGGCGCGGGCGACCACGGCAACGAGGTCGGCGGCGTCGTCGTTCGAGGCAGGGAGAGAACCGTCCGGCCGCCTGAGAGCGCGCACCGAGACGCCCTTTGAGTTCAGCCACTGCTCGGCGTCGGGGCCTGTTCCCTCCGAGGCGCCCGAGCTCGCTGCGCCTCCCGCGCCTCCCGCGCCCCCCAGGAGCGCAGCCGGCAGCACGGCAAAACCGGACTGAGCCGCTTCGACGGCCTCTTCGAGGTTGGCCACCGCTACGGTCGCTGCCGCTTGCCGCTCGCGAGCTTCGTCGAAGAGGGCGGCCTGGGCCGCCTCCAAAGCGCTGGTCACGCCTTCGACCGCCGCGTCCAAACGTACCGCGACCTTGCTGCCGTCTTGCCGGCGGCACAACACGACCGTGCCGGACGCCAAGTCGCGTGGCCCCACCTCTACCCGCATCGGCACCCCCTTGAGCTCCCAGCCCACCACGCGCCGCCCGAACGACAGCTCGGTACGCACGTCGAGCTCGGCTCGGTGCCCCTTGGCTCGCAGCGCCTCCACGAGCGACGCGGCCGCTTCTCCAGCCCCCTCTTCGGTCCGCACGGCCAGGACGACCACTTGCACGGGGGCAACCCGGGGTGGGACGCGCAAACCGGCGTCGTCGCCGTGGGCCATGATCAGCGCACCCATCAGCCGGGTTGACGCTCCCCACGACGTCAGCCAGGCGAACTCCTGCTGGCCGGACTCGGCCGAGAAGGAGATGCCGAAAGCCTTGGCGAAGCCCTGGCCCAGCTCGTGGCTGGTGCCCATCTGGAGCGCCTTGCCGTCGCGCATCATTCCCTCGGTGGTCCAGGTGGTAGTGGCCCCGGCAAAGCGCTCCCGTTCGGTCTTGCGCCCTACGACTACGGGGATCCCAAGGACGGTCACCATGAAGTCCTCATAAACGTCGCGCAGGATGCGCAGGGCATAGTCCTGGGCCTCGGCCTCGGTGGCATGCGCGGTGTGGCCTTCCTGCCAGAGGAACTCCGTAGTCCGCAGGAACAGGCGAGGCCTCAGCTCCCAACGCACCACGTTGGACCACTGGTTGAGCAGCAGTGGCAGGTCCCGGTAGCTCTGGACCCACTTGGCCATGAAGGCGTCAATGATGGTCTCGCTGGTCGGCCTGACGACAACCGGCTCCTCGAGTTTCTTGCCGCCGCCGTGAGTGACCACCGCGAGCTCGGGGCTGAACCCTTCGACGTGCTCGGCCTCCTTGTGGAAGTAGCTCTCCGGTATGAACAGGGGGAAGTAGGCGTTCTGCGCGCCGGCCGCCTTTATCCGATAGACGAGCTCGGCTTGCATCCTTTCCCAAATGGCAAAGCCGTAGGGCCGGATGACGATGGTCCCCCGGACCGGGCCGCCCTCCGCCAGCTCTGCTTTGGCGAGCACGTCCTGGTACCACTGGGGGAAGTCGTCAGCTTGCGGCGTGAGCACATCGGGCTTGGGCATGCGTGCACGCTATAAGCCCGTTGGCGGGCGTCGCCCCATTTGTCGCCCGGCGAGCGCTCCCGGGGCTGAGAAGCTGATGAGCTGGGTGCCCGAGCGTCCGGCAGTGAGGATTGGCATCAATAGAATGCGCTTATGGCCCGCGCCCCGGTACCCCCTGCGTCCGCCGCGCCCCGCCGGACGCTCCTCGACCGGCTGATGGCGACGCGCGCCACCCGGCGTGCCCTGCGCTTCGGGCCGATCCAGCGCGTGCTTTCCCCGGCCCGGGGCGACCGGGTGATCCACACCTTCATCCGGTACTCGATGGTCTCAGGCGTCGCCATCGTGATCAGCCAGGCGGCGATCCTCATTTGCACCGCCTTGTTCCATAGCTCAGGCATCCTTGCGAACACGATCGGTGCGGTGATGGCCACGCCTGCGTCGTACGAGCTCAACCGCAAGTGGGCGTGGGGCAAACACGGCAAAAGCCACATGTTCAAGGAGGTGGCACCCTTCTGGGCGCTGACCTTGCTCGGCTTCCTCGGTTCGACGGGCACGGTGGAGCTGGCCGACAACATGTGCCGTTCCCATCACGTCGTCGGCTTGACCCGGTCGGTGGCCATCATGGGGGCATCGCTGTTCGCCTACGGCGTGGTGTGGGTCGCCAAGTTCGTCATCTTCCACTACGTGGTCTTTCGCAGCGACAGCGGGAGCGGCCCCGCACCGGCCGGAGCCATGCCTCCTCCCGCCACCCCGGCATCACCCGCCAACACACCGGCCACGGCCGCCTCTCCTCCGGCCCCGGCCGTCCCCGCACCCGTCCAGGCCGCCACCGCAGCCGCCCCGGCCGCTACCGCACCCGTCCAGGCCGCCACCGCAGCCGCCCCGGCCGCTACCGCAGCCACCGCAGCCGCCCCGGCCGCCACCAAGGCCACCCCGGCCTACGGCGTGGCTAGGCACTAGCGGCGCCCGGCCGCGGCGACGCTTGCAGCTGTCATGTAACGATGCCCCTGCCCCGGGCGAGCGGCGCAACCCCGGCGCGGCCGGCGAGGCGGGCGAGCCCGAGCCGGCGGGCGAGCCCGAGCCCGGAGGAGCTCCCACCTGGCTGGCCGTGGCCCTGGCTGCGAAGGGTTTCATGCCCGACGACGAGGGCATGGCGCTCCACCGTGCCGCCCTCGAGGCGGCAGCACGGGCACCTGGGCCGCTGCTGGAGGTGGGCACCTACTGCGGGAAGTCGGCGGTCTACCTGGGTGCTGCGGCACGGCGGGCCGGGCGGGTGCTGTTCAGCGTGGACCACCACCGCGGCTCAGAGGAGCTGCAGCCGGGTTGGCCGCACCACGACCCCGAAGTGGTGGACCGCCTCACGGGGAGCATCGACACGCTGCCCTGGGCCCGGCGCGCCCTCCACGAGGCCGGCTTGGAGAGCCATGTCGTCCTTGTCGTCGGTGACTCGAGCACGGTCGCCCGGCACTGGGGGGTGCCGCTGAGCCTGGTGTTCATCGACGGAGGCCATGGCGCCGAGGTGGCCCGGGCGGACTTCGACGCCTGGGTCGGCCTGGTCGCCGAGGGGGGATTGCTCGCGGTGCACGACGTCTTCGCCGACCCGGCCGACGGCGGTCAGGTCCCCCACGACCTGTACCACGAGGTCCTCGCCTCCGGGCAGTTCCAGCCGGCGGGAGGGATTGGGTCGCTCCGCTTCGCCCTCCGCCTCCCGAGCCCCCTCCCATTTGACCATCCGTAACCGAGCGGCCAGGCTGGACGCCTCATGTTCGTAGCACCCGGCCGTGCCCCCGCGCGGCCCGTTCCCCCTTACGAACCCCCCGACGCCGGCCGGGAACGGCTGCGCGTCGCGCTCCTCACTTACCGCGGCAACCCGAGGTCGGGTGGCCAGGGCGTCTACGTGCGGTTCCTTTCGCGCGAACTGGCTCGCCTGGGCCACCAAGTGACGGTGTTCTCGGGCCAGCCTTGGCCTGTCCTGGACCAGGTGCCGGGCGTGGACCTGGTCAAGGTGCCGAGCCTCGACCTCTACCGCGAGCCGGACCCGTTCCGCCTGCCCCGGCTACGCGAGCTGCGCTCCGGGGCCGACCTCGCCGAACTGGCCACGATGCTCAGCGGAGGGTTCCCTGAACCGCGCACGTTCAGCCTGCGGCTGAAGAAGGTGTTGGCTGGCCGGCGCCGCGACTTTGATGTGGTGCATGACAACCAGTCTTTTGGCACGGGCCTGCTCGAGCTCGTGCGGGCCGGCTGGCCGGTGATCGGCACGTGCCATCACCCAGTGACGGTCGACCGGCTGGTGGACCTGGCCCATGCCGGTACGTCCCTGCGCCGGTTGTCCATGCACCGCTGGTACGGCTTCGTGGGCATGCAGAACCGCGTCGCCCGCCGGCTGCAGCGGATCCTCACCGTCTCTTACTCGTCTCGGCGGGACATCGTCGAGCAGATGGGCGTTGCGCCCGAGCGCATCGCCGTCGTGCCCGTGGGGGCGGACGTCGACCTCTTCCGCCCGCCGCCGACGGGCCGGGCCCGCGTGCCTGGCCGGATAATGACCACGGCCAGTGCCGACGTGCCGCTCAAGGGGCTCGCTCACCTGCTCGAGGCGCTCGCCAAGCTGAGGACCGAGCTACCCGAAGCGCACCTCGTTGTGGTGGGCGAGCCCCGCCCCGGCAGCGCCGCCGCCCAGACACTGGAGCGCCTGGGCCTGGAAGGCGCGGTCAGCTGGCGGCCGGGAGTACAAGATCCCGATCTGGTTGACCTGTACTGGGACGCGTCGGTGGTGGTCGTCCCATCCCTCTACGAGGGCTTTTCGCTCCCGGCCGTCGAAGCGATGGCCTGTGAAGCACCCCTGGTCGCCTCCACCGGCGGCGCCTTGCCCGAGGTGGTGGGGCCGGATGGTGAAGCCGCGCTGCTGGTGCGGCCCGCCGACCCTGGGGCCCTGGCAGCGGCCCTTGGAAAGGTGCTGAGCGAGCCGGCCCCCTTTGCTGCCCGCCTCGGCAGGGCAGGCCGTCGCCGTGTGCTTGCCCGCTACACGTGGGCACGTTGCGCTGAGGGCGCCGTAGCCGAGTACCGTTCGATGCTCTCCGAACGGGTTGCGCAGTGTCCCGTCGCCGCTGCCCCGCGCCCCATCGGTGCCGGCGGCGGACAGGGTGCGAGCGCGTCGCCCCCGTAGCCGCGCGTTCGTGCTGACCGTCCGCTACCGCTGGCTTGGGCTCAACCCAGGAGACCGGCTGCTCGATTTTGGGTGTGGCGGGGGACGCCACGCCCTCGAAGCCCTGCGCGCCGGGGCAACGGTCACGGCTCTCGATTCGGACCACCAGGAGCTGGCCCGGGCGGGCGCCTGGGTCGCGGCCATGCTCGACGAAGACAAGCAGACGGCGGACGCAGGCGGGCAGGGGCACGTGGTGCAGGGCGATGGGCTCGCCCTCCCGTTCCCCGATGCCAGCTTCGACAAGGTGGTGGCGGCCGAGGTGCTCGAACACATCCCCGACGATGCGGCCGCCCTGGCCGAGCTGGCCCGCGTCCTGCGCCCGGGGGGCGCGATCGCAGTCACGGTGCCGCGCTGGTACCCCGAAGTGGTCAATTGGGCGCTTTCGCCTGCCTACCACAACGTGGCCGGCGGCCATGTGCGCATCTACCGGCGCTCCCAGCTGCTCGGACGCCTTCAGGCGGCCGGTTTACACCCCCTGCGTAGCCACCACGCCCACGCGCTGCACAGTCCCTACTGGTGGTTGCGTTGCCTGCTCGGTACGCAGGGTGAGGCGCGGGGCCTGGCTGGGATGTACCACCGTCTGCTCGTCTGGGACATCACCGCCCGGCACCCCCTCACCCGGTGGCCCGACGCCGCCTTGAACCCCGTGCTCGGAAAGAGCCTGGTCGTCTACGCCCGCAAGCCATGAGCGCCGAGCTCGGCGCCCTGCCTGTGGCCTCGCTGGCCTCCGTGCCCCGGGAGGGGTGCTTGGCGCCGGCAGAGATCGACAGCACGGTCGAGTGGATCGCGTCGTGCCAGCTGTCGAACGGGATGCTGCCCTGGTACCACGGCGGCCACGCCGACCCGTGGAACCACATGGAGGCAACCATGGCCCTGGCTGCCGGGGGCCGATGGGCCGAGGTCGAGCGGTCGTTCGCGTGGCTCGCGGCCAACCAGCTCGCCGACGGGAGCTGGTGCACGTTCTACCTGCGCGACGGCGTCGTCGAGCCGCGCCGGGACCCGAACGTGTGCGGCTATGTCGCCAGCGGCGCCTGGTGGTGCTGGCAGCTGAACCGCGACCGGGGCTTCCTGGCCGCGGTATGGCCCCTCGTGGACCGGGCGCTCGCCTGGTGCCTTCGCCACCAGCGGCCAGGAGGGGAAATGGCCTGGTCGGTTGGCCCCGACGGCGTCCCTGGTGATTTCGCACTGCTGGCAGCGAACTCGTCGCTCCAGCAATCTCTGCGCAGCGGCTTCCGGGTGGCTGAAGCCCTCGGTCACGACCGGCGCCGGTGGCGAGAGGCGTCGGGCGAGGTCGCCCGGGCGGTGGCATTGCGCCCTGGTTCCTTCGCTCCCAAGGGCCGCTGGGCCATGGACTGGTATTACCCGGTGCTGACCGGGGCCTTGACCGGCGCGGAAGCGCGGCGGCGGCTCAGCGCCCGCTGGCGCGAGTTCGTCGAACAGGGCCTCGGTACGCGCTGCGTCGCCGACCGGTTCTGGGTGACCACGGCCGAGACCGCCGAGTGCGCCATGGCCGCGGCTCGCGCCGGGATGGCCGCCGATGGCGCCGAGCTCCTTGCCTGGACGGGGCACCTGCGTGCGGGTGACGGCTCGTACTGGACAGGTTGTGCTCACCCGGAGTGCGTGCATTTCCCGGGCGGCCAACGCAGCACCTACTCAGCCGCCGCCGTCGTCATCGCCGACCATGTGCTCGGCAGGCGCAGCCCGGCGGCCGCCCTGTTCAGTCCCGGCTAGCGCTGTTCAGTCCCGGCTAGCGCTGTTCAGTCCCGGCTAGCGCTGTTCAGTCCCGGCTAGTGCTACCGGCGACGCCGGCACGCGCTGTGGGCAGCACGGCCGCCGCCGCCGCTCGGGCCGAAGCGATGCACGCCGGGATGCCGACCCGCCCGAAGCTTGCGCCCGCGAGACTGACCGTCGCCGCGTGAGGGGCCAGCCCCCGGCGCAGCGCAGCCACATTCGCCAGGTGCCCCACCGGGTACTGGGGCAGGGCGTCGGGCCAGCGGCTGACGCGCCAACCCCCTGGCAGCAAGGCCGGGGGGGCCGGGCGGCGCCCTCCCAGTACTCTGCCCAGCTCGTCCAGCAGCAGGCCCACCAGGTCCTCGTCGCTGTGCGCGGTCCAGCGCTCGTCGCCCGCGCGGCCCACCGAGATACGCAGGACACTGGTGCCGGGTGCTCCCCAGTGGGGCCACTTGTTGGACCCGAACGAGCAGGCTGTCATGAGCATCCCCTCGGCGCCGCCCACCAGCACGCCGCTGTAGCCCGGGGGCACGGGCAGGTCAGCGGTGGCCACACCCAGGGTGACTATGGCTACCGAAGCAAACCGCAGGCTGCTCAGCCCCACGGGGAAGGCCGTTCCGGGCTCGAGCAACGGGCCGAGCAGGCGCACCGCCGCCGGCGCGGGCACCGCAACGACCACAGCCTCATAATGTTGTTCGTCGGGCAGGACGACGATGCTGTTGCCGTCGAGTCGCAGCCCGCTCACGGCGACGGGTACAGCGGGGCTCAGCCCGTCGGCCAGGGCGTCGGCGATCGACTGCATCCCGCGGCGCGGGGCCACGAACACGGGGGCGGGCGCCGCGCCGCTCAGGTCCGGCGCGGCGGCGGCTTTGCGGCCGGTACGGCGCAGGCTTAACAGGAGGCTGCGCTGCGCCCGGGCGGCCTCGAGCAGCTGGGGCGTGGCCGTAGCGGCGCTCAACCCCTCCACCGGACCGGCGTAGATGCTGCCCACCAGCGGGCCGACCAGCTCCGTGGCCACCTGACGGCCAAAGCGGGCCGATACCAGTTCACCCACTCCGGCGTCGGCACCGAGTGCGGACCGCGGCAGGACCAGGTCGCAGGCGGCGCGGGCGAGCGCGCTCGGCGAGAGGATCCTGGACCTGGCCACAGGCAGCAGGCGGGCCGGGGCTCCAAGCACCAGCCCGTCGGGCAGGGGGCGCAACTTTCCCCCCGTGTAGAGCAGCGCCTTGGAGGCCGCGGGCGCAACGAGGTCTTCGCCCAGGCCCAGCTCCCGGCACAGCCCCACCCCCTCGGGCACCCGCGCCAGCAGCGCGTCGGGCCCCTCGTCCACCGGCAGGCCCAGGAAGGAGCTGGTCAATAGCTTGCCGCCCAAACGCCCGGGCTCGTAAACCGTGACGTCGCAGCCGCGACGGGCGAGCTCCCAGGCGGCCGCCAGGCCGGACACGCCGCCACCGGCCACCGCTACTTTCACCGGCCAGCCGTCCCGTCTTGGCGCGCCTCGCTGTGCACGAGGTCGACCAAGCGCTCGAGCTGGACCGGGTCGGTGGCGGGCAGCACGCCGTGGCCCAGGTTGAACACGTGGCCCACCGGGCCGGCGGCTGCGAGCACCGCTCGTGCCTGGTCGGCCAGCTCGTCCCACGGGGCCAGGCAGGCGGCGGGGTCCAGGTTGCCCTGGAGCGCAGTAGCCGGGCCAGCTCTGGTCCGCGCCACGTCCAGGGGCACCCTCCAGTCGACGCCCACAACGTCGGCCCCGGCTTGGGAGAACAGCCCGAGCAGCTCGCCTGTGCACACCCCGAAGACGATCCGGGGCACGCCGAGCCCGGCGGTGCCGTCCAGGATGCGGCGCAGGGCAGGCAGTACGTGGCGCCGGTAGGCGGCGGCCGAAAGGGCGCCCGCCCAACTCTCGAAGATCTGGAGCGCGGCCGCGCCCGCCTGCACTTGGCCGGCCAGGCTGGCGATGGCGATGTCCGCCAAGCGGTCCACAAGGGCCGCCCAGAGCTCGGGCTCGGACCACATTAGCGTCTTGGCGAGCTCGAAGCTTTTGGAGGGGCCGCCTTCGACCAGGTAGCTGGCCAGCGTGAACGGGCCGCCGGCGAAGCCGATCAGCGGGACCGTGAGCTCCCGGGTGAGGATGCGCACGGTTTGCTCGGTGCAAGGGGAGGGCACGACGCGGAGCCTGTCCAGGTCCGCCAGCTCCCGGAAGGGTTTCTCGACGACCGGCCCAGTGCCAGGAGCGACGTCGACGCCGAAGTCAACGACCGGGACGACGATGTCGGAGAAAAGGATGGCGGCGTCCACGCCGTAACGGTGTACGGGCTGCAGCGTCAGCTCCGCCGCCAGGTCGGGCCGGCGGACCGCGTCCAGGATGCTCCCTGGGCCGCGCCGCGCCTGGTACTCGGGGAGTGACCGCCCTGCCTGGCGCATGAACCACACCGGCGTGAACGGGACCGGCTGGCGGCGGCAAGCAGCCAGGAACACCGGCGTCGTCATGCCCACCCGTCCTACGGTAACGTCCGGCCGGCGCGCACCGGCTTGCAGGGGCGCAGGCGGGCCCTGCAGAGTGATGCTTTTGGGCATATGGCGCACCCCGACCTCCCCCTCGAACAGGCTCACCTCGACCGTGCTTACGCGCGCCTGGAGGCGGTCAGAGCCGAGGTGCAGGCGCAACTGCGCGAGGCGTTCATCGAACGCGGGGGGACTTTCCAGTCCTACACCGAGCGCGATATCCGGGTCCGCAGCGGCCTCGGCCGCTTGGAGAAGCTACAGCTCGGCCGGGAGGCCCTCATCTTCGGCCGGATCGACCGCGCCGACGCCAGCCTGGCCGCGGGTGACGGGCGGCCCGGCGCGCACCCGGCGGGGGAGCTCTCCGGCGAAAGCGCGCGGCGGCCGACCGTCCCGGGGGAGAGCTTCCATATCGGCCGGCTGGCCATCTCCGATATCGACCATGAACCGTTGGTAGTGGACTGGAGAGCCCCGGTGGCCGAGCCCTTCTACCGCGCCACGGGGGCCCACCCCATGGGCCTCCGCCGGCGGAGGCACTTCCTCACCGAGGGCAGGCGCGTGCTCGACCTGGAGGACGAGCTCTTCGGTCCGGACACCCCCGACGGCACAGGCCAGGTGCTCGGCCTGTCCGGGCCGAGCGTTCTCCTGGCCGCCCTCGAACGGGCGCACACCGGTCGCATGCGCGACATCGTCGCCACTGTGCAGGCCGAACAGGACGAGATCATCCGCGCCCCGCTGGCCGGCGCGCTCGTGGTCCAAGGCGGCCCGGGCACGGGCAAGACCGCGGTGGCCCTGCACCGCGCGGCGTACTTGCTCTACACGCACCGGTTCCCGCTCGAGGGCCAAGGGGTCCTGGTGGTTGGGCCCAATCCCACCTTCTTGCGCTACATCGACCAGGTCTTGCCGTCGCTCGGGGAGACCGGTGTCGAGCTGTCAACCGCCAATGCGTTGTACTGGCGCGGGCGGCCCCTTGCCCCCGAGCCTGAGGCGGTGGCCCGCCTGAAAGGAGACCCACGTATGGCCCAGCTGCTGCGCCGAGCCGTACGACAACGGCAGCGCGCGTTGCGCCGCGCCTGCCGCATCCCCTACCACCGGACCTCGCTCCTGCTCACGCCCGAGGCCTCGGAGGAGATCGTGGCTACGGCGCGCCGGCGGTCGGGCACCCACAATGCTCGTCGCCGGCAGGTGGAGGGCTTGCTCTGGGCTCACCTGGTTGGCCAGCTGGAGGGCCTCGAACGTCCCTACCGGGGCTCCGCCAGGCCGGACGGCGCCGAACGGGGACGCGGTCCCCAGGGGGGCGGTGCCCAGGAGGGCGGCGGCCAGGGGGGAGGCGGCCCCAGCCCGGCTGAGCTGGGCGCCGAGCTGCGCCGCCGGCCCGAGGTAGTCCAAGCCCTGGACCGGATGTGGCCGCGCTTGACCCCTGAGGAGCTGCTCCATGACCTGCTCGGGGCCCGCCCGCTGCTCGCCCAGGCTTGCCGCGGCGTCTTTGGTACCGCCGAGATCGACCTTCTTTACCGGCCCCGCAGCTCATCCCCGGCCGAAGCGGCCTGGTCAGCCGCCGACGTGGCCCTGCTCGACGAGGCCAGTTGGCTGCTCGGGCCGCTCCGGGCCGCGTACGCGCGGGAGCCAGGGGACAAGGAGGGCCGGCGCACCTTCGGCCATATCGTCGTCGACGAGGCCCAGGACCTGACGCCCATGGAACTGCGTATGGTCGGGCGCCGTTCCCTGTCCGGGTCGATGACCCTGGTCGGCGACATCGCCCAGGCGACGGGACCATGGGCGCCGGGGTCGTGGAGCGACATCGTGGCCCACCTGCCCGTCCGTCGCGGTTGGCGCCAGACCAGCCTG
>Ga0335074_10008088_pt1 | contig 14611 bp, 11 predicted proteins | sample Lox_Sample_23_FD_206715 | JGI IMG/M metagenome (GOLD analysis project Ga0335074, IMG submission 206715) | Soil microbial communities from Loxahatchee National Wildlife Refuge, Florida, United States - Lox_Sample_2.3 | ecosystem: Environmental > Terrestrial > Soil > Wetlands | place: USA...
TGCCGCCGGAGCCCAGGAGCCAGTGGGTGTCCTCGGCGATGGAAGAGAACGGCGGTCAGGGCCCGTACCCGTATGACCCGTCGAAGGCCGAGGCGCTGCTGGCGTCGCACGGCTGGAAGGTCGTCGGAGGCGTGCTGACCTGCGAGTCCGCGGGCACTGGCGCCTCCGAGTGCGGCGCGGGGATCGCCAAAGGTGCGCAGGCGAAGCTGACGATGTCCTATACCTCGGGTATCTCCACCCAGGAGGACGATGTCGACATCCTGAAGTCGGGCTTCGGCCAGGCCGGCATTCAGCTGGCTCCGCAGGGTGAGACGTTCGACACCCTGCTCGGCGAGACGAGTCCGTGCAAGCCGAGCCAGGCCTCCTGCAAGTGGGACTTCCTGTACCTGGGCGGCTGGCTCTTCAACGGACCGGGCTTCGAGCCCACCGGTGAGCCGCTCTACCAGACCGGCGCGGACAACAACGCGGGCAGCTACAGCAATCCGACGATGGACTCGCTGATCAATGCCACGCACACCAGCAGCAGCCTGAGCACGTTCGACACCTACGCCAACTACACGGCGTCCCAGCTGCCCGCGCTCTGGCTGCCCTGGCAGACGGCGGTGATGGCCGTGAGCAACAACCTGCACCATGTGACGCAGAACCCGCTGGACATGTTCTTCCCCGAGTACTGGACCTGCAGCGCGAAGAACTGCTGACCGGGGGACAGGCAGTCCGGGTCTCCGGCCGCCGCGCCGAGGTCAGGCGCGACGGCCGGGAGACTGCCTAGTCGAGCGCGGACATCACGTGCTTGATCCGCGTGTAGTCCTCGAAGCCGTACATCGACAGGTCCTTGCCGTAGCCGGAGTGCTTGAAGCCACCGTGCGGCATCTCCGCGACCAGCGGGATGTGCGTGTTGATCCAGACGCAGCCGAAATCGAGCGCCCGCGCCATCCGCATCGCGCGGCCGTGGTCAGAGGTCCAGACCGACGACGCCAGGCCGTACTCCGTGCCGTTCGCCCACCGCAGCGCCTCGGCTTCGTCGGTGAACTTCTGCACGGTGATCACCGGGCCGAAGACCTCGTTCTGGATGATCTCGTCGTCCTGCTGCAGCCCGTCCACGACGCTAGCCTCGTAGAAGTAGCCCCGCTGGCCGACCCGCTGCCCGCCGGTCAGCACCCGCGCGTGATCGGGCAGGCGCGAGATGAATCCGGAAACCCGGTCGAGCTGACTGGCGTTGTTCAGCGGTCCGTAGGTCGCCTCCTGGTTGTCGGGACCGGCGGTGACCTGCGCCTTCGCCTGCTCGGTCAGCGCCGCGGCGAAGTCGTCGTGGATGCCCGGGCCGGCGAGCACCCGGGTGGCTGCCGTGCAGTCCTGCCCGGCGTTGAAGTAGCCGGCGATGGCGATCGCCTCGGCCGCCTTCTCCGGGTCGGCATCGTCGAACACGATGACCGGCGCCTTGCCGCCAAGCTCCAGGTGCACCCGCTTCACGTTGTCCGCTGCTGACCGGGCTACCTCGATGCCGGCCCGGACGGAACCGGTGATCGAGACCATCTGCGGTACCGGGTGCGATACCAGGGCGCGACCGGTGTCACGGTCCCCGCACACCACGTTGAAGACACCCGCCGGCACGAACTCGCTGATGAGCTCGGCCATGAGCAGGGTCGAGTAGGGCGTGGTGTCGGACGGCTTGAGCACCATGGTGTTGCCGGCGGCGAGCGCAGGTGCCCACTTCCAGACGGCCATCATCATCGGGTAGTTCCACGGCGTCACGGCCGCGCATACGCCGACGGGCTCACGGCGGATGAACGAGGTGAACCCGGCGAGGTACTCACCCGCGGATCGTCCCTCCAGCATCCGCGCCGCCCCGGCGAAGAACCGGATCTGATCCACCATGGGCGGGATCTCCTCGGAGGCGGTCAGCGGGATCGGCTTGCCGGTGTTCTGCGACTCGGCCGCGACGAACTGGTCAGCCCGCGCCTCGATTGCATCCGCGATTCGCAGAAGGGCAAGGCTGCGCTCTGCGGGCGTCGAGTCGCGCCAGCCGGGGAAGGCATCTGCGGCAGCCCGGAACGCGGCATCGACTTCGGCCTGACCAGAGACCGGCGCGGTCGCAAAGACCTCACCGGTGCTGGGGTCGATCAGGTCGGCGCGCTTGTCAAAGGACATGTCTGTCCACTGACCACCGACGAAGTTCGACAGATCATTAGCCACGGTTACTCCGTTTCCATGTACAGCGGTCTCAGGTTCCGGTCGGAGTGCGTTCCTCGCAGGTCCACGGTGAGCCATAAGCAGTCAGCAGGTCGAGGAACGGCTGCGGGGGGAGCGCCTCGGGCCCGAGCACGCCGGCGCCCGACCAGGCGCCGGAGTCCAGCAGCTCGAGAGCGACGACCGGGTTGATGGCGGTCTGCCAGACCACGGCCTGCGACCCGTAGTCAGCCATCGTCTGGGCGTTGTCCGCGACGTGCGACAGGTAGACCTCGCGCGGCCTGCCGTCCGTGCCGGTGCCGGTGACCCAGGTGCCGGCGCAGGTGAGGCCGGACATCTTGTCGCCCAGCGTGGCCGGGTCCGGAAGGCACGCGGCCACCACGTCGCGAGGCGAGACGCTCGCGCCGCCGACGCTGACCGGACTGGTCGAGTCCAGGCCGAGCTTGTGCAGCGTCTCGAGGACGCCGATGAATTCCTCGCCGAGGCCGTACTTGAACGTGACCCGCTTGGCATCGATCCAGCGTGGTATCAGCAGCACTTCCTCGTGCTCGACGTTCACGCACTCGACTGGTCCGATGCCGGCCGGGAAGGTGAAGGTCTCGGGTTCGCTGAACGGCGGCGTCGTGAACCAGCCCGTGCCCTGCTCCCAGATCACCGGCGGATTGAGGCACTCCTCGATCGTCGTCCAGATGGAGAACGTCGGGGCGAAGTCATAGCCGGCCACCGCGAGGTTGGCCCCGTCTCGCACTCCGACCTCGTCGATCTCGCTGAACAGCTCGTCGGCGGCGTACCGGGCGAACACATCGGACAGCCCCGGCTCCACGCCGATGCCGACCAGCGCCAGCTGGCCGGCCTGCTCCCACTGCTCGGCCATCGCGAACTGCTCGTCGCCGAGCTTCACCCCAGTGCGGGCGTACGGCTCGTCCGGGCTGGGGTGCGACAGGGACATGGCCATGTCGAGATAAGTGACCTGCGCTGCCAGTGCGGCGCGGAAGAGCGGCATGACGAACCGCGGGTCGGTGGCGTTCATGAGGACGTCGCAGTGGTGCTCAGTGAGGAGAGCCGCGGTGGCGGCCTCGTCCCTGGCATCGAGCCGCACGGCCGTGTACGAGTCCTTGGCCGCGGCCGCGTGCTGGGCCCTGGCCAGGTCATAGTCAGCGATGATCAGCTCGGCAAACGGCCGGCGGGCGGCAATGCGGGCGAAAGCCGTGCCTACCCCGCCAGCTCCGACAAGGAGTATGCGCATGCTGCGATCCTAGCCCTGAGTACCCGACGTCCCTCGACGGGACCAGTAGCGTTTCGTACATGTTACAACTGAAATCGTTGCCATCGGGTGGAATACGTGCTAGAACCGTGGCCAGTAAGAGTGGGTAGTAACGTCAGGTGTCTGTTGAGTGACCGTCAGCCAGGCCGAGGGCTCTGGTTCGCCGGTGCCAGACTCGTATGCCCCATTTCCGGGGTAGACCAAGCTGAGGGGTAGGCATGGCTCTATCGGAAATACAGCCAGCGGAAGAGCTCAAGGAAAAGGGCCTGAAGAGCGGCGCCCTTGGCCTGATCTCTAGCACGGTCATCGCGACAGCTTCGGTCGCGCCTGCTTATAGCCTCGCGGCCACGCTCGGTTTCATCGTGCTCGCGGTCGGGCTGAAGTCCCCGCTCGTGGCGATCCTCGCGTTCATACCGATGATCCTGACCTCGATCGGCTACAGCGAGCTCAACAAGGCCGATCCGGACTGCGGCACGACCTTCACCTGGGCGACTCGCGCCTTCGGCCCGAAGACCGGCTGGGCTGGCGGCTGGGCCATCGTGGCCGCCGACATCCTCGTCATGGCGAGCCTCGCGCAGGTGGCCGGCCAGTACATCTTCCTGCTGTTCAACGCCAAGGGCATCGGCTCGAACCCGGCCAGTAGCTGGGTGCTGCTCACTGGCGTGCTCTGGATCGTCGCGATGACCTACATCTGCTACCGCGGCATCGAGGTCTCGGCGAACTTCCAGAAAGCGCTGCTGAGCATCGAGGTCACGATGCTGATCGTCCTTTCGGTGGTGGCGCTCGTCCGGGTCGGCACCGGCCACCACCCGGCAGTGTCGATCACGCCCAGCTGGAGCTGGCTGAACCCGTCGGGCCTGGCTTTCCCGGCGTTCGCGTCCGGCCTGATCCTCATGGTGTTCATCTACTGGGGCTGGGATACGGCCCTGTCGGTGAACGAGGAAACGAAGAACCCGACGAAGACACCCGGCCGCTCGGCAATCCTGTCGACCCTCATCCTGGTGGTCACCTACGGCATCGCGATCTTCGGCGCGCAGTCGTTCGCCGGCATCGGTACCAAGGGCATCGGGCTGGCGAACCCCAACAACTCCAGCGACGTGCTGTCGGTCCTCGGCCATGCGGTCTTCGGTTCCGGCACCGTCGGCAACGTCTTCTACCGGCTGCTACTGATCATGGTGCTCTCCTCGGCGGCAGCCTCGACCCAGACCACGATCCTGCCGACGGCCAGGACCACGCTGTCGATGGCGGCCTACAAGGCGCTGCCCGACTCCTTCGCCAGGATGCATCGCAAGCACCTGACGCCGACAGTGTCCACGCTGGTGATGGGTGGCATCTCGATCCTGCTCTACGCAGGCATGAACTACATGTCCGGCGGACAGGTGATCGCGGACGCAGTCACCAGCTGCGGCGTCTTCATCGCTACCTACTACGGTCTGACCGGCTTCGCCTGCGCCTGGTACTACCGGAAGAACCTGACCAGCAGTGCCCGCAACCTGTGGATGCAGGGCATCCTGCCGGCTCTGGGCGGGGTGATCCTCTGGTTCCTCGGCGGCTGGAGCCTCTACCTGGACTGGAACCTCACCAGCCCGTACGAGGCGTCGTACACGAGCTTCACGGTGCCGGGGCTGCACTGGCAGATTGGCGGCGTGTTCGTGATCGTCTTCCTGTCCTGGCTGATCGGGCTGCTGGTGTTTATCTACCTGCGGATTAAGCAGCCGCCGTTCTTCAAGAAGGAGACCCTGACCCGGTCCACGCCCACGCTGGTCCCGGACGAGTAAGGCTGCGGCGGACTTCTGCGCCAGAAGGCCCGCAAGCGGAACCGGTATCGGCCGGCCGCTGGCGGGCCTTCGCGCGTTCTCACCCCATCGGCGGCGCTACTGGCGGGGACGGGTTTGCCGCGACTGCCCCGTTTCTGGGTGAAATCGTGTGCGCAGCTGTTGCTGCCGCGGTGTGGCGGTGCCGAGCGTCGCCAGACGAGTTCGCTGGCGAAGGCGCGGAGCCGCGCGGCTGTCGGCGGCAGCGCCTACCCTTGGGAAAGTGACCGCGGTCGTTGTCGAGTCTCTCCTGGACGGGCTGAACCCCCAGCAGCGTGCTGCTGTCCTGCACGAGGGCAGCCCGCTGCTGATCGTGGCTGGCGCCGGCTCGGGCAAGACCCGGGTCCTCACCCACCGGATTGCCTACCTGCTGGCAGAGCGGGACGTGGCGCCCGGCCAGATTCTTGCTATCACCTTCACCAACAAGGCCGCGGGAGAGATGGCCGCCCGCGCCGCCTCGCTGACCGGCGCCCGCGCGCGGTCGATGTGGCTGATGACGTTCCACTCGGCCTGCGTCCGGATCCTGCGCCGGGACGGCAAGCGGTTCGGCTACCCGTCCAGCTTCTCGATCTACGACCAGGCGGACTCGCAGCGGCTGATGGCGCTGGTCTGCCGCGAGCTGGAGCTGGACGCGAAGTACTTCCCGCCTAAGGGAATGATCAACCAGATCTCGAACCTGAAGAACGAGCTCATCGACTACGAGACCGTGCTTGCCCGGGCCAGCGGCTTCCGGGAGAAGACACTCGGCGAGGCGTACGCGGAGTACCAGCGGAGGCTCGTCGCGGCCGGCGCGATGGACTTCGACGACCTCATCATGGTCACGGTGAACCTCCTGCAGGCCTTCCCTGACCTGGCCGCCGAGTACCACGAGCGCTTCCGGCACGTGCTGGTGGACGAGTACCAGGACACTAATCACGCGCAGTACGTCCTGGTCCGCGAGCTGGCAGGCGCTGGCAGCGATTCTGCCGCCGAGCTCGTCGTTGTGGGTGATGCCGACCAGTCGATCTACGCGTTCCGCGGCGCCACGATCCGGAACATCGAGGAGTTCGAGCGCGACTTCGCCGGCGCCCGGGTCATCCTGCTCGAGCAGAACTACCGCTCGACTCAGAACATCCTGGCTGCCGCCAACGCCGTGGTCTCCCGCAATCCCGGCCGCATACCGAAGAACCTGTGGTCCGAGGCCGGCGACGGGCCCCCGATCACCGGCTACGTGGCGGACAGCGAGCACGACGAGGCCGCGTTCGTGGCCGAGGAGGTGGACCGGCTCGCCGATGCCGGCGACGCGACGCCCGGCGAGGTCGCGGTGTTCTACCGGACCAATGCGCAGTCCCGGGTGTTTGAGGAAGTGTTCATCCGGTCCGGGCTGCCCTACAAAGTGGTTGGCGGTGTCCGCTTCTACGAGCGCCGCGAGGTGCGCGACCTGCTGGCCTACCTGCGGCTGATCGCCAATCCGGACGACGAGGTGTCACTGCGACGGGTGCTCAACACGCCCCGGCGCGGGATCGGGGACCGGGCCGAGGAGTACGTCGCCGCGCTGGCGAGCCGGGACAGGACCAGCTTCGCGGCGGCTCTGGCCCGCCCGGACGACGTGCCGGGTCTGGCGGCGCGGTCGGCGCGGGCGATCGAGGGATTCAACGCTCTGATCGGCGGCCTTCGGGAGATGTCCGCCGCCAGGACGCCCGTCGGGGACCTGACCGAGGCGGTGCTCGACCGGACGGGGTACGTCGCGGAACTGCAGGCATCCTCCGATCTGCAGGACGCCAGCCGCATCGAGAACCTGACCGAGCTAGTGTCCGTGGCCCGGGAGTTCGATGCCCGGAATCCCGGTGGCACGCTGGCCGAGTTCCTCGAGCAGGTGTCGCTTGTCGCCGATGCCGACGAGATTCCCGAGGGCGCCGAGCACGGCGGCATGGTCACGCTGATGACCCTGCATACCGCGAAGGGCCTGGAGTTCCCGGTGGTGTTCCTGACCGGGCTCGAGGAGAACGTCTTTCCGCACGAGCGGTCGATGGGTGACGAGCGGGAGCTTGCCGAGGAGCGGCGGCTCGCCTACGTGGGCATCACCAGGGCGATGCAGCGGCTGTATGTCACGCGCTCGGCCACTCGTACCTGGTTTGGCCGGCCTGGCTATCACAAGCAGTCCCGGTTCCTGACCGAGATCCCGCAGCACCTGATCGAGTGGCGCCGCGACGAGTCGGCGGCGACCCAGCCGGCCTCAGAGCGGCTGGCCCGTCGGCCCGGCGTCCGTGCGGTGGGCAACCGCCCGGTCCCCTCGCTGCAGCCAGGCGACCGGGTCAATCACGACTCCTACGGTCTCGGGACCGTGCTGTCGGTCGAGGGCCGGGGCGACGACCCGGAGGCGAAGATCGACTTCGGCTCGGACTACGGCGTGAAGCACCTTGTGCTCCGATACGCGCCGATCGAGAAGCTGTAGTCGGCGGGAGCTAGCCGACGGGGCGCATTCCGTGCTGGCTCATCAGTGCGACCTCGGTGTCCCGGTCCGGAGGCTCCGCGCCGGACCACAGTTCCGCTAGCTCTCGGAAGTACTGGTCGAGAGCGGGCGCGTGCAGGACGAGTACGCGCGCGGCCATGTCTGCGGGGGCGCCGAAGGTGTGGGCCACGCCGCCCGGTACCAGCACGAAGCTGCCGCTCCCCGCCCGGATCAGGTCGCCGTCCAGCTCGAACTCGGCCTCGCCGTCCAGGACCCAGAAGGCCTCGGTCCGGTCCGGGTGAACGTGTGCTGGCGGTCGGCGTCCGCCCGCCGGAATGTGCCGTTCGTGCAGCGAGAATGCACCACCGGTCGTGCTCGCGACCGCCGTGAAGTTCAAGGTGCTGCCTCGGACCATAAGCTGCTCTCCGGCACCTGGCGGCACGACTAGGTAACTCGTCACGCCCTCCGTTCTAGCACGCAGGCCCGGGGATCTCCGAGGCGCCGTCGGCCGGCTTCCGGGCTCGTTCAGGACGTGTCCGGCATCAGGTCGTGACGGCGTCCGCGCGGCCCGTGGCGCGGCGGCGGTATGCCCGCGACTTCGCGCGCGAGCCGCAGATCTGCATGCTGCACCAGCAGCCATTGCGTGTCGGCGAGCGGTCGTAGAAGGCCCACTCGCAATCGTCGGCGCTGCAGACCTTGAGCCGCGCCCAGGTGCCGAGCGTCTGCGCCTCGGCCGAGATGAGCAGGATCGTGGTGAGTGCGCCGCGGCTGTCGGCCGACGGAGTGACGAGGCGAACGCCGCCGTCAGCACCGGCAGTGATCGCCGCCGGCAGCCCCGCGGCGATCTCCGCCAGTCGCGCGGCTGCCGCCGCGCCGCCGGGGTCTCCGGCACGCGCTTCCGGTGGCCTGCCCGGCCCGCGCGGCGGCCGGATGTGGGACCTGAGCACTGCGCGCAGCGTCTCACGGAGGTCTACGGCGAGCGCGAGATCAGCCGCGTCGGACCGCGAACCGGGCCCTCGCTCGCGCCCGGACGCACGTCGAGTCGATTCGTGCGCAGTCGGGGCAGCGGGGCGCAGACCGTGAGCAGCGAGCCAGCGATCGAGTCCGGTCGGCGAGGTCAGCTCGTCCGTCGACTGCTCGATGTCCCGCGTGTTCACGAAGTCCTGGACGGTTGCAAGCCGACTGGGTGCCTGGCCGATATGCGGGTCCGCGCTGCTAGTCGTCAAGGTCGTTCTTCTCTCGATCTCCGTCACCACCATTTGAGTCTAGCTGGTTGCGCCGACCGGCGAGGGCCAGCTAGTGTCGTTACTAACTAAAGCCAAATGCTAGTGACGGTTCGACGGCAACGGAACAGGTGACGGACCGGCCGCGAATGCAGGAGGAGGCAGCACATGAGCACCGCTCGCACCGACTGGACTGTCCTCGGAGTACCGACGAGCGCGGGCGCCCACTACGCGGGCCAGGAGCGAGCTCCGGAGGCACTGCGCGCCACCGGACTGCTCAGCCGGCTGTCGGCAGCCGGCCTCGACCTGAGCGATGCCGGTGACCTGCCGGGCGGCTTGTTCGCGGTCGGTCACTACCGTTCGGCGGCACGGAACCTGGCGGCTGTGGCGAAGGTAGCGCGGGAGGTCGCCGACGCCGTGACGCAGGAAGTGAGCTCCGGCAGGCGGCCGCTGGTCATCGGCGGCGACTGCACCATCACTCCTGGCGTGGTGGCCGGAATGCGCCGCGTCCATCCGGACGCTGGCCTGGTCTACGTCGACGGCGATCCTGACCTTGACCCGCTCGCACCGGACGCGTCCGGAATCCTCGACGCGACCGGCATCGCCCAGCTGCTCGGGCACGGCGAACCCGAGCTGACATCCCTGGCGGGCGACGTCCCGATCCTGTCCCCGTCGCGCCTGGCGATCGTCGGCTGCGACCCGCGCGAGATGTTGCCTGCGTACCGTGACTTCCTGACCTCGCGCGGCATCTCGTGCTCCGAAGGGCCGGAGCTCACCGCAGACCCGGAGGGCACAGCTCGCCGGGCGCTGAGCGCCCTCGCGGATGCAGACGCAGGACCGCTGGTCGTTCATTTCGATGTCGATGTTGTCGATTCGGCGGATCTGCCCCTCGGCAATTTCCCCCATTACGGCTCAGGCGTCCGGCTCGACGATGTGGTGCGCTGCCTGCGCGTCCTGGTGGCCGACCCGTCCTGCGCAGCACTCGTACTGACCGAAGTGAACCCGACTCATGACCCCGACGGCGGTCAGCTCGAGCGCTATGTCGGCGCACTGGTAAGCGCGCTGGCGGCCTGAGCCGAGGCAGCGGCCGGAGCCAGCTGTCCGGTGCACCGGCGTCTGCTTTTCCGCTGGCCACGGCTAGGCTGCAAGTGCTGCCCGTTATGTCGGCGGCTGGTTGCAGCCCGTGGTCGGAGGTTCCATGAGCAGTATCCGGGTGATCATCGCCAAGCCTGGCCTGGACGGCCATGACCGCGGGGCGAAGGTAGTCGCACGTGCCCTGCGAGACGCTGGTGTCGAGGTGATCTACACCGGGCTGCATCAGACTCCGGAGCAGATCGTCGCGGCGGCACTGCAGGAGGACGCGGACGCGATCGGCCTGTCGATCCTCTCGGGCGCTCACATGACGCAGTTCAGCCGGGTCCTGGAGCTCCTGCGCGAACGTGATGCCGACGACATCACCGTGTTCGGCGGAGGCATCATCCCCGACGCCGACATCGCTGAACTTGAGCGGATGGGCGTGGCGAAGATCTTCACGCCGGGCGCGACAACCACGGAGATTGTCGACTGGGTCCACTCCGCTTTCGGTACCACCGAGTCGGTGAGCTGACCCTCGTGCGGCCGCCGGCGCGCGGCGTCTGGCTTCCGGGTGGGCACGACCCAGATGGCCGCGCTGGAGCGCGCGGGTCTAGGCTTCCTGCCGCGGGGCGCGGGCGCGCCGCAATGGTTTACCGAGTGAAGACGGACCCCCAGTAAAGGACTAACCCGAGTGGACCTGTTCGAGTACCAGGCGAAGGAGCTTTTCGCCGAGTACGGAGTCCCGATTCCGCAGGGCAAAGTTGCCACCACCGCGGAAGAAGCCAGGCAGATCGCCGAGGAGTTCGCCGCGCTGAAGCCCGGCGCGAAGCCGCTCGTGGTGATCAAGGCTCAGGTGAAGACGGGCGGCCGCGGCAAGGCCGGCGGCGTCAAGCTAGCCGACACCCCCGAGGAGGCCGCCGAGAAGGCGGGACGGATCCTCGGCATGGACATCAAGGGCCACACCGTCCACTCGGTGCTGGTCGCCGAGGACACTGACATCGCCCGCGAGTTCTATCTGTCGTTCCTGCTGGACCGGGCCGACCGCACTTTCCTCGCCATGTGCACCGTCGAGGGCGGCATGGAGATCGAGGACCTCGCCAGGACGAAGCCAGAGGCGCTCGCGAGGATCCCGGTCAGCGCGCTGGCCGGTGTCGACCACGATAAGGCCCTGGAGATCGTCCGGGCCGGACGCCTCCCCGCTGAGGCCGAGGAAGCTGCTGCCGAGCTGGCCGAGCGCCTGTGGTCGGTGTTCACCGACGAGGATGCGACGCTCGTCGAGGTCAATCCGCTCGTCTACACCGGAGATGGACGGGTCGTCGCGCTGGACGCCAAGGTCACGCTCGACGACAACGCTGCCTTCCGGCAGGACTGGGACCGGTTCGCCGACCCGACCGCGGTCGACCCGATCGAGGCGCGGGCCAAGGCCAAGCACCTCAACTACGTGAAACTCGACGGGTCAGTCGGCATCATCGGCAACGGCGCCGGCCTCGTCATGTCGACGCTGGACGTCGTCGCCTACGCCGGGGAGGAGTTCGGCGGCGTGCGACCGGCCAACTTCCTGGACATCGGCGGCGGCGCGTCGGCCGAGGTGATGGCGAATGGCCTGGACATCGTGCTGTCGGACCCCGACGTCCGCAGCGTGCTGGTCAACGTCTTCGGCGGCATCACCTCGTGCGACGCCGTGGCCAACGGCATCGTCTCGGCGATGGGGCTGCTTGCGGAGCGGGGCGAGCAGGTCCGGCACCCGATCGTGGTCCGCCTCGACGGCAACAACGCTGCCGAAGGGCGCCGGATCCTGCAGGAGGCCGCTCTTCCCGTCGTCGAGCAGGTGGGCACGATGGACGATGCGGCGCGCCGCGCCGCCGAGCTGGCCGCCGCGGCCGCGAACGGAGCATGACATGGCGATCTTCCTGACTGCCGACAGCAAGATCATCATCCAGGGGATTACCGGATCTGAGGGCCGCAAGCACGGTGCCCGGATGATCGCGGCTGGCAGCAACGTCGTCGGCGGCACGAACCCGCGCAAGGCCGGCCAGACGGTCGACCTCGGCGATCGGTCCGTCCCGGTCTTCGGCACTGTCGTCGATGCTGTCGCGGAGACGGGTGCGGACGTCTCGGTCATCTTCGTACCCGAGTCGGGCACCAAGGCTGCGGTCATCGAGGCGATCGACGCGCGCATACCGCTCGCGATCGTGATCACTGAGGGCGTTCCGGTCCACGACAGTGCGGAGTTCTGGGCCTACGCGGTCGAGCAGGGCAACGTCACCCGGATCGTCGGGCCGAACTGCCCGGGTGTCGCCTCGCCGGGTAAGTCGAACGCGGGCATCATCCCGGCGGACATCACCAGCGAAGGGCGAATCGGGCTGGTCTCCAAGTCCGGCACGCTCACGTACCAGATGATGTACGAACTGGGCGACATCGGCTTCTCGACGGCGGTCGGCATCGGCGGCGACCCGATCATCGGCACCACGCACATCGACTGTCTGCGAGCCTTCCAGGCCGATCCGGAGACCGACGCCATTGTCATGATCGGCGAGATCGGCGGCGACGCCGAGGAGCGGGCTGCGGCGTTCATCGAGAAGAATGTCACCAAGCCGGTCGTGGCCTACGTTGCCGGGTTTACTGCCCCTGAAGGCAAGACCATGGGCCATGCGGGCGCGATCATCTCCGGCTCCGCCGGCACCGCCCAGGCCAAGAAAGAAGCACTGGAGAAGGTCGGCGTGCGTGTCGGCCGGACGCCGAGCGAGACCGCCCGGCTGGTCCGGGACGTCATGCAGGCCGGCTGAGCGCATCAGGGCTGGCCAGACACGCTCAGCCCGCGAAGTACGCAGCGGTGTGGCACGCGCCGCGTTGTCATCGTCGCTCTGCTGATATCGCTGCGCGTCGGCGCGCCTGGTTGGCCGAAGCGCGCCGGATTGCCAGGCTTGACATTTGTGACTGCTCCCGCTGTCGGCGCGCCGCGTCCCTCACCTGCTGGCGAGAGCCCGAGCCCGGGCAGCGACTCCGGGCCTGGCGGCCCGGCAGCTCCCCAGCGGCCCCTCATGACGACGGGCGCAACCGCCGCAGCCGTGGTCACGGCTGCGGGTCTGGCGGTGATCACGCTTGTTGTGCTGCTCGGCTGGATCGCGGCGCCGCATCAAGGCGCTAGCCTGCCCGGCGTGCTGCGGACTGCTGCCGCGCTGTGGCTGGTCGGCCAGCATGTCGGCTTCACATTCCGCGGAGCAGGCCGGATCGGCCTGCTGCCGCTTGGCCTGGTTCTGTTTCCTGGCGCGCTGCTGTGGCGTGCGGGGCGGTGGGTGGTCCGCGCGGGTCAGGTGCGCCACCTCCGGCACGTGGGCTACGCGGCCGTCTCGCTCGCCGTGCCGTACGCGCTCCTCACCGGAGCGCTCGCGCTGGCGAGTCGCTCTGGTCTTGAGTCGTCGTCATTGCCGCAATCAGTGGCCTGCGGTTTCCTGCTGTCTTTCGTAGCTGCCGGACTCGGCGGCGCGCGGGCACTCGCGCCCTGGTCGCAGCTCATCCGCCTGCTACCCGAGCGACCGCGATCGGTGGTCGTCGGGGCGGGCGGCGCCCTGGCGGCGCTGATGGCGGGAGGTGCCCTGCTCGCCGGGATCTCGCTGGCGGCGCACGTGCGCGAGGCCGCTGCCCTCCAGCAGAGCCTCGATCCCGGAGTCATCGGCACCGTGCTGCTGCTCCTGCTGCAGATCGGCTACCTGCCGAACGCAGTCGTCTGGGCGATCGCGTTCTCCCTCGGGCCTGGCTTCGCGTTCGGCACCTCGACCGTCGTCGCGCCGACTGGGTCTGCGCTGCTCCAGCTGCCTGCGTTTCCTATCCTCGCTGCCCTGCCGCCGGGCCTGCATACAGCGATCCCCGGCTGGATCGAGCCCACGGTTCTGACGTTGCCGTATCTGGCCGGCGGCCTCGGCGGCTTGCTGCTCGTCCGGGCGGCACCGGTGCTTGCGCTCGACGCTGCGCCCGTGTGGGGCCTGGCCTGCGGCGCCGTCTCCGGCGTGGTGCTCGGAGTGCTGGCCGCGGTCTCCGGCGGGCCCCTTGGCGATGGCAGGCTGACCGCAGTCGGCCCGTCAGCCTGGCAGACGTGCCTGGTCTCGGCGCTGGAGATTGGCATCGCCGCCGCTGTCGCAGCTGGCCTGGCGAACTATGTCAGCCTCCGCCGGACTGGTGCGCTGCCAGCGCGTCGAGCGCCAGCTGCGAGCTCGGGCACCGGGTACCCGGCCGATCGGGCTGCGCACGCCGCCGGGGCGCAGCCGCTGTCGTCCGGAAGCCCCGGGCACGTCATCTACGTCGACCCGTGGGCAGGCGAGCCGTCGCCAGACCCGCCCCACCCGGCCAGCCCGTCGGCGCTCCCCGATCGGGCACTGTCCCAGCGAGACCGTGCCTGACCACGCCCTCGCGGTGCTCGGCACTTCGTGCGTGATCGAGTCCCGGACCAGATGGAGAAGCTGGACGCCGTGCCCGCGGAAGTGACGGGCCTCAGGTTGGATACGCTGAGCCCGCCGGGGCGGGGGTGCCCCGCCTGCGGCTTACGCGGGGCCAGCCGCGCCAAGCTGTCCGGCTGGCCGGATCACGCCGACCCGAGGAGCTCACCGTCAGTCAGTCGAGA
>Ga0335074_10008090_pt1 | contig 14611 bp, 8 predicted proteins | sample Lox_Sample_23_FD_206715 | JGI IMG/M metagenome (GOLD analysis project Ga0335074, IMG submission 206715) | Soil microbial communities from Loxahatchee National Wildlife Refuge, Florida, United States - Lox_Sample_2.3 | ecosystem: Environmental > Terrestrial > Soil > Wetlands | place: USA: Florida...
TGACATCGTTTTGCTTAAGGTAGAGCGCAACAAGCATCTGAGCTGTATTAATGTCTTCAGGATGAGCACTAAAGGCGTTCTTCAAAACGGAAATAGCCTTGGCGTCGTCATTGGACTGATCATATACCAATGCTAGCCGAAGAATATTGTGCATGTCATTGGGATCAGCTTTTAATTCCGCCAGTCTTTTTGCGATCTGTTGAGCAGCCGGTGCAAATAAATCCGCCATATCAGCCGCCCAGGATTGCATCTGGATATCCAACGGGTAATAAGTCAGACCTTGGTTGATTAATTTCTGAGCGGTCTTCATCGAATTTAAACTAGCTTGACCCATATAGTATTCAATAAGCGTGCGAAGCGCCGTCAACTCACTAGGACTTTGATTCAGAGCGCTTTGTAAGACTGAAAGGGCTGAAGTTGTATCTCCCGATGCCATGAGCGCCTGACCGTAGTATGCTTGCAGATCAGCATTATTCGGATTCGCTTGTTGATCTTTGCGCAAAAGATCCAACGCCGCGGTGACGTGTCCCTGGGCAAGTTCAAGCCGGGCCTGAAACAGATCGCCGTTGACGCTGTCAAGGTTCAATTGGCCGGCTTTTTGAGCCGCTTCTGAAGCCAAATTGTAATCTTTCAAAACCAACGCCATATCGAATTCTGTTGAAATAACATCTGGATCATCTGGCGCCATCTGCTGGGCTTTCTGAAAAGCCTCCTTGGCCTTGTCGTTGAGTGCGTGATCCAGATAGTAATCAGTCAACTGCAAATATTTCTTTACCGAGTCAGGCATCAGTAAAATGGCCTGATATTCCAGTTGTTCGGGGTTTTCACCATTCATTGCGATTTGTACGACGTCGCTGGTCAATGACGGAAAAACAAGCCTTGGAAGTACACCGCCCGGTTTGCGCAACTGAGCGCTGAGCATAATGTATTGTGTGTTATCGGGCGATAATTGCATGGCTCTGGCGATCAATTGTTCCGCATCGGCGCGGTCGTTAATTCCCACCAACGCGGCATAGGCTGGAGTTACAACACGCGGATCCGACGGATACTGCCGTATCCATGGTTTAATGGTCTGCCAGGCCACCAGTGAATTTTGTTTGGACAATTCCAACTTGGTCTTCAGCAATGCCAATGACAATGTCGGTGTACCAACGGAATCAAACAATTTTTCCAGATCTTCGACTTTGCCAAGAATTGCCAAAGCCTGAGCTTTAATGTCTAGTGCCTGAGTGTCCTGTGGATGCTGCGCCAAAACGCTTTCTGCCATTGTAAGTGCATCTGACGGATTCTGGTTTAATTCAAGATATGCTTTACTCAGCAGGACAAATGAATACTGATCGGGAAAATAATAATTGATATCGTCAAGTTCGCTCATGGCTGTGCCAACCTGGCCACGACTCGCATAAATTTGCGACTGTAGACGCTTATCCATGACCCATAGGTCCTTTTCCTGGGCATTGGTCGGCGAAAGAAACGATTCAGCTTTCGTAAGGTCCACCAGGGCCTCGTCATATTGTCCTTCTATATCCTCCAGCCGGCCCTCGTTAACGTAAACCCACGGAGCATTTGGCTGGTGACCACTAACCCAGTTAAGGGCAACTACTGCTTGACTCAAATATTGTCCGTGATCGGCAGCCCCTGATTCGGTGGTTTCAGCGAGATTCAAATTTGCGTCCACAAGAAGCTCGTTGATGCGCTCTCGTGTAGCGTCATTTTCATACGGCGTTATGCCGCCACCGGGGGTAGGATGGTTCAGTCCCTCATTAAGTGTGTTAATTGCATCTGCATATTGGTTAACGTCGATATAATATTGACCCGCCGTGAGATAATTGGTCATTTTGTCGGGTTCGGCAGCAATAAGCTTTTTGATCACCTGATCAACCTGCTCGGGCGCCGCCTGATTTTGCATCAGTATTTGCATTTGTTCAGCAAGCACCTCGCTATCGTCTGGCGCCAAGGCAACTGCTTTGTCCAGTGCTTCATTGCAATTCGATTGCATCTCGAGAATTTCACTCGCGATCTCCTTAGATGATTGATTTGTATTCGACAAAGTAATGGCAGCTTCATTATAAATTTCCGCCAGAAATCTTGAAAACTCTCAGGCTGCTGGTTCGAAGTTCGCTGGAAACTAATGGTTCCCGCAGCAAAATCATTACTCGCTTGCATCAAGTATATTCGCGCTAATAATGTGTAGTTCTGGGCATCGTCCGGATCGACATGAATTGCCTGTTTGATATCATTCATAGCCTTGATAAATCCATCATCGCTAATCCCCCCTGCGCCGACCATGGCGGCAATTGTTGCAGCGGCACGTATGCGATAAGCCCGAGCATTATTGGAATCTATTTGCAAAACTTGATCAGCTTCGCCTGAAGCTTTTGACCAATAAGTCGGGTCCGCTGGCGCCATTTCGTTATAGGTATTCATCAGACGAATGTGAGCTTCAAGCAAAGATGGGTTCTGTACCGAGGCCTTTTGCCAGGCTCCGATGGATGAGCTAAAGGCCCGTGGATATTCGATGTTATTTTCTTCTGACTTTGAATATAAATCGCCAATCTTTAAATACATGTTTGCAGCTTGGATGTTTTGACGATTACGAACGTAAATAACAGTCGCACGCTGGTAATACTGGAGCGCGTGAGAAATATCACCTTGTTGAAGAAACTTTTCACCGGTTGCTACCAAACGATCTGGATCGCTGTTGGCCTTCATCATCAAAAAAAGTACCCCTCCGAGGCCGCAAACAATCAATACAATCACGGTAATAAGGAGAAATAAAAATCTTTTATTAACTTTTCTGGCCATAGAAAATCCTTAAGAATAAGCTTTGTAAATTGACTTAAATATACGGGTTTAATTTTAACAACCGACTACTCTCTATTTTCCCTCGGTAGTGAGTTTTTTCCAGTCTGGTAAACATTTTTCTATCGAAGGCAGTGCCGCACGGATAAATTCCGTGATTGCTGCTTGCGCCTGTTGCGGAGTTGACGGTAAAACCACTCTCACTTCAATTTTAGCGTCATAACCAAACCTGGCGGTTTGGTTCCAGAACATCTCGCTGACTTGTTCCGGGTTCGGAACATAAGCCCCATCTACCTGAAAGACATATGCTACGAAATATACTCCGCCAGCGGATGCAACCTGGTCGTCTGTTTCAGAATCATCACTATCTGACGCGGCAAAAGATTCGAGCCGCATTTGAAGATCGGAAACGGAGCCATCGGCGTGTGGAACATTGTGGATGGTGATTAAATCATCCGACAAACGCTGCATCCCGTTTGCAGTCCAGCAAACGTCCGGAACGTGAGGTGTGGCAAAATCAGTGGGATAAAAATTGATGTTAACCTGTATTACAGCTCCTGGCGAATCCATTGGAAGTTTGGTGTTCCAGTAATCACGGAGCAAGTAGATATTGGTCCCAAGCGTCTGAACCTGATCCTCCGGCAGCCGCTGGTCAGCGGAACCAGGTGGAACTTTGTATTGACCAAGCGCACGGGGGAGATCAGGAAGCGGTTTTTGTAACTGCGTGGGAAGTTTTTGCAAAACCACATGCATGACGGTTTGAGCCCAAGCAAGAGAACCCAATCCGGCGACCATAATCGCCAGGGCAATCAACACGGGAAATTTTCCGGACATCATCCGATTCATGTTGGAGCCGCCCCCATGGTATGTTTACCAGATTGGCCGGAAGTGTCGTCTATAAAAAGATGCTTTGCAACCAGATCAATAAGACTCCCTACGCCAAGTTGCATCAACATAGCGGGAATGAGCATAAGCAAACCAAGATTTTCATGCGTACTGCCTTGGGCCCAATCCTGACCCACATAGGCATACAAAACACCCGTCAGCGCGACGCGAAGGGCATTGCAAAAAATGGCGATTGGCAATGCACAGAGCGCCAGAAATATTTTTTGCCAGATCGGACGATTGGTGGTATAAGCAAGTGCTATTGCCAACGCGAAGAATGCCGTCAACATATGCATGCCACTGCAGGCTTCAGCAACATTGAGTTGTTGCCAGTCGGTTCCAACAAGAATCTTTATTACCGTTGCATCGCGGTCTGCGGTAATGCCGAAAAAAGGCAACATGTGTACGCCGGCGGACGCCGCCAGGTATTGCAGAGGTGTGGTTAATTTTACGTACAAAGCCTGCGGCGGATTGATCATGAATACGAGATAACAGATCGGCAACCAGAGAATTTTCAAATAATCCCAACCTAACAACCAGAGAACCAACCCAAAAAGCATCACGAGCATGCTCAAATGAGAAAATTGGATTTGCCCATAAACCAGAAAAACGACCTGACTGGCAACGGCAAACATCAAAAGTACCAGACCCGTTAAGCTGCTGTGCATCGGAAGTCGTTTGAGCGTAGGCCACTGAAGATAAATAAAAAATGCACTGATAAGAGGAATAAGAAAGCCGTGACTGAAATTTGGGTCTTTGTACCAAGTGGAGGCTAGTTCTTCAAAATTAATGCGGTACAATAAAAAAAATACCGCTGCAACGGCTGCAATTAATCCCCAATCCGCAAGGGACATTTTTGAACTTCGTTTAAGAACCACGGCAGGTTTGGTTCGATAGTCAAAACGTGCCTCGCCGCCCCGGACAACGGATGGCGAACCTGATGAATGATGAAAATCGTCTGTTTGCATCATTGTTTAATACTCTGGGTGCTTTTCTAAATGCCTATCGGACCAGCCTTTTAGTCGATAAACTTCTTTCGCCTGCCTTTTTGATTAAGGCCTTGCAGGCATATCTCATATTAATGAACAAGATCATTAATTCAGAAGTAATGACAAGCTAAAATTTATCGGTTGGTTCAAAAGCCTGCTCTACTCTACTTTCTGCCAAATGCTCAATGAAACTATGCTTAAAACCTCCGTCTATACGGTATGCGCCTGATACTGCTTTGCGATTTGCATAGCTCCCTAATCGTCGCAATACAAAAGCCTGTACTAATTACGTATTCCAAGCTTGCTCAGGTCATTGTACCGAAAAATCAAATCCTTTGACACAATGGCATGGCAATACACATATACGAAAACAGACCAGCTGCCTTACGAATTAATTATTTCGAAGTGAACCGGCGGCTTAAACGGCCAACATTTTGCAGTTAACCCTATAATCAAGGATCGCTTTAATTCCCAAGGATGGTAGGGGTAATGTAATAATTGCGGTCATAAGTAAAACCAAATCCATATGCCGCCTGAAAACCATTACGTACTGTAGCTAACGCTGCAGCAAATGCATCCGTACCCACGTTGAGAACATCATCGGGTTTCAGGAATATATCGGGCTCTTCTCCATCAAATATCATCTGTAAATTGACCTGAATAATCATTTCCTGATCATTACCGATACGCCTGATCAATTCAGCCCGCCGTGGGATGGCTATCGGGCCAAGATTCCCCGCAGCAGCAACGGCCATCTTCAAAGTGATTTTTTGACCCGTGAGTGTATAAACACCCGGTCGATTCACGTTACCCATGATATAAAAGTAAGTGGGATCAACCTCGGGAATATTAATAATGTCGCCGGGCATAATCACGATGTTGTATCTCGGATCGCCATCCCGAAGGGCCGCCATAGGAATACGGATAACGCGTTGATTGATATATAATGGTGGTTGGGCGGGCTGAACGGCATTTGCAAAATTGTAAAGCATCGGTCCCGATGAAACTGAAGCCGTCGCGCTTTGCGGCGATGTAGCCGGGGTTTCACTTCCACCATCATTGCTTACTTGCACCCATGCGCCATTGGTATAAATAAAATGTGTCCCTGCTGCTTTTGATGAAGGGGATTCTGTTGTCTGATTCGGTAGATTTTGTCCTTCTCCGGAACCAGGCGAGATCGTGGATGAATTAGACGAAGACGACTGCTGTCCGAGTTGGTTAGCGATATCCGCAAGAATAGATGACGAAGAGGTCGTACCGGCTTGGTTCTGTTGTCCGGTGGAATTCGTGGTGGTTTGCTGCTCATGTGCAACGGGTACGGACCGGATGATATACAGCCAGTCCATACCAGGTTGAACTGGTAAATCACCTGACAATGCCAATGCATCGAGTAAGCGGAAATCGGGGGCTGAAATATTGTAAGTACCGGGGTGCGTAGCGGCGCCGATGATTGAAAACACCTGTTTGTGCGCATCAGTTAAGTCAACATTTACCTGCGGCCCGGGCTGATGCGGACCCGGTGGTGTCATGGTTCCATTGCGGATCAGGATTTGGGTAACTTTATCGCGTAGTTGATCGGCGGTGAGGCCGGCAGCATGCACCTTTCCCACAAAATCCAGGGTAACATCCCCATCGGTATTTATTTCTCGCGTCTGTGCCGATTCCTCGCCCGGCGTTATGAGCTCATAAACCGACACTGTAATAACATCTCCCGCGCTGAGAATATACTGTGCCGTCGAAGGGACCAGATCCGCAGGGGTAGGCAATTCGGAATTCGCCCAAGGATGATCGGGTGGATCGTTAACCGCGAGCGAATCCAGGATGGGCCATGTAACTGGAGACACGTACCCGTAGGGATGCTCCATGTCAAAACGTCCGACTTGAGAAGGGTCTAAAAATGAATTACGAAGGTTCAGATAGTCACCGGCGGTCTTGTCGGGATTATCACACCCGCACAAAGCCAGCAACGCACAACTAAACACGGCCGCGCTCGCACATCGTATGAAAAGGGGTTTCCAGTCGCCATCTCGTATTCGACCACCAACACATTCTGTTTTTATATTCGCCGTGGTCATGGACATGTGCTAATTTCTCCGCGAACAACGTTCGAGCGATTACAGCGGATTTCTCGCTGGAAAATCCCGATACGTTTTATATTGAAATACCAGACAAATCCGGTTTGAGGGCAAAAGCCCAACTACCCTATCCGAAATCCCAAATTGCCTCGCGATATCGGTCGAAACCCGGCAACTACCTCTGCATGTTCAAAGAACTTTCGTCCGCTGTCAAGTACATCTGTCATTAAATTTTTGATTCAAGCTCAAATGGTTGGCCCGAACAAGGGATCGGTTGCCCCAAGTAGATCAAAAACAACATAAATCCTGAAAGCCATGTCCAGGCATTCTTTCACCTTGTTTTGTCTAATTCTTCCCGAAACCACCGGGAATTCCAGCCCGTTGTGTGTACCCTAGGTTGCGTCGAGACCTGATAATCGGTTAAATTGGGGGGCTTGTTAAGCGGCGGCGTAGCTCAGTTGGTAGAGCGCGGGATTCATAAGCCCAAGGTCTCCGGTTCGAGTCCGGACGCCGCTAGTATGATGGGTTATTCTGTTTGGCTATAATGTATCTGCCTGATAAGTGAAGAGGTAACTATGAAAGAAAAAATTCACCCCGCATATAACCACGTAAAAGTGCATTGTGCTTGCGGCAACACTTTTGAAACCGGCTCATCGCTCAAGCACATTGAGGTGGAAATCTGCGGCGTATGTCATCCGTTTTACACCGGCAAGCAGAAGTTTGTGGATACCGCCGGGCGAGTGGAACGCTTCCAGAAGAAATACGCCAATTTCAACGCTAAAACCGCCGCTCAGGGCAAGTAGCAATATTCATTATCAAAGTATGCAGCGTCGTGTAATCCTTCCGGGCTTGCACGACGTTTCTTTTTACCCGGTATTCTCATAATAAAAACATAAGCGACGCTACAAAGGTAACTCATCATGCCTGAACAGCAGGAAAACACTGCATACCAAATGGTGCTCAATCGGCTCGCGGAATTGGCTCTCCGGCAAGCTCAGGTCGAACGACAATTACACGACCCTGAGACCATCACCGATCCGGCAAAACTCGTGGAACTTTCCAAAGAGAATGGCCGACTTACCAAATCTCTCTCTGGTTATCAGGCTTATCAAAAAACACTTTTGTCGATTGCCGAAGCCAAACAAATTGCCGAGGGTGCCGGCCAGGATTCTGAAATGCGCCGAATGGCGGAAGAAGAAATAAGCGTTTTAACCGCCCAAAGCCGTCAACAACTTGAACAATTGGTTGACGATTTTCTTTCTTCAGAGGAAATCTCGCCCGATTCCGTGATATTGGAAATTCGCGCAGGTACCGGAGGTGATGAGGCGTCGCTATTCGCTCGCGATCTGGCCGAAATGTATCGCCGCTATGCTGAACACAAAGGTTGGCGATTTGAACCATTGGATTTTTCCACCACAGAACGCGGTGGGTTCCGAGAATTCATCGCCAACATTCGCAGCCGGGATGTATATCGAAAATTAGCGATGGAGGGCGGCGGGCATCGCGTGCAGCGCGTTCCTGAGACGGAAACACAGGGACGCATCCATACAAGCACGGCCACGGTTGCGGTTCTGGTTGAACCGGACCAATCCGACATCCAGATCAATCCTGCCGAAGTTCGTGAGGACGTTTCCCGTGCTGGCGGGCCAGGCGGTCAAAACGTCAATAAGGTGGAATCCGCTGTGCAATTAACCCATCTGCCGACGGGAATCGTCGTCAGAATGCGCGAAGAAAGAAGCCAGCATAAAAATCGGGATAAAGCCTGGCGCGTATTGCGCTCACGTGTTTTTGAATATTATGATTCCCGCCGCCGCGCCCAACGCTCCGAGACACGCAGACAGATGATCGGCAGTGGAGAGAGGAACGAACGGATTCGCACCTACAACTTTCCTCAGAATCGTCTGACCGACCATCGGTTAAATCGCAATTTTCCCCTGGAAAAATTGATCGCCGGTGAGATGGATGATTTGCTCGATGCCTTGAGTCAATACGATCGCCAGCAGCGCCTGGAAGCGCTGCTCAGCAATTCATAAAAACCGGGCGATTAATCCAGATTCATAGTCAAAAGAAATTCACGATTGGTGGGTTTCTTTTCCAGTCGTCCTTTGAGCAGTTCGACCGCCTCAATGGGGTTCATATCTGAAAGCACTTTGCGTAAACGATAAACCAGTTCCAGTTCGCGTTTATCCAGCAGTAGTTCTTCTTTTCGCGTACCGCTGGCCCCGATGTTGATGGCCGGATAAGTGCGCCGTTCAACCAAACGGCGGTCCAGATGCAATTCGCTGTTTCCGGTGCCTTTGAATTCTTCGAAAATCACTTCATCCATTTTTGAACCCGTATCAATGAGCGCGGTCCCGATAATAGTCAGCGATCCACCTTCTTCAATGTTCCGTGCGGCGCCAAAAAACCGCTTGGGCTTCTGCAAAGCGTTGGCGTCCACGCCACCGGTGAGAATTTTGCCCGAATGCGGGACCTCAGTGTTGTATGCACGGGCAAGGCGCGTGATCGAGTCGAGCAAAATCACCACGTCGCGTCCGTATTCCACCAATCGCTTGGCTTTTTCAATCACCATTTCTGCGACGCTCACGTGCCGACTGGCCGGTTCATCGAACGTCGAACTGACGACTTCCGCCTTGGTCGCGCGCTGCATTTCCGTCACTTCCTCCGGACGCTCGTCAATCAGCAAAACAATCAGGTAAACCTCCGGGTGATTGGCGGTAATCGCGTTGGCGATTTTCTGCAGAAGCACGGTTTTTCCCGTGCGCGGCGGAGCCACAATCAGCATGCGCTGGCCCTTGCCTATCGGCGTTACCAAATCCACGATGCGCATGTTGACTTCATCAGGCGTGGTCTCCAGGAAAAGTCGCTTATTCGGGTGCAACGGCGTAAGATCTTCGAAGTTCACCTTTTCGGTGAGCATGTTGGGATCTTCAAAATTAATGGCTTCCACCCGCAGAAGCGCGAAGTAGCGTTCGGATTCTTTCGGCGGTCGAATCTGGCCCGTGATGATGTTGCCCGTGCGCAAGCCGAAACGGCGTATCTGTGAAGGCGAAACGTAAATGTCATCCGGGCAAGGCAGATAATTATATTCGGGCGAGCGCAGGAAGCCGAACCCATCCGGCAGAATTTCCAGCACGCCTTCACCCACCATCATTCCATTGTCCGTGATGCGCTTTTTGAGAATCTTAAAAATCAGGTCCTGTTTTTTCAGGCCGATGTATTCCTCAATCCCTTCCTTTTTGCATATTTCATGCAGTTCAGCGACTGTCATTTTCTGCAGGTCAATCAGGTGAAGTTCACTGCGTTTGACCTGTTCATACTTCTGATGGGTCTCCTCATCGTAAATCACCTCTTCGTCATCTGCGCCGCCGACCTTGCTGCCCACCATCGTCCCGCCGTCGACCACCGGAGCCTTACTGTTGCCGTTTGCGTCCGGAACTGTCGCCTCTTCGGAAGCGGTTTCTTCCGGCGTCTCGGCTACCGTCTCGGTGCTTTGTGTTTCTTCCTGAACCGATGTGGTTTCGTCGGAAGATGTTGTTGACTTCTTGCTCTTACTGGTGCGTGCCATGTGATCACTCCTAATGCACTTAAATGTTCGTAACTATTCTTATTTCAAATCAGTCAAAACGGTCTTGCTTGCTGTTATGAACTGAATGACAACCTTTGAAGGATTCTCTGGGCCGCCGAGGCTTACCAGCCGCGTCACCAGGCAGCAAATAAGGACCTGATCAGGCTGGGCAAACGATCTTCATCGGGAGGATGGGCAGTGAAATTTTCACGCCAACGCCTTTTATCGACCATCACTGGCGAAAAACTTAAAGGTGAACTGACACCCAACTTCACCAGTGCCGCTTTTTCAATCGTGCGTCAATCAGCAGAGGCCCTGCCTCCAGCACGCTTGGATCGGTCAAAACGTGTTAAAACCCGGAAGAAAACGTCGCGGACTTGACTAACACAGTGAGCCAAATCACCGTCGTTATCTATAGTATAATCCGCAAATTGTTTCTTTTTGTCCAGTGGCATTTGAAACTTTTCTCGTCGAGTGGTTTCCGCCGGACCCCATCCCCGGCTCTTTGCCATGCGGGATAGCCTGTTCTTCTTTAACGTTTTAACGAAAATTATCGCGTCGCATTGCTTGTATACACCTGATTCTAACAATAAAGGGGCGTCAAATACAACCGCTTTAACCCGATTATCCATGGCCAGCCGCCTCATCATTATATCCCTGAGAATAGCGATTTTGGGGTGCACTAATTTTTGCAAACGCCGAAGTTCTATGGGGGAACTGAATACTTTCCTGGCGACCCACTGCCGGTTGATCTGCCTGTGCGAATCCAGTACTTCACCACCCCACCAGCGGACCAATTTGGCAATCACCTCAGGGTCTTTTAATACTTCATGGCCGAGTTTGTCGCTGTCAATAACGGCACAACCGATCCGCACAAATTGCCCGGCTACAAAACTTTTCCCCGATCCGATGCCCCCGATCAGACCAATCACCGGCTTGGCAAATCGGGTGCGTTTTTTCCGGGTTTTAATCATCATTTAATATTATGCGGCGGTCGCGGCATTTTGTTCCACGGAAACCGGCGCGCCTACAAGCTGCGGCCGTGCGTCAAAGCGAACCGCTACTCGTTTGCTTACGCCCTGTTCCTGCATCGTTACGCCGTAAAGCAGGTTCGCCACGCTCATCGTACGCTTGTTGTGCGTGATGACAATAAACTGGCTGTGGGCCAGGAATTCCTGAATCATCGCGGCAAACCGACCGGTGTTCGATTCATCCAGCGGCGCATCGACTTCATCCAGAATGCAAAACGGCGAAGGCTTGCTCTTGAAAATCGCCAGAACCAGCGCGATAGCCGTTAACGCTTTTTCTCCGCCGGACAGCAGGCTGATGGATTGCAATTCTTTGCCCGGCGGCCGGGCCATGATTTCGATTCCTGATTCCAGAACGTCTTCCGGATTTTCCAGCACGACGTCCGCCTTGCCGCCGCCAAAGAGTTTCCTGAACACTTCCTGAAATTCCCCGCGCACCGCTTCGAAGGTGTCGCAAAACCGACGGCATGAATCTTCATTGATCCGGGCAATGAGATCTTCAAGCTGCTTTTTGGCATCCTGGATATCGGCAATCTGGGAAGAGAGAAAATCCCGCCTTTTTTCCAATTCACCCTGCTCCGTCACGGCATCCAGATTTACATTGCCCAGGCGGGCAATTTTGTTTTTGAGTTCATTTATTTCCGCACCTACCGCGTCCCAGTTCACATCCTCCGGAGGCTGATAATTCTTATGCCCTTCGACAAGGTCAAGCTGCAATTCCTCCACCGTGCGTTCGACAAGCGTTTCCAGCCGCACCGCCGCTTCATTTTCCGCCAGCGATAGTTCATGTTCCGATCGCGATAAACTTTCAATGGATTCTTCCAGCTTCTGCAATTGCTGGATCCCCTGGTGGGCGGCGGTGCGTACGCCTGTGAGCTTCTCATTTTCGGTGCTCACCGCTTTTCGAGCAGCATCACAATGTTCAATGACCTGCCGCGTCTGATGGTCAAAACCCTCTGCTGCCTCCAGGCATTCCGCAATACGCGTTGCTAAAGCGGTTGATTCCTGTTCCAGATGCGTCGCTTGTTGCACAATGTCGCGCTTCGTCTGACCGGCGGTCGCCAGTTCACGATTCACCGAAGCACGCTGTTCCTGAATCTGACCCATCGCGACCCGCAGCCGAGTGACTTCTTCACCCGCCTGAATAATTTCCTGCTGTTGCGCCTTTAGTTGTGCGGCGATTTGCCTTACCTTTTCTTCCGCTGCCTGCGTCTGTTGCTGTAAGTCTGCTGCCTGCACTGTCAATTCGGTGATCCTGCGGTCATTTTCTCCCCGCGCTCTGGCCGATTCCACAAGCTCCGACTCCACAAGCGGCATCTCTGCTTTTATGCGGTCGCATTGTGCAAGGCATTGTTGTCTCTGAGCGTCAATCTGTGCGCTGCTGGTTTCCAGTTGATATAGCTGATTGTGTAATTTCTGGTGTTCCTGTGCCAGCGAGGACATTTGGCGATCGTGTTCGCCGAGTTGTTGCGTCAATTCGGCAACTCTCGCCTCGGCTTCATTTGCTTCCAGACCTATCTGCGCTAATTCACTTCGTCGCCAAATCGCGCCGCTTTGTCGGGAAACATCGCCTAACTGTATCGACCCATCCGGGTGTAATACTTCCCCTTTTCGAGTGACGAATCGGTAAGATCGAGCGCCGCTGCTGCAAAACTCAAAAGCTTCCGATAGTGAATCGACTACGATCGTCTTGCCCAGTAAAAACATTATCAATTCTGAATACTGCGGTTGGTAACGCACCAGGTCCGCGGCGCGCGTTACACTTCGTCCCTGCTTCTCCCAGTTGAAATCTTCACGATAGGCGGGTAACCGGTCCAGACATATAACAGTGATTCGCCCTGCAACTTCACGCCATGCATCAATTTCTGCGGGTATCGCTGTGGAATGTTCCATCACCAGCGCATGTTGTAACTCGCCCAAAGCGGCCTCAATAATCCCCGCCGCATTGAGTTCCGCATCGATCAGATCACCCACCATTCCCTTAACGCCCTTAAATCCGGCGCCCGATTCCCGCATCTCCAGAATTTGCCTTACCGGCTGGGAAATTCCTTCGCGGCGGCTCTGCATGTCTTCCAATAATGTTTTCCGGCTGTCCAGTGCGCTACGATTTTCCCGTGCCTGAGCCAGCGTTTCCACCAGTTCATTCATCTGTTGTTGATTGGCCTGTTCGTTGGCGCTTATCTGCCGAATCCGTCCGCGCATGTCGTGCATTTCACGATCCACGCCGGCACGGGAAGCCGCCAGCTCGCCGGCCCTGGTTTCCAGTTCGGACAATTGCGCTGCAAGCTGCAGCTTCTGGCCGTTTAATCGTTCCGCCTGCCGAGCATAATTATCCCGTTCCACGCTCAGCGCATGAATCTGGCTTTGTAACATTGCCGATTGACGCATCAGGTCAACGCCGCGTCCCTTGGACTCTTCCAGTTCACGATTGGTCTGCGCCGCCTGCTGCGCGCCGGCTTCCTGTCGTTTTGCGGCCGCGCTTAGCTGATCCGTGTGTTGTTTCACTTGCTCTTCTATGCTCGCCAGCGTCAGAGTATGGACGGCGATTTCTTTGTTAACGGCTTCCAGCCGTTTGGCTAAATCCTCCCGGCGTACGCGCTGATCGGCCTGCTGTTCGGTAAGTTGCCGGGCCTGTTGGCGGGAGAATTGCGCCTGCTGCTCCAGCGAGACGCGCTGATTCTCCAATCCAGCCAGATCGCGTTCATTTCGCCGGACCGAGTCCTGCAGCGCGTCGATTTCCAACTGCAAATCCTGCTGGCGTTGACGCAGCGCTTCCAGTTGCCGGCGTTGAAAGCCAAGCGAATCGGTCGCTTCCGATCGCTCGGCGCTGATACTCATCAGGCGTTTGTGAAGTTGATCGTATTCGTACAGGCAGTTCATCCGCCGCAATTCGCTGATACGCGTTGAATATTCCTGATAGCTTCGCGCTCTTCCCGCCTGTACCTTCACGCTGCGCAACTGTCGTTCCACTTCGTCCAGCACCAGTTGCGTTTGTGCCAGATTCTGGTCGGTTTTTTCCAGCCGGCGAAGCGCCTCTTTTTTACGGGCTTTGAAGCGCGATATGCCTGCGGCCTCTTCAAAAATTTCCCGGCGGTCAAAACTGTTTGAATCCAGAATCGCACTGATGCGTCCCTGTTCGATCAGTGAATACGCGTCCACGCCGATGCCCGTGTCGAAAAACATTTCGCGGATGTCCTTGAGCCGCACGATTTGATTGTTGATCAGATATTCCGAGGTCAGATCGCGATAAAGCCGGCGTGTGAT
>Ga0335074_10008091_pt1 | contig 14610 bp, 11 predicted proteins | sample Lox_Sample_23_FD_206715 | JGI IMG/M metagenome (GOLD analysis project Ga0335074, IMG submission 206715) | Soil microbial communities from Loxahatchee National Wildlife Refuge, Florida, United States - Lox_Sample_2.3 | ecosystem: Environmental > Terrestrial > Soil > Wetlands | place: USA...
GCTGGCCGGCGTGGGACAAGGTGATCTGCTGGACTGCTGAGCCTCCTACCGCGGGGGCGGCGCCTGATGGCCACAAGGCGGCCAGCAGCAGGGCGGCCTCGCCCAGGTGGGAGCGGCCGCGGTCGGCCCAGTCCGGGCCGTAGGCGCCCTCGGCGATCGCGGTCAGCGTGGTCACGAAGGTGGTGCCGTCGGCGGGCCGGTCCCGGGGGTCTTTGGCCATCCCGGCGGTCACCAGCGGCCGCAGCGGCGCGGGCACCGGGTCCAGCGGCACCGGCTGGGACAGGTGCTGGTACAACAGCCGCTCGGCGGTCTCCCCGGTGAACGGCGGACGGCCCGCCAGGCACTCATAAAACGTCGCGGTGGCCGCGTACACGTCGCTGGCCGGGGTGGCCGGGGACCCGGCGAACTGCTCCGGCGGCGCGTACAGCATGGTGCCGGCCGGGACCGCGCTGTCCCCGGCCCGCGCGGCGATCCCGAAATCGGTCAGCTTGCTGTCCCCGTCGCCGTTGACCAGCACGTTCTCCGGCTTGTAATCCCGGTGCACCACCCCCCGGGCATGCGCGGCGGCCAGCCCGAGCAGCGAGCCCTGCAACACCACCAGCGCCGCCTGCGCCGTGGTCGCCCCCTGATCAGACAGAATCTGCCGCAGCGAGACCCCGTCCACCAGCTCCATCACGATCGCCGCCCCCGACGGCGACTCCACATACTCATACAGCCGGACCACATGCGGATCTTCCACCTGGGCCAGCACCTCGGCCTCGGCCCGGAACAGCCGGGTAAACTCCGCATCCGCCAGCAGCACCTGCCGCAGGTACTTGATCGCCACCAGCGTCCCGGACCCGTCATGCCGGGCCAGCACCACATCACCGAACCCGCCAGAACCCAGCGTCCGCAGCTCGGTATACCCCGGAACATCCCACTCCGCCACGCCGATCGAACCCCCCTCCGGGGCATCAGCCAGCCAAGCTCAGCAGCTGAGGGCCACGTTGGTCGAGGCGGTCCCGGTGCCAGGGCCGAGAAGGTCCAGCTTGACGTTCTCCGTCGCGCTGCCATGGCCCTTGCCCTGCACTGAGACGGTCACGTAGATGTCGTGCTGCCCGGATACGACAGACTGGGCCAGCGGCTGCGGCGCCTGGGTCTGCGGCTGGAACACCCACTGATAGTGCACCGTCCCGGCGGCGCCGTTGGTCGCGATCTGCCCGGTCACATCCACGGCGCACCCACTGTGCGTTACCTGCTTGATGGCCACGCTGGCCACCTTCAGCGGCGGGTGATCGAAGAAGCGCAGGTACAAAACCACGGCGGCGGCAATGAGCAGTAGCACGGTCAGCACCGACCCCAGCACCCGCCGTATGCGGCGAAACTGGATCGACCTTGGCGCCGGCCCGTTCCGCCGCCCGGTCCGCCACACGCTCTCCGCCGCCACCGCGGCCTCGCTCACCGCCGCCGGACCCGGAACCCCGGGACCATGCCTGACCACCTCTGAGGGCGGCGACGAAGCAGGCGAAGGCGGCGGTGCGCTGCCGGGCGCCGCGGCCGGCTGGCGTGGCGGGATGTACGTCACCGGCTCGTGTGAGGACTGAACCGGGTTAGCCGACCGGGGCTGGGTCACTGCCTCCCGCCCCGGGAGAATGCGAACACCCTCGCCGTCACCCTCGACAGGTGACGTTGAGGGACCAGACCCATCCCCCATCGCGTCCTTCTTCCGGTCAAGTTAAAGCGCTTCTCCCTATACAGACGGGGAGATCTCGGCCGTGATACAGCCGCCAGGGGCGCTCTTGACGAGTCAAGTGTCACATCGCGGTATTTGCAGGTCAATGGCCGCTTCGAAGCGTCACTGGCCAGCGTCCATTCCGCTACCTGGTCGTAATGCAGCGGCCAGTCACGGGCCCGGCGTACCAGAGGCGGTCCATCCCGTGTCATCCCGTTCCACCCCGGCCATCCGATCTCGCCGCGGGCCCGCCCGGAGTCGGGATGCCGGCCGGAAAAGGAAATTGCACCCGACGAGCCGCCACTGGTTCCGGCGATTACCGCCGCCAAAGTGGTCCTCTACGACCGTCGCTGGCGCCGGCTAATCCATCAGAAATTCGGTACGGGCAGGCCGAGTCCAGCCCGAATTAGCATTTAGCGCAGCCATGTCATCGCTCGAACGCTACCTTGGCCACCCAGACCATTGAGCCCTGCCTTCAGGTCCGGGACCGTCAGGCGTCGCGCAGGCGCAGCAGCAGGCCGCCGACCAGCAGCGCGCCGGCCGCCCAGGCGGCGAGCACGCCGAGGCCCTGCCACGGGGTGAGCGGCAGCGACCGCAGGTCCGTGGTGGCCTGGACGTACATCCCGGCCGTCATCGGGCTGATCTGGTCCAGGTGCCGCTTCCAGTCGGCGTCGCCGACCGCCTGCGCGATGATCGGGAACAGGTAAAGCAGGCCGAGCACAACCCCGATCGAGACCGCCGAGTCCCGGATCGCCGTGGCGATGCCGAGGCTGAGCAGCGCGATCAGCGTGAGGTACAGTACCGAGCCCGCCGCGGCGCGCAGCACCGACCCGTTCGCCAGCGACAGGGTCGCGTATCCGTGCGCAGGGTCGATGCCGTGCCCGTCCAGCAGCAGCCGTCCGGCCAGCACCGAGGCCAGCACCGCGACCGCCCCTGAAACCAGGGTCGCGGTGCCAACCAAGATGGCCTTCGCCGACAAGACCCGCCACCGCCGCGGCGTCGCGGTCAGCGTGAGCCGGATCATCCCGGTGCTGTACTCGCCGCTGATCGCCACGGTGGCGAGGATCGCGACGATGGCCTGGCCGAGGTAGATCCCGGTGAGGCTGGACTTGGCCGGGTCGATCTGGCAGCCGCCGCCCGGGCAGCTGATCGCGTTGGCCGCGAGCGCGCCGACCACGGCGGTCGCCACGATCGCGGCCAGCAGCAGCCAGCCGGGCCCGGCCACCGTGCGGAGCTTTGTCCACTCGGCGTGGAGTGCCTGCCTCACGCGTCCCTCCGGTGCAGCATGAAGACCGCCAGAGCGAACGCGGCCGCGGCCCAGGCGCACAGCACCGCGAACCCGGCCCAAGGTGCCAGGGGGAAATACCCGTTGGCGGGCGTGTACTGCGCGAAAACCTGCGGGTATGGCGTGAGGGTTTTCTGGACGGAGAACGCGGCCGCGGGAGTGATCCGCAGCAGCCAGTCCTCGGCACCGGTCGGCAGGATGCCTGAGATGACCGCGAGTATGTAAGGCAGCACGATGCCGGCGACCACCGCGGCGACCGCCAGGGCGCTGCGCCGTAGCAGCGTGCCGACCGCTAGGGCGAGCACGGCGCAGACGGCCAGCAACGCTGCGGTACCGACCACGATCCGCACCTCGGTGAGCGCGGAGGTCGGGATGATCGGGTTCCCGCTCTCGCGTAGCAGCCGCTCGCCGAGCGGGACCATGATCAAGGCCGCAACCATCCCGGCCACGAACGTGACCGCGGCCAGCACGACCGCCTTGGCGGCCAGCACCCGGCCCCGGCGCGGGCTGGCGGCGAGCGTGGTGCGGATCAGCCCGCGCCGGTACTCCGCGGTGATGAACATGACGCCGATCACCACCACCGCGATCATCCCCACGAACGTGCCGGCGAGCGTCTGCTCGATGGACGCGCCGTCAGTGACGTCGGGTGCGATGTCGCCGGACCCGGACACGGTGAACCGGCCACCGGACTGGGTGAACCCCTGCACCGACGCGGGCAGCGAGTTGGCGTTAATGTTGTTGGCCGCGATCGCCTCGCCTTTCCACTGGGCCGCGCGCGAGGCGCCCTGCAGGCTCACGTGGTCGAAGGCACCGGTGGCCAGGGCACCGCCCCCTTTGGCCGACGTCGTGCCGAGCCCGTTCGAGATCGCCGTGTACCCGGGCGTGGCGGCGAACAGCCCCGCCGGCGCATAGCCGGTAAGCCCGGTCAGTGTCGCGGTGCCGACCAGCATCCAGTGCGTGCCGTCGGCGGAATCGTAGCCGCGGATTACGTCACCGGTCCGGGTCAGCCGCAGCCACCGCGGCGACGTCGCGGACACCTTCCCCGCCATCCCGGCCACGTCGTCGACGTAGTCCCACTGCATCCGGACCCCATGGTCCCCGGTGACCATCATCGCCGCGTAGGCCGAGCCCTGAGCAGTAGAAGCTGCGATGATGATCCCGGCCTTGGACCATGGCTGCACGCCTGGCGTCATGCCCGCCAGCAAGCTCTGCCCACTCCGCCCGGCGGGCACGCCGCCGTGGGTCGAGTACAACCCGGTCAGTGAGGTGACTCGGACCGTGACGCTGCCATTACCAGCAAGGGGCTGGCGCACGAAATAGAAGGCGTCCGACACAAACTCCCCGCCCGGCCCGGTCGGCGGCGCCGGGCAGGCCAATACCTGGCTGCTGCCGGTCGGCTGGATGCCGCACTGGCTGCCCTTCGTGGTAAGGACACCGAGTCCCAGGAAGAGCAGGAGTCCGACGAGCATTCCGATGACCCAGCCGCGAACGGTCCGGAACTTCGTCCACTCCGCTCGAAGCAGCGAACCGAACCCGTCATTAGCAGAGGCCTGCAAGGAGCGGTAGGGCGCGAGCATGGTCATCACGCCGCCCCCGCCCTGAACTCCACCGAATCCCTGGTCAGCTCCATATATGCCTCCTCGAGACTGGCCCGGTGGGCGGATACCTCGGAGAACGGGATCGCGTTGCCGGAAAGGAGAGCCACGATTCGTTCGGCCGAAATTCCGGAGATGGTGAGCACGTCGGGACCCGTGGCCGCGACCTCAGCCCCGGCCCGGGCCAGGACGGTCATGGCCTGGTCGCGTGCCGAGGTACGGACGGTCACCCGGTGGTCGGAGGCGGCGGTGATCAATTCCGCCACGCTGGCGTCGGCGATCACCAGTCCGCGGCCGACCACGATCAGGTGGTTGGCGGTGTCCTCCATCTCCGACATCAGGTGGCTGGACACCAGCACCGCCCGGCCCTGCGATGCCAATGACCGGAGAAACCCCCGCATCCACACGATGCCCTCGGGGTCCATGCCGTTGAACGGCTCGTCGAACATCAGCACCGGCGGGTCGCCGAGCAGCGCGGCGGCGATGCCGAGCCGCTGCCGCATGCCGAGCGAGTACCCGCCGGCCCTGCGCCTCGCTGCGCCGCCGAGGCCGACAAGCTCGATCACCTCGTCGACTCGTTTGATGCCAAGGCCCTGCGAGTGGGCCAGCCACAGCAGGTGGTTTCGGCCTGACCGGCTGGGCTGCAGCGCGCCGGCGTCGATCAACGACCCAAGATGACTAAGCGGCTGACGCAGAGTCGCATACGGCTTGCCGCCGACGAGCGCGGTGCCCGAGTCGGGTGCGTCCAGGGCGAGGATCACCCGCATCGTGGTGGTCTTGCCCGCGCCGTTCGGGCCGACGAAACCGGTTACCTGGCCGGGGGACACGAAGAACGTCATCCCGTCCAGCGCCGGCACGGACCCGAACCGCTTGTGCAGGCCGGTGACTTCAATGGTTGCCTCCATGGCCGCAACGCTAGGGAAACGGGCCCGGCGCCGTCGTCACGCCGCGGTGCGGTCTTGGCGTCCCCCTCGCGGGGGACGCTCTGGCCCCTGAAGCCACCGGCCAGAGCGATGCGTCGGCACTGAGCAGCGGCGACAATGGGGTCATGGATGCACGGCAGGCGGCGCTCAGCCCGGTGCTTAGCGCTGTGCTCGGGCTGGCGTCCGTGATCGAGCTGGCCTCCCGGCTGACCGGCACCTCGACCGTGCGCGCCGGGCTGGCGGCGGCTTCGGCCGTTCACTCCGGCGTCAGCACGCCGACCGCGCTGGTGATGTGCGGGTTCTGCCTGCTGGCCACGGTCCCGGCCGGACTGCTTCGCCCGGTTCCCGCGGCGGTGACCGTGCTCGTCGCGAGCGTACTGTCTCTTCTCCTGTTCGAGCTGGTGACCGGCGCGGGCGCGGCGGCGCTGCTGGTCGTCGCGTACCGGCTGGCCCGCGGTGCGCCGGGCGGGGCCGAGAGGGTCCTCGCGGTCGGACTGGCGGTGCCGTTCGGTGTCCTCGCGGTCGCCCTCGCCGCCGATCCGCGGTCGGCACCGGTCGTCGGAACCGTGTCCGGGCTGGCCGGAGCCGGCGAGGAGACCCGGGTGCTGGCCGTGCTGCTGGCCTCGGCGATCCCGCTGGTGGCCTTGGCCGGGATGGCGCGCCGGGCAGGCGAGGACAGCCAGGTCCACAGCGCCGTCCGCGAGCTAACCGAGGGCGTGCTGGCCGAGCACCTGGCCCGCGGCGAGCGGGCGCGGATCGCTCGCGAGCTGCACGACGTGGTCGCGCACCATATCTCGATGATCGCGGTGCAGGCCGAGACCGCCCGGCTGACCACTCCGGGGTTGACCGACCTCGGCGCGCAGCGGCTGGTGGCGATCGGCGACACCGCGCGGGCCGGGCTGACCGAGATGCGGCGGCTGCTCGGCGTGCTCCGCGAGGACGCGGCATCGGGGGAACTCGACGCCGCCGAAGCCGGAGCCGCGGTTGCCGGACTCGGCGCCGGAGCCGCAGCCGCTGCAGCCGCCAGAACCGGAGCCGGAGCCGCGACCGCCGGAGCCGGAGCCGCGACCGCCGGAGCCGGAGCCGGAGCCGGAGCCGGCGTCCGGCCGGTGGCGGACCGCCATCCCCAGCCGGGGTTGTCGCAGCTCGGCGACCTGGTGGACGAGGCGCGGGACGCATCGCCCAGCGCGGCCAGGCTCATCGTGTCCGGCCCCGTGGCCCGCCTGGATCCGGGCGTTGAGCTGGCCGCCTACAGGATCGTGCAGGAGGCCTTGACCAACGCCCGCAGGCACGCGCCTGGGGCGGCCGTGGATGTGGAGCTGCGCTACGCCGAGGATCTGCTGCGGCTGCGCATCCGCGACAACGGACCGGGACCCGTGGCACCCGCCGACCACGCCGCGGCCGGCCGGCCGGTCGTGGGACCAGGCAGGTGGCCCGCGGGGCATGGCCTGCTCGGCATGAGGGAACGCGCGGCGGCGGTCGGCGGGTCGCTACACACGGGCGAGGCACCCGGCGGGGGGTTCCGCGTGGAGGCCGAACTGCCCGCGAAGGCCCCCGACGCCATCGACGCCCCCGACGCCATCGACGCCACGGCAGACCCAGCATGACCATCGGCATCGTCGTCGCCGACGACCACGAGGTGGTGCGGGCCGGGTTCGCCGCGATACTCGACACGCAGCCGGACTTCACCGTGCTCGGCACCGCCGCCGACGGCGCCGAGGCGGTGCGAGCCTGCCGGGAGCGGCGCCCGGATGTCGTCCTCATGGACGTCCGGATGCCGGGCATGGACGGAATCGAGGCCACCAGGCACCTGACCTCCGGGGGTTCCGGTCCGCGCGTGCTCGTACTCACGACATTCGACCTCGACGAGTACGTGTACGACGCGCTGCGGGCCGGTGCCAGCGGGTTCCTGCTCAAGGACGTCACGGCGGAGCGGCTGTTCGACGCGGTGCGGGTGGTCGCGGCGGGGGAGGCCCTGCTCGCGCCGACGGTAACAAAGAGGCTTATCGCCGAGTTCGCCCGCCAGCGGCCCCGATCCGTAAACGCCGCGGACCATGGGCCGGCGCTCGGCGCGCTCACCCCGCGGGAGACTGAGGTGCTCCGGCTGATCGCCGGAGGGCTGTCCAACCCGGAAATAGCCAAACGCCTGGTGGTCACAGAGGAGACGGTGAAGACGCACGTCAGCCGCGTGCTGAGCAAGCTGAACCTGCGGGACCGCACGCAGGCGGTGGTGGCGGCCTACGAGTCGGGGCTCGTCGTGCCCGGCACAGGCGAGCCGCATTCATGACTGCCAAAGCTGCCCCGCGACCGGACCTGTGGCTGGCCCGTCGCCTGGCTCGCAGGAAGTTGCCGCTCATCGCCGTCGCGGTGATGATCGCGATCGGCATGGCGGGCACGATCTTCGGGCCGCTCTACTATCACGAGAAGGCCTGGGCCGTTCCCGATGACCTGTGGGCCACCATGGTCGCGGCCCAGCGGCTGATGCACCTGGACCTGGCCGGCCTGTATACCGCGCCCACCACCCTGGTCAGCTTCCCTGGTACCGCGGTGATCCTGGTCCCGGTCGTGGCGCTCATGGAGGCGGCCGGGTTCCCGATCCGCGCGGGTAACCAGGGTGTTCATCCCACCGGGTGGCTGCTCGCCGGGCCGTTGGAGACCCTCGTGGCAGCGACTGCGCTGTTTGCCGCCGATGCGCTCGCCGAGCGGCTGGGGATCGGGAAGCTCAAGCGCTTCCTGCTCGCCGCGGCGAGCGCGACCGCGCTGTGGAACGTCTCGGTGCGCTGGGGGCACCCGGAAGACGCGGTGGCGACAGGTCTCGTGCTCTACGCGGCCCTCGCCCTGTCGGACGCACGCCCCCAAAGAGCCGCGTGGCTGGCCGGCGCCGCCGTGGCCGTCCAGCCGCTCGTGCTGCTCGCGTTCCCGATACTCGTGGTGGCGGTGGAACCAAGGCGGCTGCCCGGCTTCGTGGTCCGGGCCGCCATCCCGCCGGTAGCAGCGGTTGGCGCCGCCGCCGCGGCCAACTGGGCCGTCACCATCCACGCGATCACCAATCAGCCGAACGCCCCGACCATCGACCACCCCACCCCATGGATCTACGTGCGTGACCTGGCCCCGCACCTGCCCGGCGGTTCGGTGGCCGCCGGACCGGCCCGAGCCCTGGCCATCGCGGTGGCCTGCGGCTGCGCCGTGGCCATCTGGCGTCGGTGGCAGACGGCACGGCTGACCGGAAAGTGGAGTCCGGAGGACCTGGCCGCGCTGCTGTGGTGGATCGCGGTGGCGCTGTCGCTGCGCTCGGTGTTCGAGCCGGTGATGGTCTCCTACTACGTGTGGCCGCCGCTGGCGGCCGCGCTCGTGGCGGCCTCCCGGGACTGGATCCGCCTGCTCCCGACCACCGTCACCGCCACCGTGCTCACCTTCCTGTCCCAGGCATCGTGGCGGAATCCATGGGTTTGGTGGACCCCGATGATCGTCGTGCTTGGCCTGACGCTCCTGGCCTCAAGACCCGCCCGGCTACCGCAGACGCAGGTGCTGCCCGAGCCGGGGGAGCAGTTCGTCGCCGACGCCGCGCCGTGAAGCGCAAGCGACGTAAGGGCCGGATGCTCACCCGTACTTGCCGGATGCGCGGCGTATCGGCGGATGCCACACCTGGACCGTCAGCGCGCTACCCCGGCGCGCCTTCGCCGGCGGCAGCGGGGACTGGTCGACGACCAGGCCGTCCACCGGCATGGGATGCTCGGTCAGGCGGACCGCCGTGACGCGGAGGCCGAGCCTGCCCGCCACCTCCAGGCACGCGGCGTAGAACAGCCCCCGGACGTCTGGCACAGGGACCCGCCTCGGCGGTTGGGGATGCGGAGCCAGCCAGTCGGTCAGCGCCGCCAGGCTGCCGACTACAAGTGCGGCCCGCGTGCCGCCGGCGAAGCTGAAGTCGGACGGCCCCCACCCGGGATCGGAGGGGACGCCGCCGGGCCCGGCCAGGCCCTCGCCACTGCGCCGGAAGCCCACCGCCTCGTCGTAGCGTTCCCGGCTCACCGGGTCGCCCAGCACGCGCCGGGCCGCGTCGAGGAGCCCCTGTGCCCGAGTGGCCGCCGTGAGCACCCTCGATGACGCGCCGGAGAGCAATTCCGCCCGCAGCAGGCTCGTCTTGGCGTCGTACTGGTGCTGGATCCTCCCGGCCGGCGCGGTCGGCAGCACGCCGAGGACGTCATACCAGGTGATGCCGTCCCTCCTGGCATCTGCAAGATCAGGTCCGGACACAGCTCTCATCATGACCAGTCCAGGCCTCCCCGTCAGCCTCGAAACGGCAGGCCCTCCGTAGCCCGGCTGGCTCCCTCCTCAGCTGGCCAGGCCCGCCGCGTTGAGGAACGTCCGGGCGATCACCCCGTACCCGGCCTGGTTCGCGTGCTGGTTGGGCCCGCGCGGCGGGCTCGCGCACTCCCAAGTCCACCGGCAGATCAGGGCGACGTTGCGCGGCACCGTGCCGATCCCAGGCACTGCCGTCTGGTTACCGAAGTCCGAGGTGTCAAAGGCGCCGAACACGTTCGCGACCCGGACACCGGACTGAGCATAGGCGCGATTGAGCAGGTCGTTGTATTCGGCGGCCAGCTTCTCGCTGACCCAGGCGATGGCCTCGCCCGGCATGCCGTTACGCCACTGGGCCAGCGCGGGCAGGTAGTAGCTCATGCCAATAAAGCGGACACCTGCGCCCGCGGCCGCCTGCAGCCGAGCCAGGATCGACTTCACGTTGCTGATGGCGTCAGGGATGTCGGTCCCGACGCACGTGCTGAGTCCGCTCAGGCTCAGTTTGCTGCCGCAGTCCTCGGGGTCGTTGGCGCCGATGTCCATCGTGACCAGGAAGACATGGCCACGATGGGCGCTGAGGAATGCGACAGCGGCGGCAAGCTGGGAACCGCCCGCGTAGTGGCAGATCCCGCCGTGGATCATCGTCGCGGTAGTCTCGCCCGGGCAGCCGAGCTTCACCAGCCGCAGCCCGGGGTGGGCCGAGCGCAGCATCGCGTAAAGCTGGTTGGCGTACCCCTGCCCAGTCTCCACACTGCTCCCCGCCGCATCCGGCTGAACCCCCTGCGACAGTGAGTCGCCCAGGGCCAGGTAATAGGTCGCCGGGGTCGCCGCGTGCGGTCGCGTCGTGGCGCCGGGTCCGGAGCACGCCGTGACCGCAGCCGCGACCGCCACAGCCACAGCGAACGCCACCCGTACCCGGCTCATGCCCACCTTCCCCGAATTGACTATAAGCGGACACCGCCCCCAAACCGCTATCCAGAACCAAAAAGATCTTGAACAAATTTTCGTCTAGTAGGTGATATTCATCCCGGAATATGCTAAACTGTTCGCACGAAGTGTTTCCTAGCTTTTTTCCGAACGGAGCGTGGTGCATGCCCTCAGACCCGTTCCCCGATCCCGGGCCAGACGATCCCGGGCCAGACGCACCTACACCACCACACCCACCCAATACGCACTCTGACCAGACCGAAATTCGGCTGGCAGCGCGCGATCAGGACGAAACCTCGCGCACCTTGGGCGCCGGATGATCGCGGAGCAGAGCGCGTATCTGAGCCGCTTCGGGGTGGTTCAGGTCGGTCAGAATGGCAAGCGCCTCATGCCAGCAGTCATGCGCCGCGGGCAGCTCTCCTGTCGCGGTGTACGCCATGCCGAGGTGACCGAGGGCCTCGGCGTGGTTGTACTGGTCACCAAGGTCGCGGAATATGTCAACGGACTCGCGGAACGAGGAGACTGCCTCGCCATGGCGGCCGAGGCGGTGGTGGGCCCAGCCAAGGCTGTCCAGGACGTTCGCTTCGCCGCGGCGATCGCCGACATCACGGAACACGGCCAGTGCCTCCAGGCAGCAGGCGAATCCGTGATCATAGTCCCCGAGTTGAACGTGATACCAGCCGATGTTGTTGAGTGAGCCCGCCACGCCCGACCGGTGGCCACACGATTGGTACAGCGCGTGCGCCCGCTCGGCGTGCTCCAGTGCCTCCCGATGTCGGCCCTCACGCCAGAACACGTTGCAGTCCCGGATCATGGAGCGTGCCTCGCCGACGAGGTCGCCGCGGTCCCGGAACAGGTCAAGCGCACTGGCCAGGTGAGCATGAGCCTCGTCGTAGCGGCCGAGCGCCGTGCAGACCCTGCCCAGCGCGCAGTGGGCCTGCGCCTGGCCGCTGACGTCTTCAGCGCCGCGCGAAGCGTCCAGCGCCAGGTACTGGATCTCGGCCAGGTCATGCCATTTTCCGCGCCAGAACAGGAAGGGCTCCATGGCCCAGGCCGTCTGCCAGGCGTGCCGGCTGAAACCCATGTCGGCCGCCATGGCGATAACCGCCAGCAGGACGGGATGCTCGGCCTCGGCCCATGCCCATGCTTGACGGAACCCTCCGGGATCCTGGGGCAGGCTCCTGCTTCGCGGCTTCGGCAGGCTGATCGGATCCCTGGACGGGTTGATCAGGCGGGACATCGCGTTCGCGGTGTGCAGGTAATGGTCGAGCAGGCGGAGCACTGCCGCGTCGCGCTCGGCTGCGCTCTCGTGCGTCCCCGCTTCCTCAGACGCGTAGGTGCGCAGCAAGTCATGCTGGGAAAACCGGCCGGGAACGTTCTCTATGACGAGGTGGCAGCGGGCGAGTTCAGTCAGCACCGCCTGCGCGCGCGACACCGTCAGGCCGGCCAGGCCCGCCGCCGCGGTCGGCGTGATGTCCGGTCCAGGATGCAGGCCAAGCAGCCGGAACATGCGGGCAGACGGCGCGGCCAGGCTCCGGTAGGACCACGAGAACACCGCGCGGACGCTGGTTGTGGCCTCGCCCGTATTCAGCGCATCCAGCCTGCTCCCGGCGTCCTTGAGCTGACTTGCGAACAGCCCGAGCGGATATGACTGGCGGGCCGCCGCGCGGGCCGCCACGATGCTGAGGGCCAGCGGCAGTCCCGCACAAAGGTGTGCGAGTTCGGCCGAAGCCTCCGGCTCGCGTGCTTCCCGTTCGTTCCCTATCCGGGCCGCCAGTAGGTCACGTGCCTGGCCGATCGTGAACACGTCGAGAGCGAGCAGATGCGCGCCTTCGGCCGCGGACAGTCCCGTCAGCTCGTCCCTGCTTGTGATGATGACCGTGCAACCCGGCGCGCCCGGCAGCAGCGGACGGACCTGGGCCGCGTCCTTGGCGTTGTCGAGAATGATGAGCATCCGCCGGCCACTGAGCACGCTGCGGAAAAGGCCGACCTGGGCGCTCTGGGTCGAAGGAACCTGGCCGGCCGGGACCTGGAGGGCGTCAAGAAACCATCGGATCACCTCGGTCGGCGCCACCGGGGCGCCCTGCGGCGCGAAGCCTTTCAGGTCCGCGTACAGGTGTCCATCAGGGAACCTTCCCGCGCTCCGGTGCGCCCAGTGGATCGCCAGCGCGGTCTTGCCCACCCCCGCCATTCCGTGGATCGCGATGATGCCCACCGCGTTATCGGCGTCGGCTCCGTCGACGAGCGAGTCGAGCTGCTTCAGCTCGGAATCACGGCCGACGAACCCTCCAAGCGCCAGGGGCAACTGGCGGGGCGTCACCAGGTCGGCCGCTCCCGCTCCGGCGGGTGCTCCCGCTGCGGCAGGCGCTCCCGCTCCGGTGTTCGCTCCCGCTGCAGTGGGCGCTCCCGCTCCGGCAGGCGCGGCCGATGCTGCTGTTGCGGTCGCCGACGCGGCCGAGGCCCGGTCGGCAGGGGGAGGGGCTTCGCCGTTCCCCACCGGAAGGCTCAGCGCCGGATCGGCGGCCAGGATCCGCGCATGCAGGCGCCGCAGCTCCTGACCCGGCTCGACGCCGATCTCCTCCACCAGCACCCGACGGGCATCGCGGTAGACCGCGAGCGCATCGGACTGGCAGCCCGCGTGGTAGAGCGACAGCATCAGCAGCGCGTGCACGTGTTCCCGCAACGGCTCGTCGGCGGCGAGCTGGCGCAGCTCAGGCACCAGGTCGGCGCCCATCCCCATGTGCAGGTCAGCTTCTATCCGGCCTTCAAGCGCCTGCAACCGCAGCTCGGTAAGCCGGGGCACGTGGTCCGCGACCAGCCGCTCACACGGTATGTCCGCCAGCGGCTCGCCACGCCATAGCGACAGCGCGTCCCGGAACCTGAGCGCCGCGCGCTCCCAGTGCCCGCGGTGCGCGGCCGCGCGTGCCACCGACACCTCGGCCTCGAACCTGCGGATATCCAGTTCGTCCGGGGAAGCGTGGATCAGGTAACCGCCAGGGGTGGTCTCGAGGCGGCGATGTTCGGCGTCGCCGAGCATATGCCGCAGCCGCTTGACGTAGTTCTGAACCGTGACGCGCGCTGAGGTCGGCGGCGAGCTGTCCCACAGGACGTCGGCCAGCTCGTCCGCGGAGGTGACGCCCGCCCTCAGCAGCAGCGCGGCCAGGATCACCCGCTGCTTGCCCGGCGGTATCTCGACCGTGACCCTGTCTTTGCGCACCAGCAGAGGCCCGAGGAGGCAGAACTCGAACTGCGGGAACACCCGATCTTCCTCTACCGAGGCCAGTCGCTAGCGCGGCCATGCTAGCGGGTTCGCCTAGGGTGAGCGCCAGCTTCCGGCACATCGGCCGGCAACCGGTAGCCACCCAGCGCGAGGAGGTCCCATGCGACGTCACCGGTTCGTCACGCCAGTACTGGTTCTGGCCTTTCTCTTTTTCAGCATGAATCCGGCAAGCGCAGCTGTACGCTCGCCGGGGACGCATTACTACGGCTCTGTCTGTGAAAGAGTCTTCGCGGACGGCTCCAAGAGCGGCAACATCTGTGTCTCGGTACACGCCGTCGTGACCTTGCAAGGCGAATTCGCACAGGCCGTGGTTAGCTTCACGCCGAGCTGGGGCACGCTGAGCAAGATTTCCGCGAGGAAACTCGCCTTCTACACCGATGGATCGGTCGTCGCGGCCAGGCGATTCACCGTAAAGACCGACACAAGCGGCACCGTCATGCGAGCTACCTCGTTCTACAACCTCTGGGACGGGGGCGATCAGAGCCACGTATTGCTTCAGGCCGTCGTTGATAACGCCTGCATATACTGGCCGGCGGGCAATGGTGCCTGCGTCGGATCGCTGCGCAGCGGGAAGGTCGCGCTCAAGGTCA
>Ga0335074_10008092_pt1 | contig 14609 bp, 14 predicted proteins | sample Lox_Sample_23_FD_206715 | JGI IMG/M metagenome (GOLD analysis project Ga0335074, IMG submission 206715) | Soil microbial communities from Loxahatchee National Wildlife Refuge, Florida, United States - Lox_Sample_2.3 | ecosystem: Environmental > Terrestrial > Soil > Wetlands | place: USA...
TGCATTTTTTCGAGCCGCATGTGTTCAGCGCCACCCAGGTTGCGATCGGCAAGCCTGCGCCGGATTTGTTTCTTTTGGCAGCGGCCGAACTCGGCGTGCCGCCGCCGCGGTGCGCTGTCGTCGAGGACAGCGTCGTCGGGGTGACCGCCGCGGTGGCCGCAGGGATGCCCGTCGTCGGCTTTTGCGGCGGCAGCCATTGCCCCTTTGACCATGCAGGTCAGTTGATCGCAGCCGGCTGTTCGCAGGTGTTTATGCAAATGAGCGATCTTGCGGGCTATTTGTGTGACGCGCAATCATGCGGGTAGTCCAGATCTCGGACACGCATCTGAGCCCGGGCAAGCCGCATTTCGCCGACAACTGGGCGCCGCTTGCATCGTGGATCGCCGAACAGCGCCCTGATCTTGTGATCCATACCGGCGATGTCACTGTCGACGGCGCCGGGGTCAAAGCCGACCTCGCCTATTGCGCCGGGCTGATGAACGGGCTGGGCATCCGCTGGCGCGCGGTACCGGGTAATCACGATGTCGGCGACGCCCGGCATGTCCGCCAGCCGGTCAGCGCTGAGCGGCTGGCGAATTGGCGGCGTCATTTCGGACCCGACCATTGGGTCGAAGATGCCGGTGCGGACGCCGGCGGTTGGCGCCTGGTCGGGCTCGACGCGATGCTGATCGGCAGCGGCGAGCCGCAAGAGATCGAACAGGCACTTTGGCTCGATCGGGTCATGCGCGAGGGGAGGGGGCGGCAGATCGCATGGTTCCTGCACCGCCCGCTGTTTGTCGACGACCCGCAAGAAGGCGATACCGGCTACTGGTCGGTCAAGCCGCAGCCACGCTCGGCGCTGATGGCGCTGGTGCGGCAATATCAGGTCGCTGTTGTCGCCAGTGGCCACCTGCACAAGGCGCGTGACTTCGCACGGGACGCCACTCGCTATATCTGGTCGCCGGCGTCGAGTTTTCTGGTCGGCGCGCCGATCCAGCCGGATATGCCGGGCGAAAAGCGCCTCGGCGCGGTGCTCTACGATTTCGGCAACCCGGGATTGACCGCGGAGATTGCCAAGGTCCCGGGCCTTGCCCGGCATTGGCTTGGCGACGTCATCCACGAAGTCTACCCGCGCCCGGCAAAACCTCCAGGCTAGGGTAGGGCGACCAGCGTTTCGATAATGCCGGCGGACAGACGGAAAATGCGGTCCTGCCGGACCGGCAGCATCAATGCCTCGGTGCGCGGCAGTCCGGCGTAGAGGCCGCGCAGCACGCGGCTGACAAGCCCGTGGGCGACGGCAATGACAGCGGCATTTTCATCCTGTTCGGCGAGCCAGTGACCGATACGGGCGGCGAAGACGGCATAGCTTTCCGCATCGGGCGCCCGGAAATACCATTCGTGGCGGTCCTCGCGGTCAAAAACATCGGGAAACTGCGCTGCCATTTCGGGATAAGTCAGGCCGTCCCACTCGCCGAGCGAGTGTTCGCGCAGCCGCTCATCAATGCTCAGCACACCGCCGTCGAGTTCATCGCGGATGATCTCGGCGGTCCGCCGGGCGCGGCCTTGCGGGCTGGCCACGATCGGCGCCGCAACGGCTTCCGGCAATGTTGCGAGGAACCGGCCGAGGGCGCGGGCCTGAGCCACGCCGCGCGCGGTCAGCGGTGAATCAAAGCGGCCCTGAAAGCGGCGCTGCAAGTTCCACACGGTCTCGCCATGGCGGACGAGCAGGATCGTCATCGCCGGGGCCGAGGGCTCTGCCGCCGATAAAGTACGTGGCGCTTCAGCGGCCCGGCGGGCACGTTCGGGTGGTCGTAGTCATCCGCCGGATCGCGCGTCATGCCGAGCCGCTCCATGACCCGGCGCGAACGCTGATTGGCGGGCACGGTGACGGCGACAATCTCGGCAAGCCCGACTTGGCGAAAGCCGTAGTCGAGGGTGGCGCGGGCGGCCTCGGTGGCGTAGCCGCAGCCCCAATAGCGGCGCGCCAGCCGCCAAGCAATCTCGACCGCCGGGGTGAAGTGCGCCTCGTAGGGCACCACCGCCAGTCCGACGACGCCGATAAAGCTCGCCTCATCGGGGATTTCGACGACCCAGCGGCCAAATCCATGATCCTGCCAATGCGCAAGTAGTCGCGCCGCCCAGGCCTCGCACGCCGCCGGTTCGGTCAACGGCACCAGAAACTCCATGACCGCCGGATCAGCCGACATCGCGGCGAACGGCTCCAGGTCGTGTTCGCGCCAGGGCCGCAGCCGCAACCGCCCCGTGCGCAACGAGACCGGCATGATTACGGCTTTTTCTCGCCAGCTCCGGCCGTGCGCGCCCACAGAAACTGCTGCAATTGTTCAAAGCCCTTCACCGCTGCCGGCATCCATGTATCGATCATCGCCTTGGTATCCATTGCCTTGATGTTGGCGCTGATGCGGTCCTGGACCTCCTTCATTAGCGCTTCCTGCATCGGCTGCACATCGGGCAGGCCGAAAAATCGGCGCGCCTCCTCGGCGGTGCAGTCGATATCCAATTTGATCTTCATCGCGCCCTCCTAGTTGCTGGTCGGCGGACGGGACAACGCCGCCGACCTCATGTATTCTCCGCGACTATGCCTGTTGTCATCCCGTTCCTGCGCGATTTTTCGTTCGAATATGGCCGGCTTGAACCGGTGGCGCCCGGGATCCGCCGCATTGTCGCGCGCAACCCGAGTCCGTTCACCTTCAAGGGCACCGGCACTTATGTGATCGGCGCGGGCCAGGTTGCGGTCATCGATCCCGGGCCCGATCTCGACGAGCATGTCGCTGCGTTGCTGGCGGGGCTCGCCAGTGAGCGGGTAACCCATATCCTGGTCACTCACACGCATCGCGACCATTCGCCGGCTGCGAGGGCGCTTCAGGCGGCGACCGGCGCCGCCACTTACGGCTTTGGCCCGCATGCCGGCGGCCGGCGCGGCGAGGCCGGTGCCGAGGAGGGCGGTGACTGGGATTTTGTCCCCGATGTGACGGTGAACGACGGCGACGCGATCCAAGGCGCCGACTGGCGCTTCGAGGCGGTGCACACCCCTGGTCACACCTCCAACCATTTATGCTTTGCCTTGCCCGAGCAAGGCGTCCTGTTCAGCGGCGATCATGTGATGGGGTGGTCGACGAGTGTGATCGCCCCGCCCGATGGCGAGATGAGCGCCTATATGGCCTCGCTCGACAAACTGCTCGGCCGGCGCGAGGCGGTCTATTGGCCGACGCACGGTCCGGCCATCACCGCGCCGCATCGGCATGTCCGGGCCTTTATCGCGCATCGCCGCGAACGCGAAGCCGGCATCCTCGACTGTCTTGCCGCCGGCCCGCAGAGCATCGCGGCCATTGTCGACAAACTTTACATCGGGCTGAGCCCCGGATTGCATCGCGCCGCCGGCCGGTCGGTGCATGCGCATCTGCTGGACCTCGTCGCCCGCGGCATCGTCGAAGCCGATCGTCCGTCGACAATAGATGCGGTCTACCGCGTCACCGGCCGCTGATTCTGGGCTCCGCTTTTCAACAGGTCGGTTGCCGTCGCCGCTGATGCTGGTCGCAAGCCCCGGCTAGGCTCGGTCCTGTTTTCGATGGCTATCGTGAGCTATCGGTAGAGCCCGGAAGCGGGGCGTTCGCACGGTCGACGCAAGCCGGCTGCTGAGGGCTTGTTTAATTCCCATTGCGGGCACAAGGCGGGTGCCCTCGGCCGTGCATCGGCAACCGATCGCGCTCGTGTTTCAATGTCATGACTACGATCTTAGTAGTAACAATGCTGTAATTAAATACAGTTATAACAGTTATTTATAAATATAATGTGATATTTTGAACCCTATGAGACGAAAACAGCACGAGTATCATTAGCATGTCATAAACCCTGAATAGTCTGCGCTCGCTGATGCTCAATCGCGAGGCAGAGTCATGAAGCCGAACCGGAAAGCTGCTTCGGAAATCAGTTTCGCGGCAGTCGGTGTTCTGCTTGTCGGTGCCGTTGCGGCGCATGCCGACGAACTGGCGGATCTACGGGCCAATCAAGCCGCGCTCAGTGCGCAACAGGCAGTGCTCGACCAGCAACAACAACTGCTCAAGGCGCGGATCGATCAGCTGGCCCAGACGCCCAGCCCGGGCGCCGGCGTCGGCGAGATCGGCACACCGGCGGTGCCGGGAGCGCCTCTCGCCGGCAGCTTTGCGCGTTCGTTCCTGATCCCGGGAACCGAGACATCGATACGTGTCGGCGGGTTTATCGATGAAACCCTGGTTTACTACCTGCAGAACGGGCCGGCCAACGGCGTGCCCAGTGTCACCACCGAAATCGACGGCAATCTCGAGACACAACCGCTCCAGCTCGGCGGCCGCACCGTGCCCGGCTATCCGACTGCCGGCAATCTGGTACCGGTTAATGTCCAAAGCTCGCGCGGCAATGGCGTATTTTTCGAAAGCCCGCAAAAAACGCGGTTCAACGTCGAGACACGGACGCCGACAGCTTGGGGAGAGGCGCGCACCTTTCTTGAAATCGACTTCAAGGGGACCAACAACTTTAGCGCGACCGGTGAGAATGGTCTGTCGAGCGTCAACAACCCGCTGATCCCGCGGATGCGCTATGCCTTTGGGACGTTGGGCGGGTTTCTCGCCGGCCAGGCCAATTCGAATTTTCGCGACCCGGCGGCCGAACCCGAAACTCTCGGCGACGACGGCCCCCCCGGTATCGCCGGACCGCAGCGCATACCGCAGGTCCGCTACACTTACGAGGGGCCCTGGGGAAGTTCCTGGTCGGCCGCGGCCGAGCAGCCGTCAACCGAGATCCTGACGCCGGCCGGCAAAATCGCCACGGACTCGACAAACCAGGTGGTGAACACGACGTCCGGCCTCGTCCCGGCGAGCAATGGCGGCAGCGGCATCTGCGTCGAGAACGGGCTTGCCGTTACCAACACCGCCGGCTGTACGTTGACGTTCAACCCGACAAAAAGCTCGGCGCCGGATCTGACCTTCGCTTCATATTGGGCCCAACCCTGGGGTCATGTCGATTTTCGCGGCGTGCTCCGTCCGACACTGACAATCAACGACGGCAGATATGTGAACCAGCAGTTTGTCGGTTACGGCGGGGGCGTTTCTGGCGACGTCAAACTCGGTTGGTTCGGCTGGGGCAAAGACGATTTCCAATGGCAGTTCACCGTCGGCAACGCCATTGGCCATTATCTGACCAATGCGACCGGCGGGGATCTCGCAACCAATTACCTGGTGACGCCGACTTCGGCTGCGGCCGCGGCCAATGTCTTGGTCAGCCCGATCATGGAAGTGGGCGGCGTCGCCGGTTATCAGCATTGGTGGCTCTCAAACCTGCGATCAACCCTCGATTACGGTTACTGGCAGGCCAACGTTTCCTCGCAGCTCGTCGGACCGGTCGAATCGACGGTCGCGAACAATCGGTTGCAGGCGGTCAATTTCAATGTGATCTGGAGCCCCGTCGCATTTGTCGATACCGGCCTCGAATATTTATGGGGCCAGCGGCGGGTCGTGGCCAATTTCACCGGACAGGAACAAGTCCTGATGGGCGAGTTCCGCGTCAAATTCTAGTCCGGTGCCTGGACGCATTCGGAGGAAGCAGCGCGGGGCCGTTCTTTTGCCATCACGGCCGGGGCCTTCCCGGCGAAGACCAGGACGGATCCGGCCGTGGGCACCGGCCTTGCCCGGTGTGGTCGGCGTTTTGATCGGGACACCGGCGGCCAAGGGCCAAGTGTATCTTGATGTGGCGGGCGGGCCGCTGTCAGGATTTCGGTTGGTCCGCACCGATGATCGATCACCGCATTCACTTTGCTGCCACACAGCGATATCGTGCCGATGGTTCTGCTCGGTCTTGCAAGGTATCGCTAATCATGAAGTCGATTGCAGCGATCAGCTTGGTGGCTACGGGTTGGGTTGCGGCGGCCGTGTCACTGGCCGTGGCGCCGGTCGCAAATGCGGGCGATCTCAACAAGCTTCCCGCCAACCAGGAATCGATCCAGTCGCGCATTGACCAGCTTGCGCAGCCGGCGCCGCAAAGCGGGGAGCAGCCTGGCAATCCGGCGGTGCCTGCGGCCGGTTCCGGGAGCTTTCCGCGCTCGTTTCTGATCCCCGGAACCGACACCTCGATCCGTATCGGCGGCTCGATCGACGGAACAATGGGCTATTACAGCCATTAAGCAGGCTGCTTCGCATGAGACCATAATCCTATCGGATCGAAGCGCCCGGCGCTCTGATCCGATCCGTGGATCAAGCCTAATCAACTTTGGCGACGGCGAACAGCGGCGCGCGGCTTTGCGCAAAGTCCTCGACCGCACCGGCGAGCTCATCGGCATCAGTGTCGTCAAGCGCGATCGACAATGCGAACATGCCGCGCTTGGCAAACCAGATGCCTGATGCCAAAAGATCAAACCAGAACAAATCGCGCAAGGCGCCATTGCCGCGCAAGGCATCTTCTTCGCAGCGGATCGGGCTGTCGGTCATGTGCACCGACATCATCGAGCCGCGGCCAGTAAACTGCATGGAAAGCGCGTGCTGTTGCACGATTCCGTTCAGGCGGTCGCGCAGCTCGTCGCCCCATCGATTCAACGCCCGGGCGCGTTCGGGTGTGTAGATCTCGGTCAGGCCAACATAACCGGCGTTCATCGTCAATACATTGTTGTTAAAGGTCCCGGCGTGCTGAAACGCATCGGGGCGGCGCGGATCAAAGCGCCGCATGATGTCGGCGCGCCCGCCAAAGGCGCCAAAGCTCATGCCGCCGCCGACATATTTGCCCAATGTCGTCAAGTCAGGGCGAATGCCGTGCTCTGCCTGCAGGCCGCCGGGGGCCAGCCGCGAGGTCATCACCTCGTCGAAAATCAGCACCGCCCCGGTCGCGTCTGCCAATTCGCGCAAGCCGGCGAGAAACTCGCGCTCAGCCGGGATGCACCCGGTCGAACCCTGCATCGGCTCGACCAGGATCGCGGCAAGCTCGCTCTGGTGGGGTCGAACCAGTTCCGCGACCGCGTCCAGGTCGTTGTAGCGGCCGAGCAGATAATCGAACGGGGCGTTGATCGCGCTGCCATGGCCGCGAAAATAGAACACGCCGCCATGATAGCCGCCGGCAAACACCAGAACCTTGCGACGGCCGGTGATGGCGCAAGCGGCGCTGACAGCGGTCAGATTGGCCTCGGTGCCCGAATTGGTGAACCGGACGAGTTCGATCGATGGAAATCGCGCGCACACCGCGGCAGCAAACCGCGCCTCGGCCTCGTTGTGTCCCCCCAGATCGAGTCCATAATCAAGCGCCTCTTCGATCGCTCGCCGGATCGCCGGATGCGAGTGGCCAAAAATGCCGGCGGTGAACTCGCTGAGGAAATCCGAATATTCGTGGCCGTCGATATCCCACAGCCGCGCCCCCTCGCCATGCGCGATTGTCAGCGGGAACGGATCGGCATGGATCGAAGCGCGGGTGTTGCCGCCCGGCATTGCCGCGCAGGCCTGGCGATGCTGGGCAAAGCTTTTCGGGTTTGCGGCGCGATAGTGCTCTTCCGCCTCGGCAAGCGCCGCGGCCAAATCGATATTGGTCGGCCGTGTTCTGATCATATGCCCGCTTTCAACCTCTTGCCCGATGCCTGGGCGCAGCTTCGCGGTCCGATTGCCGGAAGACAAGTCGGATATTGGGGCGATCGGTCGCGCTCAAGGCTTGAGGGCCGGTGTGACTGGGGTCACGCGAGTTTGACCCGGTAACCGCCGCTGCTAATGGTCCGATTCTGACAGATGCTCCCGACGCACAATCACCGTTTATGTCGGTGAAAGCGGGCACTGGACCCCCGTCTTCGCGGGGTGACGGAAAACAAGGGATGGGTAATAACTTGTGTTGATCATATCGCTAGCCTATCCCTATTGGAACAACAACCGTTGCTGATGCGGAGCTGCGACGATGCAACTGAAAATTCTGATATTGCTGGGCGTCGCGATTACGGCCGGCGCGATGTCCGCCTCGTCCGTGCAAGCACAACAGTTTAAAATCTGCGAGGGGACATTCGCCTTGTGCACGATCGCGCCATGCGATCCGATCCCCGGAAACGACAAGCAGGTCGCTTGTCACTGCACGGTCAATAACGGCTATTCCGCCGGACAGCAATCATGCCAGGGCGTCAGGGACACGACTGCCGGTCGGCAGATCCGGTCGCGCTATTACCCGGTTCACAGCTACGCAGTGTGTTCGAACAATCGGCCATGGGCCTGGTGTCTGGACAAGCCATGCCTGATCGACAAAAACAATCCAGAAGCAGCCCTGTGCACCTGCGACCTGGTCAAGGATCTCGGCAGTTATGTGATCGTCACCGGCAAATACACTCCGGCTACGTGCACGACCGGCGTGATCTCGTCGGCGACGGTTTCTCAAATCACTCAGGTGACAAATTACATCAGGAATGAGAGCACGGCGTTGCGGCCGTTCAGCATCCAGGTGTTGAACAAATAAGACAGAATGGCGCGGTCAAGGATGGCGCGGGGCTGATGACGCCCGCTCGGTCAGCGGGCTGGCATCGCCGGGTCCGGCGCGGGGGTCATATGGGCGAGAGCGCTGCGCATCGGCCGGCTTGATACCGTGATCTCGCCTTCGAATGGCGTGTCCATTTCGACGATCAAAAAGATACAGGCGGCAAGCGCCGCCGCGCTCAAAACGAAACTTGTCATGACCGTCGTGTTGCGCGGGGCGGTGTAGCCAAAGCTGACAAAGATCAGCGTGATCCAGGCGACCAGGATCTCCAGAAACAATGGATTGATCGAGCTTTCGGATCGCTCGATCAGAAGCATGCGCGTTTTTAGCACATTCTCGATCAAAGACGCGGCGTCGGCACGCAGCGCCCCGCGGTTGCGGCTGTCGTCCGGCAGCCGCAATACCGTGGCGCGGACTTTGTCGAGCAGCTTGCCGGCCTCGACATCCTCGATCTTTAGTGGAGAGGCCTTGTCGTCGGGCCAGTTGTCGGCAAGCGCGAGCACCGTGTAATGGCGCAGCATCTTGCGCGCTTCGGCTGTTTCCGGTCCATAATCGGTGAGCGTTTGGTTAAGCAGGATCAAGTTTGTCGCGAACTGCCGGATCTGCGCGTCGGTGGTATCAAATGCGTTCTTGACGCTCGCGATCAGCAGACCCAGTACCAGCGCCGCCAGTACCGACAGCATGCCGGTAGCAAGCTTGACCGCTTCATGCGATTCGGCAGAACGGTGGCGCTCGGGCAAACGGCAGCCGAACCACATCCCGAGTAACGATCCGGCGATCACGCATCCCAGGACAGCTGCCGTCGTCGCTACTGAAGACACAGGGTCGGCGCTCGTTCTGATCCAGAATTGATCTCCGCCCGGACTTGGCCGGTCGGTCGGCGAACATAACCTCAGCAGGGTGAACGGGCGCTTAAGATCATAGATTGCTGCCGCGGACCGAGATCAGCCCATGCCCGACACCGACAAGGGTTCGATCTCGTACATGATGCGCACTTCACCGGGCTGGCGGAACGGGTAGGTGTCCTTGCCGAGGTATTTCCTGGCAAGCTGATCGATATGCGGGTCGGCGCCGGCTTCGGTCGCCAGGACCACCCGCCCGCGGATCTGAAGATAGCGATAGGGATTATCAGGATCCAGAATCGCCAGGGCGACCGGAGCGCCCGGCTTCAGGTTGCGCGCCTTGACCCGCCCTTTCGCAGTATTTACACGCACTTTTCCGGCCGCAAAATCGAACCATACCGGCGTCACCTGCGGCGTGCCGTCGGGCATCACCGTGGCGAGTTCGGCGAACGCCTTTTTCTGCTGCATGAGATCGAGATAGTTGTCGGGTATCGTTGCCATCCAACGCTCTCCTTTGGTGGACTGAGGCGCATCCAGAGCCGCAAGCAAGGTCTTGCTGCAAAACGGCGCGTCCCGGCGACCGTTCCGGTGGCGGGCCGGGCAACTCCTCGCGGAATGCTTTCCCCGCGATCAATGTCGGCGGGTGTGCGGCGCGGGATGCGGCGGCAACCACTGAACCCGCCCCACGACAGTTTCAGCCGTCGTCGCGCGTGCTGCCGGCCCAGCTTTTTATCAGCGAGTTTGAGGGGAGGGTTTCGTCGAGCAGTTTCTTGGCAGTTTCGGCTCCGGCGACAGGCAGTCCTCCCGGGTCGAGAAGGCCGATCTGTACCAACACGCTGGCCTGATCCCAATAGATGTGTTCATGACACAGCTTGTCGCCGCGAAAACCGACGATTGCAACCAGCGGCACTTCGACATGCCGTCCGGTTGGCGCGACGCCGGGCAGCATCCAGTCGATCTCGACATCGTGGGTGAACGACACCACCATCTCGTCGATGACGCGATCGGCGCCGATGGTGCGTGAAACCGGCACCATCGCGATGTCGGCCGGGCATTTCGGGATGAAATGATCAGCGTAAAAGCGCGCGAGGTCGCGCTGGCCGACCCCGCCGGTCATGACCGGCACGTGGTTGACATAGGGCTCATCGATCATCGTCGCCATCGTCGCGGCGACATCGCGGGTTTCGAATTCGTAGCGAATATGCGCCTCCCACAGCGTTTCCAGGTCGTAATGCGGACCAATCACCCGCCGCAACAGCGCGACCGAGCGCGAATGCGCCAATCCGGCCGCCGCCCGGTCGAAATCAGCGCTGCTCTTTTGTTCAAACCGTGGCCCGACGCCGGCGTAGATATAAAGGCCGGCCTCAGTCCTGCCGTCCCGCCGTTCGCCAGCGGGATGGGAAGGAGCGCTCGCGCGATGCGCGAATGCTGCCTTCAGCCGTGCTTCCGTGCCGGGCGAGATTGCCGGGTCGTTGCCTGCCAGATGCAGCACCACCGGGCACGCGATCCGCGCAGCCAGTTCGATGACCGTCTCGATGTCTGTGGGGGCATAGCAGATGGCGCAATCGACGCGCTTTTCAGCAGCGGCGCGCAATGCGGTCAAGCCTCCGCGGCCAAACCCGAGCGCGGCGACTTTCCCGATGCATTCGCTGCGATCGCGCAATGCGGCGATGGCCGCAGCATCGCCGTCATCTGCTTCGTGCGCCGGCGCACCGAGCGCGACATAGCCCTCGGCAGCGTAAAGATCGATGAGTTGCCGCATCTCATCATCGGCACGATCGTCGACAAGCACCAAAATCCCGGGGCCGCTCCCCGCAGCGGGGAGCGCGAGATAGCCGTCCGCCGCGCGGCCGGGACTGGCTGCAATACGACTAACCGACATTCCGCCCCCTGTTTTTTGCTGCCGCCTTGAGAGCCTATCGGCAAACCGTCGCGGTGTCGCCGTCGTCCGGTGGCCACGCTGCGCAAGTCCGGGATTCATCGACGGACGCCCCCGGAAAAGTTTCGAGCCAGGACAAGTTTCGCGTCCGGAAAAGTTTCGCGTCCGGAAAAGTTTCATGGTGGTGCGCGGCCGATCTCAGCCTCCGTCCAGGGCCGCGATCATCTCGGAGGTGACGAGGGTTATGCCGCACTCGGTGCGGTAGAAGCGCTTGGCGTCCAATTCCGGGTCTTCGCCGATTACCAGCCCCTCTTTGATCCGGCAGCCGCGATCGACCACGACCCGCGTCAAGCGGGCATGGCGTCCGATGTCGACCTCGGGCAGCAACACCGCCTCATGGGTCTTGGCAAACGAATTGACCCGGCAATTGGAAAACATCAGCGAGCGCCGGACGGTCGCACCCGAGACAATGCAGCCGCCCGAAATCATCGAATCGACCGCCATGCCGCGGCGGTCGTCGTCGTCGAAAACGAATTTGGCCGGCGGCAGCTGCTGTTGGTAAGTCCAGATCGGCCAGTTCGGATCGTAGATGTCGAGCGAGGGGGTTGGTGTAATCAGATCGATATTGGCGGCCCAATAGGCGTCGATCGTGCCGACATCACGCCAATACGCCTCGGCCTCGAAAGTCGTCTTGACGCAGCTTTCCTCAAAAGAGTGGGCGACGGCGAGCCCACGGCTGACCAGCTTTGGAATGATGTCCTTGCCGAAATCGTGGCTTGAGGTCGGGTCGCGATGATCGCGTTCGAGTTCGGCATAAAGAAAATCCGCGGTAAAGACATACACCCCCATGCTGGCCAACGCTTTATCCGGCTTGCCGGCCATTGCCGGCGGACGGGCTGGTTTCTCCTGGAAGTCGACGATGCGCATCGAGCGGTCAACCGCCATGACCCCGAAATCCGAGGCTTGTGCCAACGGCACCTCGATGCAGGCGACCGTGCAACCGGCTCCCTTTTCGACGTGGTCCGCCAGCATGTAGGAGTAGTCCATTTTGTAGATGTGGTCGCCGGCCAAGACGACAAAGTATTTTGGCCCGGCGGCGCGAAAGATATCAAAGTTCTGGAATACCGCATCCGCGGTCCCGCGATACCAGGTGGCCTCGTCCAGTCGCTGCTGAGCCGGCAACAGGTCGAGAAATTCACCCATTTCGGGCCGCAGGAACGACCATCCCATCTGCAGATGGCGCAGCAGGCTGTGGGCTTTGTATTGTGTGAGGACCGCGATCCGGCGCACCCCCGAGTTGAGGCAGTTGGACAGGGTGAAGTCGATGATGCGGAACTTGCCGCCAAAGAACACCGCGGGTTTGGCGCGTCGGTCGGTCAGCTGCCGCAGCCGACTGCCGCGGCCGCCGGCGAGAATGAGGCCGAGCGCCTGACGCGCCAGCCTCTGTTGAACGCGTGCTTCGGACAGCATTTTCCCCCTCCCGTCAGCCAGACCGCGGCGGGGCGCGGCTATGACAGCGTAATTCTTGACCGTGAACGTCGGACGAGGGCCGCAGCGCTTGCCAAGGCAGAGCGGCGCGCGTGCTCCCGCCAAATGCAGGCGGAGAATAAACACCTGACATCGGTGCCGCGGTTCCCGGATCTCGGCCGCACCGCATGATTGACCCGTCGCGGCCTAGCCGGCCTCCGCCACCGCCTCTTCGAACGCGGCGAGCGTCTTTTCGATCGCCTCGCGCGGCAGGTCGCGGGTGATGAACACCATCCTGGTGCGGTGATCGTCGCTCGGCCATTGCGGCAGCAGCACTGGCGGGTGAAACAGATGTTGTACGCCATGGATGACGACCGGCTCGCCGGGCCGGTCGCTCAATGCAACGATCGCCTTCAGCCGTAGCAGGTCGTCGCCGCGCATCGTCGCCAGCGCGTCGAGCCAGGTCGAAAGCGCCGCCCATGAAACCGGCTTCTCGCGGGTGATGCAAAAGGCGCGGATGCGGTCGTCATGGCGGTTGATGTCGACCGGGTGATCGTCCTCATCATGGTGATGGGCGTGCTCGCCTGCGGCAAAGGCCTCGTCGCGCAGCCAGCGCTGGACATCAACGCTTTTGGTTTGCGGGTCATAAAAGCCGAGATGGAACAATAGCGCAGGATCGACCTCGCCATGTGCCACCTCGACGATCGGCGCGCTTGGATTGAGCCCTCGCAACCGCGCTTGCAATCCGCCAACGGCATCATGATCGGCAAGATCGGTTTTGCTCAGCAGCATCCTGTCCGCGACTGCCGCCTGCTTGATCGCTTCGGGCTGTCGGTCGAGCGTGCCGGCGCCATTGACCGCATCGATCGTCGTCACCACGCCGTCGAGCGAAAAGCGGGCGGCGACGAGCGGGTCCGAGATCAGGGTGTGCAGGATCGGCGCCGGATCGGCAAGACCGGTCGTCTCGATCACGACGCGGGCAAAATGCGGCACCTTGCCGTTGGCGCGGCCGACGAACAGGTTCAACAGCGTATCGGCAATATCACCACGCACCGTGCAGCACAGGCAGCCGCTGTTCAGCAGGACGATATCGTCGGTAGCGCTCTCGACCAGCAGATGGTCGATGCCGATCTCCCCGAACTCGTTGACGATCACCGCGGTCTCGGCCATGCCGGGCTGCTTCAGGATATGGTTTAGAACCGTCGTCTTGCCGCTGCCGAGAAACCCGGTCAGCAAGGTCACCGGGATTAGCGGCGAGGATCCGGTCGAGTTCATTGCGAGGGGGCGCTCCGCTGATTGATCGCCGCTGATTGTCATGCAAATCGTCGGCCCGGTCGAGTTCGCCGCAGCGATTTCTCTCAAGCGTCAAATAACGACATTGTCATCAATCGGATCCTGGTGCGCGCGGACCACAATCCGGTCAAAATCGCGCATCACCCGGGTGTGGGGAAAGATCGCGGCTGCTTCAGACAGGATCTCTTCGGGTTGATAGCGGCCGGAGATATGCGTCAGCAACAATTCGCGCACCCCGGCAGCCAGCGCCAGCTGCGCACCGGCCGTCGCGGTCAGATGCCCATGCGCGCGCGCCAGGGTTGCATCGCGGTGGAGATAGGTCGCCTCGATAACCAGAATGTCGGCGCCTCGCAGCTGCGGCGGCAGTGCTGTGACATCCTCGACATCGCCGACTACCGCGAGCCTGGCGCCGGTAGCAGCGGCTCCTCGGACCATCTCGGGCGTGATCACCCGGCCATCGGCCAGCGTCACCGGGCGGCCTTCGGCGAGTTCCCCTCGGCTCGGCCCGTCGGGGACGCCGAGTGCGGCAAGGCGCTCGGGGAGGAGTGGAACTCTTGCCTCCTCGGCAAAACGGTAGCCGAGACTTTGCGTGCCGCGATGCTGGACGGCGAAGGCTTCGAGCCGCCATCCCGGCCACCCGCGTACCGGCCCCGGTTCGACCGCGCATAGCC
>Ga0335074_10008094_pt1 | contig 14608 bp, 13 predicted proteins | sample Lox_Sample_23_FD_206715 | JGI IMG/M metagenome (GOLD analysis project Ga0335074, IMG submission 206715) | Soil microbial communities from Loxahatchee National Wildlife Refuge, Florida, United States - Lox_Sample_2.3 | ecosystem: Environmental > Terrestrial > Soil > Wetlands | place: USA...
TGCCCTGCAGCACCGTAGTCATGCGCTCCAGACCCATCCCGGTGTCAATCGACGGCTTCGGGAGCGGCGTCAGTGTGCCATCGAGCGCGCGGTCGTATTGCATGAACACCAGGTTCCAGATTTCGACATAGCGCTCGCCGGCGTCGAGCGGAAACCGCTCGTGCTCGCGGCCAGGTGCTGCCGCCTCGGGGCCGAGATCGTAGTGAATCTCCGAGCACGGGCCACAGGGTCCGGTCTCGCCCATCTGCCAGAAATTATCTTTCTCGCCGAGGCGGAAGATGCGATCGCGGGGCAGGCCAGCAACGTTGCGCCAGAGCTCCTCGGCATCGTCGTCCTCGCGGAAAATCGTGACGTAAAGCTTGTCTTTGGGGATGCCGAACCAGCGGGGGCTGGTGACGAGCTCCCAGGCGAAGGCGATCGCATCGCGCTTGAAATAATCGCCGAACGAGAAATTTCCCAGCATCTCGAAGAACGTGAGATGCCGCCGCGTGTACCCGACATTTTCCAGATCGTTGTGCTTCCCGCCGGCGCGAACGCATTTCTGCGACGAAGTTGCGCGCGTATAGTCGCGTTTTTCCAATCCAAGAAACACATCCTTGAATTGATTCATCCCCGCGTTTGTAAACAGCAGCGTCGGATCGTTTGCGGGTACCAGCGACGAGCTGCGCACCACCCGATGCCCCTGCCCGGCGAAGTACTCCAGAAACTTCGCGCGAATATCGTTCCCGGTCATTTGCCTCCAGTTTCGCATCTGAAGCCGCTTAGCCGACCCGAATATCATGGCAATAGATGTGCCTCGGCCTGTTATTGGCGATGCTTCTCGCGGCGGCTCAGACCGAACATTCGAAGCCTTCGGCTCCTTACGTTGAAGAAAACGTCAGCTATGCCAACAGCGACGCACCCGGTGTCACGCTTGCCGGCACATTCACGGAGCCGCGCGCGGGAGGTCCGTTTCCTGCCGTCCTGCTCATCACGGGCGCGGGTCCGCAAGATCGCGATGAAACGATCTCCGGCCATAAGCCGTTCCTGGTTCTAGCCGATTACCTGACCCGGCGGGGCGTCGCCGTTCTGCGCGTCGACGATCGCGGAACCGCGCAATCAACCGGAAATTTCGATGGCGCAACGACGCAGGACTTCGCCTCCGACGGCGAAGCCGGCGTGCGGTACCTGCTCAGTAGAAGCGATGTCGATGCAAAGCATGTCGGCCTGATCGGCCACGGCGAAGGAGCTATTATCGCGCCGATGGTTGCGGTCAACGTGCCGCAAGTCTCTTTCCTCGTGCTGCTGGCCGGGACAGCCGTGCCGGGCGAAGATGTGCTGCTCGCGCAAACTGAAGAAGCCGAAGCGGCCGCTGGCATTCCAGACGAGCAGATTGAAGCGGACGAGAGGATCGGCGCAGCACTCTACAGGCTGGTTCGCGCCGGTAAGCCGGAAGCAGATCTGCGAGAAGCGCTCTTCAAGGCCCCATCGAGCTATAAGCCTTTCATCGAGCATTGGCAGCGCCAGCTCCATCATCTTGAATCTCCCTGGCTTCGGTTCTTTCTTTCCTACGATCCGGCGCCGACGCTCGAAAAAGTGAGGTGTCCGGTGCTGGCTCTCGACGGCGAGAGAGATACCGATGTTGTGCCCGAGCAGAATATTCCCGCCATAAGAGCCGCTCTCAAGCGCGGGCATAACCATGACGCGACGGTTCGCGTGCTGCCGGATTTGAATTATATGTTCGAGTCGGTGAAAACCGGCGCCGAATATAAGTCTGCTCCCGAGACCATGTCCCCTGTGGCGCTGGATCTAATTGGCTCCTGGATCGAAAAGCACACGAAGTGACCGCACCTCACTCGACAATACGCGCCGTCTTCACATAATCCAATTTCGGAAAATGCTCTTCCAGATACGGGTTCCCGATATCCGCAATTGCGGCCTGGTTTGGCCCTGCTCCGCTCGGCGGCCCATCGCCGTACTCCATGTAGACGCTTGCGATCTTATCCATACCCAGGATCACTTCGCCGAATGGCGTGAAGCCCTGCGCATCTAGAGCTGCGCTGTTATCGCCCAGATTGACGAACACCTGAGTGGTTCGCGAGTTCGGCCCCGCCATGGCGAAGACAACCGTTCCAGTTTTGTTGCTGACCTTCGGAGGATCGTCGCGAATGGCAATCTCGCGCCAGGTTTTGTTTTTGTCCGGATCGCCGTTGATGCCCCACTGCACCACAAACCCAGGCAGACAACGAAAGAAACGGTTGCCATCGTAAAAATGCATTTTGGTCAATTCAAAGAAGTGATCCGCTCCGAGCGGCGACCAATCGCGATGCACCAGAATCACCACCGGGCCCTTGCTGGTTTGCATCTGCACCTTGTATTGCGCCGGCGCCTTCTCCATCTGGGTGCTCTTGTTGCCGCCGCACGAAAGCAGCAACGCCGCCATTGATACGACAGCAATGCAATATCTCATTTCGCATCCCTCCAGTTGGGGCCGCTGCCGACATCGACAACCAGGGGAACATTCAATTCGTACACCGTCTCCATCTGAGTCTTCACCAAATCCTTCAACCGTTCACTCTCCTCGGGCGGAGCCTCGAATACCAGCTCGTCATGCACCTGCAGCAGCATGCGCGATCGCATCTTTCGTTCCTCCAGCAATCGCTCGATTTGAATCATCGCCAGCTTGATCAGGTCCGCCGCTGTGCCCTGTAGCGGCGTATTCACCGCCGTTCGCTCCGCAAACGATCGCGCCGCCGGATTGCGGCTCTGCATGTCGGGAATCGGCCGGCGCCGGCCCAGCAGCGTCTTTGCCACGCCCGTCCTGCGCACTTCCGCAATTGTCCGGTCGATGAATTCGCGCACGCCTGCATACCGCTCGAAATAGCGCCGTATGTATAGCTCCGCTTCCTTCCGATCGATGCACAACTGCTGTGCGAGCCCGAACGGAGTCTGTCCATAGACGATTCCGAAATTCACCGCTTTCGCGGACCTCCGCATCTCCGCCGACACCATCAGCGGATTGACCTTGAATACCTCAGCCGCCGTGCGCGTGTGAATGTCCTCATTGTTGTTGAACGATTCCACCAGCACCGCATCCCCTGACATGTGCGCCAACAGCCGCAGCTCGATTTGCGAGTAATCAGCCGTGACCAGGTCCCAGCCGGGCTCGGGCACGAAGGCGGCGCGAATCTCCCGGCCCTCTTCCGTGCGAATCGGGATATTTTGCAGGTTCGGATTCGACGAAGACAAGCGTCCCGTGGCTGCGCCGGTCTGATTGAAGGTCGTATGTACCCGGCCGGTTTTCGGACGGATCAATTGCGGCAGCGCGTCTATATATGTTCCCTTCAATTTCGTAAGCTGCCGGTAATCGAGTACCAGTTGGGCCACGGGATACGCGGGCGCCAGGCTCTCCAGCACATCCGCGGCGGTAGAAATCACTTTCCCTTTTCCGTATTTCACAGGCGTAGGCAGCGCCATTTCTTCGAAGAGCACTTTGCCTAGCTGTTGCGGCGAGTTGATGTTGAAGGGATGGCCGGCCGCATCGTAAACCTTCTGCGCAATCCTCTCAATGCGTTCTGTCAAGCGCGTCGAGAGTTCCGCCAGCACCTCCGTATCGATGCGAATGCCGGTCATCTCCATTTGCGCCAGCACCGGCGTCAACGGCAGGTCGATCCCTCGGTAGACGCCATCAAGCTCCTGCTGCCCCACTTGCGGCCGAAGCATTTCGGCAACTGTCAACGTGGCTTCGGCCTGTTGCTCCGCAGCGGCATTGAGCTTGCGGTCCAGAAATCGCTCGGCAAGCGCCTCCGGCGAGCATCCGCCCGGATCGGCACTCAATAAAAACGCGTACAGCATCGCATCTTCGTCGATATGCGACGGCTTAATACCCAGACCTGCTAACCCGATCGCCAGCGCCTTCGCATCATGCGCAATCTTCGGGACGGCGTTAGATTCAAGTATTGGCCGCATCGCTTCAATCAGCGACAACGAAACCGCCCGCCCTTCGCCGAGCCGATAGGACAAGCCTAAGAAAGCATTCGTGAGATCGAGCGCCACTGCAATCGGCGCGCTCGCCGGACGTTTATCGAGCCATTCGGCCACGGCCTGAGCATCCGGCAGCGTTCCGTAATCGCGGGTTGCGCTATCGTCCTCCGGCGGCAAATCTTTCAGCAAGCTGAAGAATTCCAGCTCTTTGTAGAGCCCCTTCAGGGTCGAATTGATGGGCGCCTGCGCGCGCAGCGCATCCAGGTTCCACTCAATCGGCACGTTTGTCTGAATGGTCGCCAATTGCTTGCTCAAGCGGATCTGGTCGCGATTGTTGAGCAAGCTCTCGCGGTACATCTTGCGCTCCACTTCCGCCGCCCGCTCGAGCGCCGCTTCTACCGACCCAAACCGCGCAATCAAATCTCGCGCGCCCTTGTCGCCGATGCCTGGCGCACCTGGTATGTTGTCGATCGAATCGCCTTTCAGCGCGAGCAGATCCGCAACCTGTGAAGGCTTCACGCCCGTGAACTGTTCCACTTTGGCCGGATCGTACCATTCATCGTCCTTCATCGGGTTCAGCATGGAAATGCGGTCGTTCACCAACTGCAGCATGTCTTTATCGCTTGAGACAATCACCACTTCACATGCCTTCGAATGCTCGCGGCAGGCAATCGCACCGATCACGTCGTCGGCTTCATAACCGGGAAACTCGAGGATCGGGACCTGCATCGCTTCGAGGATCCGGCGAATGTACGGAATCTGCTCCCCGAGATCGTGGGGCATCTCGGTGCGGTTCGCTTTATACTCCGCAAAGCTCTCGGAGCGGAACGTGGGCTCGCTGCTCTCAAAGACCGCTGCGATGTAATCCGGCTTGTAACTCGCCATCAGCTTTCGCAGCATATTGTGGAAGATGAAGATGGCTTCGGTCGAAAGACCTCCGGTTGTGCGCATGGGCGGAGCGCCGCTGCGCGCGCGAGCGTGATAGGCGCGAAAAATGAACCCAAAGGTATCGATGAGAAAAAGTCGCGGAACTGGCAATATCTTCAGGATAGGGGGTAGCAGAACATCGCTTTGAACTTCCGCTACCCTGTGTTTCTTAATCTCGCCGGCAAGAAGTGCCTGGTGATTGGCGAGCACCCCGAGTTGACTGCGAAGATTCAGGCGCTGCGTGACGCCGGCGCGCGCGTCGAATGGCGGCCGAGCGTTTTCCAGCAGGGAGATCTTTCAGACTGCTTCCTGGTGATCACAAGCCTTCCCGATAATGCAGAAATCTTTCGGCTTTGCGAGGAGCGCAAGATTTTGTGCAACGCCGTTGACGATCCGGACCATTGCCGGTTCAGCTTCGGAGCGGTTCATCGAGATGGCGACTTGGCGATTGCGATTTCTACCAATGGAGTTGCGCCAGGGCTCGCAGTGCGGTTACGCGAGCAGATTCAGCGCAGCTTTGGTCCGGAGTACGGCCAGTTTCTCGCGCTGTTGAGAGAAGTCCGCGCCGAGATCGCCGCCCGCATTCCCGAGTTCACCGCACGGCGCGAGCTGTGGTACCGGATTATCGATTCAGAGGCGCTTCAACTCGTTCGCAGTGATCGATTAGAGGCCGCCCGCGCACTAATCCAGGGGCTCATCAGCAACACTTCGCGTTCTGATACTTCCGCTGAAGACGCCGATCGATGAAGAGCTTCCACTCGGCTGCGGAATGCTCGCGCCCCGCGCGTTCCAGGTGCCGCTGGTAGCCGCTCTCATCCGACAGTTCGCGAGCGAGCTCAATAACATATCGCAGAAGAAGCCAGGCCGTCCTCATACGCTCTCCACTTCAAGTCGCGACGCAATGAATGGCGCTTCCGAGCTAATCGCCGGTCGCGTGCCCCGCATCAAGCCAAACCAGACACGCAGTGAGTCAAGCACCACAATCGTAACCAGCAAAAGAAAGGCTGCACAGACTACCGTATCCAATCGCTCATTGAAGATCACCGCCCGCGTTTCCCCAACTCTCGCAGCCGCGATTTTTCCTGCCGCGATTGTGTTTTCGAGTGCTGTGGCGTGCGCCAGGAATCCGATTCGCGGCTCCTGGGAAAAGATCTTTTCGACACCGGCCGTGAAGGTCACAGTGACCAGCCATGCGAGCGGCGCAACCGTAATCCAGATGTAGCGCGCGCGATGCATCTTCAGGAGCACCGTTGTCGCCACGCAGAGCGCGATTGCGCTCAGCAACTGATTTGAGATGCCGAACAACGGCCACAGCGAATTGATGCCGCCCAGCGGATCGATCACGCCTTGATACAGGAAATAACCCCACGCCGCCACCACCAGCGCGCTGGCCGCGAACACGCCGGGCTTCCAGCCGATTCGGCCCCACGGCTTGTGAACATGCCCGAGCAAATCCTGCAGCATGAATCGGCCGACGCGCGTACCGGCATCAATGATGGTGAGAATGAAGAGCGCTTCGAACATGATGGCGAAGTGATACCAGAAGCTCAAGAGTCCATCGCCGATACCGGAAGACCTCAGCACGCCGCCGAAAATCTGCGCCATCCCTAGTGCTAGCGACGGTGCGCCCCCGGTTCTTCCAAACAGGGTCTTTTCACCGACGCTGTGGGCCAGTTGGGCCATCGTTCCCGCCGTCACCGGAAAACCCCAACTGCTGATGGTTGTTGCGGCCGCTTGCGGCGTGGCGCCGACGACTCCCGGGGGCGAGTTGACAGCAAAAAACACTCCCGGCGCGAGCGACGCAGCAGCTACCAGCGCCATGATGGCAACGAAGCCCTCCAACAGCATGGCGCCATATCCGACTGGCCAAGCGTGCCACTCCTTGGCGATCATCTTCGGCGTTGTGCCTGACGAGATGAGAGCATGGAATCCTGAAATCGCACCGCAGGCGATCGTTATGAAGCAGAAAGGAAAGACCTTGCCTGCGAAAATCGGCCCGGTTCCGTTGGTAAATTGCGTCAGCGGAGGCAACGCCAACTGAGGATGCGTGAATAGAATCCCGATCGCCAGTGAAAATACTACGCCCAGCTTTACGAACGTGCTCAGGTAATCGCGCGGCGCAAGCAGCAGCCAAACCGGCAGCACGCTGGCCAAGAATCCATAAACAATGATGGCCATCGCGAGCGCCACGCCGCCCCAAGTGAACCATGCCGCCCAGGCCGGAGCCGCCGCGACCTCCTTCCCTGCATAGATGCTGGCCAGCACAAGCACGAACCCGAGCGCGGAACACTCCAACACCTTCCCCGGTCTCACGTAGCGCAGATATAGGCCCATGAACAACGCAATGGGCATCGTCATCGCGATCGTGAACGTCCCCCATGGACTGCCCTTCAGAGCGTTCACCACCACCAACCCCACCACCGCCAGCAGCACAACCATAATCAGCAGTACGGTCACCAGCGATACGAGCCCGCCCACTTTGCCGATCTCCTCGCGCGCCATCTGGCCCAGCGTCTTGCCATCGCGCCGCATCGAGCAGAACAAGATCACAAAGTCCTGCACCGCCCCGCCCAGCACCGCACCGAACAGAATCCACAGCGCGCCCGGCAGATAGCCGAACTGAGCGGCTAGCGTTGGCCCGACCAGCGGCCCCGGCCCGGCAATCGCAGCAAAATGGTGGCCCAGCAGAATCCATTTGTTCGTTGGTTCGAAATCGTGGCCGTCGCGGAAGCGTTCCGCGGGAGTAGCGCGCCGGTCGTCCAGCGCCATCACTTTGGCGGCGATAAATTTCGCGTAAAAACGGAAGCCGATCAGGAAAAGCGAGGCCGCTGCCGCCACCAGCCACAAGCTGTTCACTGGTTCGCCGCGTTTGGCCGCGACAACGCCCACGCAGATTGCCGCGAGCACGGAAATCAACGCCCAAATGACGGTGTACAGACGCCGGCGCATCAGAGACTTAAATTCGGGCGAGCGCGGATAAAAGCACAGCCAGCAGCCACACGCCGAGTGCGCCGATGCCCAACGTCACTATGGCTTTGCTCATGGTCGATTCTGCGCGGTCTTCCAGGCGGATGCCCACGACAGGCGCGGGCCCGGAGGGGCGCGCTGTTGTCTTCAAGGCGGCTTCGGCCTTCCTGGTTGTGTTCGGCATCTCAATCACGCGCCTGACGCGCGCTTCGAGAGCTCCCGAGCGAAACTCCAGTTCCTTCTTCAGTTCCACGACTAGGAGGCCGGCGCTGCTCCCCGAAACGCCGCCCACATATTGCCTCGGGATCCAGATCTCGTAGCCGGTCCGCGCATTCACCACCTGAACCTCAGCCCATGAACCCGTTCCGAGCAGCCATTCGTTCGGATCGGCATTCTTGACCGGAGGGTAGAACGCGAATCGGCGCCGTCCTACATAGTCGAGCGGCGAGGGCACCAGCGGTGCTGACATTCGCTCTCAGTGTACTCCGAACCGGGCCGAGGCGACGTGGAAGCTTTACTAACCGGTCCGCTGGACTCTTCTCGTTTCGGGGCATTGAGCGCGTCCGAAGAGTGGACGATGCGGAAGCTGAGCAAACGCAAGCTCCCTTTGCCAAAAACATTCACACTGGGAAATGATTGGCTAAAATAACAGAATGAATGTGCCCTGCAAGATCGTAGATGGTCTTACACCCGCTGAGAAAATTGCTATCGTGGAGTCCGCAGACGGACAGATTGAGGAAGTCGCAGTTTCGAAGGAGAATCTCTCCGGTGAATCGCTTCTAGCTGATGAAATAGGCAGACATGAAGGCAAAGTACTCGTCGAGTTGCCCCGCGAGACGGCTTCCGGTCGTTGGCGCATTTGGGTGAAAGACTCCGAAAACCGGCACTCAGCGGCTGGCTAAGACATGGTTCTCACCGACCGTGAAATCGAATCGGCCATCAAGCACGGCCACATTCGTATCGACCCGGCTCCCGACGTGACCTTCTACAGCTCGACGAGCGTCGACCTAACTCTTTCTCGGTTCTTGAGCGTCTGGCGAACCGCTAATTTCCCCGGGCTCGATACGGTTGTTTCCCCGGCTGCGGCAGGCTACCAGTACAGCCAGTTGGCGAAAACCTTCTCTGAGCCTAGAGAAATAGGATCGGATGGCTACATCCTGGGACCAAATGCGTTTGTACTCGGCTGGACTGCCGAGACAATTGAGTTACCTAGCCATTCTCGATTGGCAGCCAGAGTAGAAGGAAAAAGCTCTCTCGCCAGATTGGCGATCGGTGTTCATATAACTGCTCCCACAATTCACGCCGGCTTCAAAGGACAGATTCAGCTAGAGCTCTGGAACCACGGTCCCTTACAGGTCAAATTGATGAGCGGTATGCGTGTCTGTCAGCTCATCTTCGAACAGACGCTCGGCACTCCTGAGAAAGGCTACAGTGGTCAATTTTTCGCGCAGTCGAAAAAGTAGAACGCTATTTCAGCGTAGCGACATCCACAAATGCTCGAGATCAGAGGGAACGCTCACACAGAATTGTTTCAGCAGGCATTGGGCGGAGCGTATTACCACCGATGCCGGCGAGGCGGCATTTCCGGAATTTATCGTCCCCGCGCGGCTTGCTTCGCGGTGTCTATCGGCGTGGGAGAAGGTGTTGCGGCCTCGGGCCCTGAAGATTTCGTTAAGCCGAGCGTTTTGCGAAGCTCGGAATCTACGTTCGTGCGAATATCGGGATTGTCTTTCAAAAACTGACGCGCGTTTTCGCGGCCTTGGCCGATTCGCTCGCTCTTGTAGCTGTACCAGGAACCGCTCTTCTCGATGATGTTGTTCGCGGCGCCGAGATCCAGCAGGTCGCCTTCGCGCGAGATGCCTTCGCCATAGATGATGTCGAACTCGGCCTCGCGGAACGGTGGCGCCACCTTGTTCTTTACCACCTTCACCTTGGTCCGGTTGCCGGTGACCGTCTCGCCATCCTTGATGGACGCCACGCGCCGGATGTCCACGCGAATCGACGAGTAAAACTTCAGCGCGCGTCCGCCGGTGGTGGTCTCGGGATTCCCGAACATCACGCCGATTTTTTCGCGGATCTGATTGATGAAGATAAGGCAGGTATTCGATTTCGCCACAATCCCGGTGAGCTTGCGCATCGCCTGGGACATCAGGCGCGCGTGCACTCCCATGTGCGAATCACCCATCTCACCATCGAGCTCCGCTTTTGGAACCAGGGCCGCTACCGAATCCACTACCAGCGCATCGATTGACCCGGAACTGATGAGCGCGCTGGTGATCTCCAGCGCCTGCTCGGCGAAATCGGGCTGCGAAACCAGCAGATTGTCCACGTCGACGCCGAGCTGCTTTGCGTAGACAGGATCCAGCGCATGCTCGACATCGATGAATGCCGCCATGCCGCCTTGTTTCTGCGCCTCGGCAATCACCTGCAGCGCGATGGTCGTCTTGCCCGAGGATTCAGGGCCGAAGATTTCGCAGATCCTGCCGCGCGGAAAACCGCCCACGCCCAGTGCGTAGTCTACCGAGATGGATCCCGTGGAAATCGCGGAAACCGGAACAATGGCTTCCTTGCCTCCCAGGCGTAGAATCGATCCCTTCCCGAACTGCTTTTCAATCTGGCCGAGCGTCAGGGCCAACGTGCGCGCGCGTTCTTTTTCGTCCATGAATTCCTTCCTGCCCGGGGGAGTTAACTTAGAGTATATCGCTAAACAAAACCTAGCGAACTTGTTTTAAGACGATCTTCTAAGAAGACAACGCTGCTTTGCGCGCATAGTAGCCCTTGCGTGCCCGGACGATCAGGTCTCTGCGTCCCTTCACCCGGATCTCTACCGAATGGTATTGTCCGTCGGTCTTCAACGGGTCGGGGCGATAGAACAGGTTATATTGGTGCCGCAACTCGTTCGCGATGTTTTCAAAGGATTGGTTCAGATCCTTGGCCTGGAACGGGAAGAATGCGACGCCGCCTGTCTGTTCGGCAAAGTAACGCATCACCTTATCGCCGTCGGTCTCGATATGAGTGATGTTGGTCGAAATCGTATATATAACGGTGTCGGCGCGCTGCGCCATCTCGAGCGCCTGGTCGCGGCTGTAGCGGCTCTCGTTGTCATCGCCATCGCTCAGCACCACCATGGCTCGCCGGAATTTGTACATCGGCTGATCGCGCATCAGCTTCTCTTTGCACGCCAGGTACATGGCGTCGTAAAGAGCCGTTCCGCCGCCCGGCCGCAGGTCTCGAATGCCGTTTTCCAATTTATTGGTGTCGTTCGTCAGGTCGGTGATTACTTCGGCAGAGGTATCGAAACTCACCAGCGTGGCCTTGTCCTGGGTGCGCATCACGCTGTTGATGAAATTGGTCGCAGCCTCCTGCTGGAACCGGAAACGGTCGCGAATGCTGTTGCTGGTGTCGATCAGTATCGCGAGCCGTAAGGGCAGGTCGGTTTCGGAGGTGAACTCCATGATGCGCTGCGGCTTCTTGCTCTCGAAAACCTGAAAGTCGCTCTTGGTTAGATCTGTGACAAAGCGGCCTTTCTTGTCGGTCACCGTGAACAGCATGTTCACGCGCGTGACTTCGGCCACGATGGGCGCCGAGTCGGAGCCCTCGACGGGTGGGCTCTGCTGGGCGCGAAGAGCAAAAGACACGGCCGCGATACCGGCCAGGGTCCCGAAACAAAAAACTGCTGACTTCATTGGAGAATGACTCTATTCTATCCGTGTTTGGTTGGGAGCGCTTCTATAAATGCGGCAAGCTCCGCAGGCAACGGGCTTTCGACCGCGATCCATTCGCCGGTTGAAGGGGAGCGAAATCGCAGCCGGTGCGCATGCAGGAAGAAGCGGTTCAAGACCGGCAACTCCGGGATCGCGGCGGGCGCTCCATAGAGACGGTCTCCTACGACCGGGTGCCCAATGCTCGCAAGATGTACCCGGATTTGATGCGTTCGCCCGGTGCCGATGCGGACTTCGAGGTAGCTGAACTTATTGAGCTGCTCGAGGACGCGGTATTCAGTCAAGGCGGCGCGTCCGGTAGCGAGCCGCGCGGTCATGCGAGTGCGACGGACCGGATCGCGCGAGATAGGAGTGGCGATACGGCCCTGCGGCTGCTTCATGCGGCCGTGTACCAGCGCGAGATAAGTTTTCTCGACCACCCGGCCATGGAACTGCGCCGCTAAAGACTGATGCGCCTGATCGGTTCGGGCGACGACAAGTACGCCGCTGGTATCGCGGTCCAGGCGGTGGACGATGCCTGGCCGCAGATCCCCGTTCACTGCTGATAAAGTGCCGAAGTGATGTAGCAGCGCGTTGACCAGTGTGCCGCGGCCGTGCCCCGCGCCGGCATGCACCACCATGCCGGCAGGTTTGTTCACAACGATGACATCTGCATCTCCGTATATGACTTCGAGCGGCAGTTCTTCCGGTTCGGCCTTCAGCGGCGGCATCTCGGCCGGCGTCACTGAGATGCGCTCTCCGCCGCGCAATACATAGGATGCTCGCGTGGTCTGGCCGTCCACCAGAACCCGGTCGCTTTTGATCCAAGACTGCAGACGCGATCGGCTGAATTCGGGTAGTGCTTCGTGCAGGAATACGTCGAGGCGTTTACCGGCATCCTCAGCGCCCGCTAGGAGGATCACAACCTCATCTTAAGGACGCTGAGTAGTCGGCGTGACCATTTTTGTAGCGCATCTCGCCGGCTTCGACTGGAAACGGCAACGTGTTTTCTTTCGGCGGAAGCGGGCAAGTCGCATAGGGAGTGAACGTGCACGGCGGATTGTACGAGTGGTTGAAATCCAGGTCCACTTTGCCATCCACTGGCAGCGGCGTGTTCAGCATCCGTCCGGCTTGGTAGGTGTTCGTCTTGTTGGTCGGGTCTTTGAAGAGGAAGAAGAGCGTGTTGTCTTCATAGATGGGCCGCAAGTGGTACTTCGCGCCTTGGTAGGTAAACTCGACGATTCCGGGGCTGTCTTCGAGATCCGTTTGCCCGAGGATGTTGAGGATGGGAATCTTTTTGGGATCAGGAATCAGGTTGGCCTGAAAATGAAGCTCGGGATTGACGGGGAAATACTTCATGCCTTCGAAGCTCTTAAGCACCGGGCTGGCGCTATCTTTGACGCGAATCCCGAGCCGATCGCCTCGCTTGATCACAAAGAATGCGATGGTGCCGGAATGGATGACGTCCGGTTTCTCGTCATCGTATGAGAGGGGCTGCGAGGACCCGTCCGGTTTGATGAACGTGACCTTGTCGCCCTGGAGCCGCAGCCGGCCGAGTCGCGCGGGTGCCTCTTTGGGCAGGACGAAATCGTTTGAATCGGCGGATCCAACGGTGTTGTCGCCGGGTTTCAGCCAGAAGAGACCAACCAACGTTAGCCAGCCATTTGGAGAACGCAACGAGGCGTCGCGCTGTTGCTGCCAGGCGCGAATGGAATCGGTATAACTACCGGCCACCGTAATTCCGGCCAAAATTAGAAGCCCAATTGCAACGCGCAACATATCTTATTCTCGCAATTCAACGATAGTCGCGCCGGTGCCGCCTTCGGCTTGCGGAGCGGGATAAAAGCGGCTGACGTGCGGATTGTGTGCCAGAAAATCCCCGACAGCTCGCTTCAAAACGCCCATGCCGTGGCCATGAATAATGCGCACTCGATTAACGGAGGCGAGGGCGGCCGAATCGAGAAACTTGTCCACTTGCTCAACTGCTTCCTCGGCGCGCTGTCCGATTAGATTGAGCTCGCGGTAAGACACATCGAAGCGCGGCCCGGTTTCCACTCGCACATTCTTCGGCAGCTTGGAGGTTTCGGGGGTTTGCAATACCACTTCCGCAATGTCCTCGCGCGGCACTTGCATCTTCAGAAAGCCGGCTTCGACTTCGATCATTCCGTTTTTCAACAGGCGGCGGACCGTTGCGACCTCGCGAACATCTTTCAAGCGGACGCGCGTGCCTTCTTCAATGGCGGCCTGAGCGGGCGCATTGGTGGTTGCCGTGGATGGCGGCGCCATGGCTTCGGCGGCTTCTTCGCGGAATTCGCGCTTCGTTCTTGCTATGAGGCGCTGGGACTGTTCGGCGGCCTTGCGTTGCTCTGCAACTTCGGCAACGCGATCCATGGTGATTTGCGCACGGGCTTCAAAATCGGCGATGATGGATTCCGCTTTCTTCTCCCATTCACGCTGGCGCTGCTGCTCACGGCGCACCGCTTCGCGCTCGAGATCGGCCTCGCGCCTGGCGAGCGCTTGGGCCGTTTCCTCGAACTCTTGTTGGCGGCGCGCGTTCTCTTCTACTTGCCGATGGAGCTCGGCGAGAAGTTCTTGAAAGTCAGCTTGCAGGCGCGGCAGGACAGCTCGCGCATGTGCGAGGATCGGTTGCGGCATTTCGAGGCGCGTGGCGATATCGAGCCCAGCCGATTTGCCTGGAACTCCGAGCCGCAGCTCATAGGTGGGCTCAAGAGTCGCTTCGTTGAACCCCATGGAGCCATTCAGTACGCCAGGAGTTCGCGCGCCATAGAGCTTCAGGGGAAGCAGATGCGTAGACGCGAGACAGAACGCGCCGGATTGGCGGAATTCGTCCAGAATGGCCACGCCGAGCGCGCCGCCTTCTTCCGGATCGGTCGCGCGGCCGAGTTCATCGAGCAGCACCAGACTATCGGGCGTGACGCGTTCGAGCATTTGCTTGACGTGCAGCAGATGGCCGGAGAAACTGCTGAGGCTTTCGGCGATGGATTGCGTGTCGCCGATATCGGCCAGCACATCGTCAAGCAGCGGGAATT
>Ga0335074_10008096_pt1 | contig 14607 bp, 9 predicted proteins | sample Lox_Sample_23_FD_206715 | JGI IMG/M metagenome (GOLD analysis project Ga0335074, IMG submission 206715) | Soil microbial communities from Loxahatchee National Wildlife Refuge, Florida, United States - Lox_Sample_2.3 | ecosystem: Environmental > Terrestrial > Soil > Wetlands | place: USA: Florida...
AATTATTCGACGCGTAGGCGGAGGCACGAATGCATCTCTTGAGATCTCCCTATCTCGCGATTAGTTATCATAAGACGCACGTATGAATTGATAGGTTTTATACCATGTTGGTTGACCGACAGGCTCTTTTGCCTGTACCAGCGTCGCCATGAAGCAAGACCGCGTTCCCGAAATTAGGTAAGAGCAATCTAAATAATTGGTGTATAATACTCCATATACAAGTTCCTACGTAATTCAAGTACGCTCCCTCCAAATCTATGCGTGGTTGAAAGAGAAGTTAAGGATGTGTTGCTTTAGAGGTTGTTCGTTGGAGTCTTTGTTTACATATGTCCCAGAAAGTCCTAGCGCATCCGGAAGAAGTCTTGGCACGCTAAGATCTCGGTTCTGTTCATCGACTTTTTGGATCGGAGATACCCCGTGTCAATCAATACTGCAATTACGTTGTTACCATCAAACACAGCTCTTTAAACTGCTTGCTGAAGCCTGTCACTGATCAGTTTTCACAATGCCCCCCAAGGGTGCCTCTACCAAGGTCGCAGCCATCCGCCTACCACCACTTCCCAAGCTCCGCGTACGACGACCAAATCAAGTAGATGCCAATCCATGCCTGACGATTATGAGTTCTGTCCTCAGTACGCCCCTTCAAACAATCAACACTCTTTGCCATTGATGTGGTCGCTGATAAGTTCTGTAGCATGTTGGGCTTCATCCGGCTATAATGTTGCGGGATGCGCAGCATTAGAAAACTCGTTGCGGGCATGTATGGATGCGCCGGTAAGAGATCACTCTCAAGTTCTGTTCCCAGAAGTTGTACTTATCATGTATGTGAATTAGAGGCCGAAGAATCCGCCGAAGAATACTATAAATTACCATCTTTCGAGGATGTATCCTGCCCTCCGTGGACCTCAAAAGCGGAAGTGAACCTTAGGATAAGCTTGGAGAATTCGGAAACTACATGAAGAGCAGGACTCGTGTTGGATAAGGCGTGTAAATGGCATTTTCAGTATAGCTGCTGCATTGCGACGGTATTGTGTTGGAGCATAATATATTGCTGGCGTTTGAGGGGTCAAAAACTGTAAATTACTAAACGTACGAATAAGTTTCAGGATCTAATCACATTGACTCTCAATGAGAGGACCGCTCATCAGCTTGTTACTGTTAATGTAAGATGTAATGATATGCCAAAGTAATCTTGTATGCAGCCCATATACCCCGATGAGAATGCCTCTGAAAAATACGCCTGTCCCTCTCAATTCGTCTAGTACGGCCGCCCATGTCAGAACAAGACTGAGAAATTGGCGTTCAATGCGTCATAGAACAGAATATAAAAACACTCCTAGCATCCCGATCGCCCATCCCAGGTCATTACAACATCAGTCGTTAAGTCGAATCGTAAATGCTAGTACCTCAAGAAAGCCTGTAGACCGATTCCAGAACCCCTGTATGTCATTCAAGCAAGCTTTTCCGGCCAGTGGTAGCCCCAATCTAATTCTCCACGCTCGCGCAGAAAAGTTCAATCTCCCCTAGCTGCCCAGTGTGGAACTGACTCTTCTGAGCCTCGCGCCACTCTTGGAAGGCGATCTGGATATCCTCATCAGACTCAATCGTGACGAAGTCACCATCCTCGTCTCGATATCGCAATCGCATCGTCCCGCGCGCAATAGCGTTATTTGAAAATCGTCCCACCTTCGCGTCAATACGGTCAATCAGCGACTGATAGGTGATATTGAATGCCACAACCAACGTCACGTAGTTTCCATCACAATTAACCTTGACCTTCAGTTGAGTAGGCAATGGCATCTCCCCAATGCCAGACGCTGCATTAGAAAGTGAAGGGGGCATCGTTCGACCATCCATCGTGGACGGTGTCGACGTAGGTATTGGCGTTGTATTGCTCCTTATATATTGCGGCGTATTTAGATGTTGAGCCAAACGCTCCCTTTGCACACCTGGAGACTGAGTGCTAGACCGTATTGGCAAACCATTGCTAGGCGAGTTACTATTCGATCTTAAAATACCTCCATCATATGTTGGATGTAAATGTGCCGGAATCCCCGGCACTGCCGGCACACCATTACCATTTGGCAAACGACGTACAGGGCCATTGGGACCGTTTATATCAGGTGTACTGTAGGATCGGCTTCGTTGCTGAGAAGCAGGAGGTGGCGAATTTTGTGATGACATTGCGGAAAGAGATGGGCGCTGCCCACGCCCGTTCTGATAATGTGCAGAAGGCCCTTGACTCTCCCTAGAAGGTGCTCGCGCTATGGCTGGGGCTGTATAACGGGCGTGTTCTTCCCATCCGCTTTGAGGTGTGCCTTGACGAGAGTAAGGGAACATGGATGACGTCTGACTAGTACGTGACGAGGCAGGCGAGTCTGCTGTGGGGGAGAAATACGAGTCGCCGCCTCTCTGCGAAGGAGAAGGAATTTGACCTTGGGTGTGGGTTTGTACACTTAGTGTAGGATTTTGTGCTCCCATAGGAAATCGAGGAGGTGGTGCACGGACCATTCCAGCAAGTGACTGTGTACTGTCTCCTGTGGTAGATCGTGATCGCAGGCTGGTGCTAGACGCATTCCTGCTTGATTCAAAGCTGGAATGGCCAGGATAGATTATGTTATTTGCGGGTGGTTCGTCGTCGTCATCGTCCTCCTGCTGTGCATAAGGATTCGGAATCTGTATGGCTTGATCTCGCATCCACGCGAAATCGGTAGCGTCGGCGCCTGCAGATTGCTCGCGATCCGCAGCACACAGTTTCCGCTGAGCATCAACAGCTATTGACCATTTCTTCATTACCTCGTCATTCGTAAAGCGAATGATGAAATTCTCAATTCCTGGGTCACCTTTCCACCAGATTTGAACGGTATATGAGCCTGAACAACATTTAGATAAAAATACATTTTTCAAAGATGGGAAAACTGACCAGGCTTGACAAGTGACACAACATCGGTGACATTAGTCATAAATATTCGACCCTTCAATTGAAGTTTGCCGCTTTTGCCCCCCTTATCCTTCTTACTTTTATCTTTGTCCTTCTTCTCCTTCTTGTCTTTCTGGTTACCCAACAACTTGTCTTTTGCCGCTTTGTTCAGATTTACCTCCTTGCAACAAAGTAATATGCGTTCAAATAGATAGATTCTGTACTGTTAGGAGAGTGTGAGCTGTTTGTAGCTGAAGCGATTTGAAGCTCGATGTTCTTATGATAGCTCAAGTGCGCTAACAAAAGAAAGGCTAACATGGCCTACAATCCGCAAATGCTGTCATTGTTGCGGAAGAAAGCGCAGAGTTATAATGGAACGAAGTACAAGGAGATAATACACACCTCTTTCTCGACTTCGCTCTTTCCCGTCATCACGGTAAATTGTCCATAGAGAAGCAAATCACCGAATTGATCAACTTCATGGTTCTTCCAGTCTTCCACCTGAGCGCAGAGTTCAGCTAGGGCCTCATTCCTCAGCTCCCGATCGACTGCAGCATTGGCCTTTTCAAGAACACGCTCCGCGGCTGCAATACCATCCGAAAGATCACCTTTAGTCTTTTCGTCGGGAGCTGTTTTGTCACGCAAAGACTTCGAATGTTAGTTTCGAAAATAGATCCTGCGAGAAGAGAAGCGATACGTACTTTCAGTAACTGCGGATATTTTATCAATCGCTGCATAGGTTTAAGAAGAAAACCATCTAGCGTATTGAAATCTACCACAACGGGATGATCGGCCAACGAGATCTTGTCAAACTCCCTTTTTGCAATAGTAGCAGCCTTGCGCTGGTTGGCGATGAAAGGCTGGTAGATAACAAAGGCATGCTCATAGTTGACAAAGATAAGACCCCACTCCTGCCTTGACTCTGGCTGTGAATTTGTAGTCTCAATCCTGATCAAAAATCTCCGTTGAAAGTCGAGAATGGCGTTGATGTTGAGGAATATATCGTGGACTACGTCCCCTGTGATCACGCCTTTCTGTTCAATAACTTTCTTGAGTTCGTGCAGATTTTCGAGATCTTGGACATATTTTCGTTCCGTGTCAACGAGTTCCCGGACAACATGGTCTCTATAGCTCATTTGTGTTACAGCGGGAGCGGCTGTCTCCTCTGCAGCTTCAACATTCGAAGTCAATAGGAGCCCTCGTGACTCTGCGACATCAAGAACGCGGTTGATAACTTGGGTTACCTGATTTCGGGATTTAGCAGGCTTTCAAAGACATAGGGATTTGTGAGAAAAGGCTACGACCAAGATACAGACCTAGAGTAGGTCATATATCCTTTCGCAATAAAACATGAGCCACTTGGTGATATTGCTCAGGGCATCCTCCATTGATGAAGCTGAGACCAGACTGACCTTCACAAAACCAGTGGTGTCGTCACCAAACAAGTCCGTCAGTACAAAACATTCCTCGAACTTTAGCTCCATCAAGCAGGCCTGGACGAATTTGAATGCTGCGCTCTTAGGGATATTTCTCTCTGCAACGGTTCCTTCAGCAATTTGTAAAGGATTTGGCGGCTGTAGGCAGTTGTATATTGTCATTAATGGATATCCCTTTCGCAAGCACCTCCATAAAGAAGACACTGGGTCCATCTCCACCTCCTCGCCATCATCTTCATCGTCCGAGTCAGCCAAGTGCTGTTCAAAGCCAGGAACTTGCCGCAAGCGCTGCCTCAGATTAACACATATTTGATATAAAGATTTTGACGCGTCCGCTTTCTGGTTAATGATATTGTCGGTTGCAAGTACAGGACCGCCGTTCGACGAAGGACTTGACGTTGTTGTCGCTAGTGTTGTAGAGGAAGATGACGTGAAAGCTGTGCTGCCAGACAACTGGGACGCTCGCGGACCATGGCCCATGCCATTAGGATAAGGATTCACAGAATTCGTTCTCGTCGGTAGGTTTGGCGCCGTGTACATGCGTGACAGCCCAGGTCCATGGGCAGCCATATCCACAGCCGAAACAGACATGAACCGAGTCCAGGGAAGTCGTATATATGATCAAGCATTCGAGTCTCAGATACGGTAGTTCATGGGCCGCCGACGTCGTCCCTATAATGGAGGTCGCAGGTCAGGAGGATCAATGGATGGTTTGAAGCCGAAGCGAGCGACTTGGAACCGCACTTGTCCGTATTCAGGGCGCTAGACTGCCGGTTCCATTTTCGGGCCTGAAGCTTGCAGGCACATTAGGCAGCCCTGCCCAGGCATGGGAAGCGGTCTTTCGGAGTCCGGGCTGTCACGAAATACAAGCATTAGCACGACCAAGTTTACGACCTTTTTGCAGTTATTGTTACGATACACTATCGATGATTGTGTATGATGGCGCAATAGTTTGCCTACCTCTCCTTCATCGATTACCATTACATCGAATCACATTAGTAAAGATCGCAGTCAGCTACAGCTAGCCTTCCTCGTGGGCCGCTGTTATCGAACTCCCTATCTTAAGCCTTAAGATATCCAATATGGCATCATACCAGACTCCTCAAGATGAGGGTTACAGCGAGGATCCTTTGACAATGCAGGTGTCGGGCGACGAAAGAAGAACGGGATTGATGAAGTCGGCCGTACAAGAATGGCTATCAGCACAACCCGTAGCGGAACGCGCTCGTGAGTTCATGCTCGGAGTGACTGGGAGGAACTAAAAGTGGCGTTGCTGACTGGGTTTGGTGAACAGGTTTTGCGATGAACGTCATGAACAGCCTCCCAACATCAGAAGTGTCCAAGATCGTTGATGCCCAGCGGCCTCGGCTATATATCAATTTCTTTGATCGATTACCCCCTGAAGTATGCTTGAAAGTCCTTGGATATCTGGATCCATTATCATTGATAAGGACTGCGCAAGCATCGCGAGAATGGATGTCACTGTCCATGGATTGGAAACTCTGGGAACACGCATATTACATGGAAGGCTGGCGTATCACACCCGCAGAACTCGAGCAGTTTGAACGGGAATTGGCTAAGCGTCAGTCATTACTACCAGCGCGAGCACGGCCATCGTTCGATCTTGGGGATGAACAAGCACACAAAAAGCGGGCTACGCCTCGATTGGTCGCGGCGTCGATACATTCGAATGAAGACGCCGAAATGCCGGATGTTGATTCGGTACCAACGCCAAGGCAAGATTCTTTATTCGGGAGATCAGCGTCACATTCTTCCGCAAACACAAATATGAGTGTTGAAAAGCCTATCATGAATGAAGGCCTAAGTCACCAAGTTGGATTAAATGGACAGGTCGCTGAAGATCAATCCTTTGCAAGCCGTCGCCCTGCTTCATATTCACTTCACGACCCCAGTAATCGACGGAACTCTACGTGGTCCTCAAGATCCGGAGGGAGCTTTAATCTCTCATTTCTATCGTCTCTGACAGTGCGAGACCGTCGCACAGGTGCAGAGAAATTGAACTGGCAATACCTATATACGCAAAGGAGACGGCTGGAAGCTAACTGGGAACACGAAAAATATGTCAATTTCCAGCTTCCACACCCTGATCATCTTGAGGAGATGCACGAGGAGTGCATATACACGATACAATATTCAGGCAAATATCTTGTTAGTGGCAGTCGGGATAGGACACTCAGGATATGGGATATAGACACAAGAAGGCTTGTGAGAGAGCCTCTTAGGGGTCATAAAGGCTCAGTCCTGTGCCTTCAGTTTGATGCGGACCCAGCAGAAGATCTTATCGTCTCTGGAAGTAGTGATTCCACCGTGATTCTCTGGAGGTTCTCAACTGGACAGTTCATCCAGATTCTAAAAAATGCACACAGGGAGTCGGTTCTGAATGTTAGGTTCGACCACAGAATCCTGGTCACATGCTCTAAAGATAAAACGATCAAGATTTTTAACCGTAGGCCCTTACACCCTGGCGATTTGGGTTACCCAGAACCTCAGCATGGAGTCAGACCGGTTCCCACGATACTAAACAACTATGGCTTCAATCCGTCACCACTTGCTGATCTCCCAGTCAAACCACCATACTCAATGATCGGTTGCCTCGATGGACATGGCGCTGCCGTAAATGCAGTACAGATCTATGAGAACGAAATTGTTTCAGCTTCTGGTGACAGGCATGTTAAAGTCTGGGACTGGCCACTACAGACGTGCACTCGAACTCTCGTTGGCCATCAGAAGGGCATTGCGTGCGTACAATATGACGGACGACGTATCGTCAGTGGCAGTAGTGATAACGAAGTAAAAGTTTTCGATAAGGAAACTGGACTTGAAGTAGCTAGTCTCCGAGCTCATACAAACCTTGTCAGAACAGTGCAAGCCGGATTCGGAGACTTGCCCTACAGCGCTGAGGAAGATCAGGCGGATGCAAGGCATGTCGATTATGAGTATTTCAAGGCAGTTGACTCTGGGGCGGTCCCTCGCACGGTTCATCGACGGAGGGATAGAAATGCCGGTTCGCGCAAACCAGAAGATATCATGGCGTATGGAGCGAAACTCCCACCTGGAGGAGGAGGAGGGAAATATGGACGTATTGTTTCTGGATCGTACGACGAGACCATAATTATCTGGCGAAGAGACAAGGAAGGCGTTTGGAAGGCGCAGCATACTTTGCGACAAGAAGACGCTGCTCACGCAGCATCTCGAGAATTTCGCAATCGCCGCGGCGACACTGGGTCTAGCGTGGACTCAACAGATGGCGTCGGCCTGGGTTTGCCACTCCCCGGTAGTCAGGCCTACTTCCACAATCTTATCAATCAGATTGTGCCTCACGGTCCACATGCCCTACGTCAGGCACTTGCTCAATATCCTCAACTAATCCAGTATTCGCACCTTCAAAACGCAATCGCCGCTGAAGCTACACCTGCCATTCGAAATACACTAAGATCAGTCGTAGCGGCAGCACTTGCCAGGCAGCAAATCCTTCTTGCCCAGCAGTTGCAAGCTGCCGGCCAGGAAGCAGCGGCTTCGAATAATGGACAAGCACATGTGGGACATTCCGCAGCCGGGCCTTCTACTGGACATGTCCCTACAGGCAACGCAGCTACTAACCCACAAACCGCTCAACAAGCTCCAAGTCCTATACCAGGAACGGCTCCAAATGCACCGGGTCCGGCGTCTAATACAGACGCAACTGCTACTACTGCAACGGCGACCCCTAACGCTTCCAACCAGCCTATGCAATTACACCCTCACCTAGTTCCCGCAAGCATGGCTCGCGTCTTTAAGCTTCAATTTGACGCGCGTAGAATCATTTGTTGCAGTCAAACGGCCGTCATCGTGGGTTGGGATTTTGCAAACAATGATGAGAAGATTATTGAGGCCAGCCGGTTCTTTGCCCCAATCGAATAGATTTAATACCCCCTTGGGATCCTTGACCGAGTTTTCTGTATGAACGAATTTTGAACGGCTCTTTGAAATCCACAGACTTTCGGAGTTTATTTGATGCGGAGTACGAGGAAGATAAAATTCATTCTGGGGATGGACGATTTATGATATCCGCTTACCACGATATCTTTCAGCTCTAGGTTTAAAGTTTCCGGCAATTGTATTGCTGAAGAATGTCAAGTTAGCTAAAGAATATAGAAGAAAAAAATTCCCCAATCCATTGTGGAGTAGTCCACTGTCACATCATGCAAATCTACTACTAAAATAATGAAGACTATCTGCCCTGATGATAATATTTTACGCCGCCTACCCTTGAATGCAAATGCAAATGTTGTCCCGTGAAACAAACAGACCCCCAACGCGCGGGGCCCAACCTCCACCCAAGAAAACACTTCAATGGCTGAAAGAAGCAAGAGAAGCCCCAGGGAATGAAGAAAATGCCTAATCGTGGAGGGGATTTTACTTTTTAAGCTGAGTCATATCCCATTGTTGCATTGAACTGGGTGAGTAGGTTCGAGTTTGGCGCACACAATCCTCTAAATTACTCTAAGTGGCGTGAATGCTTTAGTAACATAATACTTTATTAGCGGACTTATATTTTATTTGACCACCAGACTCCACTTATGCATTTGTGGTTGGCGGGAGATTTCTACTTATTTGTTTCTATGTAATCCGAAATCGAAGTAAGTATTAGCTGGGGGGCTTGTGAAAGCGAGGTTGAACAGGCCAGTATGGTAAAGCATTAACTATGAATTTTGCTGGTGACAAGAGATGTTGGTAAAGATCACTTTAGAATGAATATGCATTATCTGCGTTTCTATATATAACATTACATATAGATTTGAAAGTAGTTTTCTACACGCAGCTATGACCTTAGACCTTGACGAGAATTTGACGATTTATCCTCAACCGGGCTACAATAAAGCCCATTGTCCCAATCACTAATACAGTCCCTGAAAACATTGAGAGGGCAAAATATCCATGCTTGTCCAACAACTGGCCATTTATTGGTGGTCCGACCAAGGCCCTAATCCATTGTTAGTAGGAAAGGGAAAATTAGGACTTGAGGAAAAAGCTTACCCGATGGACAAGGCACTCATAGCAAAACCAATTGCCGCACCATACTGAGCAGGCTCCACACTCTGAATTGCGCAGGCGCCCATCAAGCTTACGACTGCACCTGAAAAGAAGCCATATGCTAGTGAGAAAACGGCAATTCCAGCAATGGACGTTGCTTTCGTCCAACAGAAGATGATAATAAATGAGGATGCGGTGGCGAAGTTAAATATGTTCACTGGGCCATACCAGTCTGCCAAGATTCCTGGGAGGATACGGCCAAATAGGCTGGCAGCGTTGAGAATGGAGATCATATAGAAGGCTATATTAGCGTCGAGGCCCAATGACACAGTGTACGGCGTGACATAAAAGAATGGGCTGAAAAGACCCATGTAAATGAAGGCCAAAGACACAGACATAAGTATAAGGGTTGGCTTCTTAAAAAGAGAGGTGTCGATTAATCTGCGTTGAGGTTGTGAAGAGCTGCTCGTTGCGGGATTCACAGGCGTGCGAATTGTGAGACATGCAAGCCCTGTGAGGGCCAGCATCATGAAGCCCGCGATCCGGACTGTCCAGGCAAAGCCAACTTCGGCAAGGAGCTTCTTCAAGGCGATGGGCCAAATGACGCCACCGAGAGAGGAGCCTGAAACGACTATTCCGAGAGCCAGACCGCGGTTGACTTTGAAATGAAGCGGGACCGTGGCCATGGCGGGGCAGAATAGAAACGCAATTCCGACTCCGAGAAGGAACCCTTCTGCTAAAAAGAATTGGTAATATTCTTTGCATAGAGATGTCATAAACATGGCGAATATTGTGACGGAGGATCCGAAACAGAGAAGAACCTGTAGGAGTAGTTAGCGTATATTCGTAGAGGACAAACTCTCCCAACGAAGTTCTAGTGCTATACGTACCGTTGGCCCGTACATGTCATTCAGGATACCGGCTCCAATTGAACCGCCGAACAAGCAGAAGGCGTTGAAGGACCCAAGCCATGATATGTCAGAAGCAGATCTATCCGAGAGAATGTTTTCCATATAGTATTCTTGGAAAACGCCGAATGCGTTGATGTAACCGACGGACACAAAGAATATTGCAAAGGATCCAATGAGGGTTAAACAAGACCGAGTTCTTAATTAAATCAATAGCCGTTAACTTAAAATAGTGAGAGTAACTTACGTCAGCTCCTTTCGTGGAAGGTTAGATTTCTCTGTCTGAATAGAGTTGTCGTCTGCTGAGACATCTCCACCTTGTATTAACTCTTCTTGCATTTTAGCTTGAAAATTGATTGCAGGAGATGATGGACTCAAAGGCAAAACAAGACCTTCTTAATAAATCTGAGTTCATGGTTTTGGTTGGTTACCTACATTGAAAAATCTGTACCTCCGTGGACTATCCGACGTTTGACAATAGTACCTTACGAAGGTACGGGGACAAGGTTTCAGGAGCTTATATGACGTCTTTGGATCTGTCACTGGTAGTACACAGAAATGGAAAGCCCATCAGGAGTCTCCAAAAGTATAGACTTACATTGCGTTACTGTTGGATATTACGTTCTCTTTCTCTCATTTGTAGTAGTCACATATGTCCCGAATGCCTTGTGGTTAAGGCGAACACTCGTTAGCCTCTCTTAACCGATTTCCCTGGTCAATGCACGACCCAAGTCAATGCACGCTTGTCCACACCAAAAATCATCAAACCGCCCAAGATCTAGTTGAGAAATCAACAGTTACAGATTTATTGGAGCTGTTTAAACTGGCTTCCCATTACCGTAGTCGAACATCTCGAACAATTGGGCTGCGAACATCTGAATCTCCATTACTCTCTGATGGTCAGTAGTTCATGCCGCTTTATCAATGATAACTCCAAAGCCACTCTGAATGTGCAGCCAATGTGAGATGCGAACTGGTCCAAACAGGACTGTCGCAACTTAGCAATGAAAAATGACGAAGTTATGGCCCGATATCTTGCGCGTCTCTTGTTCCAAAAGCGCAAAGCACATGTTCTATACCTCACTGGTATTATTTGGGGAGTGGTGCCACTAGCCGGGTATTTCGATGCTCAAGAATATTCCGTACAACAAGAATATGGATGGGATTGTCTCAAGGACATGGCAGGTTGTTGGTAAACACAATCGCATCGTAGCTAAATTTTTACAGTAGCTGTTATAGTTCAAGATTGCGTTTCTACGCGATCAGAATATCAGTGGGCAGTCGAATAGCCTGACTCATTAGAGATTATTTTCGGGTAATCTTGATATGAGTCAACAACTTTGGCCAACTTTCTACCACTTAACCCGTCAGCTCCACATTTTATTGGACGCGCACGAAGCAGCACCTCTATGACTTTTGGATCTCTCTGACTTTCACGGCATTGGCTGAACGAATGGCTGTGCAAATAGCGGAGGGTTCGATTTCCGTGCAATTCATTTGGTGAGCTGCGGAGGATCCGAGGAACGTCCAAGGACGCTAACCGGAGGACATACATCTGTAGAAGCCAGCCTTGGAAATTTCCTAGAGAAAGCTGTTATATCAAATCCAGGGTTATTATTGGATTAATTCAGATTAAGCAAACATGAAGAGGTCCGCGGAGAGGGAAGATTCTGAGGAGCATGGCAAAGAGACGGTCAAGGCATTTCGCCGCCAAAATCCAGTCTCCTGCCAATTCTGCCGAAGCAAGAAGCTTAGGTGCGATCGAGCACAACCATGTGCCAATTGTTTTGCCAGACGAATTAGCTGTGTACCCGCATCTGGCGCAATAGAATACTCGGCTTCGGTTCCGGCTCAGGCTCCGGCTCAAGTACAATCTCAATCTATTCATGATAATCAGAGGTCAGTCCATCTGCCGCTGCGTCCACTTCGCCTCGTGACCTAGCATAGTTCGGGCCAATCATGGCCTCTTGCAATATATTTTAGTACAGTCTAAAAGGCTGACAATTGGTAGTGATTTAAGGAGCGTTGAATCACGGCTAAAGGCACTGGAGCAAGCCGTGTTTCACAAGTCAAGCGTCCAAGATGCGCCGGAAACCCCGGAGGCAATAGAAGACGGGACAATCTCGAAAACAGCGACGTGGATCGAGGCCGATGCTGGTATTGCCCATGGTCCGAGATACTCCCCATATCAAGATGGCCGGGCTTCACCTTCGCAAAGCCCCCCAGCAAAAGACTGGACTAACATTCTGGCAATGATCCCACAAGGTCCTCAACCTCCCATGAGCTATTTGGAAATTGCCATTACACTACCGAGTAAGGCTACAGCTGAGCTTCTATTTGATCATTATGCAAAGAATTTAAACTGGGTATATCACATTATCCATGTCCCCACAACCCGAAAGCAACTACTAGGTGTCTACGAAAGTCTTGAAGCTCGTCAGAAGCCAATAGGCTCCCATCTAGCTCTGGTTGCTACGATATTGGCAGTAGCAGTTTATTTCAAGTCTAAATTGCTTGAAACTGCTGCCCTGAGGGAACAGGAGAAAGGACACTGTATGAAATGGAGCTCTTTTGCTCAACGGGCTCTCTCAGAAGCAAATCATCTTACCTCACCTACACTTGAATCCCTGCAAACTACTATAATTATGACACAATTTCTGCCAAACTATGGACAAAACACATCTTTCGCGTCCACGCTTACGCATACTGCCCATATGCTACAACTTCACAGAGTTGACTCAGTCCGTAATCGGAAGCTGCGGGAGGAAACTGGATATGACGCTGTGGAATTGGAACTCAAGAGGCGAATCTGGTGGTACATTGTCGCAACTGACTGGTGAGTAGAACTAAATTATACAGTTTTTGTTCTTATATTCGAAGTGCCTAAAAGCATTTGAAAGCTGGCAACTTCATAACAATTACCCTTCCAACTTAGATCATGATGCTGTATTCTACTAACGGCAATAGGTTGCTGTCATTCATGAGCGGACCTCAGTGTGGGACATATGTTTGCCATCCTAACCAGATGAATGTCTTGCCACCAAGTAATCTGGACGATGAGGATTTGACACCTGAAAAAGCACACAGTCGCCCATTGTCAGAGCCTACTGAAATGACATACAGCATCGGAAAGATTGAGTTGGCCCACGCCATACGAGAATTAGTCGACGAGGCTGGCAAATCCGGCCTCGAAGTTGAAGAAATGAGCTACGATCAAATCCTCAAGTTTGACAAGAGATTCAACGAAATCCTTGATGGACTACCCTGGTTTTTTAAAATGGACGAAGCTTCCCGACGCAAAAGTGCACCAATCGAGAAAGAGCGGCCTTATATTGCATGGCAGCGGAACTTCATCCACTTCGGCTTCCACACGCGACTCTCTCGACTACATCGCCCCTATCTCGCTCGAGGATATAAAGATCCCCGGTATGCATATAGCCGTATGATATGTCTCCGATCCGCACGCATGGTCATCGAAATGGAGCAGCAGATGTGTCAGCTTGCCAGCGGCTTTAATCCCGACTCTGCACGCCTTTGGATTGTCGTTCACCATGTTTTCGTCGCCACTGTGACATTAGTGATGGATTATGTTTCACACAAGGATGATCCTCAGGCCGAGGAGCGGAAGAAGGAGATTCTGAATTGTTATAAGACTCTTGAGCGGAGTCAGGAGGACTGCGTTATTGCTAGGAGGGGGCTGGCGCACCTGAGGCAAATTATGAAGGACTGGATGACGAAGAGTGACAACCAACCTGAAAGACCTGCTGCTGTTCCAGAGAACGAGGACCCGAGGCCCCCAGCGGTTCATGGTGATGGCATGAAAGCCTTCATCCCTCAGACACAGTTCCTAAACATGAGCTCATATCCTCCGGCCTCTGGCAAATTCCAACAACCGCCATTGATTCCAGAGCAGATGAATTGGATGGGGCTTGACCTAGTAGAGGATCTGTGGCAGGAACAATTCGACTTCAGCAGCATGAGTAACGATCCGCAATGGGAGGCGCTATTTAGGGATCTTGAGAACCAACCTGGGATATATAGCTAGATGCATTACTTAATCAAATGACTCCTACGAAATAATGCTACGCAAAAGTCCCCAAAGAACCATAAGGACAGGGCTTACTCATGCCCAATTCACTCTTCTCTGTTCACGTAGTGAGTTACAGGGGTTCGCCAAGATGGCAATCCGGGATCGGTACAGAGGATCGTTCCTGCAGCCGATGCTTTTGAGCCTGCTTCTGGCTGGCAGAGCCCATACTGCTTCTATATACTATGGACGAGAATTTCGACTCTTGTGACGATTTCTTTT
>Ga0335074_10008097_pt1 | contig 14607 bp, 12 predicted proteins | sample Lox_Sample_23_FD_206715 | JGI IMG/M metagenome (GOLD analysis project Ga0335074, IMG submission 206715) | Soil microbial communities from Loxahatchee National Wildlife Refuge, Florida, United States - Lox_Sample_2.3 | ecosystem: Environmental > Terrestrial > Soil > Wetlands | place: USA...
GGGCGCCCAGCGCGAACAGGCGCTGTTCGAACGCTTCAAAGCGGAGGAATCGGCGCAGTCCATCACCGCCAAAGCACGGCTGCTCAGCGCGGAAAATAATAATGAGCGGCAGCAAATCCACGATCACGAAAGCATACCGTTGCCCGTTTCGCCGCACAAACTGACCGGCGCGGCAGCCGGAGGAGGCCAATGAAACCCTATCTCGCAGCTTTTGCGGCTTTTGCCAGCATGGCCGGCATGCTCTTGATGGCCGCTTCGGGCACGGTCGCGCCCCCGCCGCGCACCATCACCTTTACCGACGTGACGGCCCGCGCCGGAATCCATTTCGTGCATAACAGCGGCCGCACCGGCAAGAAGTTTCTGCCCGAAACGATGGGATCGGGCGTGGCCTGGTTCGATGCCGATGGCGACGGCTGGCCCGATTTGCTGTTCATCAATAGCAAAGACTGGACACCGCGCGGGCGCAAGTCACTGCCAGCGCTTTACCGCAACAATCACGACGGCACCTTTACCGATATCACCGCGGGCAGCGGACTCGACGTGGAAATGTACGGCATGGGCGTGGCCGTCGGCGATTATGATAACGACGGCCGCGACGACGTGTACATCACGGCGCTCGACGGCGATCATCTGTTCCACAATGAGGGCCACGGCAAGTTTCGCGACGTAACGAAAGCGGCCGGCATCCACAACGCCAGTTTCGGAACCAGCGCTGCATGGCTGGATTACGACCGCGATGGCAAGCTCGACTTATTCGTCGCCAATTATGTGCAATGGACTTCCAAAGCCGACTTATGGTGCTCGCTCGATGGCGCCACTAAGTCGTACTGCACGCCGGAATCTTACAAGGGAACGTCTTCTAAGTTGTATCACAACTTAGGAAACGGGAAATTCGAGGATGTAACTGATAAAGCCGGCGTCGGCGATCCGAAGAGTAAGTCGCTAGGCGTCGCGGTGCTCGACTACAACGGCGACGGCTGGCCGGATCTGTTTGTCACCAACGATACGCAGCCGAATAAGCTGTATCGCAATAACCGCAACGGCACATTTACCGACGAAGGCATGAGCGCCGGCGTAGCTTTCGGCGAGGATGGCGTGGCGCGCGGCGCGATGGGCGTGGATGCCGCCGATTACGACCGCTCCGGAAGGCCCGCGCTACTGGTGGGCAACTTCTCCAACCAGATGTTGGGGCTGTATCACAACGAAGGCACGGGATTGTTCGTCGACGAAGCCCCCTCGTCCACCGTAGGCCGCGCCAGCCTGCTCACACTTACCTTCGGCGCATTCTTCTTCGATTACGATTTGGATGGCTACCCCGATATTTTCGCGGCCAACGGTCACATCGAAGAGGAGATTGGCCGCGTGCAGCCGAAGATCCAATACAAAGAGCCGCCGCTATTGTTCCATAACCTGGGGAAAGGCCAGTTCGAAAATGTCACTTCGCGCATGGGCACGGCATTCAACCGCCCGGTGGTGGCGCGCGGCGCGGCCTATGCTGATTACGATCGCGACGGCGACTTAGATATCGTGGTTACCACGAACGATGGCCCCGCTTACCTGTTCCGCAACGACGGGGGCAACCGCAACCACTGGATCACCATGCGGCTGGTGGGGCGCAAATCGAACCGTGATGGCATTGGCGCGGTAGTCAGAGTGACGAGTAAGTCGGGCAAACAATGGAATATGGTGCGTAGCGGCTCGAGTTATTGCTCGCAAAGCGACTTAGCGCTGACGTTTGGCCTGGGCAGTGATTCATCCGTGGATTCCATTGAGATCGAGTGGCCCAGCGGGGAAACACAGAAGCTCGGCGGCGTGCCGGCAAATCAATTCCTGACGATCGACGAGACGGCGGGAATCGTAGCGAGATCGGGGCCGGGCAGGAACTGACACTTCAGATTTCATCAATCGCGCGGCGTGCGCTATGTGTCACAATCAACGTTCATGTCGAGTGCCGCCAGTTCCGAACCCGCCTCCCAAACCGGTCCGCACCTGAAGCGCGCGCTGGGATTGTGGGATCTCGTTTTCTACGGAATTATCCTCATTCAGCCGACCGCTCCCATGCCGCCCTTCGGCGTGGTTAGCCAGGTGGCTTATGGACATGTGGTCACCACCGTATTGATCGCTATGGTGGCTATGCTGTTCACGGCCATAAGCTACGGCCGCATGGCGCGCGCGTATCCCAGCGCCGGCTCGGCTTACACGTACGTGGGCCGCGAGATCCATTCGTCGCTGGGTTTTGTCACCGGATGGAGCCTGGCGATGGATTACATCCTCAATCCCATCATTTGCACTATCTGGTGCAGCAAGGCAGCCATGAATCTGGTGCCCGAAATCCCCTATATCACGTGGGCCGTGTTCTTCGCGGTGTTGTTTACGCTGCTGAACCTGCGCGGCATCCGCGCCACCGCGCGCACCAACCAGGTGCTGGTGCTGGGTATGTGCGTGGTGGTGGCGTATTTCTTCGCGGCGGCCGTGCGCTATTTGATGCATCAGCACGGCGTTTCGTACACGCTGCCGTTCTACGATCCGCGCACGTTCACGGCGGGCCGCATCGCCAGCGGGACCTCCGTCGCGGTGTTGACTTACATCGGATTCGATGGCATCTCCACGCTTTCCGAAGAGGCGCACAATCCACGCCGCAATATCCTGCTGGCCACAGTGCTCACCTGTCTGATCACCGGTGTGCTGGCCTCCGCCGAAGTGTACATCGGGCAATTGGTGTGGCCCGATTTCCGCCATTATCCCGATGTAGACACGGCATTCTCGTATGTGGCCGGACGCGCGGGCGGTCCGCTGCTGTTCCACATGGTGAATCTGACGCTGCTGGTGGCGACCATCGGTTCCGGCATGGGATCGCAACTGGGCGCGGCCCGACTGCTGTTCGGCATGGGACGCGATAACACCATTCCGCGCGGATTTTTCGGGGCCATCGCGCCCAACGGCATTCCGCGCAACAACGTGCTGTTCGTGGGCTTGCTGGCTTTGGGCGGCGCGTTCCTGATGAGTTATGAACTAGGCGCGGAGCTGCTGAACTTCGGCGCGATCATCGGCTTCATGGGCGTGAATATCGCGGCATTCATTCACTACTATGTGCGCGGCAAGCGCCGGACTCTCGGCACATTTCTGCCGCCCTTGCTGGGATTTGTTTTCTGCCTGGCGATTTGGACCAGCCTGCACAAGCAGGCGTTGATCGCGGGCGGAATCTGGCTGACGATAGGCGTGATCTATGCAGCCGTCAAGACGAACGGGTTTCGCGAGGCAATCGTATTTTCCGACCCACCGGCAGATTAGCGGGCCGAGCCGTGGTGTTTCGCACCATCAACCCGAAACCAAAACTGAGATCCCCGGATCATCAAGATAGGGAATTCTTTGGCGATCCTATGTTTGGAAGAAACGTAACACTATTCAAGTTATTCGGCTTTGCCGTGCGGGTGGATGCAAGCTGGTTGATCCTGGCGGCCTTGATTTCATGGACCCTCGCCGTAGCTTATTTTCCGGCCGAGTACAAAGGCTTATCTGCCGGGAATTACTGGGGGATGGGTATTTTCAGTGCGTTTGGGCTCTTCGGCTCGATCGTGGTGCATGAGTTCTCTCACTCCCTGGTGGCCAGGCATCACCACTTACCCATGAAAGGGATCACTCTTTTCATTTTCGGCGGCGTGGCGGAAATGGGAGGCGAGCCGGCTAGCGCGGGCACCGAGTTCTTGATGGCTGTCGCAGGCCCGATCGCCAGCATTGTGCTTGCCGGCGTTTTCTATTTGCTATACGAAGCCAGCCGGACCGTTGCGCCCGTGACCGTCACCGGCGTACTCGGGTATCTGGCATGGATGAACCTGGTGCTAGCGGCGTTCAACCTCATCCCGGCCTTCCCGCTGGATGGCGGCCGAATTTTGCGATCGGCTCTGTGGTATTGGAAGGGCGATCTGCGCAGCGCCACGCGAATCGCGGCGGGGTTGGGCAGCGCCTTCGGCGTCTTACTAATCGTTTTCGCCGTCTGGCAATTGTTCGAAGGCAATTTCATCGGCGCCATGTGGTATTTCCTTATCGGGATGTTTGTCCGCGGCGCGGCGCAATCGTCCTATCAACAGCTCATGCTTCGCCTGGCGCTCCAAGGCGAGCCGGTGCGCCGCTTTATGAACGTTCATCCGGTTGTGGTTCCAGCTTACTTATCGATTGAGGATCTAGTGAACGACTATGTCTACCGTTATCACCATAAGATGTACCCGGTGGTGGATGCAGGAGAGCGGCTGGTAGGATGTGTGAGCACCAATCAAATCAAGAGCATTCCGCGCGAAGAGTGGAATCGCCATAGCGTGCAAGAAGTGCTGCGGCCTTCCTCGGCGGATAACACCATATCGCCGGACGCAGACGCAGTGGAAGCTTTATCGAAGATGAGCGCCTCCGGTTCGAGCCGCCTGATGGTGACCGAAGGCGATCATCTTGCGGGCATGATCTCGCTCAAGGATATGCTTGGCTTACTGGCCACCAAGGTCGACTTAGAAGGCGGCAATTTTCACCACTACACGCCGGCTCATCACACGACGTGATTAAAAGCACGCCTGTGCCACACCCTGTACAGACCACGCCAAACGATGGTCTGTCCCACGGGCGCGCAATTTCTTACTTATGTGAATTAAAGCGCGCTTCGATCGCCGGCCAATTTACTACGTTCCACCATGCACCCAGGTAATCGGCGCGGCGGTTCTGGTACCTCAAGTAATAAGCGTGCTCCCAGACATCCACGCCCATGATCGGATGTTTACCCTCCATCACCGGGCTATCCTGATTGGCGGTGGATATAATCTCCAGCTTTCCATGGCTCGATATCAGCCACGCCCAGCCGGAGCCGAACCGCCCCATGCCGGCCGTTTGCAGCTTCTCTTTGAACTGATCGAAACCGCCGAACGTGCCGGTGATCGCTTCGGCTACGTGACCCACGGGTTGGCCTCCCGTGCCTGGTCCCATGATGGTCCAGAACATCGAGTGGTTGATATGGCCGCCGCCATTATTGCGCACCGCTGTGCGGATATTCTCCGGCACGATCGCGCAATTATTCGCCAGCAATTCCTCAATGGTCTTGCCGGCCAACGCAGGCGCCGATTCGAGCGCCTTGTTCAAGTTCGTCACATACGCGCCGTGATGCTTGCCATGATGAATTTCCATCGTCATCTTATCGATGGAAACCTCCAGGGCGTCGGACGCGTAAGGCAGTGCGGGAAGTGTAAATGGCATATTGATCTCCGTTCGTCTCCAAGTGTAGGTGCGTCAGTTAGCTCTGGCGCGCTCGAAAGCGCCGGCCAGGCGGAACATAGTTGACTCATCGAAATGCCGGGCCAGGATCTGCATTCCCACCGGTAGCCCATCGGCGGTTTTGCCGCAGGGCACGCTCATGCAGGGAATGCCGGCCAGCGAGCCAGTAATCGTATAAATATCGGATAAGTACATCGCTAGCGGATCGTCGATCTTCTCACCCAGCTTAAACGCCGGGAAAGGCGACACCGGCGCCACTATGGCATCCACTTCTGCAAAAGCTCTAGCGAAATCCTGGTAGATAAGTGCGCGTACCTTCTGCGCCTTCAAGTAATAAGCGTCATAGTAACCCGCGCTCAGCACATAAGTACCCAGCATGATGCGCCGCTTACATTCCGCTCCAAATCCTTCGCCGCGGGTGTTGCGGTACATGGCGCTCAGGGTGCCGGAATTCTCCGAACGGAAGGTGTACCTTACGCCATCGTACCGCGCCAGGTTGGAACTGGCTTCGGCCGTCGCGATGATGTAATAACACGCAATGGCATAGTCCGTCGCCGGTAAGCTGATTTCGCGCACCTCACAGCCAAGCCGGCGCAGCGTCTCGACGCCCGCCGCGATCAAATCGCCGGTTTCGCTCGTCAAATCCTTTAGATACTCGCGGGGCAGCCCAAGCTTCAGCCCTTTCACATTTCCGTTGAGCGATTGCGTATAATCCGGCACGGGAGCCTCGGCGGATGTGGCATCCATCGGATCGCGGCCGGCGATGGTATGCAGCAGCACGGCGGCATCGCGCACGGTGCGCGCCAACGGGCCGATGTGATCGAGCGAACTGGCGAAGGCCGTCAAGCCATAGCGCGAGACGCGGCCATAGGTAGGCGTCACGCCGACTACGCCGCAAAATGAAGCCGGCTGCCGGATGGATCCGCCGGTATCCGATCCCAGCGCCAGCACCGCCGTTCCTTCCGCCACCGCGGCCGCCGATCCGCCGCTCGATCCACCCGGCACGCGGTCGGGCGCCAATGGATTGCGCACCGGGCCGAAGGCCGAATTCTCATTCGACGAACCCATGGCGAACTCATCGCAATTCGTTTTACCGATGATCACGCCGCCGGCACCTTCGATGCGCGTAATGGCCGTGGCGTCATAAGGCGGAACATAATCGGCCAGCAGTTTCGAGGCGCAGGTGGTGTGCAGGCCTTTGGTGAGGATCACGTCCTTTACGGCCACCGGCACCCCAGCCAGCGGACCCGGTTCTTCGCCCCGCGCGATCTGCGCATCCACGCGCGCCGCCGCATCGCATGCGCGCTCGGGCGAGAATCGCAGATAAGCATTTGTGGAAGCATTCCGCGCCTCCGCTGAGTGCAAAGTTTCACGCGCTAATTCGACCGCACTGAAACGGCGCGCCAGCAAACCTTCCCGTATTTGCGCGATGGTGAGCGACTGGATATCCATGGCTTAATACTGGTTCAGCGCGGGCTCAGCGCTCGATCACCTTGGGCACTTTGAAATACCCATCGCCCGGCTGCGGCGCATTCGCCAGCGCCAGATCCGTGCCCAGCGGCGGGCGCTCGCGATCTGCGCGCCACGTGACAGTGTCGGCCGCGGCATACAAGACCTGCGCCATCGGCTCGACGCCCGCCGTATCCACTCCTTTCAATCTTTCCACGTGACCGAGAATCTCATCCAGATCCGCCTGAAACCGGTGAACCTCTTCGTCAGTCAGACTCAGATTTGCCAACTCCGCCACATAGCCGACTTCTTTTTCCGTGATCTTCACGCGCTAGCCCTCTTGCGCGCCGACTTATAAAGACGGCGCATCACCGGGTCGGAAATTTCGTTGGCCTCATCGAACGCGAGCGATGGGTACGATACTTCGGCGCGTTGCGCGTCGCGTCGCGGCGGCATCACGCGGAATTCCAAGTCATCCACAATTGCCGGACCCAAGTGGCGCTCCAGGTTCCTCAGAATCTGCCCGGATAGCGCCAGCAATTGCGTTTTCCAAACCTGATCTTCTACCTCGATGATGAGCCGCGTGCGCACCATGCGCGCCGGCCGCGTGCGCGCCGCGATCTTCTTGCCCACGGCCAGCGGCCAAGCCGTGCGAGCCAAATCGTCAATATCAATCTGGCCGGTCAGTTTGCCAATTACTCTGCTGGCGCGTTCCATGGCGGGCGACTCGGATTATTGTAACGCATGCCGAATTGAGCAGAACAAACCACGGAAGGTCAGGCGGGGAGCATGAAATAGAAAGTGGACCCTTCGCCGGGCTGGGACTCGACCCAGATGCGGCCATTATGGCGCTCGATGATGCGTTGACAGATGGCCAGCCCGATGCCGGTGCCGGAGTATTCCTCGCGCGTGTGCAAACGCTTAAAGAGTCCGAAGATTTTCTCCTGGAATTCGGGCTCGATACCGATGCCGTTGTCGCGCACGGAAAAAATCCAGTTGCGGTTTTCCTGGCGGACCGTGACATCGACAACCGGCGGCACACCCGGCCGATGATATTTCAGAGCGTTGCCAATGAGGTTCAAAAACAACTGCTGGAGCTGAGTGGAGTTTACAGGTAGCCAAGGCAATGGATCACAGTGGATTGTGGCGGAGGTTTCGGCAACGGCGCCTTGCAGGTTAGCCAGCGCCGTTTGAAACGCCGCGTTGGAATCTACCGGTTCGGCGGGCTTGTCGGCTTTCGAGGTCTGGGTGTATGTCAAAAGGTCGCGCACCAGCATTTCCATGCGAACGGCCCCTTCCCGCACGTTGGCGAGGAACTCGCTCGCCTGCCCCTCGACCTTATCGCTATAGCGGGAATATAAAAGTTCACTGAAAATCTTGACACTGCGCAGAGGCTCCTGCAGGTCGTGACTGGCCGAATAGGCGAACTGTTCAAGATCCTGGTTGGCGCGCTTTAACTCCAATTGCAGAAGTTTATTCTCGTGAATGTCGGTGGAGGTGCCGAACCATTTTTGCACGTTGCCCCGCTCGTCCCTTACCGGCACACTGCGCATCATGAACCACCGGAACTGGCCATCTTTTCCGCGAAGACGGGCTTCCAACTCGAAAGGCTTACCGGCAGCCACGCACCGTTGCCAATGGGCGAAAACATCATCTTCGGGGTGCAGCCGCGATGCGATTTGCGCGGGATCTTTGGTAGCCTCCAGGTCCAGGCCCGAATAATCCACCCATCGCTGGTTGACAAATTCGAGTTCCCCCTCGGCGCCGCTCAGCCAGATAATTTGCGGGCCGACTTCGGCGAGGTGGCGGAAACGCTCCTCGCTGAGGCGAAGCTGGGCCTCGGCCCGCTTGCGGCCGGTGATATCGCGGGCGATTTTGGATGCGCCCATGATGCGTCCCTGATCGTCTTTGACCGGCGAAATCGTCAGCGAAATATCCAGCAGCGTGCCATCTTTGCGGCGGCGCCGGGTCTCGAAATGGTCCACCCGTTCGCCTCTCGCAAGGCGCGCGAGGATGTTGGGCTCTTCGTCCTGGCGGTCGGCGGGAATGAGCAGCGCGGCGACGGTTTGGCCGATGGCTTCCGCGGCGCTATAACCGAAAAGGCGTTCCGCGCTTTTATTCCAGCTTGTGATAACACCGTCGAGATTCTTACTGATGATGGCATCATCGGAGGAATCCACGATGGCGCTTAGCAGGAGAGAAGTGCGTGCGCTCTGAATTCGTTGCGTGATGTCAACAGAAATCCCGATAAAGTGCTGCGCGGCTCCCGGGGACGGACGCACGTAGCGGCCGAATTCCGCAATCCAGCGCACCTCGCCATTATCGGCCCTGGTAATGCGATGTTCGGAGGCGTAACTCTGGCCGGTGGCGTGGGCGTTGCGGAGGGCCAAGTCAACCTTCTCCAGGTCTTCGGGATGAACGCGCGATCGCCACATGTGCAGGCTGGCGTGGTTTCCCGGATTGGGCTGATAGCCCAGCAGTTCGAAATGCCGGCGCGACCAGTGGCCGCGTTCGGTAAGCATGTCGATATCCCAAGTGCCCATGCCGGCCGCTTCCAAGGCCAACTTGAGGTACTCCTCGCTGGTTCGGAGCAGATCGGAATTGGCACTGCTTTCGATCAGATCGGCCGCCTGGCGTGCAAGCAGGTCCAGTCGCCAAAGATCGGGCTCGCGCGGAGCATGCGGAGTTCGCCATTGCGTGGTCAGAACACCGAGCATTTTGCCTTTACGGCTGAATAACGGCGTGGACTGCACGGCGCGAACGCCCGCAGCGTGCAGCACGGGAAGCGACGGGCTGCCGGCAAACAGCGGACTGCTTTCCACATCTTCGACCACCACACGGCATCCCTGCTTCAGAGCGGCGCCGCAGACGGAGTCGCGCGTCTCGGCAGCGCGAAAGAAATCCAGAAAAGGCGGCTGATGGCCGGCATGGGCGACAATGCGGAGGGTATCGCCCTCAATTAATTGCAGGGTGCCCATTTCGGCCCCGACAATCGCCACGGCGGCATGCATGATCTCTTCCAGGAGAGATTCCAAGCTATGCGCGCCAAGCTGCCGCGTGCTCAGCGCGTGCATGCGAGTCAGCGCGTCGAGATCCCGGGCGAGCCGGTCATTACTGCGATAACCCTGTTCGGTCAGTTCTGGCTCGATCAATCGCGTGCCTGGCGGTCGTAGGACGTCCAACAAGTTACGGGCCGGTTACTACTTCATCCCCGCGTATCGGCAGCGGTATTCTCAAGGGTGGTAAAGAACTGCCGCTGATCTCCGCCGCCGCTAACGACAAATTTAACACCGTTCCGTGTTGTTTGATGTGCAACGAGAGGATCCGGGACAAAGCTAAGTGTAGGCTATATTACAACCGGCAACCCGGAGCGTCTTGGCCCCCCTCCCTAATTAGCTTCAGCGGCCTCGCGGCTGACGAGGTTGTTGAACCGGCTGACCCGCCCGTAGCTGTCTTATCCTGATAAAGCAGCGCCAAGCAGCGCTCGCCGTTGCCGCGCGCGCATGCCGGCCTTGCCGTCTCCGCCCATTGGCGAATCTCGTCGTGGTCGAATGTCACATGCGAAACTGCTCGCGGCGACCTGCTTGCGCGGCTGGTCTTTACGTTGCCAGCGTTGAAATACTCCTATGGATTGCTCACAAACGTCCGGCGCCCGCGGTGGCGTGCGCAAACAGGCTCAACATCTCGCGGTTGAAGGCCGGGAGATCCGACGGTTGCCGGCTGGTGACCCAGTTCCCATCCACCAGCACCTCCTGATCGCGGTAGGTACCGCCGGCATTCTCAATATCGTCGCGGATGGTGTGATAAGCCGTCAGGTTCCGCCCGCCTACCAAACCCGCGGAAATTAATTCCCAGGGCGCATGGCAAATCGCCGCGATAGGTTTTCCTGCTTCGTCCAGTGACCGCAGAAACTGCCGTAGTTTCGGCTCGATACGCATACGGTCCGCGTTCAACGCCCCGCCTGGCAGCATCGCGGCATCATAGCTGCCCGCCACGATTTCGTCGAGACTCCGGTCTACTTTCACACGGATCGTCTTATCAGCGTGGTTCATCGCCTGAATGTTGCCGTCCTTCAGTGAGACGATGTCGACTTTAGCCCCCGCTTCCTTGAGTACGCGCACGGGTTCAGTTAACTCTACTTCTTCGAAGCCATCCGTGGCGACGACCGCCACACGTAGTCCGTCCAATCGTGTCTTGTCATTTGCACCAGAATCTTGCATGGATTTTTCGTCCTTGGGCTTGTAGGAAGCATGCCGGATGCCAGATGGCCTACGACGCCTGGGTGTGAACAAGCCGTGACGGGGCCTCGGCGCCCGGTGCCTAAGGACCGGTCTGAGCTGGGCTGATAGCTTTCACTCCGGCGCACAAGAGTGGCTCGAATCGGCGGATGAACGCCTTGGAGCCTTTCGGTACTGACGCGGCGATGCGCCTGACCGCTCAGCTAAAAAAACCGCCGGCCTAAGACGTTTCGCCGGATCACATGATAGACGAACAAGAACACAATCGACCCAGCGGTCGCTACAATCACACTGTACACATTCAGACGCGTGATGGCCGCTATTCCAACCGCGTGGGCAACCCAACCGCCGGTCACGGCTCCCACGATGCCCAGTAATATGTCGAGCACCATGCCTTCGCCGCGATGATTGACGATGTGGCTAGCAATGAAACCCGCAATAAATCCCAGTACAATCCATGCAAAAAGTGACATAGTCTCTTCAGTTTTGTCCAATCCGGCCTACTGCCATTGTTCGTGGTGCGCCCGGTAATCACGCAGACGATTCAAATCGTCTGTCAGCATGCCACGGTCGCGCACCGGAAGGCTATTATCGGCGACTACGCGCCGCAACGCGACGATGGCTTCATCGAGTTGTGGCTGGTCGTACCGGCCTTCCGCATACTTGCGCTGCAGTTCACCAAGCATGTGTTTGGCATCGACAATCCGGTCCTGATCGGCCCCGGAAAAGTCCAGCGCCTGTACATGGTCCAGATCTAGCCGGACCCGTTCAAAGAACCGCGCGTGCCAGCCTTCTCCGTGGTAGTAATTTTCCCGCTGTTGATACCAACCATTCTGATTATTCTGATCGTCCTGCGCGGTAGCCTGCGCGCCCGCTATGGTAAGGAGTAAAAGTGCAGCACCCGCAATGCTCATGAGCAGACTTTTCATTATGGCAGCCTCCCGCGAGTCAAAAAATGCAATCGGATTCCCAGTGTCATGATGCTCACCCTTCGCCGGGCCGGATGATGAATTCGATGGACTTCCATTGCGCGGCTTCACCGCGCTTGCTGATCTCCGTTCCCCTGCATGGACTTTTTATACCCGAACAGCTTTCCCGACGCCCCGCTTTCAGCCGGCTAACCCCACCGTTACCGGCGGGGCTGAAATCACGTGTTCAACCGCATCCCGTGAGGCGCGGTCCGCCGCACTCTTGCTGCGCATGGCACTGCGCTTGCTCCAGTACAAACGCGCCGATGGCTCTCAAAAAACGATTTCTGCTCTTGGGCTTGTGCTTACAGATGCCTCTCCTCCCGGGAGCAATGAATGTTGCGGCGGCCGGACCTCCTACACTTAGTTTTCAGGAGCTGATTACGGCAGCCGAAGTCGACCCTCCACCGCCGGAGCTTCAGCGGAAGCTCGATATCCTCTTTGATACACCGTTCGTCGTCAACTCAGCAGGACAGACTCCTTCAAGCTCCTATGAAGCCGCCCCTGCGGCTCTGCATATTGCGGAGTGGAACATCTTTCGCACCTCTGATGACGAGGGTGTGAAACTGGCGCTCACGGATGCGAGCGCGTTCTTAGAAAGGGCAAGTAAGAATCATCATTTGAACCGGAGGAGACGGGACGCTCTGAAAGAACAGTTAAACGTGCTGCAGCGGGCCGACGTGGTGATCTTAAATGAAATCGATGACGGCGTCGATGCCGAACACTACCATAACGTTCCCGCTGAGTTGGCCCAAGCGCTGCACATGAATTACACATTCGCGGTAGAGTTTCTGGAGCTCAATCGCATCTATCTGGGTACGCATAGTATGGATTTTGCGGACGCAGGCCATGCCGGAAGGAAAGCGAACTTCGGGCTCGACCCCAGCCGGTACCTGGGTCTCGAGGGCACTGCACTTTTATCGCGCTACCCCATTCGATCTTCCCGTATCATTCACTTGCCAGTTGCCTATGATTGGTACCATGATGAAATTCGCGCTCTCTCCGATCTCGAAAGGGCCCGCCGCTGGACCGCGGAACGACTCTTCCGCGAGCGCGTCCTGCGCCAGGTAAGACGCGGCGGACGCCTAGCGCTGCTGGTGGAGCTGAATGTTCCGGGCGCGCCGGGCGGAGTCATGACCGTGGTTTGTCCCCATCTCGAAGACTACTGCGGACCTAAAGGCCGCCAAAGACAAATGGATTATCTACTTAGTCAGATTCGCACTTTGCAGGGGCCTGTAGTGATGGGCGGCGATCTGAACACCACGGGCCACGACGGCCGCCCACTGACGCTCTCCGGTATTCTTCATCATTCTCTGCTCAGTCTTGATTTCTGGGTTCGCGAAGCCGGTTATTTCTTTTTTCCGGTTCCGGGCGCCGGCGAAATGATTCGTGTGGGGAACCTGGTGAAGAATTGGGATGATCCCACCGCGGTAAGCCTGCCTGTGGTGATGGATAACGGTGAGCGGCGGCTGTTTACCAGCCTTCACTCGTTTCAGTTCGCGGATGGCGGGGAGCTCGACTTTTCCGGCGATCGCCGGCACAGTTATCAGAGTCGCGGGAGCACTCTATCCGACAGTGCACAGCGTAGTTGGAAAGGCTTCACTCCCAGCTTCCGGTTTGACAGAAACTTTCATCGCATGATCGGCACTTACAAGCTGGACTGGATATTCGTAAAGACGAACAAAGATCGCCCCGATAGCAGCTTGACGCCTGCGTTCGGACGCACCTTCACTTTGGTCAACAGAGCCGCGCTTCCGCACATTTCGCCCCATTCGCCCACGGGCCTGGAAATCCGTTTCGATGCGCCGCATCAATATCTGGCAAACGGAGGCGAGTGAAGCGAGTGAGAGGGCCCGTGGCCCGTCGCTCATCCCTTGCCTTTAAACAAAAACGCCAGTTCGATCACCAGGATCACCACTACCATCAATTCCAAGACGAACGCGCGGCCTTGTTGGAATTGATCGACCATGAACTGATATAAGTCGCCGGCGGTGCGCAGTTTCTCGTCTACCAGGCGCCGGTAATCGGTGACGCCGATCTTGCCGGCTGCCAGGCGATAAACGCGCGCGGAATACATATCGCTCAAAAACTTGATGGAGTTATCCATGCGCTCGGTCAACTCGCGCACATCCAGGCGGATGGTATTCAGACGGACCGCTTCGCGCCCCAGGCGCCATCGGCCCAACAGGCTATGGCCTTTGTTGAGCGAGCGGTAGACACCCGCCAGCAGCCGCGTCAGCATCTCATCATAGAAGCGGAATTCGATCAACTGCGTGTTGGCGTACTCAAGAAGCTGCATGACCGGCAGCGCGCCCTCCGGCGTGTCATAGACCAAGGCGGCGGTCCAGCCGATGACCACCAGATCTTCCGGATAGTAAGAACGCCTGGAATTCAACAACTCGGCGCGTTCGTCTTCCGCGAGGCGCATTTCCTCGCCGCGAACGACCTGGGTGATTTCAGCGCCGCGCGCGGCGATCAATTCATCCGCGGTCATGACGCGGCCGTCCGGCTTGATGATAGGACGAAGCTGAATCACGTAGTAGTCTTCCGACAGCCAGTCGTTATAAGGGTTGACCAAGGCGAGTCGGGCGCGGTCCAAGCCGCGGCGGACACTATCGGCGGCTTGCTTTTCGATCTCCGCGGCGGCGATGGAGTGGCTGGCCAAGCGTAGCAGCGCGGGCCAGGCGGATGCAAACGGCAAC
>Ga0335074_10008098_pt1 | contig 14606 bp, 12 predicted proteins | sample Lox_Sample_23_FD_206715 | JGI IMG/M metagenome (GOLD analysis project Ga0335074, IMG submission 206715) | Soil microbial communities from Loxahatchee National Wildlife Refuge, Florida, United States - Lox_Sample_2.3 | ecosystem: Environmental > Terrestrial > Soil > Wetlands | place: USA...
ACCGCGAGCTGGGCGGGAGCTGCGGTCAGGCGCGGCTTGGCAAAGGTCGGGTTACGACCGACGACCGACGTCGCCGAGGTCGCCCGCGGCTATGCGTCGCTCGCCGACCCGGGCCGCCGCGCGGCGTTTCTGGCCACGCTGCGCTCAGTCATCGATGTGGGTGGCCAGCGCATCGACGGCACCGATCGTCTTTACCTGGCCGCAGCCCTCCCCGTCCTGATTATGTGGGGGGCACGCGATCCGATCATCCCCGTCAGCCACGGCGAGCGCGCGCACAGCGCCATTGCCGGTAGCCGTCTGGAGATCTTCGACGGGGTCGGCCATATTCCGCAACTGGAGGCACCGGCCCGGTTCGTCGCGGCGCTAGAACGCTTCCTCGATCAGACCGAGCCGGTGCGGTTCGACGCCCAGGAGTGGCGGGCCCGATTCCAGACCGCCAGCGACGAGCTGCAAAAGGCGCGCACCTCACGCCGAGCCGCCGGATAGCCCACCCCTCGAGTCAACAACGTCACCAGGGCCGCCCGAGGAAGCGGAGCGTTGTCTCGGCGGGCCATGGTGCGCGAGGCCGGTTGCGTGGAAATTACGGATTGAGCGCTCAGCGAGGCGCGTTATTTTTCAACTTGGGCGCCGGCGCGCTCTCGTTGCCGGTCGCGCTGACCGATGCGTGAGTGAATCGTGTACATCGTGATGGTCGCGCCCGAGTGCGCGCCGGTCGCCAAGGCCGGCGGTCTCGGTGATGTGGTGTTCGGCCTGAGCCGAGAGCTCGAGATCCGCGGGCATGCCGTGGAGATCGTGTTGCCGAAGTACGCGTGCATGCGCAGCGACCATGTGTGGGACCTTCAGCCCTGCTACCACGACCTCTGGGTGCCCTGGTACGGCGAGGCGCTTCACTGCACCGTGTACTTCGGATACGTGCACGGGCGCAAGTGCTTCTTCATCGAGCTCGACCCGGAGGAAGACTTCTTCGGCCGCGGCCGGTTGTACGGCCACCATGACGACGTGACGCGTTTCACCGCGTTCTCCAAGGCGGCGCTTGAGTTCCTGGTGAAGGCTAATAAGCGTCCCGACGTGATCCACTGTCACGACTGGCAGACAGGGTTGGTGCCCGTACTCCTGAGCGAGCAGTACCGCGGCGCGCTTGCCGATCAGAAGGTGTGTTACACGATTCACAACTTCGCCCATCAGGGTCACGCGGGCTCGGATGTTCTGTGGAGCACCAACCTGGGGCGCCCCGACCACTATCTGCACCACGAGCGGATGGGAGATGATCACCGTTACGGCGCTCTGAACCTGATGAAGGGCGGCATCGTCTACTCCGACTACGTCACGACCGTCTCGCCCAACCACGCGGGCGAGGCCCGTTACGGCGATGGCGCGTTCGGACTCGGCCACACCCTGCACGTGCACCAGCACAAGTTCCGCGGGATCCTCAACGGAGTCGACTACGACGTGTGGAATCCGGAGATCGACTCGCACATCCCGGCCCAATACTCGGCCAGCGAACTAGAGGGCAAATACCGAAACAAGGAGGGCCTGCGCGACCGCTTCTGGCTGCGCAAGACCAAGAGCCCCATCGTTGCCTACGTCGGCCGCCTCGACGAACAGAAGGGCATGCAGCTCGTCAACCACGCCTTGTTCTACGCCCTCTCGAGGCAGGCCCAATTCGTGCTGCTGGGAGAGCCGGTGCACGAGAACGGGATCAGCAGTCACTTCCGCCACCTCAAGCACTACCTGAATGACAACCCGGACTGCCACCTGGAGATCAGCTACACCGAGGAGCTGGCGCATCTCATCTACGCGGGAGCCGACATGCTGGTCGTCCCGAGCATGTTCGAGCCGTGCGGGCTAGCCCCGATGGTCGGCCTGCGCTACGGAACCGTGCCGGTGGTCCGGTCGGTCGGCGGGATGGTCGACACCGTGTTCGACCGCGACTACTCAGCCCGACCTCACGAGGAGCGCAACGGCTATGCGTTCCAGCACACCGACCACATCGCGATCGAATCCGCACTCGATCGCGCACTGCACCTGTGGTTCCATCACCCGGCCTGGTTCCGACTGATGACGGCCTCCATGCGCTCTGAGAACTCCTGGAGCCACCCCGGTCAGGAGTACCTCAGCGTCTACCGGCACATCCAACGACGGTGACGTTCGCGCGGTGTCCGGCAAACCCAGAAACGGCTACGCGCCGGGATTCGCGTTTGCCCCAAGGTAGGTTCCGTGGCCCTCGACCACGAGGGGCCCACGGAACCGGAGCACCTCGCTTACGAGGCCACCGTTCCGGTTGCGGTAATTGATAACGATCGTGTCGACCCCGACGTGGACGCCGACGAGGTCAAACCGCAAGTCCGGGATCCGCGCCAGACCCTCACGCCAGTAGCTTCGCAGCGCTGCCTTGCCTCGGACGACACCCTCCGACCCGTTGACGATCCGGGCTGCCACAGGAGAGGTGAACGTCACATCCTCGGTGAAATGGGACAGCACAGCCTCTACGTCGTGCGCGTTCCAAGCCTCGAGCCAACTGCTGAGGAAATCACATGCCCCGATCTAGTCCATCGCGGCAAGAATAGGGGACCGCCCGCCCCCTCCGGTCATGGAAGCTGGCCAGAGCGATGCCGGGATGCTTGACTGCGAGGCGATGGGCAGCGGTTCTCTCCTGGCAGACGGTGACCCGGCTCTGCCCCGCTGCGTCGTGCTGATCACCGGCATGTCGGGGACCGGAAAATCGAGCGTGCTGGCAGAGCTCGGCCGCCGTGGCCACCGGGTCGTGGACACCGACGAACCTGGCTGGATACTCGACCCGCAGGCCACTGAGCCTCTCTGGGATCTCCAGCGGATCCGCGGCCTGCTTGGGCAACATCGTGCAGGATGGCTGTTCGTCGCCGGCTGCGTCGCCAACCAGGGCGCCGTCTATGACCGCTTCGACGCGGTCGTGCTGCTCAGCGCGCCGCTGGACACCCTCCTCGAGCGAGTGGCACATCGGGCGAACCCGTTCGGCGCCACACCACAGGACCAAGCGAAGATCGCAAGCGACCTGGCCGCCTACGAGCCGCTGCTGAGGGCAGGCGCCGACCACGAGATCGTGACCACGGCGGCGGTCACCGACGTCGCCGCCGCGCTCGAGGGGCTGGCGGCCACGGCTCACCGGATCCGTTCGTAGATCGTTGGTCACCGGCGGCCGGGCATCGTCGTCGTCCACCGAGGAAACTAGCCCAGGAACCCACGCCAATGTCGCCCATGGCAGGACAGCTCGTCACCGAGACGCTCGAATACGACGTGCGGTTGGGCGAGGTCCTAGACGCCGCCTCCGGACCGTGCACGATGGTCCTCGGTGTCCACGGGCTTGCCGATGACGACGCCCGGCTCCAGGAGTACTCACCGGGGTTCGACGCGGAACGTTTCGCGGCACACGAGAAGTTCTTCGTCGATGACGTCCGCCGATGGATACGGTCGCGCTTCGGAGTCGGACTGCCCGCCGAGCAGCCGCCGTCCGAGTACGTCGGCGAGCAGTTCCGGTTCACCACGGCTCCGGCGCACTGGCCCCAGGATGCGGGCGCGCTGGCTCAGCTGCTCGAGATGATGGACGCTGGCGCGCTCCTCGCCTACGCCAGCGCCTACCCCCACGAGCACGGCGATGGCCTGCCGGCCCTGCTGGATCAGCTGGACGGACACACACACCGTGCCGTGATGGCAGGCAACGCCGCGGCGGTGTACGGGATTTCGAGCTAGTCGAACGCTGCGCTATCGGTCAGCGGTGACGTCTATATCGAGGCCGGCGCGCGCGCCGAGGGTCACACGGCCCAGGAACTCGCGCATCCGTCGAAGCGCCAGCGCGAGCTGGTCTTGAGAGTTCGCGTATGAGATCCGCAGGTGCCGTTCGCCGTTGGCGCCGAACCCGTCCCCGGCTAGCAATGCGACCCCGGCCTCCTCGAGCAGCCGGTCGGCGAGCTCCTGCGATGACATCGCCAGCCGGGAGACATCGGGGAAGACATAGAAGGCGCCCTCCGGTGTGCGACACGAGATTCCTGGCAACTCGTTGAGGCCCGCGACGATCAAATCGCGGCGCCGGTGGAACTCGTCGACCATCGCCGTTACGCAGTCCTGCGGGCCGGTGAGCGCGGCGATCCCGGCGGCCTGGATGAAGCCCGGAGCGCATGAGACGGAGTTGACGATAAGGCGCGTCAGCGGGTCGACGAGCGTGGCCGGGACCGCGGCGTACCCACAACGCCAGCCGGTCATTGCGTAGGTCTTCGACAGGCCGTCGAGCAAGACGCAGCGCTCGAGCATGCCCGGCTCGGCGGCGATCGAGCTCGCCTGGCGGCCGTAGACGATCCGGCGGTAGACCTCATCGCTCAGCACCCAAGCCGGGGTCCCCAGGATCAGCTCCGCCGCGGCGCGCAGATCGTCGGCCGAGACGATGCCCCCGGTCGGGTTGTTCGGCGAGTTGATGATCACCAGCGTGGTGCGCTCGCCGAGCCGATCTCGCAGATCGTCCAGTGAGAAGCTGAAGTCGAGCTCGTCACGAAGGGGAAGCGGCACCGGGACCGCGCCGGCCCACCGGATCGCCGACTCGTAGATGGGGAAGCCCGGGTCCGGATAGATGACCTCGTCCCCCGGATCGCAAACCGCGAGGATCGTCAGGAAAAGCAGCAGCTTGGCGCCGTTGGCGATCAGCACCCGTCCGGGCGCGACCTCTATGGCGCGGCTGACACTGAGCTCGTGAGCAACCACCTCGCGGAACTCGGCGATCCCGGCGCTCGGGGTGTATCCCGTCGCGCCGCGCCGCATCGAAGCGACGGCGGCTTCGACGACGTGCTCGGGGGTCGGGAAGTCGGGTTGACCGATCTCGAGATGGACGATCGATCGACCCTGTCGCTCCAGCTCGCCCGCGCGGGCAAGAACGGCGAACGCCGACTCCGTACCAAGCCGCTCGATGCCTCGCGCGAGCCGTGGCGTCTTCGCCGGTGACATCTCGTCCTGCATGCCAAGAAGTAGAACACGTCTCCCGTCGAGGAGCGGTCAGCGATGGACGACCACGCCGCATGCTCCCGATCGAGGGCACCGGCTTTCGCGGCTCGACGTGGGTTACTGTCGCGTGGTGATCGTATGCGAGTGCTCGTAATCGGCGCTGCAGGAATGATCGGGCGGAAGCTCGTCCATCGGCTGGCGAGCGACGGGGCACTCGGGCACGAGCCGATCCTGAGCATGCTGCTCGCTGATGTTGTACCGGCCTCCGAGGTAACGAATCCGGGCTCGGTGGGGATCGAGACGGCGGTTGCGGACCTCGCGCAGCCAGGGGTCGTACGCGAGCTGCTCGCCGGGCGGCCCGACGTGATCTTTGATCTCGCAGCGGTTGTGTCGGGTGAGGCCGAAACCGATTTCCAGAAGGGCTACCGCGTCAACCTCGACGCCACCCGTTGCCTACTTGACGCCGTTCGTGCGGTGGGTGGCGGCTATCGCCCACGACTCGTCTTCAGTTCCTCGATCGCGGTCTTCGGGCCGCCGTTCGCCGAAGTGATCGACGACCAGCAGGCGAGCACGCCTGCCACCAGCTACGGGACACAGAAGGCGATCGTGGAGCTCCTGCTCTCGGACTACACACGACGTGGGTTCCTGGATGGGGTTGCGATCCGCCTGCCGACGATCTGCGTGCGACCGGGTATGCCGAACCTTGCCGCCACGGGCTTTTTCTCGAACATCATTCGCGAGCCGCTGGACGGCCGGGCCGCCGTCCTGCCCGTCTCGGTGGACGCGCGGCACTGGTTCGCCTCTCCGCGGTCCGCCGTGCGATTTCTCGTCCATGCCGCGACCTTGGAAAGCGAGCTGATCGGACCACGGAGATCCTTGACGATGCCCGGCGTCTCGGCGACGGTCGCGATGCAGATCGAGTCGCTGCGCCGAGCCGCGGGAGATGGCGCCGTTGCGCTGATCAGGCACGAGCCCGACGAGGCGATCGCGCGGATGGTCGACGGCTGGCCACGCGCGTTCGACGCGCTGCGTGCACACGAACTCGGATTCCGGGCCGAGAGCGACTTCGACGAGATCGTTCGCGTGCACATCGAGGATGAGCTCGGCGGCGTCATCAAGTTCAGCTGAGTGGCGCGCGCTCCCCTGGCGGCCATAGGATGGGGCTTTGCGTGAGCTACAAGAAGGAGTCGAGGTGAGCGCGACGGAGGCACCGACGTTCATTCGGCCGGACGGCAAAGAGAAGGTCACGGGCGGTGGCCGCTACACCGCCGACTTGAGCGTCGCCGGCCAGCTGCATGCCCGGCTCAGGTACGCCGAGCACACGCGGGCCCGGATCGTCTCGATCGACACCTCGCGGGCGCGCTCCCTGCCGGGTGTCTTGGCCGTCGTCACTCATCAGGACGTACCCGACGTGCTCTACGGGCAGCTCGTCAAGGACCGACGGCTGTTCGCCAAGGAGGAGGTTCGCTACGAGGCGGACGTCGTCGCCGCCGTCGCGGCGATGACCCCGGAGATCGCCAAGGAGGCGGCCGCCCGTATCGACGTCGTGTATGAGCCCCTGTCACCGGTGACCGATCCGGAGCTGGCGCTGGCGCCAGACGCCCCACTCGTCCATTCCGACTGGAGCGCCTACGAGGCCGAGGATGGGATGGTGCGTGACGGCAACGTCCTCGGTCACTCGACGATCGTCAAGGGCGACGCGGCGGCGGCGATGGCTGATGCGGACGTGGTCGTCAGGAGCCGCTATGTCGCGGATGGGTCGCACGGGGTTCCGATCGAGCCTCGCGCGGTCGTCGCTCAGTGGCAGGGGGACCGGGTGACGGTGTGGTCCTCGACCCAGACCCCATTTGCCGCCCGGAGCGGGGTGGCGTACACGCTCGGCATCCCCGAGTCGAACGTCAGGATCGTCGTGCCGCTGCTCGGCGGCGGGTTCGGCTCCAAGTGCGACTTTCACTACGAAGCCCATGTCGCGGCCCTGGCCCGGGCGGCGGGACGGCCCGTAAAGCTCGTGTTCTCCCGCGAGGAGGAGTTCATCGCCCCGGACCATCGGCGGGAGAGCATCGCGGTCGAGCTCGAGACCGGGGTGGGCCGCGACGGGAGCTTGCTCGCCCGGCGCGGCCGGCTCGTGCTGGACGGCGGCGCCTACTGCGGCGAGGGCGGCTTCTTCGCCCAGCTGGCCGCGATGCACGCCTGCGGCCCGTATGTGATCGAGAACGTGGACATCGACTCAAAGCTCGTCTACACCAACAACCAGCCGTCAGGCTCGATCCGCGCGCCGACCGCCCCGCAGACCTGCTGGGCGGTCGAGCAGCATATGGACGAGATCGCGGCGGCACTCGACATGGACCCGGTCGAGCTGCGCCGCCGCACGCTGATTGGCGAGGGCGATCAGAGCCCTACGGGGCAGGTGTTCGGACGGCTCGGGATGAAGGAGACGCTCGAGCGGGCGGCCGAAATGATCGGCTACGGGCAGGAGCTGCCCGAGAACGAGGCGATCGGAGTGGCGTGCGGCTGGTGGCCCTCGTTTGGTGTCCCATCCGGGGCGTACGTGAAACTCAACGGCGACGGCACGGGCACGATCGTCACCGGCGCTCAGGAGAACGGCAGTGGTGCGGTGATGGGCCTGCCGCTGCTCGCCGCCGAGGTGCTCGGCATGCGGCCCGAGGACTTTTCGATCCTCTACCAGGACACCGATGCCGGCCCGTGGGATATGGGCTCCTCGGGCTCCCAGACCACGTTCAACAACGGCCGCGCCGTCGCCGAAGCCGCGCGAGAGGTCCGCGACAAGCTATTTGAGCTTGCCTCCGAGAAGTTGGAGATCGATCCGCTCGACCTCGAGTTGGTCGACGGTGCCGTCCGGGTGGCGGGGTCGCCGCAGAAGGCGGTGACAATTGCGGAGCTGGCAGCGACCGGTACGCCGATCCTCGGTAAAGGATCCGGCCCGGTGCCCGATGCGCCGGAGTGCAACCCGGACAGTGGCTGTATCGGCCGGCTCGGTATGGAGTCGTTCCTCGAGCCCCAGCTGATAACGCATGCCGTGCGCGTGCGGGTCGACCGCGAGACGGGCGTCGTCCGCGTGGTGCGTGTCGCCGCGGCCCACGATTCGGGGACGATCCTGAACCGGGTCGGCGCCGATGGCCAGGTGCGCGGCGGGGTGGTGATGGGGATCGGGCAGGCGCTCAGCGAGGGCATGCAGCTGGACGCGTCTGGTCGCCAGCTCAACCCTCATCTGCTCGATTACAAGCTCGTGACCTCGGCGGACGCGCCGCCGATCGAGATCGCGTGGGTGCAGACGCCGGCGATCAACGGCGGTCCGAACGGCTCGAAGGGAATCGGCGAGCCGCCGTGCGTGCCGACGTCGGGCGCGGTCGCCAACGCGATCGCCAGGGTGACCGGGCGGCGGGTACACCGGCTGCCAATGACCCCCGAGCGCGTCTGGGAGGCAATGCAATGAGCGGTTCGCTGGTGGTGGCATCCACGCTCGAAGAGGCAGTGGGCCAGCTGGCGGCGGGCGCCCGGCCGGTTGCGGGCGGGACCGATCTGGTGGTGGGGGCGCGCCAGGGCAAGGCGTCGCTGCCCGAAAGCCTGGTGGCGATCCATCGCCTGGAGGAGCTCCGCAGCATTTGCGATCAAGAGGGAGCGATGCGGATCGGGGCGTTGATCACCCACGCGGAGCTAGTCGCCCACACGGTCGTACGCTCCCGGTTGACGGCGCTGGCCGACGCGAGTGCGATCGTTGGCTCACACGCGACCCGCGCGTTCGGGACGATCGGCGGCAACGTGATGAACGCCTCGCCCGCGATGGAGTCCGGGGGGCCGCTGCTGTGCTTCGACTCGACGGTCACCCTGCGCTCGGAGACGGGCACACGAACGCTCACAATCGATGACCTCCTGGCGGCCCCCGGGCAGACAACCGCGGCGCCCGGAGAGCTGCTCGAGGAAATCCGCGTGCCGTTGCCGGGCGAGAGCACCGGGAGCTCCTACGTGCGGCTCGAGTACCGCCGGCAGATGGAGATCGCGGTCGTCGGCGCGACCGCCGTGGTGCGGCTCGCCGGCGGCCGCGTCGACCATGCCCGCGTGGCGATCACGGCGCTGGCACCGACGATTCGGCGGGTCGCCGAAGCGGAGGCGGCGCTCCTGGGCAGCGACGGCGGCCCCGAGGAGGTGGCTACCGCCGCGCAGGCCATCGCCGCCGCGTCGCAGCCGATCTCCGACGTCCGCGCCTCGGCCGATTACAGAAGCGCGATGGCGGCCGTGATCGGACGCCGCGCGATCCAGGCTGCCCTTGCTCGCGCGCGCGGAACTGGGATCCCGGTTCCGGCGAGCGCCGCGGTCAACGGGGCGCTCCGGTGAAAGTCAACGCGACATTGAAGGTCAACGGAATCGCCTACCCGGTCGAGATCGATCCGCATGCGAGCCTGCTGCGCACGGTCCGTGAACAGCTCGGCCTCACCGGCGCCAAGGAGGGGTGCGACGACTCGGAGTGCGGCGCCTGCATGATGCTGCTCGACGGCCGCCCGGCGAATTCGTGCTCGTACCTCGCCCTCCAAGCCGAGGGCCGTGAAGTCACGACCGTCGAGGGACTCGCTCCCCCCGGCGAGCTGAGCGACCTCCAGCAGGCATTCCTCGACCACGGCGGGGTTCAATGCGGCTTCTGCACCCCCGGCATGCTCATCTCCGCGGCCGCGCTCCTGCGCAGGTCCCCGACCCCGAACGAGGACGAGGTACGAACCGCCCTGGCCGGCAACCTCTGCCGCTGCACCGGCTACGAGACGATCGTGAACGCCGTTCTCGCGGTGGCCGCCGGCGCTGCGACTGGCGATGTCGCGATCGTCAGCGGAGACTGACCGCGAGGGCTACACGCAGGGAGGATGCGAGGCTCGAGCCGCCTCCGGCGAAGTCTTTCGGGACCGAACAGGCGGTCAGCGCTAGCGGGCGCATAGTCGGCTTGGAAGCTCCGTCAGCTTCGCCGGCTACTTACCTCCACCCGCATCACCGTGCGCTGGCCACGGGTGTTCTCCGTGCTGACCGTCAGGGGGAGGGTGTGCGCCCGCTTGGTCCGCGTCGCGAGAGTCGGACTCCCGGTCAACAGGATGCCGTGGACCTCGACGGTGAGGCTGGAAACGGCTCTGCGCAGGACGATCGTCAGACGGCCGTGGGAGAGCAAGAGCGACTTGATCTTTGCTCCGGTGAGCGTCACTCCGGAGGGGTTGGCGCGTACGCGGGACCGGAAGCGGAGACCCTTCGGGAGCCCGACGGTAAGTGCGCGGATTTTCGCTGCGTGTTTGGCGACGTGGAGCTTGAAGCGCAGCGCGGGATGCCTCGCGCTCAGACCCGAAAACCCACCCTTGCTGAGAGTCGTGCTGCCCACCGTCACGCCCGAGGCGCTCGATGCGGCCGGGGTCCCGCCCGTCCCCGATCCCGGGCAGCCCGAGACGGTGAAGCTCGACCCGGCGTTCACGGTCTTGTCCCCGTTCTGGTCGGTCAGGATCGCGGTAGCGATCCCGGTGGGGTTCTGGCACGTCGAGAGGAAGAGCCCGGTCGGTCCTCCGTCGAGCGAGACTTGGAGGTCGGTGAGGGGGATATCGGGCAGACCGGTGAACGTCGCTGAGTTCTTGACCAGATCGACCGCGCCGACGAGTGTCAGCGGGAACGGGGCCGGGAACACCAGGGTGAGCGAGAGTCCGGTTGGCGAGCCGGTCAGGTAGGCATTTCCGCGGAGAGCAGCCGGGTAGAGCGGAGATGTCGCGCTCACCGAGCCAACCGGCGAGCAGGTCCCGGACGCAGGATCGAGGCACAGCGCCTGGATCGACTGCAGGTTAGGGGCAAGTGTCGAGGAGGGAAACGCGAGCGACAAGGATCGGCTCGGCGATTGACCAGCCGACTGAGTGACCTCGGTAGCCAGAGTGACCTGCCGGTCGCTGGTGTCACGCACGGCCTGGAGGCTGAAGTTCGGCGAGTAGGAAAGCGACGAGCAGCCGGTGACCGACAGCGGCGCCGTGACGGTGTGGATCGTTGGGTCGCTGTATGAGTCCACCGAGACACCGAGCTTCGCCGGGGTGGCGGGGCACGTCGCCGGATAGCGGAGCCCGTCGAACGTGCTCTGGATTTCGGTGAGCGAGATCTGGGCCGTGTTGACCTTCCCGACGATCGGCAGGGTGAGCGGCAGTTGGTCCGGGAGAATGAGATCGATCGACAGCCCGACTCCGGATGGGTCACCCGTGGGCCGCAGTTTGATCTCTCCGGTCGAGCCGATCTGCTCCCCGAGCCCCTCCACCGCCAGCCCCGCGAGGTCGCCGGCGGCCGGCGGTGGGACAAGATAGAACGTAACCGGTACCGATACCGGGAGCGGCAGGTTGAGGACGCCGGGAATCGGATCGGCCGTCGCGGTGACCGTTCCAGTGCCCACCTGGCATGCCGTACCGGAAACGTTGGCCGCCCTCAGGCACGAACCCCCATCGAGCGATGCGTCGGCCAGCAGCCCAGGCGGGAGGTCAATCGTCAGGTCCCGCGGAGAGTCGGTGCCGGTGTTGGCGAACTTCAAGTCGAGTCCCAAGTTCTGGGTCGAGCCCGCCTTGGTGCCGGCGCTTTGGTCAAGGCTGACCGTCGGCGAGACCGCCGCCTGAGCGGCAGGCGTGAGGGCGGCACCACCCGCGAGAACGGCGACAAACGCGAGGACACGGAGATTCAATCGGCGCTTCATTCCCGCTCCTTCCTACTGCCCCGGAATCGTGATCTGCGCGCGGATCGTGGCGCGCCGACCCCTGGTGTTCTGCGTGATCACGGTCAGGGGCAGTCTGTGCAGACGCCGTTGTTTGATCCGGCGCTCGAGCCACGGGCTCTCGCGAAGCGCGGCGGCGTTGATGCTGACCACGATGCCCGACGCGGCCTTGCGCAGAGTGATGACGAGATGACCGCGCGAGAGGCCGAGCGTCTTGATGCGAGCTCCGGTCACGACGATGCCGCCGGGCCGTCCGATCCCGTGTGACGCAAAGCTGGGTCCGGAGGGCAGCGCGACCGTAACCGTTCGCAGCTTCGGGTGGCCCTTGGCGACTTGCACCTTGAAGCGGAGAGACGGATGACCCGCTCCCAAACCCGACGCGTGCGTGTCGGTGACCCTGACTCCTGCCCCGTTTTCGCTCGTGTAAGCACAGCCGGAGATGGTGAACGGGGAGGCGGCATGGACGGTCCTGTCGCCGTTCTGATCGGTGAGGATCGCGGTCGCCGTGCCGGACGGCGGAGTGCACGTGGTCGAGAACAGACCGTGGGGCCCCCCGTTGAGTGCCACGCGCAGGCTGGTCAAAGGCAGGTCGGGCAGTCCCGTGAATGCCGTCGAGTCGTTGTTGAGGTCGATCGGCCCGGACAGCGTCAACGGGAAGGGCGACGGGAAGACGAGCGTCAGCGAAAGGCTCAGGCCTGAGCCGGTCAGGTAGGCCGCTCCGGTCAGCGGGCTCGGATAAAGCGGCGAACTGGCGGTGACCGAGCCAATCGGTGAGCAGGTACTGCTGGAGACGCTGGGACAAGCCAGCGCCACCGCGGAGAGGCTTGCGCCCACGGGGGGCGTCGGCACGACGAGCGTCAGCGATCCGCTGGGAGCTTCGCTGGCTGTCTCGGTCACTTGGGTCGTGAGCGCTACCTGGCTGTCGCCCGAGTCGCGGGTGGCAGAGAAGTCGAAGGCGGGGGCGTAGGACAGCGCGGAGCAGCCGGTAACCGACAGCGGCGCCGATGCGGTTCGGACTGTGGGGTCGCTGTATGAGTCCACGGAAACCGTGAAGCTCTGTGGCGCGGAGGGACACGTTGTGGGGTATCGGAGCCCGTCGAACGTGCTGTTGATCTCGGCGATCGAGATCGGAACACCGTAGAGCGAGTTGGGCAGGACAAAATCGATCGCGATTCCCACGCCGAGTGGGTCCCCGGAGGGCCTGATCTTGACGTCAGCCGTTGCGCCGATCTGCGTGCCGTTGCTGTCGACCGCAAGCCCGGCGAGGTCGCCGGGCTGAGGCGGCGGAACCAGGTCGAACGTGACGGGCGTGGTGATGGGGATCGTCCCGTCGGCGTCGGCCACCACGGTCCCGCTGCCGACTTGACACGCCGCGTCGGTGAGATCGGCACTCCGCAGGCATGCGCCGCCGTCGATCGAGGCGTCGGCGAGCAGGCCGGGCGGCAGGTCGAGCGTAAGGTCCTCGGGAGAGTCCGCTCCCGTAAACGCAAACTTCAGGTCGACTCCGAGGTTCTGGAACGCCCCAGCAGTCGTGCCGGCGCTCTGGTCCAGGCTCAGCGACGGCGAAACCGACGCCAGCGCGCTCGGGGTAAACGCGAGCGCCGCGGCACAAAGCACCGTCGCTGACGCGACCATGCGACAGAACCTCGCGCCCATTTTGCGCCTCCTCCTACCTCTCGTCAATCAACCGAGCCCTGGACCCGCTCGGAGCAATCGCAGCACATCATTGCATCCGAGCACCGGACGCGCGGTTCCCGCCGCCCGGCGCATTGCGACCGACGAGCACCCAGCGAGAGCAGAGCGTTCTTCGGCGGCGGAGCCGTAGCTCGCAGTGGGCTTCAACCCGCTGTGTGGTTCAGCCTGTGAAGGCTCGTCCCGTCTCCCGGCCCTCGCGACTCTCACCGCGCTCGCCCTCACAGAAGAACCGCCCCCCGGGTGCGCGACCTCGGCCTGAGCGACCGGGCGATCGCCCGCGCATTGGGAGTAAGCGACAAACGGTCGCTAAAGGCGCGGGTGAGGCCAAAGCTTTCGTTCCGGGCATGCCCACTCAGAAGGATCCTCGTGGTTGAGCGAGCCGCTTTCCCGACCGAGAACGGACCCAGCGCGAGCTCACGACCCGGATAGCATCGCCTCGCTGACCCGCTACCGACAACTCATTTGATAAGTACGCTTATCTACCCCGTGCGCGCGCCGCTCGAGACTCTTGCCCCCTCTATCGACGATCGCGACCTCGACGACCTCACATAGAAGAACCGCCCCCCGGTGCGGAGGGCGGTTCGAATTCTTTGCAAAGGTGGGACAGTTTCCAAATGCCGCGAGGCGGGCGATTGCGGCCCGTAAGGCGCGGTGTTTGTATAGCTGCCCGGCCCCTTGTGTACAACCTGACCGCACATGGACCCGGAACGTGCTCCGGCGCCGACCAGCGGGTCAGACGGTTCGGGCGCGACGGGCGGTTTAGTCAGTGGCGGTGCACCGCGCCCTGGCCGAGTACCGACCGCCCAGCGTGTGCGCTCGGGTAGGCGAGATCGAGAGAAGAAGCATTGTCATCGAGTGACTCCCCTCCGCCTACCAAGCAAACAATCCCCGTCGTGATGCGGGCTTGGATGCCCGCATCACGACGGGGATTAACCTGCCGGAGGCAACGTCCGGAGCGCGAACCCGCCCCGCGCGCCGCTGAAGCCGCCGCCTCCCCACCAGCCGGACGAGGGCCGCGACACCCACCATCGCGACGATCCCGAAGCAAGTCGGGACAGACCGGCCCAGGCGAGACGTTCGTGCGCAGGATTCTGCTAACCCCGATGGCGCCGCGCGGCTAGCGGCCGCCGCCGGCGACTCTCGCTCGTCCTGGAAGGGAGCTGTCAGACGGGACGCCGCGCTCAATGTCGAGATCGTCCAGAGCGAGCACGTCATACGCCGCGTG
>Ga0335074_10008099_pt1 | contig 14605 bp, 5 predicted proteins | sample Lox_Sample_23_FD_206715 | JGI IMG/M metagenome (GOLD analysis project Ga0335074, IMG submission 206715) | Soil microbial communities from Loxahatchee National Wildlife Refuge, Florida, United States - Lox_Sample_2.3 | ecosystem: Environmental > Terrestrial > Soil > Wetlands | place: USA: Florida...
CATGCTAGTCATAAGTGAGACTGCGCTAGAGAGCATTACGACAAGTAAGTTTTCACGCAGCTACCTATGGGAAATAGCTTAATGGGCGTGAAGAGTTTCACTGAAGCTACGCCACGCTGTACGGATTCGGCTAACCTGGAATAGAGCAGAGTAAAAGCGGCGCTACCACACTCTCCGCGCAACGGTCGCCTCCTCAACTTAACTTAAGGTAGGTATGGATGTGGATGAGGGCGAAGCCTTGCCAAGGGGCGTCAAGAGAAAGGCAGAGGATGTTCCTCTGACAGTCACTGCCCCTAGAAGAATAAAGGTAAGAACATCTTTGTACATGCTAGCTCGCTTCTAACATGCTCAAAGAAACTTGATGAAAATGTTGTCAACAAGATTGCAGCTGGCGAGATAATAGTTGCCCCTGTTCATGCCCTTAAGGAACTGATCGAGAACTCCGTCGATGCTGGAGCCACTTTATTGGAAGTTTTGGTCAAAGACGGCGGCCTCAAATTACTCCAGATCACAGACAATGGCCACGGAATTAACGTAAGTGTTTCATTGCAACTGCATACACATGACATCTAACTTTTATCCAGAAAGATGATCTGCCCATCCTCTGCGAACGGTTCACTACTTCCAAGTTGAAAGCTTTTGAGGATTTAACTTCTATTGGTACCTATGGCTTCAGAGGCGAAGCACTTGCCAGCATCAGTCACGTAGCCCATTTGACAGTGACCACTAGGACGAAAGACTCGAATTGTGCATGGCGGGCATGTTATGCCAGTGGTAATCTTGTGCCTGCTAAACCGGGCCAAAGCCCAGAACCTAAGGCTGTTGCAGGTCGACCAGGAACTCAGATCACTGTCGAGGATCTCTTCTATGACATTCCTTCACGCAAAAGAGCTTTCCGGTCTGCATCTGAAGAGTACAACAAAATCTTAGACGTCGTTGGCCGATATGCGATCCACTGCTCTAGAGTAGCCATCAGCTGTAAGAAGTACGGGGACTCAAGTACGACGATCTCTACGCAGGCCAACGCATCTACTGTTGACCGCATTCGTATAATATATGGAAGCTCTGTCGCGAATGAGCTCATAGAGTTCAGTTCATCAGATGGCCGCTTTGGGTTCCAAGCGACGGGATGGACTAGCAATGCAAATTATCATGTTAAGAAAACAACTCTTCTTCTATTCATTAATCATCGGTCTGTTGAGTCATCAAACATCCGAAAAGCTCTTGAGCAGACCTATTCAACATTTCTACCGAAAGGAACGCATCCATTTATCTACTTGAGTATCGAAATCGACCCCCAGCGTGTTGACGTCAATGTTCATCCTACAAAGCGTGAAGTCAACTTTCTTAACGAGGACGAGATCATTGAGGTAATATGCAATGATATCCGTGTCAAACTCGCAAATGTTGACAAAAGCCGGACCTTCATGACCCAAAGTCTCCTGCCTGGTGCTCAAGTTCCTTTGACAACAGTAAGCGCGGATATCGGCGTAGGAGGATCTGGACAAGCACCAAAGCCATATGAGAATAATCTTGTTCGCACAGATGCTAAGCTCCGCAAGATAACAAGCATGCTTCCGTCAACAACCAAGCAAATTTCTGTAATGGACAACGAGTCTCCGGCGCCCGCTGGACCTGCAGACGATGACATCGTGTACGAGTATACTGACCGAGAGCCTGTCATTTGTCGCCTCATGACTATCAAAGAACTCCGAGCAGAAGTCAGAGATGATATGCACAACGAGCTCACCGAAGTACTGGCAGGCCATACTTTTGTCGGCATTGTTGACGAGCGGCGGCGCCTTGCCGCTATTCAAGGTGGCGTCAAGCTTTTCCTCGTGGACTACGGCATGTTCTGCAGCGAATATTTCTACCAAGTCGGTCTCACTGACTTCGGAAATTTTGGCGCAGTATACTTTAAACCACCACTAGATCTCCGAAGCATCCTTCGCATTGCAGCGGAAGAAGAGAAGGCTGGAATTCTCTCACAAGGCGAAGAAGGTGGCTTTGAGGTCGAGGAAGTTGTTGAGCTTGTATCCAACCAGCTGATTGAGAGGCGGGATATGCTCCTTGAATACTTCACCTTCGAGATCTCTCCTGAAGGAGAGCTCATCAGCATCCCTCTGCTTATGAAAGGCTACACACCAAGCCTCGGCAAGTTGCCGCGATTTCTGCTCCGCTTAGGGCCTCACGTCAACTGGGTCAGCGAAAAGGACTGTTTTAGTTGCTTCCTCCGAGAACTAGCCGATTTTTACGTTCCGGAACAACTACCGCCATCACCTGGGCCTGGTGAGGATGAGCCAAACCTCGATGCAGAAATCAAAGCCAGAAGAGCACAGATCAGGAGAGTAGTAGAAGATAAGATGTTCCCCGCTTTCCGTGCCAGGCTGGTTGCGACCAAAAGGTTGATGAAGGGCGGGATTGTTGAAGTCGCGAACTTGAAGGGGCTATATAGAGTATTTGAGAGGTGTTAGGCAGGCTTGCGGGCTACAGGGCAGGCCCAGATGATGAAAATAATTAGCGCTATATTGTGAAAGTGGATAAATAATGGGCAAGGTGGAAGCTTATATTGCTTCTCTATGTATCTTAGGTGCTGCCGCATCGTTATCTCAGAGCTCCCTTGCAGGGTGTATGACAGCACACGAGGGGTTAGTCAAACATACATGAATTATAGACATCGAGTTTTTCTAGGCTTCAGAGAGGATAATATTTCACGAATAATGAAGTCACAGGTTGTGAGCCACCGAAAATGACATCCAAAAGGAAATAGAAAACAGAATGAAAATATCAAGGGACACCAGGACCTCCTCGATGGAGGCCCTGGCCAGAAAATGCACCTTAACAGATTTTACTTTCGCTCGATTTACATTCGCGTTGGCGTGTGTGTGTGGTTTGTGCGACGTGTCGTACTTTATGTCGTTCGTACTCTATTCCTCCTCTCAAGTACGGAATAAATTTAAATGCTTGAACTCCCAAACCGCTACGCTGCTGCATCTGTTATAGTGGAGGTGCTTATTTTTAAATTATACATTTGCTAAGTAAAGGTTAGTGGTGAAGGGTAGCAAGAAAAGGTTTCCCCAAAAGAGGAAATTGTTCACATGGAATCGCTAGGGTCAGAGCTGGCAAGCAGTAGTTGATAATGGAGATTGTAAATCGATAGAAGTTAAATTCCACAAACTTAAACCTGACGTAGGTATCCTAACCTCTATATCCCATGCTAGATATGCAAATAAAATGGCCCAAATCAATCACAAAACAATACGATTACAACGAATCATCAGGCGGTGACTGCGGCCGTGGCGATTGCAGATACACAGCAGGGACCTTCGGCACCTGCGGGCTCTTAGGAGGCTGGCTAAAGCCTTTCCTCTCCGCTCGCAGGATGTCCCTCTGCCTCTCGTTGTCCCTGCTCCTGCCGCCCGTCAGCCTGCGCATTCCCGATCTTGTTCCCTGAGCCAAAGGACGAATCATGTTTTCCAGAAAGAAAGAGCCCTCGCCGGTCACGGGGACTCGCTCGTCGTCTCCGTCTGAGAAGACTCCTTCGGTGTATTCGTCGTCAGACAAGAAGTCTGGGATAGAGGTTTGCGAGGATGAGACCGGTGCTGAGGGCGAGGTTACAGAGCGGGCGTGCATGCTGGGCCGGGAGGAAGTAAGAAGATTAAAGGCGGCCGGGTTCACGGCATGGAGGCTAGAATCTCGGAGCATATATTGTGGCTGCTGCGGTGGGCGCGTGTCCGCAAACCCGTTTTGGAGCGTTGTGGTATTTGATGTTTCACCTAATGATTGATGTAGAATGGGAAGAGTTTGCTCATCATACAGCTGGGCTCCGGGTTCGAATTCTCCCCCGAGTTCTGTAATTGTTCGAGATGATCTACCATCGCTTGTTGGGCTGTGCAGGCTGTCCTCGAAGAAGTCATCGAGGCTGTCTAGTTTCATGACTAGATCTCCAATGTTGTTGTCACCACGCCCGTCATCGGACATCATTGTATCAGCGCGATCCTGAGGTGTGAAGTATCCATATTGGAAATCGTCCACATGAAATTCCACATCCGGGGTTTCGGCAGCGTTTGAGTCCATACTCTCTGCACTTTGGCACATGTAGAATGCTGCGTGGACATTTGCTCTCGTGGTCTCAGCATGTTTAGCTGGCATTGGAATTGACCAACCAGAGGCTTCTGGTATTCCAAACAAGCTTTGTGTTCTTTCGTATTCCTTACGAATGGACCTAGATGACGCGCTCGTCATGCTCATCCGAAGATGGTGCTTATCCATTGGTGTTCCTGTCATGATCATAATATGATCAAGCACTTCTAGAGCCTGCATACAGAATTCCGTTTGCAGAAGCCGCAGAAGTGGTGAGATGAGGTCTGGGCCGTGAGACGCAATTTCGGGCTTCCGCATATTAATATCAGGTATAATCACGCAAAGTATGCGCATCGTCTTTATCTTGAACCACGGAATGCTATTGGTAAGCAGACCTACTAAGAATACGAGACTCCTGAAGTCCCACATCGGGAAGAATGCTTCGCTAATTGCAGAGACTAATTGCGCAAGAAAGTCTTGTCCAGTCCGGTACCTTGATGCCGTAAAACCGTTTAGGACGTAAGAGATAGTAGTATATCCTTGTGACTCCGCGACTTCAGCGAGGATACTTGCACTGGTCATGCTGGCTGCATCAATGGCATCCTGGTCCATTGCGTGCAGAAACCTTGAAAAATTGGCCCAAATACCGAAAAGAAGGCGGCTGTCGTCCCCAACAAGATCATCACTAGGAAGCTGGATAAGTTTATCAAGTGTGGCTAGAGTCTCGTCGAGACACGACGAAGACCGAAGGCCTTTATACATTAGAGGTTGGAGACCGTCGAATGGACCTTCCCATCTCGGTGGTTTGCCTTCCAGTAGGAGCCTTCCAATCTTGGGATCCGAGAGGTCTAGCTTCACTAAAAACTCCTCTAACATACCTCGAGCCTCTAGAAACTCGCGCTCGTTGATAGTGTCCAGACACGCACACGTCGTCCAAAAAAGTTGCGGGAAAGTGATCAGATCTGCGGGACCCAGCTTATAAATCAAAGTCTTCAGTGTCGTTAGGATCTCCATGGAAAATGTTTGGATTTCGGTGTCTTCATCAGCGACTGTATTTGACAACCGCGCAAGCATGTCTGCTAGCATTGCCTGATCCAGAGAGGTAAGAATACAGCGGAAAATTTGGAAGGAGCGACATGCCAAGTGCCTCACGGGACAAGATGTCGCCCATGTTAATGATAATTTTCCCCATTGCTCTTTGATTCCCGGATAAGTCACTTCGAAATTGTTTACAACCTCTGTAGTGAGGTATTCCATGCCTGCCGGGACTTTATTCTCACCATCGTCGACTTTCCCATTGCTATCCTCGTAAGCCCAGATAACCCCGGGGTCGTGCTTGCGTATAGAGTCAATGAAAGTCTCAATTGTCTTTTTTGTGGGCATAGTAGTCTCGTCCTCAATCTGAGAAATAACCAACTCATGGATAAGATGAATAAGCATTTCACGTGCTTGGTCTTGCACAAGAGGGGTATAATGATCCCATAACACGGTAACAACTTGAAGAAGTAATGGCACATCTTCTGCTTTTGGCTGGACGGGTGAAACCATTAGATCAACAAGTAGTATAAGAGACAGTTGCCCCAAAGAGAAGCCTGCCTGCTTAGCACCGATCGGAAGCGCTTCCGAGAGCTCTGCAAGGTAAGGAAACTGACTAGTATCAGGTGGAGGGGGAAGGCTCTCTCGCTTTTCATTGGGTATCATTGCTTTTGGCGTGATTTGCATGAGAAGAAACTCAACAACTTTCCCTCCTGACGGAGTACTGGATAGAAAGACAACGATTTGTTTGGCATACTCCACGAAATTTTGCTCTCGACGATCGAGACAGAGAGACATGATGAAATCCAAGACCAATTGAACGTTGCCAGGATGAGGTCCAGTCGCCAAAGCCTGCCACAAAGCCTGAACTTCATTATGCAGAGCGCTGCTAGATTTGATTGTGATCTCAAAAAGATTGACCAATAGAACATAAGACTGTGCCGTAGGGCCACCATTAGGATCCACCTGCAACTCGATGATCTGAATCCAAGGAAGTATTGCAGCAACCATATTGCGTTGTGCCGTGGGCTGTAGACCATTGAAGTAAAAGGTAAATTCAGAAAATATGTGAAAAGCAAGTTCTGAATGCTGTTTGGATAGGCGTCTAGATATCTCGAATTGTGCCAATTTATAAACCGCTTTAGTCTTATCGGAAATACTGATGTCAAAGTCCTGGATCTTGGAATTCCGCTGCTGGCGTTCTTCTAATGCTCTTAGTACGCTGGCGGACTTTGATCGAATCTCGCTCTGCTCGCTCCCCAAAGTATACAGGCCGATCCCTAATAGTCTCCAAAAGGGCATTGGGTAGTCAACGTGTTCGAGTAGTACTTGCGTAACCACTCCGAAGTAGCTCTCAAGCGCCTTCGGAGCTTCTGCAAGGTAGCAGCGTGATATAGAGTGCTCAAGTAGATACGGATATTCCTTGTTATGAGTGATGAGATTCTTCAGTGCGCGTCTCCCAATGACATGCATTCGATCGCTTTCAGTGTTGAAGATAGTGTCAATCCACGACAACATCCTCCGAATATCGAACTGTAGATTAGCTCGACTCTCAGTCGTCACACTAATCGGCCCGCCACACAATGCTGCCATGGCACTTAGAGCAGCCGTCCGCAGATTATTTTTCTCCTTTTCCATGGCCGCAGTGATTGTACCTCTTTCGCCAATTGCTTGTTGATCAATCATATTCTGTCTCATACTATCTTCTCTCTGTCGAATCTGTGCTTGATTGGGAGAGTACCCACACCAATCTTCCATCAAGGCAAAGGATGATTTACGGGATTCAAAGGTCATCCACCGCGAGGGATCTTTCGTGCGATTGATGCCCTCGAATAACTCCTCCATCAAACCACAATAGTGACGGCGAAGTTTTTGGAACTCCCAGTCCATTTGGACTTCGTCATCCATGAGAAACAGCTTCAGGTCTTTCGTATAGATGACAAGATTGTTCAAAATCCAGTCATCCTGATAAATAATAGGTTCCCTAAGAAAATGAGCCGTAAGACGATAAACGTGCGTAATTTCTGTGCGAAGAATATCCATTCTTCTATTTCGTCGCGGACTGCTCCCAGTGCGTTGGTGTATTCGAGCCCTTGCTTCATCATTGCATCGACTGACTGCACTCTGGAGTTCCTCGAGCAATGTTTTATAAATATTGATGTTGATAGAGCCAAGGGCTACCACTACTGCTTCTCTAATGGCAGGCAAATGGCTTGGCAGTAAGGGAACAATATATTTGAGAAGTGTTCTTGCAGAGGTTATTTTCTCTGGTCCTTGGTTTGATTTTGACCCTTTTCGCAAGTGCTGTGCCGGTTGAGGACCTGGTTGCAACTGCCCACCCTTATCTGAGAGAGTGGTGCACGCGAAAATGAGATACAATTTCCACTGCTCAATCATTACCTCTGGCGGCGTGGTGGTGGTTCTAGAGAACATGCGAGCTCCGTTCCCATCAAAGCGCTCGGCACCACCATATTGAGTGCCTCGCTCTTGAAGGAGTACAATGCTTTTGTACATCTGAGTTATCCGATTGCAGATCAGTTCTCGACCAATGGTAACAGCAAAGGGGCATCTGTCGTAGCTAATCCTCATCAGATTCGGAAAAATCTTGAACCATAAAGTGGTATCATATGAGACGTCACTGCTGCAAAGCTCGATTAGAGCGCTCTGCGAATTACTCTTCCGCATACCTCTCTGTAGTCTGCTTCGTTCTGCGACAGTGAGATGCTCATCATTGAAGTCCATCACTCTTACGGAATCACCGTCCAAGATCCGGATGAGTCTGGCATTGTCTTTACCAAGAGCAGTGTCGAATTCTGTAACGAGACGCAGAACTGTGATAGCAAACGAGCGAACTCTCTTAGACTGCGAGCACAGGAAGAAAAGACCATGTGACTCCACCTCATCCACGTAAGCCCAGATACCTGAAAAATCGAGCTGCTGACCCCGTTTGTCTAACTTTGCTTCTCCTGTAACGTCGGATGCTGCGGATGCTGCTTCTTTCGACTTTTGTCTGATTTCCTCTATCCAAATATGGACCAACTCAACATACAATTTTAAAGTGCTCTCAACATGACCAGGGCCGAGCATACCACCATCCGACATGGTGGAGTACCTGTCGTCAAAATTAAATATGAATCGAGCAAAACCAATGGTCACTTGCTGTGCATGAGACTGCCGAGCAATGGACTTCAGTGACTTCGCGGACGATTCTGCGATATTGTACTGTACATGGGCTGTGCCTGTACAAAGAAGGTTTACTAATGAATTGAATTGAATATCAGCCGAAAGGCAACGTGGCAAGGCTTGTACAGCTACATGCAAAAGCTCATAGAAACCCTGTCTCTGATCCGATGGACTTTGATGGTCATCGCGCCGAGAAAAGTTGAACGTTTCGGCAATAGGAGTCTTAGGTGTTGGCGCACCGAACTTCTCATCCAGAACAGCCTGGCCACCAAAGGTATTATCGCAGATAATTGTAATCTTTCCAAGAATCTCACAAAACCTTTGGTAGTACTCCTTAACAACATCGCTTAATGCGCTGGTTAGAACAGGCCGAGAGAATTGTTCCTCAGATTCAAGCGTTCCTGACGCCCGATCTGGAGCATGCCTCGGAGCCGTCATGATTGGTGATAGGGGAAGGCGATCAGTTTGTGAAGAAGACAGATAATGTTGTGGAAATGGTGGCCTGCCTTGATCCCCTTTCTCAAGATCCGATATTATAACTAGGAAAGCTCTAATGCCAATGACCATCCTTTCGGGTTCAAGATTTTCGACCCTGAGCTCCTTACCCGACGTAAATAGCTCGGCATTGATCAGAGGGAAGACGACTGTTCGGAAGCAATAATCTGGGTGCTTGTATCCTATAAACCTTATTATCTCGATCAATGGATCCGCAACTGACGGATCAGTCGATAGATATGTTTTCTTTCCAGTGGGCAAAACAAGTCTTATAACTTCTTCGAGCTTCTTAGCTGTTGCGTTGACAGAGTCATTGCACCGATATAAATATGTCCAAAGAAGCCTCGAGATGACCTGCAGGCAAATTGCCCGTGTGAAGCGGTCCTTGAGCTTCGGTTGGAGAGGAAGAATTAGTTGTAACCATTGAGTAGAAAAGGTTTCTACGGGAGATGCACATAATAGTGTGGCAGTCAGAGGAAAAGCTGTAGACCAGTGGCGGGGCTTCATGAACATCGAAGCAAGCCTTGAGCCAATGATACTAAGTACTTCGGTCCATCTGGGCATATTGAGTTCGGTGGTCGCCGTTGCAGCAATGGGCAGCAATAATGTCTCAAGAATCTGGCAGTAAGCGTACTTAAGTCGCTGGCCATGAGATTGAGCAAAGCAGCGGCCTAGGGATACCATGAAATCACATGATTGATCCCAAGCTTCTTCAGGATATGCCTTGAGTCGCAAGTGTTTCATGCCGCCCAAGACAAGCTCCATTCTACCCTCTATCTCTCGATTTCCTGGAGTTTTGCTGATGAGCTCTTTCTGGGACTTCTCAAGGTCTGCAATGAAACGATCGGCAACACTCGCAAAATTGATCTCGCTCATGACACCTAGCAATTCACTGAAAAGAAACCAATTCGCCAGCTTTAATGGTGTCACCGCGAGCTGTTCAGGATCAGCAAGCTTGAGCTGACTGAAAATTATCCCCTCCAGCTTTTCCTCCATTTCTGGTGTGATGCATGCCAATGTACTCTGACCAATCACTTCCACAAGTACTCTACATAATAAGTATATTGAGACTGTGGATCGGCGTTCAGCTTGTGCAACAAACTCCTGCCTTTCAGCAACGGAAGTGGATCCTCCCGTGACCGACGATTCGGGGAGATCTGAAATTGTCTGCGCTGGTTCTGTATTTCTTCTCGGCATCTGTCCATGTCCACCGACTGGCGGTGCACTACGAGACTGCGCTACTTGTCATTAGAGCTCGATATTATTGGGATGGAATAAGCTGACCTGTTGAAGCTGAACCCTAGCTTCGTTTGCGGCGTCGCTTTTATTCTTACGCCAAAGCATAAGAGTATCTATGAGAGGCTTGGGTTTCTGAGAAGCAATATGGCCTAATGCGGAGATGAGTTGGTCGAAAGTTGGGTCTACGCCAGGCCCACAGATGTACTCTATTTGAGGTTCAGGATCGAGAGGTACTGTGATGCATTGACTTATTTTTTCTTCCGCGTAGGCGATGAACTACATCGTCATTAGCTCGGGAAATCCAAGGTCAAGATGTAATACTGACTGATGTGAACAAGACGTGCAAAGCATATTCACTGACGTTCTTGACCCGCTCCTCATAATGGTGCCGGGAATGAGAATGGTGATGGGCTGGTTCGCGACGGCTCCTCCCACTTTGCATTCTCTCTAACTTCTTCTGTGAAGCAACACTTGCGCTATTCTCTGGAGCCGTTGTTGCCCTATCAGGAATCAGGGTCGCCGCCGAGCTGAAAGACGAGTTGCCTGGAAGACTTGAGAGAGGAGATGCTAAAGACATGTCATTCTCAGCCCGTGCCATGTTGAAGGCATCAGGGCCAGGGCCGGGGCCGCCGCCAGGCGTAATTCTCATTGGACTCAAAGGGCTGGAGGAAGAGCTAGCAATGCTGCCGTTTCGGGAGTGTTGAAAGCCATGAACAATAGAGGTCTGACGATGGTGGCCGTACGGCATCGACTTTAGTTCAATGAAGTTGTCTGTACCTCCACTCCCAGCCCTTGTTCTACTGGGCGGAAAACGCGGCGAAAGCGCTGCATTCGTCAAATATCCGGATGCTGGTATCTTGCTGAGGGAAGAGTCTCTGGAGTGTGTTGGGGACCTCGAGGTCGTCGTTTCGTGGGAAGGTTTCAGGGCGGTAACATTTCTGCTGTTCCAAACCTCCGGCTCGACCAGTTGTGCAGGCCTTGGGGAAACCCTCTGCTGCTCCTGGAAACGTTCCGATGGTGTCTGGGACGACAATGCTTCAATAGAACGTTAGCACGGACGCTGTAACATGTGCGAATGATGCTATTGAAACGTTCCGCTTCGGACCTGACACTCGTTCAATGGTCCACGAAGCTAGAAAAGTGCGGGATACGATGGAGCGCACAAATTCCGCGATTGGCTAAGGTAAGGTACGAAGTACGGCGAGTACTCACACATTTCGCAAGCGCTCTAACTTCATGACAGTCAGAGCAGTGGCAATCATGTCAACAAAAAGGCATCATGCATTTGACTCGCAGGAATGCTAGCATTGCGGAATTGGCATTGAGTGTCCACCGGAGAATTTTACTAACAAATTAACGGCCCTAGCCGCCAACAACCTAGACAACATGAAGACCCTTTTGAGCCGTCAGCAGCTTATCCAGGGGTCGACATGCCGATGGCGTTCCTGCGCGGGCATAATGTTTGACTGTTACTCAATTACAGATCCACAGTACATATTTAAAAGGGTACTTGATGAGCATTATGAATTAAACGGCGATCTGTAGAGATGCACAAATCTTTCTCTAATTTTCGACGTGCATTTTCTTTTTTTAATTCCCAAAGACACTTTACAAAATAATCCGACCGCCTTCGGATCCGGCAAGGTGTATAATTGTCGGCGGGAAGTGCCTCTGATTAGCCGATGCATATCTAAGACCGACATTGTGTCAACTTCTAGATCTTTTTCTCTTCTATCACAATATACCTCGGGTGAACACGTTACTTCTGTACCTCTGGCTTACGACCTTGGAGACGGCTTGACTCTCCTGTGTTCAACATAACTTGGTGGCGCCCTTTAATTCTTGACTTCTTGAAGGCTATGTAGGTACAGTGGTCCTTTATTGTTTCCTTCGGCGTATAATTTGGTGGGAGTCCTCTCCGCTGCTGCTCCCCTTACAGATTCAGCTGCAGTACCTGCCAGAGGTAATCATGGCTAATTTTATTTTCAGAAATACCAAATATACTGCTGTCCAGTGGTGCACACGTTCTAATACTACTGCCTTCCTCGGCTTCCTTATCGCCTTGAGGGCTTACGCATATGGCGCAACTCGACACTCTAGATATTCTCGTCCTTGCGATCCTAATCCTTGGAGCTGCGGCATATTTTACCAAAGGTACATACTGGGGTATTGTGAAAGATCCATATGCCAGCGTCTACTCTGCTGCCAATGGCGCCAAAGCTGGTAAGACGAGGAATATTGTCGAGAAGATGGAGGAATCCAATAAGAATTGTGTCATTTTCTATGGTTCACAGACAGGAACTGCCGAAGATTATGCCTCTAGACTTGCAAAGGAGGGCAAGAGTCGCTATGGATTAGAAACCATGGTGGCTGATCTCGAAGATTACGATTTCGAGAACCTTGACGCCATCCCAGAAGACAAAGTTATAATGTTTGTCCTCGCCACCTACGGCGAGGGGGAGCCTACAGATAATGCGGTTGATTTCTACGAATTTATTACTGGTGAAGACGTTTCCTTCTCAAATTCTGCTGATCCGGCCCTTGGAAATTTACACTATGTCGCATTCGGCCTGGGAAATAATACTTACGAGCATTATAACTCGATGGTTCGAAACGTCAATGCGGCACTTGAAAAGCTTGGGGCCCACAGGATAGGGACTGCTGGTGAAGGTGATGATGGGGCAGGAACTATGGAGGAGGATTTTTTGGCGTGGAAAGACCCGATGTGGACTGCACTGGCAGAAAAGATGGGTTTAGAAGAACGCGAAGCCGTATATGAGCCTGTTTTTAGCATCACCGAGAGAGAGGGTTTGACAAAGGATTCCCTCGAGGTCTATCTCGGCGAGCCGAACAAAATGCACCTTGAAGGGAAGTCCAAGGGGCCATACAACGCCCATAACCCCTACATTGCACCTATCGTCGAGTCCAAGGAACTTTTCACTGTCAAGGACCGGAATTGCCTTCACATGGAGATCGATGTCAGCGGCTCAAACCTGTCTTATCAAACCGGAGATCACATTGCCGTCTGGCCCACAAACGCAGGCAAAGAAGTGGATCGGTTTCTCAACGTTACTGGGCTCTTAACAAAGAGAGATAATGTCATCAGTGTTAAAGCGCTCGACCCCACTGCAAAGGTCCCATTCCCTACACCGACGACCTACGATGCTGTCGTCCGTTATCACATGGAAATTCAAGCCCCTGTTTCACGTCAATTCCTTGCGACATTATCTGCTTTTGCGCCTGATGAGAAGAGCAAAGCAGAAATGACGAGACTTGGAAGTGATAAAGACTATTTTCATGCAAGGGTCAGCAATAACTATTTAAATATAGCACAAGTTTTGGAGGAAGTTGGTGGCAACCAGGAGTGGACGAGCGTACCATTCTCAGCCTTCATTGAAGGACTCAACAAAATTCAACCCCGCTATTACTCAATTTCATCTTCATCCCTTGTACAAAAGAACAAGATTTCAATCACGGCGGTTGTCGAGTCGATGCACATACCTGGTAGATCTGATGTTCTGAAAGGAGTAACAACGAATTATCTCCTAGCTTTGAAGCAGAAGCAGCACGGCGAACCAAATCCGGATCCTTACGGATTAACTTATGATATCGCTGGACCTCGAAATAAGTACGATGGTATCCATGTCCCGGTGCACGTACGCCATTCAAATTTCAAGCTTCCATCAGATCCCTCGAAACCTATTATCATGGTTGGGCCAGGTACAGGCGTGGCGCCTTTTCGTGGATTCGTTCAGGAGAGAGCCGCTCTGGTGAATGCGGGAGAAAGCGTTGGAAAGACGATTCTGTTCTTCGGGTGCCGGAAGAAGAATCAAGACTTTCTTTATGCCTCCGAGTGGGACGTCAGTTTAGCACTTTTCTGAGCTCTATTAGATGCAAGTAGCTGACTTTGTGACAGGATGCCAAGAAAGCTCTTGGTGACAAATTTGAACTCATCACTGCGTTCTCTCGTGAAGGCCCAAATAAAGTCTACGTGCAGCACCGGCTCAAGGAGCACGCAAAGGAAGTGAACGAGCTCTTACAACAAAAAGCTTACTTCTATGTCTGCGGTGACGCCGCAAACATGGCACGGGAGGTCAACACCGTTCTTGCGCAAATCATAGCCGAGCAACGCAACGTTCCCGAGTTGAAGGCGGAGGAGATTGTCAAGTCTATGCGTTCAGCAAATCAGTACCAGGTAGGTTTTACAGCTGCACTCCATGCACGAGAGATAAGACAACAGACGGCTGGCTGCATTCGGCATGGTCCAAGGTAATATCTAGGATGCACGTGCAATTCATAGGCTATGTCCTTGTTGTTGTCACGCAATGCCATGCATTCAGCCTCTACGTCATATCAAGGCATATAAACAAACAAACAAGATCACTAATCATTTAATAGGAGGATGTCTGGTCATAAATCCTAAAATTGCATGCAAATACCGCTCAGGAGATGATAACGGAAGACTTGGTTCTAGACTCTCCACACTCTTGCGCTTATGAAGTTTACGATATGATGTCGCATATATCTCAACTTTCGGTACCGCGCCTTCAGCTATTGTTTCCCGCATTTT
>Ga0335074_10008100_pt1 | contig 14604 bp, 11 predicted proteins | sample Lox_Sample_23_FD_206715 | JGI IMG/M metagenome (GOLD analysis project Ga0335074, IMG submission 206715) | Soil microbial communities from Loxahatchee National Wildlife Refuge, Florida, United States - Lox_Sample_2.3 | ecosystem: Environmental > Terrestrial > Soil > Wetlands | place: USA...
GCAATTCCTACCAGGGTCCGGCCGCCGCTTCGGGACCCGCGGAGCGGGGAAGCGAGCGAATCGCCGCTCCACTGTAGCAATTGCCGCCGCGCCGCGCCAAGGACCGCCGCGAGTCGCGTTGGCAGGCAATCGCGGCGCCACCGGTGCTCGCTGGGTCCGCGCCACCGGAGTTCGCCGGGTCTGCCCCAGCGGCGTTCTCCCGGTCCGCGCCATGCGGGTGTTCAAGCGGCCTGGCCCGAGCCCGCTGTGGCCCGCCGGCAGGTCAGCTCCATCCTGGTCCTGCGTTCACTGCATTTTGCCGCCGGCCGGTGCCGCAACCGCACTCAGTTCGCCTACAAAGCGGTAACCGTTTGTGTTCAGCGAGGAGACCGATGCGAATCCATCCGCTTCTGAGTGCCGCCGCGATGGCCGTGTGCCTTGCCGCGGCGGCCCGCGCCGATGTCACCCTCTATTACCACGCCGGCGCCTGGGACGCGTTCGACGGCCAGGACGATCACGGCCGGGCGTTCTGCGGCATCGGCAGCCATAACCCCGCGGACGGCCGCACCTTTTCCGTGCGTTTCCTGATCGGCAGCAACGACGTGACCTTCATCGCCAGCAAGCCGGGCTGGAAAATCCCGGACCATACGGATATCCCGGTGGTCATGCAGGTCGGCCTGGAACGGCCATGGACCGAGCAAGCCTCCGGCGGGGGCCAGAGCGTCCAGTGGACGCTGGATCGTGGCTCTTACCAAAGCTTCGACGCCCAGTTCCGGCAGGCATCGTCGATGACGCTGACTTTTCCATCGGGCAATGAGCCGGCGTGGATCATCTCGCTGTCCGGCTCGACGGCGGTCAGCAACGCGATGGGACGCTGCGTGACCGACATGGCACAGCGCGCCGCCGCCCCGCCGCCCGGGACGGGTGCGCCAGGGCCGCAGAGCGCGACGCAGCCCTTCGGCGCGTCGGCGAATCCGCAGCCCAACGCGGCCCCGGCCCCGGCGCAGAACGCACCTGCCCAACCGAACCAGGCGCCGCAGCCCAATCAGCCGGCGCAACCCAATCAGCCAACGCAGCCCAGCGCGCCCGCCAATCCGTCGCGCTGACCTGCCGCTTGAGGGATTGCGGCGTCCGTGCGGTAATCGGCCGACATGCGCGGGGAGGCGAAGCGATGAGCGATGTTGCGGAACGTCCGGCGGCGCGGCGCGGACTGGCCTGGCTCGCGCTGCAGCAGGAGATCGCGGATTTTCTGTATGACGAAGCCGATCTGCTGGATCAGCGGCGTTTCGAGGAGTGGCTGGGGCTGCTGGCGGAAGACTTGGTGTACTTCATGCCGATCCGCCGCAACGTGAAGTTCGGCCAGCAGGCGGCGCATGAGAATACGCGGCAGGGCGAAGGCATAAGCTGGTTCGACGAGGACAAGTGGACGCTGACCAAGCGCGTGGAGCAAATTCTGACCGGCGTGCACTACGCCGAGGAACCGCTGTCCCGCGTCACCCACATGGTGAGCAATGTGCGGTTGCTCGATGTGGCGCCGTCGGCGGAGCATGCCCAGGACGTGACGGTGGGCTGCCGCTTCCTGGTGTACCAGAACCGCGTCGAATACGAGACCACGATGTTCGTCGGGCGTCGCACGGATACGCTGCGCCGGGTGGGCGGGTCGTGGCAGATCGCGCGGCGGGAGTTGTTATTGGAACAAAATGTACTGCTGGCGAAAAATCTGAGCGTGTTCTTCTGACGGGGGCGGGGAATGATCGAGCTGATCGGCATCGAGCCGGGGACGAAGCTGCTGATCGTGGGCGGCATCACCGCCGAGGTGGTGGAGGCGGTGAACGATGAATGGGTTCGCGTGCGACTGGTCGAAGTGCCGGAAGGGCGCGGCACGGCCGGGGCAGAGGAATTGTGCCACGCGACGGACGTTCTGACCAACCTCTCCCGCGAAGCGGGAGAGGTCGAGGTGCGAAGCACAGAGGGTGAGGGTGATCGGGAGGGTTCGTAGATATATGCAGCGTTCGTAGAATGCAGCGTACCGACCCGATCACCCTCACCCTCGGCGCTGTCGCGCCTCGACCTCTCCCGCTTCGCGGGCGAGGTAAGTGGTCCACCCATGCGGATCAGGCGCCCGGCCGTACTGTATCCCCACGATCGTATCGTACAGCCTCTGCGTCAGCGCGCCCGTCCGCCCACCGTTGATCACATAGCGTTCGCCCTTGAACCCCAGTTCCCCCACCGGCGAGATCACCGCCGCCGTCCCCGTCCCCCACATTTCCAACCGCCCGGCCTTTGCCGCGGCAATCACTTCGTCGATCGCAACCGGCCGTTCTGACACGCGCATGCCCCAGTCGCGCAGCAGCGTCAGCACCGAATCCCGCGTGATGCCCGCCAGGATCGCGCCATTCAGCGGCGGCGTGATCACCTCGTCGTCGATCTTCAGCATGATGTTCATCGTGCCGACTTCATCGAGATACCGATGCTCGACGCCATCCAGCCACAGCACCTGCGTATACCCTTCGTGCTGCGCTTCCTCGGCGCCGAACAAGCTGGCCGCGTAGTTGCCCGCGGTTTTTGCCGCGCCCAGCCCACCCTTCACCGCGCGCACATGCGTATCGGACGCCAGGATCCGCACCGGATTCATCCCCTCTTTGTAGTACGCCCCCACCGGCCCCAAAATCACATAGTACAAATAACTGCTCGACGGATGCACGCCCAGGAACGTCTCGGTCGCAATCACTGTCGGCCGGATATAGAGCGACGTGCCCGCCAACGCCGGCACCCATCGCTCGTCCACCTCCACCAGCGCACGGATCGACTCCTCCACCACAGCCGGATCGAGTTCCGGAATGCACAGATAATGCGCCGAGCGGTTCAGCCGCCGCGCATGATCCGCCAGCCGGAACAATCGCACGCGGCCGTCGGCGCCGCGGAACGCCTTCATGCCGTCGAAGATCGCCTGGCCGTAATGCAGCACGCAGGTCGCCGGATCCAGCGTGAACGGCCCGTACGGCACGATCCGAGGGTCATGCCAGCCGCGCCCCTCGTCGTAGTCCATCAGGAACATGTGGTCGGTGAAGACGCGGCCGAAGGCCAGCGTCTCGTCGGCGGGCGGCTGCTTCGGCTGCGTGGTGCGGGTGATGGCGATCTGGGTCACGGCGTTCTCGGGGATACAGGTTGGACCATGACGGACAGATTACGCCGCCGAGGCGTTTCGGTCACGCGCCCGCCGCATCAGCTTGACACGACTGGCAGGGCGCAACCATCTGCACTGGCACATGTCCTCCATGTCCCGGGATCGGCCGGTCGCCCGCAAATCCGAGGTCCCCGACTTAGGGCGCCGCACGCCGGTCCATCCATGATCCTCCCCCTCCGCCTCGCCCGCCGCGAACTCCGAGGCGGCGTCCGCGGCCTCGCCATCGTCCTCCTCTGCCTCGCATTGGGAACCGCGGTCATCGCCGCCGTCGGCACCCTGCGCGCCGCCATTGATCGCGGGCTCTCAACCGACGGCCGGCAGCTTCTCGGCGGCGACCTCGCCATCGACGGCGGCGCGGACCCGCTGCCCGAGGCCCTGCGCGCCTGGTTCCGCGCCCGCGGCGCCAGGGTGTCGGACGTGGTGCAGATGCGCTCAATGCTGGTGGCGCCGTCCGGCGAACGCCAGCTCATCGAGCTGAAGGCCGTCGATCCCGCCTGGCCGCTGGTCGGCACGCCCGTCCTGTCCCCCGCCATGCCGATCGCCGCCGCCCTGGCCCCGCACAACGGCCAATACGGGCTGGTCGCCGAGCAACTCGTGCTGGACCGGCTGCGCCTGCATGTCGGCGACACCGTGCGGCTGGGCACCGCGACCTTCCGCATCAGCGCCGTGCTGATCAGCGAGCCGGACCAGGCCGCCACGCCCGCCCTGCTCGGCCCGCGCGTGGTGATCGCCGCCGCGGCGCTGCCGGAGACAGGCCTGGTCGTCCCCGGATCCATGGTGCGCTACAGCCTGCGCGCGGCGTTGCCGTCCCCGTCGCAAGGACCCGAGACGGAAACCGCCCTGCAAGCCGCGTTCCCCGACACCGGCTGGCACATCCGCAACCCGCACGACGCCGCCCCCGGCGTGACGCAATTCATCGACCAGACCAGCCAGTTCCTGACCCTGGTCGGGCTGACCTCGCTGCTGGTCGGCGGCATCGGCGTGGCGAACGGGGTGCGGGCGTGGCTCGACGCCCGGGCCAGGACGATCGCCACGCTGCGCTGCCTGGGCGCCGCGGGGGGCACCGTGTTCGCGGTCTGCCTGATCCAGGTGCTCGCCCTCTCGATCGTCGGTATCGTCATCGGCCTGGCCGCCGGCACCGCTTTGCCCTTGGCGGCAATGATCTTCCTGAAGGGCATGCTGCCGGTACCGCCGGTATCGGGCGTGTATCCCGGCCCCCTGCTTCTCGCCGCCGCCTATGGCCTGCTGACCGCCCTGGCCTTCGCGCTGTGGCCGCTCGGCCGAGCCGCGCGCATTCCCGGCGCCGCCCTGTTCCGCGACGCGCTGCTCCCGGACCACACGGTGCCGACGCGCGGCCTCGTCGCCGTGAACGCCGGGCTGGCCGTGGCGCTCGTCGCCCTGACTGTCGCCACCGCCACCGACCGCCGCTTCGCCCTCTATTTCTGCCTTGCCGCGCTCGCCACGCTGATCCTGTTCCGCCTCGGCGCGCTTGCGGTCACCCGCACGGCCCGGGCGGTCCCACGCCTCAACGCCCCCTGGGCCCGGCTTGGCATCGCCAACCTCCACCGCCCCGGCAATGCCACGGCGCTGCTGCTGATCTCCATCGGTCTCGGCCTGTCCACCCTCGCCGCCGTCGCCCTGGTCGAGGCCAACGTCCGTCACGAGGTCCTGCAACAGCTCCCCGCCGACGCCCCAAGCTTCTTCTTCGTGGACATCCAGAACGACCAGCTCGCCCGCTTCGAGCAGATCGCGCACGCCACGCCGGGTGTGGAAGACGTGAACCAGGTGCCGTCCATGCGAGCCCGCATCGTCGCGGTGAACGGCGTGCCCGCCGACCAGGTGAAGGCGACGCCGGACACGCGCTGGGCGCTGCGCGGCGACCGAGGCCTCACCTACGCCGCCGCGCCGCCGCCCGGCACCCGGATCGTCGCCGGTCATTGGTGGCCGCCGGACTACAGCGGCCCGCCGCTGGTGTCGTTCGACGCCGGCCTGGCCAAAGGCTGGAGGGTCCACGTCGGCGACACCATCCGGGTGAACGTCCTCGGCCGCGACATCGACCTGACGGTGGAAAGCCTGCGCGACATCCACTGGCAGACGCTGTCGCTGAACTTCGCCCTGGTCGCCAGCCCCGGCCTGCTGCAGCATGCGCCCCACACCCACATCGCCACCGTCCGCGTCGCCGGCCCCGACCAGGGCCGCTTGCTCCGAGCAGTGACCGACGCCCTCCCCAACGTCACCGGCATCGCCGTCGCGGACGTGCTGGCGGCCGTCGCCGCCTTGCTCGGCCAGGTCGCGACCGCCCTGGCGGCGACCGGCTCCCTCGCACTCGCCGCCGGAGCCCTCGTGCTGGTCGGCGCGGTCGCGGCCGGCCAGAGGCGCCGAACCGCCGAGGCCGTGATCCTGAAGACGCTCGGCGCCACCCGAGCCCAGATCCGCGCGGCCTGGCTGGTGGAGTTCGGATTGCTCGGGCTGGCGGCGGGGGTGCTCGCGGCGGCGGTGGGCACCGCTGCAAGCTACGCGGTGCTGCACTATATTATGCACGCGGGGTGGGTGTTCCTGCCCGGCACCCTGGCGGGAACGCTTTTGTTGGCTCTCGCCATGATGCTGGTTTTCGGCTACGCTGGCACTGCGGCGGCGCTCCGGGCGAAACCCGGGCCGTTGCTGCGCAATGAATGAAAAAGCCGCCACGCCGCGCCGAACGACCATTGCGGACTTGAACCGCCCCGGCGATTCCGCCAAATGTGCGTGCGAAACAGGGGCATAGCGCCCGAGAGGTAAGCAAACCATGGCCTTCAGTCCTGAATATCGGACTTATACGCGCGCTTCGGCCGCGACGACGGCCGCCGTCCTGGACGAAGGACTGCGCGCGTACATGCTGCGGGTGTACAACTGGATGACGTCCGGCCTGCTGCTGACCGGCATTGTCTCCTACTTGATTGCACACACCGCGCTGATCAACGCGTTCTATCCGGTGGTGCACACGCAGTTCGGCACCCTGGTGCGCACCGCCTCGCCGCTGGCGATGATCTCGATCTTCGCCCCGCTGGCGTTCGTCCTGGTGCTGAGCCTGGGGGTCAACAAGCTCTCCACCACAACAGCGCAGGCGCTGTTCTGGGTGTTCTGCGCCGCGATGGGCTGCAGCCTGACCAACATCTTCCTGATCTACACGGCCGAGTCGATCGTGCGGGTGTTCTTCATCACCGCGGCCACCTTCGCGGCAATGAGCATCTACGGCTACACCACGAAGGCCGACCTCAGCCGGTTCGGCAGCTTCCTGATCATGGGGCTGATCGGTGTCATTATCGCGGCGGTGGTGAACATCTTCCTGCACAGCAGCGCGCTGCAATTCGCGATCAGCGTAATCGGCGTCGTTGTCTTCACCGGCCTGACCGCCTACGACACCCAGCGGATCAAGGCGAACTACACGCAATTCGCTTACGCCGAGGGCACCGCGCTGGCCGCCAAGCGCGCGGTCTACGATGCGCTGAGCCTCTACTTGAACTTCATCAATCTGTTCATGCTGCTGCTGCAGCTTCTCGGCAACCGCAACAGCAACTGATCCCCCCCCAAACCTCTCCCGCTTCGCGGGAGAGGTCGAGATGCGAAGCATCGAGGGTGAGGGTGATCGGGTCGGTACGCGCTGTTCACCGGCCGCATTCCGACCCCGACCACCCTCACCCTCGTAGTTTGCCCGCCCCGACCTCTCGTCGCTCGTGCGCCCCAACCTCTCCCACCCGCAACGGGAGAGGTTGTGCATTCGTCCATCGTCCCCGCCAGGTCCATCCTGATGTGGCGCGCCCGTAATCCCCGTCCCCCCATCGCGGCTGCGCCCCACACCGAACCCACCGCGCCGTCCTACCGCGCCCTGCTCCATATCGACCACCTGCGCAGCCTTCTCCTCGCCGCCCTGCTCGCGCGTCTGGCCGACCGCATGCTCGGGCTGGTTCTGGTCCTCTACGTGCTGCAACGGTTCCATTCGCCCCTGCTCGCCGGATCGGTCGGCTTCGCGACCCTGGCGCCGGGTCTGGCCGTCAGCCCGCTGGCCGGAGCGCTGCTGGACCGCGCCGGGCCGGCATGGGGCATCGCCGCCGACATGGCTGTCAGCGCCTGCTGCATCCTCGCCCTCGCCACCCTCGCCGCGGCGGGGAATGACAGCGGCGCATCCGTGCTCTGCCTGGCGGCGCTCTATTCGCTGACCAATCCCCTGTCGGCCGCGGGCGTGCGCACGTTGCTGCCCAACCTCGTCCCGCACGCCGCGCGGAGCAAGGCCAACGCACTCGACACGACCATCCACGCGGTGGTGGACGTAAGCGGTCCCGCATTCGCCGGCGCCCTGATCGGGTTCGCCGGTGCCGTGCCTGCCTTGCTCACCATCGCCGCTTTGTATGCCGCTGCCGGCGCAAGCCTGCTGCCCTCATTGCGCGCGCGGCCGCCGCAGCCGCGCCCATGGCGTCCCGGCCTGGTCTCCGATGCGGTCGCCGGGGTCGCCCAGGTGGTGCGCCATCCGTCGCTGCGCCCGCTCGCGATCGGCTATGCCGCCTACAACATGGGCTGGGGCATCCTGCTGGTCGCCGTGCCGGTGTTCCTGCGCGCCACCGGGGGCGGAGCGCACGCCGATCTGCTGGTCGGAGCCCTCTGGGCGGCGTCCGGCGTGGCCGCCGCCATGGGGGCATTGCTGGTTGGCCGCTATGCTGCGCCGGGCCGCGAACGGCCTCTGATGATGGCGGGCATGGTCGCAACGGCCGTCTCGATCTGGCCCATCGGCGCACAGTTCGGGCTGCCGGGGTTGACCACCGGACTTGTGCTGGTCGGCCTGTCGGCCGGGCCGGTCGACGTGAGTGTGCTGACGCTGCGCCAGCATCGCACCGATCCGGCCTGGCTGGGCCGCGTGATGGCCGTATCGATGAGCCTCAACCTGTCCGGCGCGCCGATCGGATTGGCGCTTGGCGGGGCGTTGCTGTCCTGGTCCGTGCAGGCAGCCTTCGTCGCGGCGGCACTGCTATGCGCCGCCGGCGCGCTGGCACTGCGACGGATGCCCATCCGCTGAAGTACATCCGCTGACGTACATCCACCGACGCGCATCTTGCCTGCCACGGCGCCCGGCGCATCATGCGCTTCGGTCGGTCACGCAGTGCGACGCAAGCCGCACGGCAGCAATAAGAACGACAGAACAATCAGGAGAATGCCATGCCCCAGCCTCCGTCGCAGCAGATCCCTGGTGTCTATCATCGGCGCATCGGCGACATCGTCGTCACCGCCTTGTCCGACGGGTACCTGGATGGCACCGTGGACGTGCTCCAGAACATCGCGCCCGACGATGCCAATCGCATGCTGAGCGATGCGTTGCGTCCCGGGCGGCGCACCTCGGTCAACTGCTATCTGGTCTATTCCGCCGGACGGCTGGCGCTGATCGAAACCGGGTCGGGCAACTACCTGCTGCCGACAGCCGGCAAGCTCCAGCAGAATTTGACAGCAGCCTGCGTCGATCCTGCCGCGATCGAACGCGTGATCCTGACGCACATGCATCCGGATCACTCGGCCGGACTGACCGATCCGAAGACGGGCGCAAAGTTTTTCCCGAATGCGGAGCTGGTGGTGCACGAGAACGAGCCCCGCCATTGGCACGACGATGCGGCGATGGCGCGCGCCAGCGAGCGGGCGAAAAAACTGTACTTCCAATGCGCTCGAGAGCAGATTGCGCCGTATCACAATGTGATGCACACGTTCAGCGGCAGTGTGGAGGTGTTCCCCGGCGTGACATCGGTGCCGCTGCACGGACACACGCCAGGTCATAGCGGCTACATGATCGCGTCGGGCAAGGACTCGCTGCTGATCTGGGGCGATATCGTGCACGTGCCGGAAATCCAGGTGCCGCGGCCGGAGGTGACGCTGGAATTCGATACCGATCCACATGCGGCGGCGGCGACGCGCAAGCGGATTTTCGATCAGGTCGCGACGGACCGGCAATTGATCGCCGGGATGCACGTGCATTTCCCCGGATTCGCGCATGTGGTGAAGCATGGCGACAGCTATGCGATGCTGCCGGAGCCGTGGGATCAGGCGTTCGGGGAGTAGTATCTCGACACAGTCGATTTTAGCTCTTTGAAACCGACCCCTGACAAGAATCGAACCAATCCGTTGGAGCCGACAAAACGGGCATCGACAGTCTTGGTCCGATTTTGTTCAACCAGTCAAAATCCCTGTGTCGAGGTACCAGTACCCCTGCGCAGGTTTTGACAGGTTGAATGTGGTGCTACCCCGAAGTGCCCGTCTATTGGGCCTGGGTTTGGCGCGGCAAGCGAGTTTCAACCCAAAGCGGCGACTGGTTGGTCTGCGTCGGCTAGCGCCCGAATCGATCCATAGCCGACATACTCGTGGACCGGAACTCCGATCACCGACAACTCAACGAACCGAGCGTTAGCATCGATGATATTGCCTTGGCGATGCCGAACATCTCAACGGTCGAGCAATCGCGCAACCAGCGTTTCGATTTCGCCCGCGATCCCATGCGCCACAAGCGTATCACGGATAGCACGGCGTTGCCGCGTGAAGTAAGCGCCCGCTGGCAAGGCTACGGCGGCGGCGACGCGCTCGGCAGTCGCAGCGGCGGTGGCGAGGTCTCGATGCAGTTCGATCCGCCGGTCATACTCCGGGATTGGCAGTTCCCAGATCAGATTGTCGAAATGCCGGGCACCGCCTTGGCCTTTTGGCTGCGCGTCTTCGCCTAGCTCGCGCGCTGTCTCGCTGTTAAGTATAGCCGTCAAATAGCGTCCTTCAGCCAGGCCTCGAACTGGCGCCCAGTATGCTGCGTGTTCCACAATGGTGGTACCGTCATTTACCACAGTGGCCGCCGGCAGGGTCCCCGATGCCGCATAGACGACCCGCGTCGCCGACGTTGATAACTGGGCCGACAACTTTCGCATGTGATCGAGTTGTTGACGCAGCGTCATTCGGGTAGTCCCATCAACGCGTTTCGACGCGTTCGCCGCCCACTTCGTCTCAATGTCGCGGAGCCATGCCGCGAGATGGCGAAACCCGCCATCTGCTGCCGATCGGCTGTCGAGAACTTCGCCGCCACGCACTGGTACTATACAGGTCGCCGCACTCAGCACTCGAAATGGTGCAATGCTTTCGCCGAGTAGGACTGGCCGGAGAAACTCTGCCTCGACTGGCCCGCTTGGTGGCTCGACCGCGTTCCAGGGGCGCTTGTCCAGTGGTCCGGTTTTGCCCCGCACGCGCGGTGCAGCGGGATTCTGACCGAGCCGCCCAGCGACCTCGCGTTCGACGAAGAAGAACCGCCGCGGAACGATCGTGGCACCTTGTCGAAAACGCGCCCGATACGGCGAAGCCCCTTCCAAAGTCGGAATCGGGGGCCAGGGAGCAGCGCTGTGCCGCAGATCGCGATCGGCCTCGGCCTCCGGAGCATCTCGCCGGCGCAGCGATCCGGTGTAACGTTCCACCATCGCCGGCAGCCCTGTTCCGGTTTCCCGCCTGCCAATCAGCACCGACGCCGGTACCGGAAACAGCGGTTGTACGGTTTCGTCAAAGCTCCATGCTTCCTCGATTTGCACATGCAGCGTGCGGAAATCGCCGCGCCGTAATCCGCCAAATGCCGGTCGGTTCAATGCGGCGTAAGGCAACACGAACGCGATCACACCGCCTGCCAGCAGATAGCGCTCGGCGCAACGCGCCCAGAACAGGGCAGAGATGTCCTGCTGCGTCGTCAGCACGCCACCGACCCAGAGATTCAGCGGTAAGCACGCCTCGCGCAGGTTCGTCTTCATCTCGGCGCTGAGGAATCGATAGGCAATCCACGGCGGATTGCCGAGCACCACATCGGCGCGATGATCCAACCGCGACAGCCAAAGCGGCCGCACCAGGTTGCGCAGGACGTACGGCCAGATGTGGTTCTTGCCCGCCTTGTACAGCGTCGCCAGCCGTTCGAACGTCTCCGTCATCGCATCGGCGTCCTGCGCGGTGACGCCATGAATGCGCATCAAAGCCTGCCTGATCTTGCCGGGTGAACTGATTTTGTCAGGCGCGTCCTTGTCATCCAGGCCCTCGGTCAACGTCCGCAGGCCGGGCTCGTACTTCGCCTGATCCTCGGCGAAACCGGTGGGCACACGCAGCGGCCGTTCATCGGGTACCGAGACCTCCACGTAGGTCTGATCTGCGAACGGGACGACATTCCATTGCAGTGAATCGCCGAGATAAACCGGCACGTGCAAGTCGCCGGAGCGTTGCTGGATTGTCTCGCCAAGCGCCAGCAGCCAGGTCACCCGTGCGATGATCACCGCCACCGGATGCACGTCCAGGCCCCGCACTTGCTCGGTACAGGCATCAAGCATGCGTGCCGGCGGCCATCCCGCATGTTTTGCCGCGTGGTGCAGGCGACGGATCGCGTGAAACAGGAACGTGCCCGAACCGCAGGCCGGGTCCAGCACGCGCTGATGCAGCGGATCGCTGACGGCGCGCCGCACCACCTTCGCGGCCAGCCAGTCCGGCGTGTAGTATTCCCCAAGGTCGTGGCGCTGTGCCGGATCGATCAGGCTTTCGTAAAGTGCCTTGAGCACGTCGGCCTGAACGTCATGCAGACGGAAGCGGGCGGCCTGGCGGGCGACACGGAGAACCAGACGCCGGCCCTCTTCCTCCTGCAGCACCCAGTCGAAGAAATCGCTTTCGACCGCGCCATGAATACCGGCGTCAGCCAGTGACTGGCCCGACAGGATGGAGATTGCATCCGTAGCCGGCAGATCAAGCACACGCACCGCGACGGTCTTGGCCACGATGGTTAGGTATGTGTGCTGCAGGAACAGCGAGTCATCGCCGACCGCGGTGCCGTAGACCACGCGCAGCAGACGATCCCAGAGCTGCCGCTTCAGCGTCACTTCGGGATGGGATGCCAGGCTCTGCCACAACGACTCCAGCACGCCCCTTGCCCGGGCAAACGTCAGACTGGCCCGGCCCAGTTCGCGTTGAATGATCAGCGGTTCCGGCGACAGGTCCTCGCGGCTGGACAATGCCGGCTCCAGCCAGGCGAGCAATGCTTCCGGATCGTCGGGCTTCGTTTCATAGGCGTCGAGCCGCACCATGCCGCCGTCGCGCAGCTCGAACGCGATGAAAGTGGCACCATCGGTCGCGATGCCAAGGTAACGGCGCCCGGTCTGCCGTTCGCGTTCCCTGAGATAGTCGGGCAGCCGCGCCTCGACATCCCCCATCTCGCGCCGGAGGTCGCGCTTGAATTCGAACACCGTCGCGCCGAACAACGTATCCACCCGCCCGTGCACCTCGGGCAGCCGCACTTCGTGGTCGAGGTCGAGGTAGGCGGCGCCGAATGCATGCCGCAGGATTTCCGCTACCAGAGTGCGCACACCCTCGTGGCCCGGACGCTGGCACAGTGCACGGACGATGTCGGGCAGGTCCTTGCGGCGCCAGGGGGTGTCCATCGCCGCCACGATGCCCGTGCACAACGCGCCGGCGCAAGGCTTTGCGTCGTCGTGGTACCTCGGTAGCATCCGGGCATGACACGTCGATTCGCCAACCAGCCGGGCTTGTTCGACAACCCCCCGAACTCGCCTACCGGAAGCCTCGTCGACCAGCTTGATGAGCATCCCGGGGAAGAATTCATCCAGGGTATCCGGGATGAGCTATGCGGGACACTTGCGCTCGCACGCAACGCGGCGACGTTTCCCTGGCCGGACCTGACCCAGACATACATGGTCGAGATGCGCTTCAACTCGATGTCGAACTGGCTGCCGCGCCAGGAAGCGGTCGCCCTACGCAGGCAGTTTGCCGCGGAGATGGACCGCCTCTACGAGGCAGCCGACGAAATGCGTCCCGAAGTCGCGGGCGCGGACTTCTGAACGCCGGAGGAACGCGCTACGCGTGCGGGCGTCGGCACAAGGCCCCGGATGTCCGCCCTGCGACCCGATACAGCCCCACCCCGCAGCCCCCGGCACCAGCCAGCCCCCACGACACTCCCCCGCCGCGGCCAAAGGACGTCCTTTCCTCACCCCACATCGTTTTTTATATTGACAAACTCCTCCATCTCCTCTAACCTCCGCGCCGTTCAGCCCACCCCGCAACGAAAGGCAACCCTGGTAACCGCACCGCCATGATCAGCAACCCGCTCACCGCTCCGGCCGACGCCTGTTCCCCCGATGCAGATCGGGCCGGCCCCGCCGTGCCCGCTAACATCGCCCGCCTTCTCTACGTCATCCGCATTCTGCTCGAATTCGGCCGCCACCTCGCCGCCACCATGGAACGCCGCGCTGCCGCACCCGGCTTCTGGCTGTTCTCCGCCGTGTTCGGCACCACGAAATTGCCCGTCATTCTCGCTCACCTCCACCGCGGCATCCTGCGCGCCGCCGCACTCGAATCCCTGCTGCTCAAGCGCGCCGCGGCCGGCCGCGACGTGGCCGCGGCGCCGCAGCCTGCGCCCGCCGAGGACGCGAACGCCGACCCGTGCAACGAACCGTTCAATGCCCAGGTCGCACGCCTGGCCGCCGAGCGCGCACAGCACGACGCCCCGGTCGATCCGGACAATCTGGCCACCGAGGAAGAGATCGAGGCCGAAATCCGCGCCCGTCCGATCGGCCGCACCATCGCCGACATCCGCCGCGATCTCGGCATTGTCGCCATGATGTGCACGCGCGAGTTCTGGGACTCAATCACGGATGCGGTCGCCTGTTATCAGGACAGCGAGCCGTTGTCTCTCGAAGACACGCCGCCCGAGCCCCAAGCTCGCCCGCAGGATCAAACGCAGGAATCCGATCCGCTAACGGAACATGCGGATCCGCGCCCGACGCTGAACCCTCGCCGCACGCCATTGCCCAGATCCGGCAACCACCGGGTCGTCCCGTTCCGCGCCAGGCCAACGCTGGCTCAGCCGCGCCACGACGTTCCGGCCCCGCACAGGCATTCTGCAGCGGCGCCTGCCGCCACAGGTCCGCCGCTGCGCGCGGCGACGAAGCTCGCCGCCTGAGTTTCTTCAACAGGATGATAGTCTTACTGACCGGGGCCGGAGCATGGCCAGCCCCGCCGTCCTGATTCGTCCCTCGCGAACCGCACCCGAGTTCATCACGAACATCCAATCCGAGGCCCGCTTGACGGCACCGCTCTTCGCGGATCCTCTGTCGCGCCGGCCTCGCAGGTTCCACGCTCCACCCGAGCTCCCCGAAACGCCAATCCCTCGCCACCGGTCCCAACCATCGCCGTGCCGCCACGCGCGCGCCCCCGGCATCGACCCAACCCCTCAACCACCTCCCCCGCCTCGTCCACCGGTGCTATCCCCACCCGCGCAGCGCTCCCACGCGCTCATGACCCCTCCGGAGACCCCCCCGCATGGCCGGCCAAGCCACCGATTTCGACATCCCCTTCCTGCGCTCCCGCCGCACCAACAAGTGGCACAAATTCCCCGACGACGTTCTCCCGGCCTG
>Ga0335074_10008101_pt1 | contig 14604 bp, 17 predicted proteins | sample Lox_Sample_23_FD_206715 | JGI IMG/M metagenome (GOLD analysis project Ga0335074, IMG submission 206715) | Soil microbial communities from Loxahatchee National Wildlife Refuge, Florida, United States - Lox_Sample_2.3 | ecosystem: Environmental > Terrestrial > Soil > Wetlands | place: USA...
GAATGCACAGCTGCAGAAGATGCTCGCCAACGGCGCTAAACTGCGCGATCAGGCGATCGACCTGAGCCAGGAGAAATTCGCGCTTTACGTGCCCCCGCGAATGCCCGCGGCCGGCTATGGGCTGATTGTGTTTGTACCGCCGTGGAACGTGGAGCGACTGCCCGACGAGTGGGGGCCGGTGCTCGATCAATACGGAATAATTTTTGTCAGCGCGGTCAAATCGGGCAACGACCAAAATGTTCTGGCGCGGCGCGAGCCGCTGGCGCTGCTTGGCGAGAGTAACGTGGCGCAGCGCTATCGCATCGATCCCTCGCGCATCTACATTGCCGGCTTCTCGGGCGGTTCGCGTATCGCGCTCCGGCTTGCACTCGGGTACCCGGATGTCTTTCGCGGCGCGATTTTGAACTCCGGGAGCGACCCGATCGGCAACGCCACCGTGCCGCTGCCGCCTAGCGACCTGTTCGCGCGCTTCCAGGAAACATCGCATCTTGTATATCTCTCGGGCGACCAGGACACAGATATCATCGCCGCAGATACGGCCAGCCTGCATTCGCTGCGCGATTACTGCGTGTTCCATGCGGACCAGCACAACACGATGGGCGGCGGCCATGACGCGATAGGCGGCGCGGCGCTCTCGCGCGCGCTGGATATTCTCTCCGAGCCGGCGGATACGGACACAGCCCGCCTCACGGAGTGCCGCGCGGCGATCAGTTCACAGATGGATGCAAAGCTCGCGGATGTCCGATCGTTAATTGCTGCCGGAAAGAACACCGAGGCGAGAAAGCTCCTCGACGACATCGATGCGCAGTATGGCGGTCTTGCCGCACCGCAGACCGTGGAGCTCGCCAGCAAAATTGCGGCACCATAAACATTTCTTTGCGGCCAGGCGCCGGAAAAACAAAATCTTCCAGCCTGGCGGGAACGGTAACCGCCGCAGAAACGTTGCCAACTGTCGGATTTTTTGCCGACGGGGCAACCATATGAACAGCGCTGAACCATTTGAGGCCGGGCGGCAGGAATCCGCCTATGATTCGCTGCTGGACCTCGATCAGGCCGCCTGGGATGCCGTTCCATTCGGCATGGCGCTGTTCGGCGCCGATGGTCGCGTCGCGCGACTCAACCAGCCCGCCGAATTGCTCTGGCGATGGAATAACGAAACGGTCGGCAACGAAAAGGCGTGGCGCGCGGCGGCCGGAGAAACCGCGGCGGCGATTGAGCAGGCCCTGCGCTTCGGCACCCCAATAAAGGATCGGCACGAGACGATAACCGCGGGCGACGGATCGCAGACGGAAATCACATCGGATGTTACGGTATTGCGCGACGCGACGGGCCGCATCCAGGGTGCGCTCCATTGCTTCCGGGAAATCAGTCCGGCGCTGACTGCGCAGGAACGCGAACATCTGGCCTCCATCGTCGAATATTCCGACGACGCGATCATCAGCAAGGATCTGAATGGCATTATTCTCAGCTGGAATAAAGGTGCCGAGCGGTTATTTGGCTACACTTCTGAAGAAGCGGTCGGCAAACCCATTACCATGCTCATTCCCGAGCAGAGAATTGATGAGGAACCGGAAATCCTCAGGCGCATTCGCAGCGGCGAACGTATCGACCACTATGAAACAGTCCGTCGACGCAAGGACGGCGCGCTCGTCGATATTTCGCTGACCGTCTCGCCCATGCGCGACGGACGTGGAAAAATCTTCGCGGCTTCGAAGATTGCCCGCAACATTTCCGAGCACAAGCGTGCCGAAGCGCAGCGCAATCTCTTGATAGCCGAACTCAATCACCGCGTGAAAAATACGCTCGCCACTGTCGTTTCGATCGCCCGCCAGTCCTTCACCGGAGGCAATGTGGAAGAGGCGCGCGCCGCTTTCGATGAGCGCATTCGTGGACTGGCACGGACGCATGGCCGCCTGGCAAATACCAATTGGGAGAGCGTCCAGCTTGAAGCGCTGTTCGCCGACGAATTCGCACCGTACCGGCATCATAGTGGTTCCAACGTCAATCTTGATGGCCCGCAAATTGACCTTTCACCCAGATGCGCGCTGACGCTTGGTCTCGCCGTCCATGAACTGGTGACGAACGCGGCCAAATACGGCGCGCTGAGCACGGATTCCGGAACGGTCGATGTGAAGTGGAGTCTCGATACGTCCCAACGTATGCTCGACATTAACTGGATCGAGGATGGTGGACCTGCCGTGCCGCCGCCCCGACGGTCCGGTTTTGGCCGTCTGTTGCTCGAACGCGTACTTGTATCGGATCTCAAAAGCGATGTGCGGCTGGATTTCGATCCGCGCGGCTTGCGCTGCCGCATTCGCATTCCGGCGCTGCAATACGGCGTACGCGCATGAAAGAACACGATGCGGCAGCGCGCCGTCCGCGTATTCTGGTGTCGGAAGATGAATTTCTCGTCTATCTGGTACTGGAGGACGAGTTGCGGGCGGAGGGTTACGATGTGCTGGGCCCGTTCAATTCCCTTGAGGCCACGCGCGAGGCATTGGCGCAGGAGGATATCGATCTCGTGCTGCTCGATATCAACATGGGCGGCAGCATGGCATGGCCCATTGCCGACGAACTGGTCTCGCGAAATGTCCCCTTCATCTTTCTGAGCGGCTATGCGGCCGAAACCTTACCCGAACGCTACCGCAATATTCCGCGCGTCGGTAAACCTTACGATCCGATATTGCTGCAACGCGAAATCCGGCGCCTCATCTGCCAATAGGTTGCGCGCGGGGCTGCCCTGCGCCGCAAACCCGCTTGCGTTCCGGCCCGCGCGCGGTACAACAAACCAAACACATTCGCTCACGGGAGGAAATCGATGTTGCGCATACTGTCGTCGTTGTTGTTGCCTGCGCTGCTGCTGGGTCCGGCCACATTGGCCGTCGCGCAGGATGCGCCCAAGACCTGCAAGCTGAAATTCAAGACCAGTCAGCTCACAACGGGCACGGATCCGCAGACGATCGTGACGGGCGACTTCAATGGCGACGGCAAGCTCGATTTCGCGCAGGTGAATTACAGCAATGGCGGCGCGGGAACGGTGGACGTCTGGCTCGGCAATGGCGACGGCACGTTCCAGGCCCCCGTATCCTACTCCGTGGGCGCCGGGCCCGACGCGCTGGCGGTCGGCGATGTGAACGGCGACGGCAAGCTCGATCTCGTGGCCGGCAACGACACGGGCGCGAGCGTGAGCGTGCTGCTCGGCAACGGCGACGGCACGTTCCAGAGCCAGCAGAAATACACCGCCGGGAGCTTTCCGCACTGGGTGGCGCTTGCCGACGTGAACGGCGACAAGGCGCTCGACATCATCGTGGTCAACGAAGGCAACAACAATGTCGGCGTGCTGCTCAACAACGGCAACGGGACATTCGGCACGATGTCGACATTTCCCACGGACGAGGAACCCTATTCCGTGGCCACCGGCGATTTCAACAACGATGGAAACATCGATCTTGCCGTCACAGGTTATTATTACAGCGATGTCAGCGTCCTCCTCGGCAACGGGAACGGTACGTTTCAGAACTACGTCAACTATCCCACTGGTACCGCTCCGGCCGTCGTGCTGGCCTACGATTTCAACGGCGACGGCAAGCTCGATCTCGCAACGGCAAATTACAACAACGGACAGACGGGCAGCGTCAGCATCCTGCTCGGCAATGGCGACGGCACGTTCGGGACATATACGGATTACACCGCCGGCACCGGTCCCGACGGCCTCGCGATCGGCCGCTTCAACGGCGACAAATTCGTCGACCTCGCGGTGGCGGATCTGATCGGCAATACCATGAGCATCCTTCCGGGTAACGGCGACGGCACTTTCGGCGCCCCGGTGAATTTCGACACGCCGAAATATCCGCTCGGAATCGCGGCCGGCCAGTTCAGGAGCAAAAACAAGAAGGAGCAGGATCTCGTGGTGACCGAAGACCTGGCAGCTTCGGCAACGGTGTTCCTGAACAAGAGCAAAGGCTGTAAATAATTACGGTCCCCTCTCCGTCACGAATGTGAGGAAAAACGCGCGCGGTAGACATATTGACATATCCCAGGTGGTGCGATATGCCTTGCCCATGATAACTCGCACCACGGTTCGGTTGCCGGAAGACCTGATGAGGCGCGCCAAGCGCAAGGCTGCGGCAGACGGAACGTCCCTGACGGAACTGATCGAAGGCGGTTTGCGGCAGATGCTGAAGGAACCCGCACATAAGCAGCTGCGCCGCGTTCTGCCGCCGGTGAGTTCTGCGTCGGGAGGGCTCATGCCGGGTATCGACCTGAACGATTCGGCCGCGCTCCAGGAAATCGAGGATCTCGAATCTGCGCGGCGCCTGCTTTGATACTGCCTGACGTAAACGTGCTCATTCACGCGTTTCGGCGCGATTCAAGCGAGCATCGCAGCTGCAAGCCATGGCTCGACCGTGTCGTCGCGGGCGACGCGCAATTCGGCATATCGCCTCTCGTGCTCGCCTCGGTGATACGTATTACGACCAATCCGCGTGTCTTCCGCGAACCGAGTGCAGTCGGCGAATCGTTTGCTTTTTGCAACAATCTTCTGTCGCAACCAAATTGCGAGCGTGTCGTGCCGGGTCCGCGGCATTGGGAGATATTTGAGCGGTTTGCCCGGGAAACTGCAACGCGCGGCCCGCGCATCACCGATGTCTGGTTCGCCGCGCTCGCGGTCGAGCGCGGTTGTACATGGATCACCTTTGATCGCGACTACGCGCGTTTCCCCGGGTTGGACTGGAACGAACCCCGCTGAAGCGGATTTTTTTGTGACGTCGCGCACCGGTCAGCTTTGCGGCACGCTGCCTTCGGGCGTGAGCGCGTCGACGGCATGGGGAAGTACCTGAGAAAGTTTCTGCGCGAGTTCCTCGGTCGAGATGCCCGCCTTGGCGGCGAGTTCGTTCATCGTCTGATCGCCGAAAGCAGCATGTACTTCGTGCGGCGCGATTGGCGCGCCCGGCCCCTCGTTGATCCAGGAATTCACCGTCGGTCCGAAACCATTGCTGCGCAGCTGATTGACCACGCCCTCCACACCGCCATGGCGCTCGATCAGCCCGTTGACGACCGTCGCCATCTCCGCGCCCATGATTCCGCCCAGCACGCCATCGAAAAGTCCCATCATCGTCTCCTTGCGAATTTATTTTGCTCTGACGGCCTCGAAAAGCTTAGCATATGCACGGCACGCCGCGGAGAAAAAGCTTTACGGTGAGACGATGAGACAGCGCGCGAATGGCGTCTCATTGCCTTACCGTCTCATTGTTAATTAGTCACCCGCCTGCTCTGCCCTCGCGGCCGCGCGAGCGCGCCATTCCTCAGTGGTGTTGACGCGCGGGAAAGGCTCGTCCGGAATTTCGAGCTGAAGCGCCTTGCAGATCGGCGCCCAGCCATCCGACGCCTGCCAGACGAGCAGCCGCCCTTTCGGCACGGTCTCGCGCACCCGCGCATTGTGCGCGTTGAACGCGGCAATGCAGGCTTCGCGACTGGTGATGTCGGCGCCGAAGCGGTTGCGGATCATGTCATGCACCATCTCCAGCCATCCCGGCGGCGCCATGGGGTTATCCTCGAGATGGGCGAAGATCGTCTCATTGGCGCTTATCCACCACGCATCGGGATCGCGGATCGAGAGCAGCACCAGCGCATTGGGATAGGCGCGCATCAATTCGGGCCAGCACGCACCCGCCGGCCAATCCACCGCTGCGGCGTAACCGGAAAACAGCGCGTCCCAGTCGACATCCTTGTCCAGCATCGCGTCGCGCCAGACGGGTACGTGCTCGGGATGCTGGAACACTTCGACCATGTGATAACAGGGCGCGCCGAGCAGACGCTCCAGCGCCTGTTTCAACGACGCCGTTCCCGTCCGTCCAACTCCTGCGCCTACTACACGCAAGCCCATCCGCAATCCTCCGTTTCGCACGGGAGACCTATCACGGATTGCCGGCAGCCGTGTTTTTTCTTCTCGGAGCGAATGACCAGCCGAACAGAAGGAGGCTCAGCGCGATCGCGAACCAGCCGAAGGCATCGCCGATGCGGTCGTAGAGCGTGCCGCCGCCGCGGCCGGCAAGCGGGAGATTGCCGATCAGCGTGCGGAAACCGTCTCGCGTGCGCGCCTCGGCGACGATGCGGCCGTAGCGGTCGTTCAAGGTCAGCAACCCGTCGCGTGCACTTCGCGCCATCGGCACGCCATTCTCGACGCTGCGCAACACGGCGACACGCGCATGACTCCAATCGTCGGCGCCGAAATCCCAGGCCGGCACCGCGAGCAATTCGGGATGCGTCGCGGCTTCGTCCGCCTGGATCATGCGTTCGAAATCCATGTCCTTGCAGATTTCGAGGCCGACACCGTTCGCGAGCACGACCGGCCCCGGTCCCGGCGTGAACACCAATGTTTCGAGCACCGGCACGAGCCGGCGTTTCATGTAAGTAACAGTTTGCGCGCTGCCCGGCACGAAAGCCCACGAGACGTTGCGTTGCGCGCCATCGAGATAAGTATCGAAGCCCGCGACAAGCGTCGCATGCACATCGTTCGCGGCGGCGGCGAGTTTCGCCTGCGCGTCGCTGCGCCAGGCCGGCGCCACGCGCGCAATATTCTCCGGCAACACGACGAGACTGACATGCGCGTCACGCAATCTTTCGATCTCGGCGACATAGGCATCGATGTCGGCGAAGACCTTTGCGCGGTCGTAGCGTTCGGTTGGACCGAACATGCTGTTGCTGTCGATCAGCGCCACGCGCATGGTGCGGCCCGGCGGCGGCGCCATGCGGACATAGCCGTAGACGGCGTTCGCTGCGAAGAACGCAAGCCCGAGCGCCACGGGAGCGGGGCTGCGGCAGCGCAGGCTGAGCGCAATTCCGGCCGCGACCAGCCCCAGCAGGAAAGTAATTACCAGAAAGCCGAACAGCGAAGCGGTCTGGATGAAGAGCGGGGCACCGACCTGGCTTGCGGCGGGCGTCGCCACCGAGCCGCCGGCGCGGCTGAAGGAGCTCAAGAAATCGAACGCCGTCCAGATCGCGGCAAAAGCGAACATCGCGGCAACGGGACCGACCAGGCGCTGCACGCGCCGCGCGCCCATGACAGACGCTGCAAAGGCGAGCGCGGGACCTCCGATTGCGAGCATGAGCACCGGCACCGGAAGCGAGCCCGAATAGGCGCGCAAAATGCTCGCGCCGCCGAGAGCGCTGGCCGCGAACGCCACAAAGAACGCCGGCCACGCCCTCGCCCGCCCGAACGCAAACCACAACACCGGCACCGGCGCGATCCAGGCCAGCCACCACTGATCGCCAAGGCCCACGGAGAAATAGAAGCCGATAGCCGTCAGCAACGCGCAAACAATGGCGATCATTCTCGGGACCCTCATATGCAACGTCTGAGGTTTGTTTAACCGCAGAGGCGCGGGGGCGCAAAGGGGCCGTGGCGTGTTTCCACAGCGGCTTGAATCCCGGGAAATGAATTTGGCGCTTCGCGCCAATATGTTCTGCGCCTTTGCGCGTCTGCGGTTAACTACTTGGCAATCGCCGGAACTATCTCGACGGCGCGATACCGGAAACGACCGCAGCATAACCGGTGTTTCGACGATGTAATTACAAGGTCACGCCCGTATAGGCGAGTGCCGCAAGACGTTGCATTTCGGCGACCGACATCGTACCCGCCATCACCATGCCGACCACGTCGTCCTGCCAGATGCACACGCGCAGGCCATCCTGCTTGAACTGCTCGAAGCGCGGCTGGCCCGAAGAGCGGCGGAGATAGAGCGTGAAGATCTGTCCGTCGGGCGAAGCGTAGCGCAGCTCGAATGCGCGCTTCGGCCCGGAATAAACATTGATGTCGATCAGCCGGTAGTGCATGCGCGAAAGGTCGGGCGCCTTCACCCGCGCATCGAGCACCGCCGTCATCACGCGCGCTTCCCGCGCGAGTGCTTTCGCCTCCGCCGGAACGACGGACTCGGGCGCCGGCATCCCCGCCCGCGCAGCCAGCGCATCGGCCACGATATCGCCCGCCGCCGGCTGCACGAAACTGTGCCAGGTAAACAAACCGACGAACAACAACACGAAACTCGCTGCCATCGCGGCGATGCCGAGGCCCTGCGCACTCCAGCGCCGCCGCATCGTTGCCGCTTCGATCCGCTCGATCCATTCCCGCGGCAAAGGCTCGCCCATGCCGTTGCCATAGACGGCAACAAGCCGCGTCTTGTCGGCGCGATAGCGCGCCACGCGGTCGCGCAGCCACGCATTGCCCTCGACAATGCCTTCGATGCGCGCGCGTTCGACCGCATCGAGTTCGCCGTCGATATAGGCGTGGAGATCTTCCTCGCGGATTTCCGGATTCATGTTCATTGCCGCATTTCCCGGACTTCCACCGGCCGCAGGTGCGCCGGTCTTTCGCCTTCCAACGCGCTGCGCAGCCTTTCGCGCCCGCGCGCCAGCCTCGACATCACCGTTCCGATCGGAATGCCAAGCTCGTCCGCCACCTCGCGATAATTCTTGTTCTCGAGCCCCACCAAAAGCAGCACCTGGCGATGTTCCACGCTCAGGCTCGACATCGCGCGGACGAAATCGATGCCGGTCGTGCCATCCTGCGCGGGTGTGCTCAGCGCGAGATCATCGGCCAATTCCGCGACCTCCTCTTCGTGGCCGCGGGCACTGCTGCGGCGCAATTCGTCGATATAAAGGTTGTGCAGGATGGAGCGCAGCCAGCTTCCCAGCCGCTGAAGATCGCGCAGCGCCTCGCCCTGCCGCAGCGCGCGCTCGATCGTGTCCTGCACCAGATCGTCGGCGAGCGCCACATTGCCGGTCAGCGCCCGCGCATAGCGGCGCAGCGCAGGCAACTGCGCTATGAGAGCCTTTCCAAACCATTCCCGCCTGCTGCTTACCACCTTCGACCCCCTCAGGGCCCGTGGCTCCCGCAGCCGCCGGCCCCCAAACGCGGGTCGGTGACAGGTTGCCCCGTAACTGCTTATAGGACGATTTCCGACGCGATTTATTCCCTCGGGCCGCCTGTCCAGGGGATTCCGGGCCGGCCGGGAATGCGCTAGACAGGGCGGCGCGCCGGTTCGCCCGGCCCGCATGGCCGACCCCGTAGCTCAGCAGGATAGAGCGGCAGATTCCTAATCTGTAGGCCGGAGGTTCGAATCCTCTCGGGGTCGCCATAGCAAGAAAGTGGTCTATAAGGAGCGGCACTATGCGCAATCCACAATCGCTAATCGAGAAAATCAGGGCCCTCCCGACCGAGCGCCTCGATGAAATCGAGGACTTTGTGGATTTCATTACGACACGCGCGCAGGATCGTGCACTCGTGGGTTCGGCTACGCGCGCCAGCGAAATCTCTTTCGCGAGAATCTGGAACAATCCTGACGACGACGCCTACGATGCCCTTTGACTTTGGCGACGTTGTGCTGGTGCCGTTCCCCTTCACCAGCCAGATTTCCACAAAGAAGCGCCCCGCCGTCGTCGTTTCGAGCCGCGCTTACAACACCGGCAAATCAGATGTGATTCTGATGGCCATTACCTCCCAACTGCGCGCAAACGCGATCCTCGGCGAGGTATGGCTCCACGATTGGAACGGCGCCGGGCTGCTGAAACCTTCCGCCATCAAACCCGTCTTTGCCACACTCGAACAATCTCTCATCATCCGGCGGCTCGGCGCTCTCGCGCAAACCGATCGCGAATCGCTCCGACAGGGCATCAAGCTAATCGTCGGGTGATTGTGGGGATCGTTGGTCCAGTCACTATTTCCTTGCATGCCGCAGGGAAAAATCGGCCGTGCTGGTCCTGCGGCGCAAAATTTCCCTGAGATTTGTTCGCGCGCCTTCTCACCGGACCGAAAATTTCCCTGAGACTGTGCACGCATGGGAACGTGCACACGGCCTGCCCGAAATTTCCCTTCTGTAACGGGTTCATGGAAGTCAATCCCTTTTGCCTTGTCCGCTTCGCCGGGGTCACGCTTCTGTCCGTGGTCGGTGTGAGCCGCCAACATGATGGGATTTGAAGGATGGGCCGGCCGATCTGAGATGCGCGCTTGGCAGGCTCGCGTGGAAATTTTCGGTCTGACCCGATCCATTCGTCCCGGCGAGGGACGCTGGCTTCGTGCCGCTGGTGTCTTGGGCGGCGCGAAAGGCTTCAAAGGCTCCTCATTTGTTTCTTTGCTATCCATTCCTTTGTTCGATCAAACGATCATTCCTCCGTCCCGACCGCGGGATGCTGCGAGCGCCGCGCGCCGACGCAGTCAAGGATCGCGGAACGCGACCGCTTGCGGCGCCGAAGGCGTCCTTGACGGCGGCGAGCACGGCGCTAGGCTGGTTGCGCACGGAACGGTTTTCCATCCACCCACATCCGGTGAAGCACCACTGCGAGCTTGCGGGCGAGCGCGACTTTGGCCTTCTTCATGCCGGCACGCCAGGCGATCTTCATCGCCCAACTCTTCAAAGCCGAAGCCTTCACCGGCCTGGTGAGGATGATGTTGGCCGCTTCGTAGAGCGCGGTTCGCACCTCTTTGTCGCCGACCTTGGAGATCCGGCCGGAGACATCCCTCTCTCCGGACTGATAACGCTTCGGAGTAAGGCCAAAGTGCGGCCGCACCATCTTCGACGACTTGAACCGTGAAGGATCGTCGATCGCCGAAACATAGGTGAGCGCGACAATTGCCCCCACGCCGGGCGCCGACATCAGAAGCCGTACGCGACTGTCGTCCCGCGCCATTGCGTGTACGCGCCGCTCGAATCCTCTGAACTCGCGCGCCAGCACCTCATGCACCGAAAGCAGCGACGCAGCGATGGCCTCAAGCGTCGGATGACCATCAACCAACCCTCTGATCCGGTCTTCGAACTTCGCCGTCGACACCTTGCCAACCCTCAGACCGAACCCCCGCAGAATCCCGCGCAGGCTCATCTGTACATCGTACAGCTTCGATTGGACCAGCTTGCGCGCCGAAAGCTGCGCACGAACCTCCTGCGCACACAACGACTTGCAATGCACAGCCCTGAACCAGCCAAGACGAACCAGTCCAAATTCCAGGCCTGCAAACCACGCGGTCAGCTGCGTCGGATCGCTCGCAATCCTGGCTTCCCGCACGATCTTTCCCTCTCCATCCACAACGCAGACACTCGACTGTTCCAACGATACGTCGATTCCGGCATAGTGCTTCATGGTCGTCCCTCGATGATGCTTGGAGCTGGACTTCCAGACTCCGTCGTTGATGACACCATCATTCTGAGGGACGACCGCTTTCCCAAAACCCAAAAATCTCGCCCGTTACCCCATCTGAGAATGTACAAGCGGGTCCCCGGTCAGGCCGGCGGCCCCAAGCTGCTAATTACTTTCTCATTCAAATTCCCACAGAAATTCCCTGCTCGGGAGGGTTGCGGGCGGGATTATCCAGGCAAAGTGCGGGTCGTTGAAACCCAACTACACAATTTTTTGCAAATTCCCTCAGAAATACCCTGATGCAGGGAATTTGCCGCAGGTTTGGCAAGAACCCGCGAGCGCTCGGCGCCGAACACACCCAGGCAGCGACCGCCCGCGCGGTTGCCGGTGCGCGCAATTTCGTCGACCTTCGTTTCGATTGTCAAAGAGCCGGCTCAAGAGCCTATACCGAATTGGTATTGATGTCAACCGAATCTTCGTAGCGCCGATACGGACGTGTTCATGATTGCATAAGCCCACGGCTTTGTTCCGCTGACGAAAACGTCCTGGCGGAACCCATGCCCCCCTTGTGCCATTTTGAAACACCCACGCTCGGTGTCTCCGGATTCCTCAAATTTTTCAGGCGCTTAGTGGACCCAGCTCCATCCTCGTTTACTGAAATCGCTACTTAAATTACTTTAGAGTTGATTACAGTTTCTGAGGAGTGTAAGAGATGGCGTCCGAGTGGAAAGGGTGTTGCTATGTCAGAATATCGCACCATCGAAATTGATTTTGACGTTCACAAGCTCATTGAGAATGAGCGCACCGGCTTTGCTGAGAACGCGAATGATGCGCTGCGACGATTGCTGGAGCTCCCGGCTAAGGCAGCGTCAAACCCGGCGAAAGAAGCCGCCAATGGGCATCGCCGGGCTTGGTCCGGCGAAGGCGTCACGCTCGCGCACAGAACGGCAGTGCGGATGCGCTACAACGGGCGGCTTTATGAAGGCATGATCGGTGACGGCAAGTGGATCGTCGAAGGCAAGACTTTTGATAGCCCCTCCGGAGCCGCCAGCGGCGTTGCGGTCACGAAGCGTGGAAAGCAGACGCGCTTGGACGGGTGGATTTATTGGGAAGTCCGCCAGCCGGGCGAAGACGATTGGAAGCGGATTACTACCCTTCGCCCCGACTATCTTCGGAGCAATTTGACGCCCGAAGAAATTGGACTTTGAGAGGAGTCGATCATGGCTGGTAGTGGACATCTAGGATTGAAATTCGGCCGCGACGGACTTTTCCCCGGCGGGGCGGCTCACGTCATGGTCCAACGTCACGCGGAAGACGAAGACGGCTCGATTCTCGTATCTCCGGAGTGTGTCAGTTATGTGGAGTTGGAAGCCTACGTCAACTTGCTAAGGAAGGATTTGGACGGCCTGCTTGCCAGCGCGAAGCGGAAGTTTCAGAGCGCGGCTTCCTTGCCTCCCCCTCCGTTATTTCCGAAGTGACGGGACCCGCGTCACGCCACTCAAAAATCAGTGGGACAGCCTTCCAGAAAGCATTGGGACCCCGAATTGCCCCACTCTGCCCTAACCCCTTGATTTCCCTAGATTCAGGCAATCCTCTCGGGGTCGCCATATCGACGGTATAATGGCGCAAGTGCCACAGAGCGGCGGCGCCGGCCATCAAACCGCAATCCCGCTTTCCATCTCCGGAAATGTAAGCTGATTGCAAAATGCGCCGGACGGAAAATGGATTTCCCGTCCCGGTCATTAGCCCGTCCGGCTCGCGCCGGAGACCGACAAGGCAGCCGGCGATCGGGCGCGATCGGGAAAATGTTGCGGTTCGCCTGGGCTGTTAACCTTTGCTCGTTCGCAGTCGTGAACGCTTGCGCAAGCGTTTCCGGTCTATACTGGCGACGAAGTGTAAACAGCGGGGAACCCGCATGCTTCCTGATTTTGACGAGCGCTTTACGGCCCTCAAGGAAAAGCTCGAGGAGCAGGAGCGGGAATTCGATCGACAGGCGCGAGACGCACAGGCGAAAATGGCCGAGGCGCAAGCCAGGAAGCGTGCAATTATCGACAAGCTGATGCGCCTCGAGCGCGGCGTTCCTTCTCCAGAGACGTGCCTGAATTGTTATCTGGAGGAAGGCGTCGACAGGCGAATGAAGCCCGTCGCCGCCGATGATCCCACCCGGTTCGACCGCTGGCTGTGCTCCGCATGCGGGGAGCATATCGACCGCCCGTCCAGCGCGGCCTTCTGGCAGGGCAAAACGCCGCAGGTGTAAATTTCGCGCGGCTCACGACGAGAGCAGAATCCGATCAAACGCGGTTCGGCAACCATGCTTCGACAGCCTCAGCATGAGGCTAGACAAAAATGACCTCACCCTGAGCTTGTCGAAGGGTGCGCCCGATTCGATCTGCTCGGATTCCGCTCTAGTTCATGTGTGCTGTCGATTCAATCCATTGGTTTATGCATGCCGTCGACGAATTTTCATGTACACTGTCGATGGATTTTTGATTCAGCTTAGAGTTGTGCGCGCTTAAAGATTAGACCAACTTCAAGAATCACTTTATAGTCTTGTTCGGAGTATTCCAGTTGAGGAAGGGGCCGGACGTGAAATCATCCGTCGCTGCGGTAGTTGGACTAACTCTTACAGCTGTCGTCTTAGCCGGCTGCGCAGAAACTGTATGGTATAAGCCTGGTGCCAGCCAACAAGACTACGCCACCGATTCCTACAACTGCGAAAAGGACATGCGTCAAAGCAGTTATTTCGGGGGCGGGCTTATTGCCGCATTCAATATGAGAGGCTTTGAAGATCGGTGCATGATCGCACATGGTTGGGAACAGAATGGCAAGGCCGCATCCATAAATGCACCTGCGGAAGACGTGCCCCCTCCATCGCAGGCAACCGAAAATCCGACCACGACAGGAACTATCGCTGCGCTCCCTCGGTCGCCCACGTTCGCCGATGGAACCGCCGCATATGAACAAGGTGACTATAAAACAGCATTCGCCGTGTGGAAACAACTGGCGGACGGGGGCAACGCAGCAGCCCAACAGTCCTTGGGTGTTATGTACCTGCACGGCTATGGTGTTTCGCGGGATTTCAATGAGGCAGTGCGGTGGTTTACCAAAGCGGCAGATCAGGGCAACGTCCACGCTTGCGACAACCTTGGGTGGATGTACGAACAGGGCAATGGCGTCAAGCAGGATCGAGTGCGCGCATATATGTGGTATAGTCGCGCCGTTGCCGTAGCGAGCGGAGATGAAATTAAGCTGCCAAAGAGCAACGAAGATCGCGTCGCGGCCACTCTCACACCTGACGAGATTTCGCAGGCGAAGGCGCTTGCCGCTACGACGTCGGCGCCGTGAGCCTTGATAATTTGGTGCCAATCGCACTATTATAATTATATGCAAATAATAGATTCTAAGAACATCATGCTGAGGGCGATGAATGGGTCAAGGTTAAAGTTCGCAATCACATGCAACACATCGATTTGGCGA
>Ga0335074_10008102_pt1 | contig 14603 bp, 15 predicted proteins | sample Lox_Sample_23_FD_206715 | JGI IMG/M metagenome (GOLD analysis project Ga0335074, IMG submission 206715) | Soil microbial communities from Loxahatchee National Wildlife Refuge, Florida, United States - Lox_Sample_2.3 | ecosystem: Environmental > Terrestrial > Soil > Wetlands | place: USA...
GCCCGCGGCGCAGCACCCACGGCCCGCCGCCGACGGTAACCCGCGGTCCGGCGCTCGCGTCCGTGGCGCAGCAGCCACGGCCCGCCGCCCGCCGCCCGCCGCCCGCGGCGCAGCACCCACGGCCCGCCGCCGACGGTAACCCGCGGTCCGGCGCTCGCGTCCGTGGCGCAGCAGCCACGGCCCGCCGCCGACGGTCCGAGGCCCTGCGCGTCGCCCGCGCCGCAACCGCAGCCGCGCGACCGCGCCGCGGGGGCGTCGGCAGCGCCCGAGTGCCTGTTACGGCGGTGGCGGCGGAGGCGATTTCAGAAAGCTTTGCGTTAGGAATCGGTGGAATCTGGGCAGCGGGCTTGTCATGACTTGCTCGGGTCACTGCGGGCGCGCCGCGATCCGGCGGTTTCCCGAGTGGCTTGCGGCTTGCCGGCCTCCCGGGATGGCCGATGGGTCGTGATGTGGCATGGCCCGCCGCCGCTTTTCCAACTGATGGCAGACCTGGCGACGGGAGCGCTGAGATCGGTCTGGCGGTGCTGCTTGAGGCGTGCGAGCGGGCAGTCGATGAACTCGGTTCGTCGGTCCCGCCTGCCCAGCTGCGTGCACTGCTGATCATCGACCAGGCAGGCACGCTGAACCTGAGCGGGCTTGCCGGTGAACTCGGTGCGACGGCGTCAGCGGCGAGCAGGCTGTGTGACCGGATGGAGGCAGCTGGGCTGGTAACGCGCGACCGGCCTGCGACCAGCCGCCGCGAGATTGTTCTGTTGCCCACCGAGTCGGGGCGCCGGCTAGCCGAGTGGGTCCGGCGAAGGCGCCGCTCAGCCCTCGGCACCGTGCTGGATTCCATGACCCAGGAGGGCCGCGAGGCACTGGCCCAGGGTCTGCGGGAAGTAGCCGTCGGCTTGGGCCGCTTGGCCCAGCGATAGGAACGGCAACCGGCAACCCCGGCCCGCGCTGCGCTGTCGGCCCGAATCGGAACGGCAACCCCGGCCCGCGCTGCGCTGTCGGCCCGAATCGGAACGGCAACCCCGGCCCGCGCTGCGCTGTCGGCCCGAACAGGGACGGCAACCCGGCCCGCGCCCCGCTGGCGGCCCGAATGCAACGATAACCCGGCCCGCGCCCGGCTGTCGGCCCAACACTCGAAGGTGTGTTCAATCAGCGCTGTTGAAGCAGCACTTTCCGCGCACAGCTTCGGATTTTTGGCAGCTAGCGGGGCGAGGGACGGGATTTGGTTAGCGGCGGATGGGTGGCCTGGCGGCCAGAACTCGGGCTGCGTGACCAGAACTGGGCTTCTACCTGTGCTGCGTTTCCCGCCTCGGTCTGTGCCGCGTTACTAGGGCCTCGCTATGGCTGCTTACCTATGTCCGAGCGCACGCGAGCCTTCGCCGTGACCATGCCGTTATCGCCTCGTGACCTGGAGGTTTGCCAAACACGCGAAAGCGTGAGACTCTTTCCCTATGGAAACACTTTCCACGAGGAAAGCATCGCTGCCGGACCGGGCAGCGCAGCCGCCCACTCCTGCATCGCTTGCGGACCGGGCAGTAGAGCCACCCGCTCCTGCATCTAGAGTACTCCAGGATCTCGCAGGCCTCGAAGACACTGAGCTGCTGCAGATCGTCCACTCGCAGCCGCGCAGCAGCAGCCGCCGGGCCGCAGCCTGCGAACTGCTGGTATCCCGTCACCGCAACCTCGTCCGGTCGTGCGTGCAGCGCTACAACCGCAGCCCGGAACCGACCGAGGACCTGATGCAGGTCGGGTACGTCGGCCTGCTGAAGGCAATCAACAACTTCGATCCTTCCGTGGGTGGCAGCCTGGCCGCCTACGCTCAGCCGTGCATCTCCGGTGAGATCAAGCGGCACTTCCGCGACAAGCGCTGGCATGTGCACGTCGAGCGGTCTGTTCAGGAGCGCGTCCTGCAGGTGCGCCAGGCGACCCGCCAGCTCACCCAGCAACTCGGCCGCGATCCGGCCGACGCTGAGCTTGCGGCCCACCTCGGCATCACCGATGCCGACCTTCGCGAGGCCCGGCGGGCGGACATGGTCTTCCAGCCGGTCTCGCTGGACGCGCCAGTGGCTGGCCAGCCGCAGGGAGGTAGGCTGGCCGATGTCCTCGGCGACGAGGACCCGCTGATGGAGCAGGCCGTCGACATGGAGTCCGTCGCATCGCACTGGGGTGAGCTGCCCCGCCGGGAACAGCAGATCCTGATGATGCGCTTTTACGGGGACATGACCCAGGCGGAGATCGGCCAGCGGCTCGGCATCTCCCAGATGCACGTGTCCAGGCTGCTTGCCCACGCGCTCGGCCACCTGCGCAAGCGCCTCGTCGGGCACGACACCCGCCGTCGCGTTCTGCCGCGAGCCAGCTAAGCAGATTGGCAGCTGCCAGCCCGGCTCTATCTCCCCGCCGGCCGATGAGGCCGGCGGGGAGGCCGTGGTGAGTCGCCGGTTCATGGTGGCTGCTCGGGGGAGTCCTGGCGATGGGCGGTCGCGCCGTGGCTGGCCGGCTGCTCGGACGGCCCAGGGGGCTGGGTTTCCGCCTCGGACGTCCCGCTGGGCCGGGGTTCCGCCTCGGACGGCTCACGGGCCTGGGGTTCCGACCCGGCCTTCTCGCTGGCTGGTGACGCTCTCGAGGTCATCTCCGCGAGAGCGCGGCGGACCCCGCCCAGGCCGCCACCTTTGGGAACCTTCAGCGAGACGTAGGCAGCGGCGCCGGTGGGGATAGGCAGCCAGAAGTTCACAAGGCGCCAGCTGAGCACGCCGAGTGTGGCCACGCTCCGGGTGAGCCCGAAGCCGACGAGCAGCACCGGAGTCACGGAATCGATCACGCCGAGCCCGCCGGGCGTCAGCGGGATGGCCCCGATCACGTTCGCGATCCCGTACGCGGCGAACAGGCCGATCGGGTTGGCGAACCGGCCGAAAGCGGCGATGAAGCACCACAGCGAGGCCGCGTCCAGCAGCCAGTTCAGCGCGGCCCAGGTCAGTGATGGGATAAGCACACGCCGGTCGGTCCCGAGGGCACGGATCGACGAGGTGGCCTGGAGCACGATCTGCTCCAGCCGGTCAGCGCCGACGCCGGGGATCCGGCCGCCGACGGTGCGCACCGTGCGCACCGCGAGCTTCTCACCCCGGGTGATCCCCAGGATCACCAGCCCGACCAGGCCCAGCAGCACAGCCCCGACGATCGCGACTGTCGCGTAAATCGGCTGGAAACCCGACAGCGGGATCGAGATCACCAGCGAGATCCACAGGAGCACGTTGAGGACCACTGTCGAGCCGATGCCCTTGGTCGCCATCATCACGCCGACATCGGTGCCCGAGATTCCCTCAGCGGTGAAGAGCTGGTAGCCCACACCCGCGCTGCCTACCGTCCCGGCCGGGATGACGTGCGCCACCGCGGCGGCTGACAGGTCTATCCGGAACAGCCGGGACAGGCTTGGGCGGCCCTCGGCCGGCAGCAGTACCCGGTTCAGCAGCGCGTAGCAGAACAGGGCGAGCCCCTCCACGATGGTGCCCGCCACCATCCAGCCCACGTTCAGCCGGCCGAGCAGGTACAGGTCCTTGCTGGCCCCGACGAGCTCCGGGATAACGAGGTACTCGACGATCAGCGCGAGAACGAGAAGGATCAGCACACGGCGCAGCGGCCGCCGGGCGTGCCGCAGCCAGCCGCGCCAGCCATTCCTGGGTGAAAATCTCACTGGTCTCAGTATGACCTGTGCTCTACCAGGCGTTGACGAGCGCAAACCGCCCGGGCAGGCGTCAGCGGCGGACGCCGCGCAGCGTGATCAGCGCACCGGTGAGGAAGGCAGCAGCGGCCACCACGAGGCTGACGTGGAGTCCGGGGATGAAATCCGCCCTGGAGCGCACCAGCGAGCCCAGGAGCGCGACGCCCAGCACGGCGCCAGCCTGGCGGGAAGCATTGATCACTCCCGAGGCGATGCCTCCCCGGTCGGCTGGTGCCGCCTCGATGACGGTGGCCGTCGCCGCGGGCATCGTCAGAGCCATGCCGAAGCCCGCCGCGGCCATCGGAGCCACGAGGAGCACGTAGGAGGTGTGCGCACCCGCCACGACCAGGCCCGCCAGACCTGCGCTGCCGAGCAGCAGACCGGCGAGCATCGGCAGCCGCGGGCCGGTCCTGGCCATGATCCTCCCTGAGAGCGCCGAGGCGATGCTGATCAGCGCAGCCTCGGGCAGCAGGGCAAGACCAGCCGCCAGCGCCGAGTACCCGCGCGTGTCCTGGAGGTACAGGCTCATCACGAACAGCTGGCCGTAGAAGCCAAGGTTGATCAGCAGCCCGACCGCGCTGCCCGACCGGAACGCAGGCCGGGAGAACAGCCACAGCGGAAGCATCGGCTCGGCAGCGGCCCGTTCGGCCAGGATGAACCCGCCGCAGGCAGCTGCGGCAAGGCAGAAGCCGCCAAGCACCAGCGGTGACGTCCAGCCAGCCCGCCCCGCCTGCACCAGCGTCGCGGCCAGAAGCCCAAGCCCGGCTATGCCGAGGATCTGGCCCGGAAGGTCGACGGCGCGTTCCCGGCGGGGGGCCGCGGGAACCGACCTGGCCCCGAGGATGAGCGCAGTCAGCGCGAGCGGCAGGTTCAGGAAGAAGACGCCGCGCCAGCTCCACGTGCTCACCAGCAGCCCACCGACAACCGGGCCCGATGCCGCGCCGATACCGGCGATGGCGCCCCACACCCCGAACGCCCGCGCTCGTCCCGCCCTGGTCGGGAACGTCACCTGGAGCAGCACCAGGGACGACGGCACCTGGAGCGCTGCGCCTGCGCCCTGCACGACCCGCGCTGCGACCAGGAAAGGCAGACTGGGCGCGAGCCCGCACGCCGCGGAGGCGACCGTGAACAGCGCCAGGCCGGTACCAAAGACCCGCCGGGCGCCGAGCCGCTCGGCCAGTGCCCCGCCGGTCAGCAGCAGCCCCGCGAACGACAGCGTGTACCCGTCGACCACCCACTGCAGCCACGTAACGTCACCGTGGGTCCCGCGGCCTATGGCCGGCAGCGCCACGTTGACCGCTGTGGAGTCGACGATGACCATCAGGTAGCCAAGGCTGATGACCAGGAGGGCCAGGGCTGAACGTGGCAGTTCCGCCGCCTGCGGCATGCCGGGAGCCTGCTGGCTCCGGGTCCCGCTGGGAGTCTTGACGTTCCTTCCGGTGTGCTTCTCGGTTGTGTCCACCAGCACCACCGTAGGGCGCAGATATTTCGCCCTTCGTCAAAACGTGTCTGCCGGCGAGCTCACGCTCGCCGGCAGACACGAAGGGATGACAGGGCTGGGTCAGCGGCGGTACTTCCAACTTGCGCCGAAGCCCGCCAGGTGCATGGCCAGGCAGGCCAGCCCGATGATGACGAGGCTGGCCGGCGCGAACACGGCGTCGGTGGAAATCCCGGCGGCGCGGATGATGAACGCGATGACGAAGATCACGACCGCGACAAGCGCAAGCATTATCAGGCCCTCCTGTTCGTAATTTCCTTAGTCTTTGGAGTCGTCACTGGCTAGGCTGCGGAGCTTGAGGGCTACAGGAAACCTTCGGGTTCACCCCGACGTAGTTCAGCGGGCCAGCCACAATGGTGACGGCGATCGTTCCGGCTCCGGCGCAGTTTGCCGAGCCATTGTTGAAGTAATGCCGTTGGTAACTAGCGATAACGCCGATGATCAGCCAGATTACGAGCACGACGGATCCAGTTCTCATGAATTATCACCTGCCACGCGGTATTCCGCGTTTTCTCGGGGACGGGGGGTTGTTCCTCGGGGATGGCGTCTATTCCTCGATGTATTCGTCGACGATCTCTGTTTCCGCAGGCTCTGTCCCTGCGGGCACAGGCGGGGCGTCGCTGATGTCCTCCTCCCGCCGCTCCTGCGCGGGGATGTCGGGGACGGTGTTACTGCCGGGCACGCCAGCAGTGAGGTCACCCGGCTGGAGCCCGTTGGGGGACAGATTGGGGTCGGCGGCCGGGTTGAGCATTACGTACGGCGGGTAGCGAGTTTCCTCGACCCGGCCCACGACGGTGCCCCGGGAACGGTTGCGCAGGATCGTCCGGCGCCGCAGCCACCCCTGGCTGGGCCTGCGGACGAACATGCCCACCACACCCGTTGCCATGATGACCACCCCGGCTACCTGAAGGTTCAGCCAGCTGGGGGAGCCGGTAACGGCGAACGTCAGAATGGCGCCGACGGCCACTAAGGTCAGGCAGCTTGCGGTTCTCATGGCCACCCTCTACCATGCGGCGTCGTTCTCAAACGCACGGGACTTTTGCTGTCGGCTGCCAATCGGTGGGCCACGCGATCGGTGGATGTGACGGTGCCGTCACCGGTGGTATTTCCAGGCGATGTTTGCGCCCGGTACCGGCGGACACGCTAGAGATGATGCCGGGAAGCCAGAAGGACAAGGACAAGCCCACTGCTGGTCAGGCGGCCGGCAGCCTGAAGGCCTATCGCGACAAGCGCGACCTGGGCCGCAGTGGTGAGCCGTCTGGCGGTCGGCAACGGAGCGGCGGCCAGCCCACGTTCGTGATACAGCAGCACGACGCGCGCAGGATGCACTATGACTTCCGGCTGGAAGCAGACGGGGTCCTGAAGTCCTGGGCTGTACCCCGGGGTCCGTCGGAGAACCCGGCAGTCAAGCGCCTGGCGGTGCAGACGGAGGACCATCCGCTCGACTACGAAAACTTCGAGGGCGTGATTCCGCGCGGAGAGTACGGCGCAGGCAAGGTCATCGTCTGGGACACCGGAACCTACGAGAACGAGACCACCGACACATCTGGCCAGGAGATCAGCGTTGCCGACGCGATCGACCAGGGCCATGTCAGCTTCGTCCTGCACGGCGAGAAGCTGCGCGGCGGCTACTCGCTGACCCGGATCCGGGACGACCGGGAACCGGCCTGGCTGCTGGTAAAGGAGAAAGACAGATTCGCGGACCGGACCGCCGATCCAGAGCGGGACGAGCCGGAGTCGGTGACATCAGGCAAGGACATCGGGGATCTGGACGGCCCGGCCTGAGGACCAGGAACCGGCCAGCGTGGTGCGCGAGGAGGCCGTCATGACCACCAGGCAGACCGCAGCGCTCGGCGACAGCGTGACCGTCGGCGGCATACGCGTCGACCTGTCCAAGACCGACAAGGTGCTGTTCGCTGACGGCGGGGTCACGAAGGGTGACCTGATCGAGTATTACCGGGACGTGGCCGGCCGGATGCTGCCGTACATGGCCGACAGGCCCGCCGTCATGTCCCGTTACCCGGACGGCATCACCGGCCAGCGTGTTTTCCAGAAGAACGTTCCCGACTACTTCCCTGACTGGATCACTCGCACCGAGGTGCCGAAGCAGGACGGACTCCTGCACCAGGTCGTCTGCGACAAGCAGGCGACGTTCGTCTACCTCGCCAATCAGGCCTGCATCGAGCTGCATGTCTTCCTCAGCCGGGTCGGCCGCCTCGAAAGTCCTGACCAGCTGGTGTTCGACCTCGACCCTCCCGGCGACGACCGCTTCGCCGACGCTTGCCGCGCGGCGCTGAGCCTGCGGGAACTGCTCGAGGGTGAGCTCGGGCTGACCTCGTTCGTCAAGACCACCGGCGGCCGGGGATTGCACGTCCATGTGCCGCTGCGGGCCGAGGACGACTTCGACACCGTGCGCTCCTTCGCCCGCCAGGCCGCCGGCCTGCTCGCCGCGCGGAACCCGGACCTGGTCACCGCCGAGCAGCGGAAGGAAAAGCGCGGCAGCAGGATTTACGCGGACATCATGCGGGACGCGTACGCGCAGACGGTTGTCGCGCCGTACGCGGTCCGTGCGCGCCCCGGCGCCCCGGTTTCCGTTCCTCTGCGCTGGGAGGAACTGAGCGACCCCGCGCTGCAGCCCGGGAAGTTCACGCTGCGCACCGTCCGCCCGCGGCTGGACGAACTCTCAGGAAAGGCCGACCCGTGGGCTGACCTGGGCAGGCACCACTACTCCCTGGCCCGGGTTGCCAGCCGCCTGCAAGACCTGGTCTGACGATCAGGGAAGATTGGCTGGTGGCCGAGGTCAGCATGCCGGGTCGGCTACGGCCGTTACTTGACGTCCTGCGCCGTGCCTACCCGAAGGGCGTTCCGCAGGATGATTACGCCGCCCTGCTCGACTTCCTGCAGTGGTTCATGTCGGAACGGAGCCTCGCGACCATCGTGGCCGCGGTCATCGACGGCGACCCGTCGGCGGTGGCCAGCGACTCGGCTGTACTGGCAGCGCTTCCCGCGGATGGCCTGAAGGGCACCGACAACGCTGTCTGGCGCGTCCGTCACCGCCTTGAGGCCAGTGGATGGGACGAGGTCGCCCGGGGTTTCGATGCCAAGGATGTGCACGACAGGATCAGCCCGGTACCGGATCAGCCGGACTACATGCTGGATTCGATGGCGGTCCTGCGCCGCGCCTACCCGGACGGCATCCCCGGGGCGGAATACCGGCCACTGCTTGCCGCCCTTCACAAAGACATGTCGTTCCGGAACGTCGGCGCGCTCGTCGGCGCCTTCGCGGGCCGGCACTACGTGGCTGTCATGAACGAGGCCAACGGCGCGTCCAGTGTCAGCCGCAGCGACCGGGCGCCGCACCGTGACGTTGACCGCGTGTGGCTCAAGCTGCTCGACCACGGCTGGACCCCCGAATTCCCGCTGCCCGCCTGCGAGCAGCCTGGGTTCGCCGACCAGGCCATCACTGCCCTCCAGCGTGCCTACACCCACGGGCTGAGCGCCGATGACTACCAGCCGCTCCTCGCCGCGCTGGGCCGCGACGTGGACGACGGTGCCGGGCCCGCCTACGACGCCATCGCCTACATCGTCAGAGAAGCTTTTCCCGACCGCGACCCGGTCACAATCTGGCACGACGCCCTGGTACTCCATGACTCCCGCGAGGACGGCCGGGCGTCTTCGGATATTGAACGCTGTCGACAGCACCTGCTCGCGCACGGCTTTCCCTCGCCGGGCGGGCAGAGAGGGATCATCGAGACGCCTGACGATCAGCCGGCCTCGTAGCGGCAGACCCGTTCCTGTCATGTGTTAGAGTACCGAGATGTCCGATATCTAGTTCGAGGAACCAATCTGCTATGACATACGGAGGCCTGCTGGCCGGGTAGCAGGAGTCGGACAGGCTGAACGTCTAAAGACCCGGAGCAAGCCATGAATGAGTCCGAGAGCATCTCTGCCATGCAGCGGGAGATGGGACGGCAGTTAGCGGCGCTGCGGCGGGAGACTGGGCTGACCCAGCAGGGACTGGCCGTGCTGACCGGGTTCTCGAGGCCGGCCGTCTCGCTGGCCGAGATCGGCCGCCAGTTCCCGGCCCGCCAGTTCTGGCAGGCATGCGACAAGGCGCTGAGCACCGGCGGCGTGCTGGCTGCCGGAGCGGACCAGATCAGCGCGGTCCGCGACGCCGAGCAGCGCGCGGCGGCATTGGCGGCCCAGGAGGCACGCGAGGCCCGAGCGCTGGCCGCGCTGGCCGCCGCCCGCCAGCGTGGCACCGTCGCGGCCGAGGTAACCGCGGTCCAGGCGTGCCCGCACTGCGGTGGCGAGGTTGCTGTCCTGACCACGCTCATCCCTGACGCCAGGGTGAAGCAAGGGGCGGTGCAGCAAGGGGCGGTGCAGCAAGGGGCGGTGCAGCAAGGGGCGGTGCAGCAAGGGGCGGTGCAGCAGGAGGCGCTCAGCCAGCAAAACTGAAAAGCCAGGCGAGGCGGTCACAATCGCGGGCTGGTAATTGCCAGAATGCAAATCCAGTACCGTTATTCCGCGCTGCCAGGAAATTTTGCCAGGCTACTAGCAAATTGCTATTCCTGCCGCATGCCATTCGCCTTCATGGGTCTTCCGGTAGAAACTTTGACCCATGCAAGGCATGTCAAGACATGGTGTCAGCGGCAGAGCTGCCTTAGGCGGTACCGGCCGGCTCGCTGACGACCTCTACCTGCTGGCGCATCACGAGGTGACTGGCAGGCCGCACCTGCAGCCCCGGGCGGCCGGGCTCGGCGTGGCTGGCGGGCTGCTGGCTGAGCTGATGCTGTCGGGCAGTATCGGTCTGCACGCTGGTCAGGTTGTCGTCGCCGGCCGTTGCCCGCTCGAGGACGCGGCGGCCCGGTCGGTCATGCGCCTGGTGGCCGGTGAGCGCGGGCAGCACGTGGCCGGGGACTGGCTGCAGTTCCTGTCCCGCACGGCCGCTGACGACGTCGCGTTCCGGCTGGAGCAGTCGGGTTACCTGGCCAGGGTCGCTTCACGGCGTCCCTGGCGGGCTCAGCGGTGGGTGCCGGTGGACCCGGAGTCCGCGTTCGCGCCGGTCCTGCGGGTGAAGCTGGCCCTGGACCCATCGCAGCCGGCGGCCGCCCAGAACGTTGCCCTGGCCGGTCTGGCCGCCGCGTGCGGGCTGAGCCGCCACCTCGCGCTTTACCTGCCCGATGGTGCCTACCGCCACATCCAGCAGGCCACCGGATGCCTGCAGCCGGCCTTGCGGGAACTGATCGCGCACACCCAGGCCGCCGTCGACGCCGCCCTGCTGTCCCATCGCGTATGACCTCGCCCCATCCCCTAGCAGCCAGGAGAACGATCATGTCCAGAACTTCTGCCGCCCAGCGCAGGCCCAGCAGCATGTCACGGGCTCTGGCCCGGGACCGGCTTGGTGTGCCCGCTGTGCTGTTCTTCGTGCTGGCCGGGGTGGCGCCGCTGACGGTGGCGGCCGGTGTTATCCCGTCGGCGTATGCCACGACCGGGCTGGCCGGCATCCCGGCCGCGTTCATCGTCATCGCCGTTGTCCTGGCCTTCTTCGCCACCGGCTACGTCGCGATGACCCGCCACATCACCAACTCAGGAGCGTTCTATGCCTTCATCGCCCGTGGCCTGGGCCGCACCATGGGCGTGGCCGCGGCGCTGGTCGCGCTGCTGTCGTACTCGTTCCTGCAGGTCGGCTTGTATGGCGCGTTCGGCCCGAACGCCGCCGCTGAGGCCGCCGCTCACTTCGGGGTGCACGCCGCCTGGTGGGCGTTCGCGCTGGGCGCCTGGGCCGTCATCACGATCCTGGGGCTGCTGCGCGTCGACATCACCGGCAAGGTGCTCGGCGTGCTGCTGTGCGCCGAAATCAGCGTCATCATCGCCGAGACCGTCACCGGCCTCCTGCATCCGGCCGGCGGGCAGCTCAGCTTCGCTACCCTGTCCCCGGCCGCGCTGACCTCGGCCGGGTTCGGCACGTTCGGCGTCCTGGCCGTCGTCGCCGTGCTCGGCTTCGTCGGGTTCGAGCAGGCGCCGGTGCTGGCCGAGGAAGCCCGCAACACAAGGCGCACCATCCCCATAGCGACCTACCTGGCCTTGGGCATGATCGCCGTCGTCTACGCCGCCGTGAGCTGGGCAATGGCCGCCCACGCTGGCGGCACCCGCGTCGTGGCCGCCGCCCAGCAGCAGGGGCCGGGGTTGCTGTTCGGCCTCGGCGGGTCGGGCGTCCTGTCGCAGGCGGCCCAGTGGCTGTTTTTGACCAGCCTGTTCGCCGCCGCGCTGGCCTTCCACAACTGCGTCTGGCGTTACATCTTCGCCCTCGGCCGCGAGAACGTCCTGCCCGCAGCGCTGGGCCGCACCGGCGGCAACAACATCCCCCAAGCCGCCTCCCTCACCCAGAGCGCCACCGCCCTGGCCGTCATCGTGCTGTATGCGGTCGCTGGCTGGCAGCCGATGACCCAGCTGTTCTTCTGGCTCGGCACCACCGGCGGGTTCGGCGTCCTGATCCTGCTCGCCCTCACCGCCATCGCCATCATCATGTTCTTCGCCCACGACTCCCGGGGCGAATCCGCCTGGCGGCGCCTGATCGCCCCCACCCTGGCCGCGGCCCTGCTGACCGGCATCGTCATCCTCGCCGCCACCCACTACAGCACCCTGCTCGGCGTCCCACCCGGGTCCACCGCCGCCTGGGCCCTGCCCGCCAGCTACGCCCTCATCGCCATCACCGGCCTGGCCTGGGGCCTGATCCTGCGCACCCGCCGCCCCGGCACCTACGCAGGGATCGGCCTCGGCGCCCACGCCGTCACCGGCCAGCTCACCCCGGCCAGCGACCGGAGCCGGTGATGACCCTGCCCCGGCGCACGCCGCTACCAGTGGCCCTGGCGCAGGAAGCGGACGCCGGCGTCCTCAGCCAGGTCATCGCCGACGCCTTCGGAGACCTGCCGCAGTCGCAGTGGCTTGTACCCGACCCCGCCGCCCGCCGCGTGATCTTCCCCCGTTACTTCCGGATCTACGTCGAGCACGCCATGGCCAGCGGCACCGTCCACACCACCACCGACCGCGCCGCGGCGGCATTGTGGCTGCCTCCCGGCGAGCCCGGAGCCGGGCAGCCTCCTGGCTACGACGAGCAGCTCGCTGCCGCTACTGGTCCCTGGATCGAGCGGTTCCGCGCCTTCGACGCCACGCTCGCCCAGAACCACCCGGCCGGCGCCGACCACCATCACCTGGCCATCCTCGCCGTCCGGCCCGACCGGCAGCGCCAGGGAACAGGCAGCCTGCTGCTGCGCGCTTACCACGACACGCTCGACTCCGGTGGCACGCCCGCCTATCTCGAAGCCGCCACCAGGCGCACGACATGGCTGTACCTGCGCCACGGCTACCGGTTCCGGCCGGGCGCGCCGTTCTGCCTTCCCGATGGCGGGCCGCCGATGTGGCCGATGTGGCGGGAGCCGCAGCGTCCCTGGCCTCTGCCACTGTGACCAGGCGGATGGGGCAGGCACTCACTACCGTTCAGAATATTGGGCTGTTCAGCGGCTGTCCGGGACAAGCAGGACCGGGCAGGGCGTGTGGCGGAGCACGTACTGGCTCACAGCGCCGAACATCAGGCCCGGTGTGCGGTCGGACCGGGTCGCCAGCACGAGGAGCTGAGCACCCGCCGCCGGGCCGCATCGACCAGCACATGACCGGCGGGTCCGGCGACCACACGCCGCTCGACGTGGTCTGCCTGGGGGCCCAGCACGTCACGCAGGGCATCATGCAGGCTCGCTTCGCTGATCGCGCGTTCGTCCTCCGGGGTGGTCATGGTCGACAGCGGCCGCGCCGCGCCGGCCCCGGTGACCTGAGCCTGGGTGATATGGACGCCGCTACCCGGCTTGGCCAGCTGCGCCGAGATGTTGCCGACGATCGTGACTTCCAGGCCGTCCTGCCTGTCGGCATAGCCTGGTTTACGGACGTCTTTACAGGTCGGCCTGATGGACCGCTAACTGGTCTCACGTCCTCAACTACCAGGATTCGGTTGGCCCGCGCTTTCTGGACGAGCTGCGATACGGCAGCTCACTGCCCGGAACGGGGTTCGAGGGCGCTGAATGTGACCGAAATAATTAGGTTGGTTGATTGATGGGCAGGTAGGCCCTGAATCAACCACCTTGATGACCGGCGCTCGCCTGGGCCACTAGCGCTTGGCGGGCGGGGCTGCTGGGCCTCGTAGGCCTGCGCCGCTAGCGCTTGGCGGGCGGGGCTACTGGGGCTCGTGGGGTTGGTGTGGCGCGAACTGGAGCCGCGCATCCTCGTGAGTAAGTGGGGTGCATCCGGGTAGCGAGAGGGCGCTCGGCCGGGACCGGCCCGGACGCCTAGGCTGCTGAGGTCTTTATGAACGGGTCGATGAGCGCGTCAGACCCCGATCCGACGCGGGAATCTGATGAGCGGCTGCGCGGGTCCTGCGCCGGCGGCGATGAGTGGCGGTCGCGGGGCGCGTGCCGGGGCGAGGACCCGGAACTGTTCTTCCCGACCGCGCGGAGCCTGACCGTGTTTGTCCAGCTCGCCAGGGCCAAGGCGGTCTGCGGACGCTGCCCGGTCTCCTGGGAGTGCCTGCGGTATGCGCTCGCCACCGGCCAGCAGCACGGGGTGTGGGGCGGGAAGAGCCAGGAAGAGCGCAAGGTCCTTCGCCGGCGGCTGCCGGTCGGCACGCCGCTGCCGCTTGAACAGGCTGGATAGCAGGCTGCGTCGCGGGTAGTGAAAGCGCATGGAGACCGGACCGGAGGTTCCCGCCCCAGCGGTGGAGAACCCGGCGGCTGCGGCCGACGCGGAGCAGCACGCGCTGCAGGAAATCGCCGGGCTGCGGGCCCGAGTTACCGCGCGGACACGCGGTTATGTGTGGCCGGCCGCGGCCGCGGCGGGTGCCGTGCTGTGCGCCTGGCTGGTCCGGCGCCTGTTCCGCCGGCGCTGATTGGCCGCGCTGAATGCCGGGCCGTCAGCCGGACTGACGAGCCGCGCTGAATGCCGGCCCGGTCAGCCGGGCTGCTGACTGGGGCGGCGGTGCGCTGGCTCACGCCCGGGCGGCTGCATCGGGCGGGGCAGGGTGGGCAGCGGCCGGAGCGGCCGGGTCTGCGGAGTGCCCGCCTTCAGGCTCATTATCTCGTCGTAGTGCCCGACCTGGCAGGACATGCCCTCGGCCAGCGAGTAGGTGGCGTCTTTCGGCGTGACCTCCACGCGGAGCAGCTTGCCCCGGATGAGCAGCCCGAACGAGAGCCTGGTCAGGAAGTCGGGAAGCCGCGGCGAGAAGCTGACCGTGCCGTCGTGGTGGCGCATCCCGCCGAAGCCGCCAACCAGGGCCAGCCAGATGCCGGCCAGCGAGGCGATGTGGACCCCGTCCCGGGTGTTGTTTTCCAGGTCGCGCAGGTCCATCAG
>Ga0335074_10008103_pt1 | contig 14602 bp, 7 predicted proteins | sample Lox_Sample_23_FD_206715 | JGI IMG/M metagenome (GOLD analysis project Ga0335074, IMG submission 206715) | Soil microbial communities from Loxahatchee National Wildlife Refuge, Florida, United States - Lox_Sample_2.3 | ecosystem: Environmental > Terrestrial > Soil > Wetlands | place: USA: Florida...
TAGCGGGCGTCGAAACGAGAACAGTAAGCGGTTAAACCAGGAAATTGTGCATGGCTAGGATATTGATCGTAGACGATGAACAGGAAAACCGGGAAGCCCTCCACAGGGCTCTAGGGGATGAAAACCCAAACTGGATCATTCTTGATGCGCCCGATGAGTCAGAAGCAAAAATGACGATCGAAAAGCAGCTTGCAAAAAAGGAGCCTGTCGACGTTGTCCTGACCGATTTGGTCATGGCGTCCGAACAAAGCGGCATGACCTTACTTCAAGAGGCCCGACGGATAGACCCACTGGTAATGGCCATCCTCTTTACGGCGAAGGAGAAAAGCCTTGATCGATACGGAGCATTTGATTACGGTGCCTTTGACGTGGTCGAAAAGAATATCAGGGGAACCGCCGCCGTACGAGAAATTAATATCAAGACGCGTGCGGCATTGCGTTACCGGGAGTGGTCGCAGCGGATTAACTTCTTAGGGCGTTATTTCGACCCAAGAGTGTTTGAGACAATCGAGAAGCAGCCGTCTTTGCTTCCCATTCAACTGCGCACGGTCACGATCTGCTTTTGGGATATCCGCGGCTTCTCACTGATGTGCGAGATCTTAAAGGCCCATCCAACGTTGATAGCTGGGTTTCTGAGGGACTACTGCGATGCGGCGGCCACAACAATCTTCAAGCATTCCGGAGTCCTGGATAAGTTCATAGGTGACGGTGTGATGGCCCTCTTTGGAGTGCTGAGCTACGGCGATGACGCCGGCGGCCGTCGGGACGCGCTCGGGGCTGTGCGGGCCGCCTGTGAATTTCGGAATCGCTTCGATTTGATCCTAAATCGATGGCTGGATGACTGGAGGCTATACACTCCGCAAAATATCGAAATCGGGCTGGCCTGCGGAATCCACACCGGCGAGGCGCTCGTTGGAAACATCGGGACCGACTTCCGGGACCAGTTCACCGCACTCGGCCCCCACGTTAATTTTGCGTCGCGGATAGAAGCCCGGGCGAATCCTCGGCAGATTCTAGTGTCACAGTCGACGGAAGCGCGAATTAGGGAGAAAGCAAAGCTAGATGCCGGAGGAGAGATTAACGACATCAAGAACATCCCAGGTACTTTCAAGCTGTTCTCTGTTCCCGAAACATTGCAGTTGGACCTCTAGGAGGCTGCTGAACGCCCATAAAAAACCCCGGTTGCGTCAGAGAGCCGTTGAATTCGGTCACCGAAACTGATGGTAAGAGACTCGTACACCGGTCGGGAACGGCGCAGTGGAAGCGTGCAACAGACTAGCGCGCGCGGATTACTCCTGTGAGGTCGCTGTCACATCACCTTGGCGGGAAACGGCCTATCCCCCGAACTTGCGTTCTCCCCCGTGGGGCGTGCTTTAAAATACCTAGCGGGAAGTAGCAGCAATATTGGACTCGGCAGGTAGGATAGGCCGAGCAAAATTCCGGGCAAGAACAGGACCAGGAGTGCGGTCCTGCACAAGCGTTGTCGCTCTCCGACGAAAGACCCCCACAGGCTAAGAGCAACCGGGAATTGTCAGGATAATGATTCCCCGGAGGCCGTGGACTTGCGGAATGGTCTGGTGGGTAAGACGCTCGCGACCCGGTTTGAAATGCACTGCCCAACGCCGCCAACTAAGGAGATCACGCCAGGCTGCCGCGCTCTACTCGTCTCACCCGGGAGCAGGTATTCCGTGCGCCTGATAATCTGAAATTTAGATGAGCGACAGCATCACGATTACCCTGCCGGACGGCAGCCAGAAGACCGTCGATCGCGGCGACGCACCGATGAATGTTGCCAAGGAGATCAGTCCCCGCTTGGCCGACGACGCCGTAGTGGCGCGCGTTAATGGACAGCTTTGGGATCTCACGCGTCCGTTTGAGAGTGACGCCAAACTCGAAATTCTGACCTCGAAGAATCCCGAGGCGCTCCAAGTCTACCGCCATTCGACCGCGCATTTGCTCGCCGCCGCGGTGCTGGAGCTGTTCCCTGAAACCAAGCTCGGCATCGGGCCGCCCACCGACACCGGTTTCTATTACGACTTCCAGCGCGACACCCCGTTCACGCCCGAGGACCTGGAAAAAATCGAAGCGCGCATGCGGGAGCTGCAGGCCAAGGGCCTCACCTTCGAGCGCGTGATGACGCCCAAAGATGTGGGTCTCAAGAAATACGCGGACGATTGGATGAAGCACGAGCTGATCGAGGAACGCGCCGGCGACGTTTTCTCCGAATACACGCTGGGGCCGCATTTCATCGACTTTTGCCGCGGCCCGCACGTTCCATCGACGTCGCGTTTGAAAGCGTTCAAGCTGCTCTCCATTGCGGGCGCCTATTGGAAGGGCGACGAGCATAATCCGCGCCTGCAGCGCATCTACGGCACCGCGTTCTTCAACAAGAAGGACCAGGATGCCTACCTGCAGCGGCTCGAGGAAGCCAAGAAGCGCGATCATCGCAAGCTCGGCCAGGAGCTGGATCTGTTCAGCATTCAGGAGCTGGCGGGCCCGGGGCTGATTTTCTGGCATCCCAAGGGCGGGCGCATCCGCAAAATTATCGAGGACTGGATGCGCGATCAGTACCTCGCGCGCGGCTACTCCCTGGTCTACACGCCGCACGTCATGCGCCGCGATCTATGGAAAACCTCCGGGCACGCCAATTTCTATAGCGACAACATGTTCAAGCCCATGGAGCTGGACGACGCCGAGTATCAGCTCAAGCCCATGAACTGCCCCGGCCATATCTTGATTTATGCCGACAAGCTGCGCAGCTATCGCGATCTGCCGGTGCGCCTCGGGGAACTCGGGACGGTGTATCGCTACGAGCGCTCGGGCGTCATGCACGGCCTCATGCGCGTGCGCGGCTTCACCCAGGACGACGCGCACATTTTCTGCACGCCGGAGCAGATCGAAGACGAAGTGGTGGCCTGCCTGCAATTCGCCATCGATACGCTGAACACCTATGGCTTCGATGATTACGAAGCTGAGCTGTCCACCTGGGACGGCGGCGCGAGCGGCAAATACGATGGCGCGCCCGAACAGTGGGCGCTCGCCGAAAACGCGTTGAAACGGGCTACCGAGCGGCTGAACATGAAAGTGAAGGTGATGCCGGACGAGGCGGCGTTCTATGGGCCGAAGATCGACGTCAAGCTGATCGACGCCATCGGCCGCCCGTGGCAGCTTTCGACCGTGCAGTTCGATTTCACGCTTCCGCGCCGCTTCGCCCTCGAATACGTCGCTGAAGACGGCAAGCGGCACCAGCCGCTGATGGTACATCGGGCCTTATATGGCTCGATTGAGCGCTTTTTTGGCATCTTAATCGAGCATTACGCGGGCGCTTTTCCGGTGTGGCTGGCCCCCGTGCAGGCCGTGATCCTGCCGATCACGGATCGGCACACCGAGTACGCCCAGAAGGTCTTCGAACAATTAAAGGCTGCGGGTCTGCGAGTTGAGCTGGACGATCGCAAGGAAAAGGTGAACTTAAAGATCCGCGAGGCGCAGCTGCAGAAGGTGCCGTTCATGCTGGTGGTCGGCGATCGCGAGGCGCAGGACGGAACTGTGTCGGTGCGCAATCGCAAACACGGCGATCAGGGCGCGCAGAAGGTGGAAGAATTTCTGGCGCGGATTGAGCAGCTGGTGGATACCAAAGCCCGGACGGAATAGTTTCCAGTTAGCCCGTAACACCAAGTTATACTTGTACATAGTTATATTTGCCGAGTAACCTTTCGGCGGAACGGGACGCCCCTTCTTCAATCCTGTATGCAGGCTCGATCTTTCTGCGAATACGCTCCCCATCTCACCGCCATGACTCTGGCGCTCGTGCTTGCCGGCTGCAATACCAGCGTAAAGGCGGGCGGGCCCGGCGGACGCGGGCGGCCTGCCGACGGGGGTCCGGTTCCGGTAGTGGTTGCAACCGTCTCCCAGCGTGACGTACCCATCAATGTGGACGTGATCGGGAACGTAGAAGCCTACTCCACCATCACGGTGAAGGCCCAGGTGGGCGGCGAGTTGACCAAAGTTTCGTTTCGCGAGGGCGATTTCGTCAAGAAGAACGACCTGCTGTTCACCATAGATGCCCGGCCGTTTGACGCCGCGCTCAGCCAGGCGCAGGCCAACCTGGCGCGCGATACCGCCGCGCTGAGCCAGGCGGAAGCGAACCTGGCGCGTGATATCGCCAACGAAAAATACGCTCAGGACCAGGCCAAGCGCTATCGCGGATTGTTCGACCAGGGAGTAGTCTCGCGCGAGCAGGCCGACCAGATGGGATCGAGCGCCGACGCGCTCACCCAAACCGTGCTGGCCGACAAAGCCGCCATCGAAAGCGCCAAGGCGCAGATCGTGGCGTCCAAGGCCGCGGTGGAAACCGCGACCGTTCAGATGAGCTACACCACCATTCGCTCGCCCATCGACGGGCGCACCGGCAATATCGCGGTGAAACAGGGCAACGTGGTGGCTGCGAACACCACCGATTTGATGACCATCACCCAGGTACAGCCCATTTACGTCACGTTCTCGGTGCCGGAAGCGCAGCTCGGCGACATCAAACGCTATATGGGAAAAGGCGAGCTGCCGGTACACGCGGCGCCGCAAGGAGAAACGAGCGGCCAGGAAGCGGGCGTGCTGACCTTTATCGATAACTCGGTAGACGCCACCACGGGAACCATCAAGCTCAAAGGCACGTTCCAAAACCCCGTGAATCGGCTATGGCCCGGCGAGTTTGTGCGGGTGACGCTGGGCTTGACCACCCATCCGCACGCTACCGTGGTGCCGAATCAGGCCGTGCAGACCGGACAGGACGGCCAATTCGTTTACGTGGTGAAGTCGGACCGGACGGTCGAAATGCGGCCGGTGGTGACGGGCGCGCGCATCGATCAGGAATTGGTCATCGATCGCGGCCTCGAACCCGGCGAAACGGTGGTCACCGAAGGCCAGCTTCGGCTCACGCCCGGGAGCCACGTGCAGTTCCAGGGCAGCCGCGCAGCCCCCGCGCTCGACCCCTCTCAAGCGCCCAAAACCAGCTAAGGACCGGACCCCGCGTGAACATCTCAGAGGTCTTCATTCGCCGGCCCATCGCCACCAGCCTTCTGATGGCCGGGATTGCGCTGTTCGGCGTGGTGGCGTATCGCGGCCTCGCGGTGAGCGATCTGCCGAGCGTGGATTTTCCGACCATCCAGGTGAACGTCAGCCTGCCGGGCGCCGACCCGACCACCATGGCGTCTTCGGTTGCGACGCCGCTCGAGCGCCAGTTCACTTCCATCGCGGGCCTGGATTCGATGACGTCGACCAGTTCCACGGGAAACACCCAGATCAGCCTGACCTTCGACCTGGATCGTGATATCGACGGCGCGGCCGTGGACGTTCAGACCGCGATTTCGGAAGCGACGCCGCTGCTGCCGGTAGGATTGCCAGCGCCGCCGTCGTTCAAGAAAGCTAACCCGGCGGACCAGCCCATCATGTTCCTTGCGCTCACCAGCGCGACGCGCCCGTTGTGGGAGCTGGATGAGTATGCCGAGACCCTGGTGGCGCAGCGCCTCTCCATGGTGTCGGGCGTGGCGCAGGTGCAGGTGTGGGGCAGCATGAAGTACGCGGTGCACGTGGACGTGGATCCCGACAAGCTCAACGCCAAGCACCTGGGGCTGAACGAAATCGACACCGCGCTGAACGGCTGGAACACGAACACGCCTATCGGCACGCTTTACGGCCCGCATACCGCGTACAACATCCAAGCCAACGGCCAGCTCATGCACGCCGCCGATTACCGGCCGATGGTGGTGGCCTGGCGCAACGGAGCGCCGGTCCGGTTGGACGAAGTGGCCGACGTGATCGACAGCGTGGAAAACGACAAGGCCGCATCCTGGGTGGTTTCGGCGGACAAGTTCGAGCGCGCGGTGAACCTGGGAATCATGCGCCAGGCCGGAAGCAACACCATCAAGATCGTCGACGAGATCCGCAAAGTGATCCCGACGCTGCAAACGCACCTTCCGCCGTCCGTCACCCTGACCATCCGCGGGGACCGCGCCAACAACATCCGCCAGGCGTTTCGCGACATCCAGTACACCATGGCCATCACGCTGGGCCTGGTGATCGGCGTGATTTTCCTGTTCCTGCGCAAGGCGTCGGCCACCATCATTCCGAGCATGGCGCTGCCGTTTTCGATCCTGGGCACGTTCGCCGTCATGTACGTCCTCAACTACAGCCTGGACAACATTTCGATGATGGCGCTGATCCTGTGCATCGGGTTCGTGGTGGACGATGCGATCGTGATGCTCGAAAACATCGTGCGCCACATGGAAAAAGGCGAGACGGCGTTCGATGCCGCGCTCAAGGGCTCGCGCGAGATCGGCTTCACCATCGTGTCCATGACGGTATCGCTCGGCGCGGTGTTCATCCCGGTGCTGTTCATGGGCGGAATCCTGGGACGCTTGTTCCGCGAATTCGCGGTCACCATCTGCACTGCGATCTTCATCTCAGGCCTGGTATCGATCACGCTGACGCCCATGCTGTGCAGCCGGTTTTTGAAAGACCCGCGCGATGAACGGAAAAGCTGGTTCAACCGCGGCGGCGAGCGCTTCTTCAACTTCCTGCTGGGCGGCTACAAGCGCAGCCTGCGCGTGGTGCTGAAGCACCACTACGTGATGGCCGCGGTGTTCTTCATCCTGATCGGCGCGACCCTGTACCTGTTCGGCTCGGTCTCCAAGGGCTTCATCCCGGATGAAGACAACGATTCGATGATGGTCACGCTCGAAGCCGCGCAGGGCACATCGTATTACAAGATGGTGGATTACGTGACGCAGGTGTCCAACATCATGCGCCGCGATCCGAATATCGATTCGTTCATGTCGAACGCCGACACCGGCAACACCCCGCGCTTCTGGGTGCAGTTGAAGCCGCGCAAAATGCGCCCGCTGTCGCTTTCGCAGGTGATCGCCGAGCTGCGGCCCAAGGTTTCGAATTTCCCCGGCATCAAAGTGTTTCTCGTGGCGCCGCCCAGCCTGCGCTTCGGAGGGCATCAGACCAAGTCGGCCTACGATTTCACGCTGCAGGGGCCGGACACCGACCAGCTTTACGCGCAGGCGCAGAAGCTGGAGCGCGCGATCGAAAAGCTTCCGGGCCTGGTGGACGTGACCACGGATTTACAGGTCAAGAACCCCCAGGTGAATCTGGAGATCGACCGCGACCGTACGGCCGCGCTGGGCCTGGACGCCAATCAAATCGAATCGGCGCTGTATAGCGCATTCGGGCCGCGCTGGTCCTCCACCATCTACGCGCCGACCAATCAATACAAGGTTCTGCTGGAAGTTTCTCCGAAATACCAGGAATTTTCCGATTATTTGAACAAGATTTACTTTAAACCCTCGAGCGGAGTTGCGGCCGGGCAGCTGGTGCCGCTCAGTAATTTCGCGAAAATGCGCGAGAGCGCGAGCCCGCAAAGCATCAACCACTCGGGCCAGTTCCCCTCGGTGACGGTATCGTTCAACTCCAAGCCCGGCGTCGCACTGGGCGACGCGGTGAACATGGTGGAAGATACCGCGCGGCGCGTGCTGCCGGCCAATATGAACGCGAATTTCGAAGGCACCGCGCAGGCCTTCCAAAGCTCGCTCAAGAATCTCACTCTGCTGCTGATCATCGCGATTCTGGTGGTCTACATTGTCCTGGGCGTTTTGTACGAAAGCTACATTCACCCCATCACGATTCTGTCCGGCCTGCCGTCGGCGGGAGTGGGCGCCCTGCTCACTTTAAAGATTTTCCATGCCGACCTGAACATTTATTCGTTCGTCGGATTAATGATGCTGATCGGCATCGTCAAGAAGAACGCGATCATGCAGATCGATTTCGCGCTCGAAGCCGAGCGCAAGGAAGGGAAGACGCCGCTGGAAGCGATCTACGAAGGCTGTCTGATCCGCTTCCGGCCCATCATGATGACGACCATGGCGGCGCTGCTGGGCGCGGTCCCGGTGGCGCTGGGTTACGGCGCGGGCGGCGAGTCGCGGCGTCCGCTCGGACTAGCGGTGTGCGGCGGGCTGCTGTTTTCGCAATTGATCACCCTCTATCTGACGCCGGTGGTTTACACCTACATGGCCTCGGTCCTGGAATGGTGGCGCGCGCGGAAGCGGCCGGCCATAGCGTACCCGGCGCCGCAGGGAGCGCTCGGAGATTAAGCCGGATGCCACGAATATTCATCCCGACTCACCCTGTTCCAAGACTCGCCAGGCATCGACACGAGTGTCGATGCGGCACGCAAAAGTGCGTGCGCCACACGGCGCTGAATAGCCATCCATGAACTTTTCGGAAACATTTATCCGCCGGCCCATCGCCACCAGCCTGATGATGGCCGCCATCGCGCTGTTCGGCCTGGTGGCCTACCGGTCGCTGCCGGTGAGCGATCTCCCGAACGTCGATTTTCCGACCTTGCTGGTAACCGCGAGCCTTCCGGGCGCCAGCCCCGAAACCATGGCGTCGGCCGTGGCCACGCCGCTTGAAAACCAGTTCTCGAATATTTCGGGCCTGGATTCGATGACCTCCACCAACTCGCTGGGGTCCACGCAGGTGACGCTCGAATTCGTGCTCTCGAAGAGCCTGGACGGGGCGGCCGTCGACGTGCAATCGGCCATCACGCAGGCCGCGCGCTTGCTGCCGCAAAACATGCCGACGCCGCCCACCTTCACCAAGGTGAATCCGGCGGACCAGCCGATTCTGTATCTCTCCATCACATCCAAAACGCTGCCGCTGTGGACGCTCGACGAATACGCCGAGACGCGCATCGCGCAGCGGATTTCGATGGTCTCGGGCGTTGCCCAGGTGCAGGTGCTCGGCGCTCAGAAGTACGCGGTGCACGCGCAGCTGGATCCGCATCTGCTCGCCTCGCGGCAGATCGGCATCAACGAAGTGCAGACCGCGTTGTCAGGCTGGAACGTGAACCTGCCCACCGGCAGCATTATCGGCCCGCAGCGCGCGTTCACGCTGCAGGCCACCGGTCAATTGATGAGCGCCGCTCAATACCGGCCGCTGATCGTTGCGTATCGCAACGGATCGCCGGTGCGTCTGGAAGAGCTCGGCAACGTGATCGACAGCGTGGAAGACGATAAGACGGCTTCCTGGTTCTACACCAAGCAGGGCGTCGAACGGTCGATCATTCTGGGCGTGCAGCGCCAGCCCGGCACCAACACCATCGCAGTTACGGACGCGGTGAAGAATCTGCTTCCCACGTTCCGTTCCGAAATCCCGGCGTCGGTGAAGATGGACATCCTCTACGACCGCTCCGACACCATCCGCGAATCCTACAAAGACGTGCAGTTCACCATGCTGCTGACGCTGGGCCTGGTGGTGATGGTGATCTTCCTGTTCCTGCGCAACGTTTCCGCCACCGTGATCCCGGCGCTCGCGCTGCCTTTTTCGATTATCGGCACGTTCGCCATCATGTACCTGCTGCACTACAGCCTGGACAACTTGTCGATGATGGCGCTGATTCTCTCGGTGGGCTTCGTGGTGGACGACGCGATCGTGATGCTGGAAAACATTTTCCGGCACATGGAAATGGGCGAAAAGCCGCTCGTGGCGGCGCTCACCGGATCGAAAGAGATCGGCTTCACCATCGTTTCGATGACGCTCTCGCTCGCCGCCGTGTTCATTCCGGTGCTCTTCCTGGGCGGCATTCTGGGCCGCTTGTTCCGTGAATTCGCGGTCACCATTTGCGTCGCCATTCTGATCTCGGGCATCGTCTCGGTGACGCTCACGCCCATGCTGTGCTCGCGCTTCCTGCGGTCGCCCGAAGAGCAGAAGCGCTCCTGGTTTTATCGCATCACGGAGAGGTTTTTCGACCTGCTGCTGCGCGTGTACGACCGGACGCTGCAGGTGGTTCTGCGGCATCGCGCGCTGACCATGGCCGCGTCGCTCGCGGTGCTGGCCGGAACCATCGTGATGTTTGTCCAGATTCCCAAGGGATTCATTCCCGATCAGGACACCGATCAGATCTACGCCGTCACCGAAGCCGCGCAGGGCACTTCCTATTACCAGATGGTGGATTATCAGAAGCGCGTCGCGGAAGTGTTTCGCACCAATCCCGACGTCGAGGCTTTGATGTCGACCGTGGGCGGCACCTCGGCCTCTACGCTCGGCGGCCCCAACTACGGCGAACTCGTGGTGCACCTGAAACCTCGCAACCAGCGCAAGCGGCTGGTGAACGACATCATCGCCGACCTGCGCCCCCAGCTTTCCGGATTTCCCGGCATGCGCGTCTATCTGCAAAACCCGCCCACCGTGCGCATCGGCGGCCAGGTCACCAAGAGCTTGTATCAATTTTCGATGCAGTCGCCCGACAAGGCCGAGCTGTATGCCGGGGCAAGGCGCCTGCAGAGCGAAATGGAGAAGATGCCCGAGATCGAGGACGTAACCAGCGATCTCGCAATTTCGGCGCCGCAGGTCAACGTCACCATCGATCGCGACAAGGCCGCGTCGCTGCAAGTGAACGCCGACGCCATCGAAAACGCGTTTTACGACGCGTACGGCCCGCGCTGGGTGTCGACGATTTACGCCGCGATCAACGAATATAAAGTCCTGCTCGAGCTCAAGCCGCAATATCAGGCCGATCCGCACGCGCTCTCGCTGCTGTACTTCAAATCGTCCAACGGCCCGCTGATCCCGCTCGACACGCTCGCCAAACTCCAGCAGAACACCGGGCCGCAGACCATCAACCACTACGGCCAGCTCAACGCGGTGACGGTTTCGTTCAATCTGAAACCCGGCGCGTCGCTCGGTGAAGTGGTTTCGAAAATCCAGAATCTATCGAGCCGGATCATGACCTCCGGCGTGACCACCGACTTCGAGGGAGCGGCCAAGGCGTTCGAGAGCTCGCTGGGCAATCTGTGGGTGCTGCTGCTGGTCGCGATCATGGTGGTTTACATCGTGCTGGGCATTCTGTACGAAAGCTACATCCACCCGCTGACCATTCTTTCCGGCCTTCCCTCGGCCGGCTTCGGCGCGCTGCTCACGCTGTACCTGTTTCACATGGATCTGAACATCTACGCCTTCGTGGGCTTGATCATGCTGATCGGTATCGTCGAGAAGAACGCCATCATGCAGATCGATTTCGCGCTCGAAGCCGAACGCAACCAGGGCCTTTCGCCGATGAAGGCCATCTACGAAGGCTGCCTGATCCGTTTCCGCCCCATCATGATGACCACCATGGCGGCGCTGCTCGGCGCGGTGCCCATCGCTCTGGGATACGGCGCGGGCGGGGAAGCGCGGCAGCCGCTGGGCCTGGTCGTAGTCGGCGGGCTGCTCTTCTCGCAGCTTGTGACGCTGTACCTCACGCCGGTTTTCTACACCTACATGGCCGCGCTTCTGGCGAAGGTGCAGCGCGGCAAGCGCCGGGCGAAAGAGCCGCTCCCCGAGCCTACTATCGCGTAGGTTCTACCACCAGCGTGTCCTTCGCGTCGACTTTCCCGAACTGCATTGGAAAACTGCGGCCCACGTAATAGGCGTCCCACTGATCCTTGTAGTGCCGCGACAGGATCTGCCCGGATTGCCCGATATCGAGGTTATTGAGCGATCCCTCCCAGTTCGATAAATCGGCGATGAATCGCATGGACGGTCCGAGCTCGAGCGACGTCTGCTTAATGGTGGTTGACGAGCCGCTCATCTCCACCGGCCCCACGTTGAAGTATTCGCCCACCAGAGGCAGCCGGCTGTCCACCGGATGCTTGATGGTGAGCAGGTTGAGCCGGCCGTAATCCCAGCGCGCCAGGTTGCTGCCTTGGAGCTTGCGTCCGTCCTCGATCGCCCGGCCGAGCGCCGCCAGCAGCGCGTCATCCTGGTCGGCGAAAAAGCCGCGCCCGCCCGATTCCACGATATGCTGGATGGCCACCGGCGCCATGTACGGCTCGTAAATTTCGGCTGCGCCCGAAAACGCCGCATGCACCGCCGCGTTGCGCAATTCGTCGTAAGCCAGAGTGATCAGGAGCGGCGCGGCGGTCTGCTTCTCCATTTGGCCGTTCCATGCGCGCAGCAGCCGGACGGCCTCCGCGATGTCGGCGCTCCCGGGCTTCTTGCGATCGTAAGCCGCGGCCATCCGCGCGGCCAGAAAGCTCGAAAACTGCGAATAAACATCCTTCTCCACGCCCAGCATCTCCGCCGGCTTCCAGCCGGTCCGCGCCAGCAACCGGTTCCGAATCTCGCTCGAGCGGTACGGCGCGCCGAATTCGCCGCTCACGCGATACGGATAATTCTCGGGAAACGGATTCTGATTGGCCGTGACAATCCAGCCGCGCGCGGGATTGTAAAACGCGGGCAACTGATCGAACGGGATGTAGCCGTCCCATTCGTAATCGCCGCTCGCGCCGTCCACCGCCACATCGCCGTCGAAGTTCTTGCGAATCGGAAGCGCGCCCGCGGCCTGATAGCCGATATCGCCGTCCACGTCGGCGTAGACGAAGTTTTGCGCGGGGCCCGGATAGCGCGCCAGCGCCGCCCGGAACTCCTTCCAGCTCCCGGCGCGATCCAGATCCAGAAAAGGAAACGCGAACCCGTCCGGATCGGCCGCGCTCCATCGCACCGCGATGAACTTTCCAGCGTCCTCAAAAGCGACCGGGCCGTGGCGCGTGACCCACTGCCGCAACTCCACCGGCCGCGCGCCTTTTACGCGAATCCATTCGATTTCCGACCGCGCCTGCTCCGCCTGGCCGCGAAACAGATAGCGGCCCGTTTGCTCGTCGATCTTCTCGATATACAAGTCCTCGACGTCAAACCCGAGATTCGTCACGCCCCAGGCGATGCGCTGGTTGTGGCCCACGATCACGCCCGGAACACCGGGCAGGGAAACGCCGGTCACGTCGAGCCCCGGCGCTTTGAGATGCACCTGATACCACGCCGCCGGAATGGACCACTCGAGATGCGGATCGTTCGCGAGAATCGGCTTGCCGCTCGCGGTGAACTTGCCCGCAACCACCCAGGCGTTGGAGCCCGGCTGAAACTCGGTGCCGGCGCGTTCCGGGTAAAGCAGCGCCACCTTGGCCGGATCGCCGTGCTCGAGCATGGTCATCTTGCGCAGCTTCTCGCGCCAGGTGGAGGTGAGCGTGCGATACATCTGGAGTCCGCACAGCATGCCGTCCTCGATGCTCCACGGCCGCGGCGAGTAGTTCAGCAAAGTGAACTCCAGCGGTAGAGCGTTCCGGTGCGTCTCGATAAAATAATTCACTCCCCGCGCGTAGGCCGCGAAGATCGCGCGCTCGCCCGGCGAAAGGCTGCGTGCGTGCTCCTCGGCGATGCGCCGCATGCGCAAGCGGCGCGCTTCCCGGTCCAGCTCGAGCGTGGATGGCCCCAGCACTTCCGACAAATCGCCCGCCGCCAGCCGCCGCAGCACGTCCATCTGCCACAAGCGGTCCTGCGCCGTGGCATAGCCCTGCAGAAAAATCGCGTCTTCCCACTGGCTGGCCGTGATGTGCGGCACCCCCAGCCCATCTCGCGCGATCTCGGCCTGCGCAGCGATCGGCGCCATGATCCGGCCGGAGGTTTTTGGCAGCACTCGATACGCGAACCAATATACGGCGGCGAGAACCAGCCCGAGCAAAACCGCTATGCTCAAGTTGATGTACTTTAGGGCTTTTCGGGAAAGCACTGGGACGATTCTAGCGTACCCCTCACAGCGCTCCGGGCGTCTGCGCTCCTCTCTGCGGCGCACTGTACCGTGATGCACAAGCCAGATCAACCGCTGCACGAGGCGCTGCTCGAAGCCCTGCTCGATTCCTGGGACCGCAACAACACGATCCTGGTGAACCTGTTGGCCGCGGTCCCCGAGGGCGGCCTCGAAGCCAAGGCGGCCGAGGGCAGCCCATCCGTTGGGGAGTTGTTCGCGCACATCCACTATGTCCGGCTCGTTTTCTTATCGGAAGACGCCCCGGAATTCGGCACAATCCTGCCCTCGGTAGAGTGGACGGCCGAGTACGACGCCGCCCGCATGGCCGAGATGCTCGACGAAAGCAGCCGCGCGGTGCGGGCCGCCGTAAAGAGCCGCGTGGAGACGGGCCGCGAGATGAACCTGCACTACGACCACCCCATTCTGTTCCTCCAGCACATGATTTGGCACGAGGGTTACCATCATGGCCAGATCAAGCTGGCGCTGAAGGTGGCGGGCCGGCCGCTGTCCAATCAGGTTGCCGGGCCTCTCACGTGGCGGGTGTGGATGCTCAAGAGCGAGCGGGCTTAATTAGCGCTGGCATGGGCTATCGTTTCGTCACGCTGGTTGCGGTGCTGTTGCTCAACGGCTTCTTCGCAACCGCGGAAGTCGCGCTGATTTCGGTGCGCAAGAGCCGGCTGCGCACGCTCGCCGAGGAAGGACAGGCCGGCGCGCAAGCCGCGCTGAATCTTCTGGCGAACCCGTCGCAGCTTCTTTCGCTCACCCAGGCCGGCGTTACGCTGGCCAGCCTCGGCCTCGGATGGGCCGGCGAGAACACGGTGTTTGACCTGCTCCAGGCGGCTTTTCATTCGCTCATTCAGCCGCGCTGGGTTCCGGTGTGGCACGTAGTGAGCTTCGGCATCGCGTTCCTGATCATCAGCTACGCCCACATCGTGATCGGCGAGGTGGTGCCGAAAAATATCGCTATTGAAAAAGCCGACCGCA
>Ga0335074_10008105_pt1 | contig 14599 bp, 16 predicted proteins | sample Lox_Sample_23_FD_206715 | JGI IMG/M metagenome (GOLD analysis project Ga0335074, IMG submission 206715) | Soil microbial communities from Loxahatchee National Wildlife Refuge, Florida, United States - Lox_Sample_2.3 | ecosystem: Environmental > Terrestrial > Soil > Wetlands | place: USA...
CTATTTCGGGAAGTTTGGCTGGATCATGGATCCGGAGGGTAATCGCGTGGAGCTGTGGGAGCCGCCGAAGAAGAGTGGCGAGTGAATTAGCCGCAGTGCCAACCAATCGCTGAATGTCCTGACCGGCGCGGCTTCCTGTGACAATTGTCATAACGCAACGCTGACAATCCGCACTGGCAACATGCTTACAAGGTGAGTAGGATTCGCGGATAGAGTGGCCCGACCAGGAGAGTGCGCGTGAGTACCGCAAGCGCCAACGTCGCAACGAGATTCGTGAGTCGTGCATCGGGATCGGCCGGACCGGTTACCGCGAAAGAGCGCATTATTTCGCTCGACGTGCTGCGCGGCGTGGCCCTGCTCGGCATTCTGCCAATGAACATCCAGGCGTTCTCGATGATCAGCGCGGCCTATATGAATCCCACCGCCTACGGCAACTTTCATGGCGCGAATTACTGGGTGTGGTATTTCTGCCATCTGCTGGCGGACGAGAAGTTCATCACGATCTTCTCCATGTTGTTCGGCGCCGGAATTTTCCTGATGACCAGCCACGTGGAGGCTGCGGGACGAAAACCGGCGCCGCTACACTATCGCCGCATGGGATGGCTGATTGTGTTTGGGCTGATGCACTCCTACCTGCTTTGGTTTGGTGACATCCTGGTGTGCTACGGACTTTGCGGGATGCTGGCGTATTGCTACCGCAAAATGTCGCCGCGGAGGCTGATCATCTACGGGGTGGGATTCATCGCGGTGGCCAGCATTTTGTTCGCATGGATGGCGTGGTCGTTGCCACACATGCCGGCGGCCAAACAGGAGTTGTTTCGACAAGTGATATGGGAGCCTACGCCGGCGATGAAGGCCCACGAGCTGGCGGCGTACCGCAGTGGCTGGATAGGCGAGATGGGGCAGCGCGCCAACGACTCGCTGACCGGGGAAATCAGCGGATTCATCTATCTCGCGTTCTGGCGGGTGGAAGGCTGCATGCTGATTGGGATGGCGCTGTTCAAGCTGGGAGTGTTCAGCGCCCAGCGCGCTGCCAAGTTGTATTGGACGTTTATTGCGGCAGCGATTTTGATCGGATTTCCCGTGATCATCTATGGCGTGCATCACGACATCGCCGCCGGGTGGGAGTTCCGTCAATCGTTCTTTATCGGCACCCAATATAACTACTGGGCGAGCATGTTGGTGAGCCTGGGATGGGTGGGCGCGACGATGCTGGCGTACCAGTCGAGTAGCCTACGCCGATTTACTAAACCTATTGCTGCCGTCGGCAGGATGGCGTTCAGCAATTACATCTTCGACACCGTGGTCTGCACGACGATCTTTTACGGATTTGGTTTTGGATTATTCGGGACGGTCGGCCGCGTGACGCAAATCGAAATCGCCTTGGCCATCTGGATTGCGCAGCTGATTCTGTCGTCGATCTGGATGCGATACTTCCAATTCGGCCCGCTGGAGTGGCTGTGGCGCTCGCTGACATATTGGAAGCGGCAGCCGTTCCGCAAAGTTCCACAGGCAAGCGAGGCAGTCGTGGCCGCAGTGTGAGAACCATTCTTTGGGTTCGCGATTTGCACCGCGATGCGCGTTCCGCGACTCCCATTTCGTAACTGAAACCAGGACGTCAGAATGTGTGTCGCCGCTGCCGCGGCTCAGGTTTCTCTTCTTTTCTACTCGGCGCTTGCGCGCCGGGCTAACACCGTCCCGCCGCTAAAGTGGCTGGCGTTAAGCCAGTTCGGACGTCCCTCAGCTGCATAGTAGGCCGCTTGGCAGGACTAGCTGTTGTCTTTGAAGTAAACTGAAGACTGCCATGGCGCGCTCTCTGTACGTTGCGATTTTGGTGGTCGTCTTCGGCTTGCTCTGCTCAGCGCAGGATCCGGCGATTGCGCCCGAACGTCCGCTGTCGGTCAACCCTCCCGAGCGGCAGAGCCAGCAGCAGGACAACTCCGGCAGTGCGACGAAAGACAATAGCGCGGCCAGCGCTGATCAGATCACGCAGCCTGCCGGGGCCAAAGGCGCAACTCTCATCGGTTGTCTCGTGGGCCCTGACAAGAACGGCAGGTTTATGGTCCGCAACATGACCCATCGCCTGGGCGTGCAGGTAGTGGGACCTGAGAATCTCAAGAATGATTCCGGGAGCAAGGTGAAGCTGATGGGACAATGGCAGCCGCTGCCGCCGGATCAGCTGCCAGTCGCACCGGCACAGCCGTCCGGTAAATCGCAGCAGCCCGAAAGGAAGCCGGAAACGCATCGCTTCCAAGCGACCGATGTCGAGGTGCTGGCGCAGAAGTGCACGCCGCCTGCCGCGACGACCCCCGTCAGCAAAAACAAGCCGCAGAAGCCCACCACCTATGACGCCCCCAGCAGCGATAACTCGAAGTAGGCAGGAGTGAACACCTCGGTTTTGCAGGCCGACCACCTTATGCCCCCGTCACCCCGAGCGGAAGCGACCCGCCATTGGGCGTCGGAGCTGAGGGATCTGCGGTTCGCGTTACCACGTCAAAACATTTTCTTCGAATCGATCAGGATCGTTACCGGCCCGCTGTTGATCAGCTCGATCTGCATCATCTCCTGAAATCTTCCCGTCTCGCAGCGCAATCCCAATCTCCGCACTCGCTCTACGAAGTACTCATATAGCCTGCGCGCCAGCTCCGGCCGCGCCGCCGCATCGAACGACGGCCGCTTTCCCCGCCGCACGTCGCCAAACAGCGTGAACTGCGACACCGCTAGCACCGCCCCACCCACATCGATCACGCTCAGGTTCATCTTCCCGGCATCGTCTCCAAAGATTCGCAGGCCAGCGATCTTTTCCGCCAGATAATCCGCATCGGCCTCCGTGTCTTCGTGTGCGACGCCGAGCAGCACCAGCAGACCTTGACCGATCGCGCCCGTGATCTCGTCTCCCACCTTTACCGAGGCCCGGGTTACGCGTTGGATCACAGCTCGCATGAGAAGCGTTGTACAGGAAGCAACCTGCAACTAGCAATCAGCAGTTGGCGTTGAGTGGATTGCCCATCACCAGACATGAGGCACCAGGCGGAACGGCGTACGCAGGCAATAGTCGGCGTAGCCGGCTAGCTCCTGCCGCAAGAGTTTCTCCTCGTCCAGAATGCGGAGTACGAAAAACAGAGAATAGAGGACAAACACCGGCCAAGCGAAATAGGAGCCCAGCGCAGGCGCGCTAAACAAGGCAAACATGATCATGCCGGTGTAAAAGGGATGCCGCACAATCGCGTAGGGTCCGGAGCTAATGATTGTTTGTCCACTTTCCACCTGAATAGTGCTCGAGGCGAAGCTGTTAGCTCTCAGCGCCCAGAACGCCATGACATAGCCGCCCAGCAGCAGCAACTCCGAGAGCAGTACCAGCCACAGGGGTACCCCGCCAAGATAATTTCGCGACCAGCCGAAACGGTAGTCCAGTCCCGCGAGCGCCATCGCCATCACGAAGATAGGCGTGAAGATTCTCCGCAGCAGCTTTTGCGGCCTCGATTTCTCCCGCCTCTGGAGGCGGCGCTCGAACAATGCGCGGTCGTAGCGATAAAAATAGGCGCCCATGGAGAGGCTGCAAATGAAAACCACCGCCAGATACAGCCAGCCCTGCCAGAACCGGAACGACCCCGCGGTCAGAAACAGGAGCGCTGTAGCAATGGCAAAAGTGACCAGAATGTTGGCAAGGAGTAAAGCGACGAACTTGGGTCCCGAGGTCTGCAAGGCTTGACTCCGCGTGGCGTCATTGTACCGCTGCCAGGCGCCGGCCCTGCTCCGTTGACCTTGGCAAAGCTCCCCGTTTAGGATGACTTTGGATTCAAATCGCTGGACGCTCTCCAACCCGTCTATCTGCATCTGATGTTGGAGGCTGTTTGGCAAGCTTTACAGGCCTCTTGCCTGCCAATTAGACTTACCAGTTTCCACCTCTGCGCCTGCCGATTACGGCGAGTAGCGGGGGAGACCGCGGTGTTGCGCCGCGGCGCGGACAGGAGAAAGATTCGATGGCTTCTGAAGAACGGGTAAAGCAGATCATCGTGGAACAACTGGGCGTGGACGAAGCTGAAGTGACGCCCAACGCTTCGTTTGTGGACGACCTCGGTGCCGATTCACTGGACACCGTCGAACTGGTCATGGCTTTCGAGGAAGCTTTTGAAATCGAAATCCCTGATGAGGACGCGGAAAAGATCCGCACCGTACAGGATGCGATCACGTATATCGATCAGCACGCCAAGGCCAAAAAATAGCCGCAAGCCCCGAGCCGAGAGTCCCGAGCACTAGCTCGCAGCTAGCCGCTCGAAGCTCGCAGCGGATTGCCTCGAAAGGAACCTACTAATCTCATGGCATCGGTGGATGAACGCGTAAAGCAAATCATTGTCGAGCAACTGGGCGTGGACGAGGGCGAGGTCACTCCCAATGCTTCCTTCGTGGATGACCTGGGCGCCGACTCGCTGGATACGGTTGAGCTGGTCATGGCCTTCGAAGAGGCCTTCGAGATCGAGATTCCCGACGAGGACGCGGAAAAGATCCGCACCGTCAAGGACGCCATCGACTACATCAACTCGCACGCGAAAGGATCAAAGTAGGTTGGACCGTCGGGTCGTGGTCACAGGGATCGGCGTCATCTGCGCCGTCGGCAACAATACCGAAGATGCTTGGCAGGCGTTGCTCGCAGGAAAGAGCGGCGTGGAGCGCATTACCAGCTTCGACGTCTCCGCCTTCGCCTGCCAGATCGCTGCGGAAGTCAAGAGCTTCGACGCACTCCAGTTCATCGAAAAGAAAGAAGCGCGCAAGATGGCGCGGTTTATTCATCTGGCCATCGCCGCCAGCGACGAAGCGCTGCGCATGGCCAACTACAAGGTCGAAAACGAAGATCTCGCCGAGCGCACCGGGGTCAACATCGGCTCCGGTATCGGGGGATTCGACATCATCGAACGCGAGCACTCCAACCTGCTCAACGGCGGTCCGCGCAAAATCTCACCCTTCTTCATTCCGTCGGCCATCGTCAATCTCGCTGCCGGCCAGGTCAGCATTCGCCATCACGCTAAGGGCCCGAACGAAGCCACCTGCACCGCCTGCACCACCAGCGCGCATTCTATCGGCGATGCAGCACGGGTTATCAAGTACGGCGACGCCGACGTCATGATCGCCGGCGGCTCGGAAGCTGCCATCACGCCCATGGGGGTTGGCGGGTTTGCCGCGATGCGGGCGCTGTCCACCCGCAACGACGATCCCCATCGCGCCAGCCGTCCCTGGGACAAAGATCGCGACGGCTTCGTGATCGGCGAAGGCGCGGGACTCTTGATCCTGGAGGAGCTGGAATTCGCCAAGAAGCGCGGCGCGCCCATCATCGCTGAGGTTGTGGGCTACGGCATGAGCGCCGACGCTAATCACATCACGCAGCCTGCGCCTGGAGGTGAAGGCGGCTACCGCGTGATGCGCAACGCCATCCGCGATGCCAAGATTACACCCGACCAGGTCGGCTACGTGAACGCGCACGGCACATCGACTCCGCTGGGCGACGAACTTGAAGCCAGCGCCATCAAGCGCGCCTTCGGCGATCACGCCTACAAGCTGCTGGTCAGCTCAACCAAGTCGATGACCGGTCATTTGCTCGGCGGCGCCGGTGGCCTGGAAGCTGCCATCACCGTGCTGGCTCTCCGCGATCAGATCGTTCCGCCGACCGTCAATCTCGACCATCCCGACGAAGGTTGCGACCTCGACTTCGTTGCCCACACCGCTCGCAAAGCCCACATCGACTATGCAATCTCCAACTCCTTCGGCTTCGGCGGCACCAACGGCTGCCTTGTCTTCAAGCGCTGGGCGGAGTAAATCGGACAAACATTTCTACCGGTGGTCGCGCAAACAGCCTCAGCTGGCTGACATTCCACCCTGCGCCGCCAGGGTTCACGATCCACGGCACGCATCTGGTCGAGAGCAACGTGCCCACGTGGTCGCGGAACCTCACCCTAAGGCGCCTCGAATTCTAGTGTCGAAGCCATAAGTAGTCGATGGCGAAATGAAAGAAAGTCAGCAGAGAGCCGATGGCGGTGGCGACGCCGGTGAAGCGCTGCAGGTAGGCTTCGTGGCGGTCGACGCGCTGCTCGATCTCCTGGATCTTGCCGGGATTACCGTTGCCGATAATCCAGCGCATGTTGGCTTTGAGTTCGGCGAGATCGGAGAGGACGCGCTCTTCAAATTCAGTGAGAGTGACGACAGGGCATGTGCTCATAACGGGTAGTCCACATGCAGCAATACGGAATAACGCGAATATTTGGCGGGCGATGATCCGTCGTATTGCCGCAGATAATAACCCTGCACGCGCTCCAGGCGCGGCACGGTGAATTGTTGCGTGGTGAAGCGACCAGCGAGGTTGTCGCTGTCGCTGGGACCCCAGCCGCCATCGGAGCGGCGAACTTCGATGCCGCCGCCGGCGGGCGGAGCGATACCGGCATCCATCGTGATCTCCGTCGCGATCACGTTGGTGACTTGCGCGGCGGTGAGCGGATCGATATAGAGCGAAGACGACGGCGTGCCGGTGTTGTAGATGCGAGCCGCGCTCAGCGAATCGATCAACGGCGAGGCCGATGGTGTGCCGAGATCGTAGATGGTGGCAGGGGACTCGGGCAGGGCCACGACCTCGAACTTCAAGGCCAGCGGCTCGCAGGCTTCGTTGGCGAATTTGATGTCGTATTGCGAGCGATCGTCGGCCAGCGAGACGACCTGCAATTCGACCTGGCGGATGATCGCGGTGAAGTTGGCGCCAAGCGACGACGCGGAGACCTGGACGGCATTGCCGGGCAGAACATCTTCGGCGGGAAGAAAATCGCTGACGATTTTGTATTCGCCTTGCCAGGCTTGCTGGACGGAATCGTCAAGCCAAGCGGTCGCAGCGTTTTCGCAGTCGATGGAAGTAGGAGCGGGTGGAAGCTTGAGACGGCGCAGGCAGAAGCGCTGACCCTTGTCGCTGCCGCTGGCGTGCTCGGCGATGCTGACCGGGTCCTGCACTCGAGCAATCGCGCGAGCACTGCTGCGATAGCAGACGACGATCTGCTCATTCTCTTGCGGCGGATAAGGCGCGTAGAAGCAGAGCGTTCCCTCAGACGTGATGTAGCACTCGCCACCGTCGGCGAAGGCGCCTGACAAGCGAGTGCGAAACTGGCCGCCGGGAATCATGCTGCGAACTTCGGCATCGACCATACGCTGCGCGCGGGTGTACGAGGCGATCGCGAAGAAGCTGGTGGTGTTGATGAGCGCGTAGGTGGCGAAGCCGGGCGGCGTGGGAAGCGCGTCGTCGTACAGTACAGTGGCAACCGTGGCGAGAGTGCCTGGGTTGTTGGGATCGACGTCATGAACGGTAAGCACCACCCGTACGGCTGCGGGGATGGAGTCGCCTCCGTGACCGTTGCCGGCAGGATGCAGCGAGGACAGATAGGTTTGCTGGACGCGATGAGCCTCGCTGCATATTAACTGCGTGGCAAAAGCATATTGGTGACCGGGCGTGGTGGTGAGCACCGGGCCGGTCGGACTGCCATTGATCAGCGCCTGAATGTTGGAATTGCTGCCGTTAGGCGAGATCGTAAAGCCGGCGATGCAGTTGGCATCACAGGGAGAACCGTCGTAAATGCCGCCGATGGTGCCGGTGGAGGCAGCACTGAAGACGAACTCCCCATGTTGCAACATGAGGCTGGCGGCGAGTTCCAACTGCTCGACAAACGTCATGGTGGATGGCCCGCCGTTAAGCTGCAATTGGCCGCCGGTAAGCGAGACCGCGCCGTTCGAATCAGTTACATCCCACAATGTGGGAGCAAGTTGGGATTCGGAATAGTCGTCTTCGAAGATGGTGACTGCGGTCTTAACGAACGGCGTTTCGGACAGATAGAAGTACAGAGTGGTGCCATCGCCCAAGAAGTAGTCCTGAACATAGTTCAGGGGCTCCATCTCACCGACGATGGTAACGTCGTTCAGCAGCTTGTCCGGCTGTTGCAGCATGAGCGCGCTGGGATCGAAGTTGGGATCCTGATCACTAATGGTGAAGCTCGCCTGGCCGACGGGCTGGAAATCGAGTTTGTTGTCGTGGGCGCGGTAGACCGCGCGCGACATCAACGCCAGTTCCTGCGCGTTCCACGTCCAACTTTTCTGTGGAACAATGACAAACTGGTTGACTGAGCTGACATCTTCGACACCAGACTCGTCCAGCACTCCCGGGAGAGCATCGTTAGCGAGCGTCGCCAGCGCATTGCCTGAGGTGCGATAGGCGAAGGGTGTGCGTGCGGGCAGCTGGTTGTGATCGAGCAGGCAGGAGTCGTCGGTGGCGTCGAGAATGAAGCGCCAGGCGGGAATTTGGCCATAGCCGAGATATTGCTGCTCAGGTGGCGCGGCGAGATAGCCCGTGAACAAGGTGTAGCCGTCACTGCGCTGCAGGACGATGCGGGCGCCCTGGACGGGAGAATTGAAGCTCGGATCGGCGGCCACCAGAGTGGCGATCATGGTTGCAGCGTCGTTCAGCTTGCGAACGACTTTCGGCAGGTGATCTCCGTCAATGTAGGACGTGTAATCCTGCTGGCCGAGACCGTTGTTGTTGTCGATAAGAAGGTTCATAGGAAAAGCTCATATGAGTCCCACAAAGTGGGACCTGAGGACAATTCGTTAGGCGTGGCTCGGCTGAACCGCAGATCCCTCCGCGCGGACTAAAGTCCTTGGTCGGGATGACAAAGGAACCATCGTGGCTGTTGCAAATGTACCGGCACACTCAGCGCACGGGCGAGGATCTACACGGCGGCGTTGGGAGCGGGGAAATAGCTGCGGTAGCAGAGCACGGTCTCGTTATCGTTGGTATCGGTAGTCGGCAAAGCATGCAGGTTGACGTGCAGCTGGTTGCTGAACAACGGCGCGGCAAACTCCTGGCGCGTTTCCGCAGCACCCGCTGCCGGCTGAAGCCGTGGATAGTAAAAGCAGGCCTGGCCGCCACTGTCGGGGACGACAATGAACAGTCCCGACCACTCCTGAAAGAAGCTGCTGCCTTCGCGGTCGACGAAGGCGACGACTTGTTGGACTCCCATGCTGGTTGTGGGCAGGGCAATCAGAGGCTCCGCCAATTGCAGGGCAGATGAAGTGATCGCACTGATGCGGGAGACGTTGAAGGTGATACGGCGGACAAAATCCAGATAGGTTTGGCCGTTGAGCGGCGACGCAAGATAAGCACCAGCAGCGCCGGAGCCGAGATAACCGGTTTGGCCGCTGTAGTCCACATCCACCGCGACAATGTCGCCGACGGTGTAGTTAGCCAGTTGATCGCTGGTGAGCGCGATCTCGGTGTACGTCGAACCACTTTGCACGGGAGAGGCCGGCAGCGGCATGCCACCAGAAGGCTGGGGCAAGAGCCCAGGCTGCTCGGCGAGAACGTTCATCTGCTGAGTGCCGCCGGAGAGTGCCATCTGCAGCTTGCCCCAGGAAAGAAGATCGAACTCCACGCGCGCCTCGGGCTGCGTGCGATATTGCACTGCGATGTTGGCGGTGGGGCCAGTCCGCAAAGCGTCGTACTTTGTTGCGGCGGTGCGCTTGAAGTTTTCTATCCAGCCGAGATCGATCCAGGGAGCAGGCGGCGAATTGAGGTTGAATGGGCCTTGCGCAGGATCGAAGGCGGCGATGGTTTCGGTGACGCGATTGATGGGAGCCGCATAGGCGCGTACCGCGCGCCCGGCCGGCGCCATCTGCGAGCGCTTGGCATAAGGGTTGGAACTCATGACTGGTTGACCTCAGGATAGAAAAACACGGTGACAGTGACATCGCGTCCCACATACGGGGGGGTGCTCTTGGCGGCGTTCAAAACCGGCAATGTCCAAAAGATGGTTGAGCCGAGCGGGACTGGAGATCCGCTGCTGTAATCGCATTTGGCGGTTTGCGGCGGTGAACAGATGGCCAAAAGATCGTTGTCCAGGCTAGCCAGATCGCGACCCCGATCAAGATTGGCGTTTTGGACGGAACCCTTCGTGCAGTAGGAGATGGTGCAGTCCATCGCCATCAGTGTGCCGATAGACAACGACGTGGGCCGCGCGTTTCCCCAGTGCAGATAGAAGCAGTCGCAGAGCAGGGGCGCGCCGGTGGGCGGCTCGTTCTCGATGACGGCAATTGCGGGACGGGTAGCGCCATCGAGCGTGACCGTGCGGTTCGGGTCGACCGCAACCAGACGGCCGCGCAGTGCGATATAAAAGCTGTCTTTGGTTGATTGCATGATGTCCTACTCTGTGGCAGTCAGGTGATAGAGGCAGTCGGCGCCGAGATACTTGTCGACGGTGACGGTGTCGATGCGCATGAGATGGTCGTAGTAAAGGATGCCCTGAGCGACCAGCAGCCAGGCAGCGATGTCCTGAATGCCGTACTGCTTGGCGATTGGCTTTAACGACGTGGCGCTGACGACGGCTTCGATGCGACGTTTGCCGTCGGATGTAGGCTCCAAGGCTTTGACGAGCGCCGGCGAGATTGGCAGGTCCTCGGCTGTGGGGGGTTCCAAGCCAAGCTGGCTGTTGGTATCGCCGGTGGAAGGATTGGAGATGCGAATGGTGACTTGCGTGTCCCCACCGGAGCGCAACAAAGCGTCGGCGAAACGCCGGATGGCAGCGGCGTGACCCGGAATGGTTGCGGGATCGTTAGACATATCAGGCTACTTTCTGGGAAACGTACGGCGCGAGCAGGGACTGCACGGTGGCATCGAGCAGACTGTCGGCAAAGTAGGCGAAATGCATGGCGTTTAGCGTGCCTTCGCGAATGTTGATGGCAGGCATGGCTTGAGCGTTGCGCACGAGCTGAGCGCAGGCGAACTTCACCGGATCGGGGATGGTGGTGAAACCACCGGTGTAGGTCAGTTCCATTTCGTCGAAGTACATGCCGAGAGGATTGGGTAGCCAGGAGACTTCGCCGGTGTCGCAAAAGAAGTCAAAGTTGGTGACATTAAGGTTGATCCAGGTTCCAGGCAAGCCGAAGACGATGGCATACTCGGACGCCGTTTCCCACATTGTCAGATCTTCGCCGCGGCGGGGAATGCCGTAGCGGGCTTTGCCTTGGCTGAGGGGAGACGTACCACCTTGTGGTATGGCGAGCGGCAGATAGGTGAGCCGGAGAACGTTGCGACCCGGCACCAGGCGAACACGTTCGATGAATTGCTGTACCCACAATGTAGGACGTTTGCAGTGAGCATCAATGATGGACGATGCGGCGGCGACCCATGATGCCGGCGTATCGGGTTCGAGGCCGTAAGTTTGGTATTCGGAATCGGCTAAATAGGAGTTCATAGGAAGTCCAGTCAATTCGAAGTGAAGAACCCACCCTGTCGGCAAAGGCGCCGACAAGGGTGGGGCCCCGAGCGACCGACAACAACGAACGAACGCGCCTGATGCGCTCCAAGAATCGCTCGCCGCATTGCGGTTCCACTCGTGGAATCGGCCCTGCGAATCCGATTGCTGCCGCAACCGAATGCGCTCCGCTCGGGATGACAGGTTAATGAAGCTGCAGATTAGCGGTCGACGGTGACTTGGTAGTGAGCGTAGTTGGCGCCCTTGACGACGACGGCGCCGAACTTCACCACCACCATTTGCGAGGTCAGCGAGGCGGGGGTGCCGAGCTGGAAGATGCGTGGAGTCGGGTTGGTCAGCCAGTGATACTCGATGAGGTCTTCCGTCACGATGTACACCGGCAACTGCGCATTGCCGCTGCCCGGGGTTCCAGTATAGGGAATCGACCAATCGGGGATCAGCGGCAGCTCGCCGGCCTGTGTGGACAGCGTCTTCACCACCAGGCCACCGGCGACCGTCGTGGTCGACAGGATGACGTTGAACTCCTGCTTCATCTCGCGGTCGATCAAATCGAGCAGCACGGGACTGGAGTAAATGGCGGTGGGCCGCACCTCGAAGCCGCTATTGGAAACCATCTGCGCGATGATGCCCTTCAGACCATCGACGATGCTGGCCGTGGTAGCGATAGTCGCAGTGTTGCCGCCGGCGGCAATCTGTCCCATGACGCCGAAATATTGCGACGACGTAGGCTGGGTCAGCGAGGTGTCGTTGCCGTTCCACAAATTAACGTCGTGAGTGAGCAAGAGGCCTTCCACCGAGTCAGCCAAATCTTTGGCCTGCAGGTAGGCAAACTGGCTCTGTTGGGTGCCAACCTCCATATCGAAGAGGTTGTAGTTAATTTGCGAGACCAGGCACTTGAGCGGGACGCTGCGCTCCACACGCGTGGGTGCGACCTGCGTGGGCACGATGTTGCGTGGGTCAACGAAGGCATTGGCCGCCGTCGGCGTCGGAATGGCCGTCTCCTCGAAGAAGCGCGAGGGATGGCCGGTTGCGGGAACTTGCTTGATGCGTTGGCCGAAGGGGTTGCGGCGCCGGCAGATGTCCAGAATCTCGGTCTGATACATCTCGACTTCGATCGCTCCGGGTCCGAGGTAATCAGCGGCAGCTTGCAGGTTAACGAATTGTGCTTTCATGGGTGTCCTTTCGAAAGGCAGTGGCTATTGGTTAATGACTAGTGGCTAGACATTCCGGTGGCGCGGTGTGCCAAGAATGACTAGACGAGGAGGCCGGCACGGGCCAGCTCGGCCTTGACGGCGATGCGCTGCTCGATGCTGAGGCCGACGAGAGCTTTCTCAACGATCGAGGTTTCGATAATGGCATTGCCATCGACGCCTTCCTTGGCGAGCAGAGCCGTGACCATGGGCGAGAGCGTCTTACGACGAGCGGCGGCGCTCTGGGCCTTTAGGTCGTGATTGGCCTTTTCGAGTTCGGCGAGCTTGTTGTGAAGCGAGCTGCTGGCGGAAGCGGCCGCTTCCGCCCCAAGCCGCGCTACATCGGCGCGGTTTAGGGGTCCCGCCTGCAGTTCGCTATCGTCGACAGCGGCTATGATGCGATCGATTTTGGCGTGCAGCGAGGCAAATTGGCCGTCCAGATTAGCCAGCGCGTCGGCGAGCGATTGCGTTGCCTGAGCGAGGCGGTCGGCCAAAGTTGGAGTGTCGGGAGTGGTGGTTTCTGGGTCCATGTGGTTTGTGTCCTCTCACAATGTGGGATGTGGAAGTAGCTTAGTAATTAGTAGCCAGTAATCAGCAAGAGCGTTGCGGCGATTGGCTTCAGCTACTTGCGGCTAAGGCGATCCAGGTTTGCGGGTAGGCGGCCTTGTCGCGGCGCAAAACGGCGGCGCCGGTGAAGGTGAAATCGGTCACGGTCCAGATGGCAGCGTCCTGATTAGGGACGGTCGCATTGGCGATTTCGTACGACATGCCGAGAGCGTTGGTTTTCTGGACACGGATTTCGTCGACCAGGTCGGGAAAGTCGTGAGCGAAGAGATAACCGGAGATGGCGATCTGGCCGATAGAAGACTTCGAGCCCACCCTATCGCCAACAGTGGGCGGCAGCGCACTCAAGGTCTTACGTTGTGGCATAGGGACGATATCCGCTTCGGTGATGATGCCGATCTTGCGACGAGCATCGTGGGCGGCGAGCGAAGGCGCATAGTCCAAAGCCATGCCTAATAGAGATGGCAAAGCAGCTTCGGTGGCAGAGCGGGTGAGTATCACCCGATGGCCCCGAGCGCCGCTGGGCGAGCGCTGAGAAGCCACGCCGACCAGAGTGAGAACGCCGCGAAACGGCAGGCGATTAGGATGTCCCACAACGTGGGGGAGGGCGACAGACATAGCGTCAAGTTGGAGGTTCATAAAGGCCTCGAAAGAAGCAATTAGCACTTAGCGATTAGTAACCGCAGATCCTTCGACTGCGCGTCCGCCCCGACTCGCAACAGCAGCGAGTCGGAAAAGGCTTGCGGACGCTCCGCTCAGGATGACAAGTAGAAAGAAGGCGTCGTAGCACGCGGGCCTGAAGGTCCGCACTACCCTATTGCATGGGTGGGGCATCGGCCATTCCGCCTTGTTTTTCCGGCAGCGGCGGCAGGCCGCGCATGCGGCGGACTTCGTTGATGGTCAGAACACCGCAGCCGATCAGGATCTGCTGGATCTGCGCCTGCTCCAGTTCGTTGGGCGCGTCGACATCGGTGAAGACGAACTCCAGATCGTCCCAGCCGAGGCGCTTGCTGATGGCGTCGCGCGTGAGGTGCTCGGCGATAAGGCGGGCGACGGGGACGACGGCGGTGACGAAAGCGTCGTCATACTGCTCGCTGGCAGTGTTGCGATTGACATCGCGCTCCAGGCCCAGCAGCATGGGCGGCAGATCGAAGGCGTCGGCGATGATGCGGATGAGGAACTCCTGCCATTGCAGGCGAAGATCGGCATCGGTACCACCGGCGAAGCGCAGGACTTCGGGCTTGTTCTCGACGGTGAGAATGGGGACTTTGCCGGTGCCTTCGATTTCGTCCTGCCACCAGCGGATGAGGCGCTCGTGATGCTGCGGGCCGAGATTTTGCAGCCAGAGCGCATATTGCACCACGCTGTTGGAGGCCAGACGCGAGGCGAAGCGATGGGCGCAGAGGAACTCGTGGATGGTTTCAAAGGCGACTTCAAGCTTGCCGAGACCGAAGGGCGTGTAGCTGCGCGTGTTGAGGCGAATGTAGGAGAGCTCTTCGTCAGTAAGGGTGATGACTTTTTCGGGATCGATGGTGAGAAGCGTCTGCTGCACAT
>Ga0335074_10008107_pt1 | contig 14595 bp, 16 predicted proteins | sample Lox_Sample_23_FD_206715 | JGI IMG/M metagenome (GOLD analysis project Ga0335074, IMG submission 206715) | Soil microbial communities from Loxahatchee National Wildlife Refuge, Florida, United States - Lox_Sample_2.3 | ecosystem: Environmental > Terrestrial > Soil > Wetlands | place: USA...
AGGTTGACGATCGTGCCTCCCGCCGCCACCAGCCGCGAATCGTAGACACTCGACCATGCCACCGTTGAAAGGGTTCCCGATTTTGCTCCCGCAAGCAGCGCGACCGCCGCATGCCCCAGGCCCTCATGCAGCATGGTCGAGAGAATCACAGCGATCACGCTGATGGCGATGATGGTCAGCGCGTCATCCCTTTGCGCCTTCGGCTTCTCGGTTACTATTTCGGCCATGACTCCTTCAGGAAGCCATGGTCGATCTGCGACCGACAAAGCCGCAAGTGAGGAATGTCACTCGCTCAGGATGACAATTATAGAGTAAATAATTATAAATAAACAAGATAATTTCTTAGTATTATCTATACGAGTCCTGCACAGCCACCAAGAATCAATGGCTTGCACGAGGAATCTACACGGAAACTGCACAGAACGGAATAAAACGCAGGAGGCACCATGGCGTTTATTACCGAGAAAGAGGAGCTGAAACCCGGCCTGATTCTCTTCCGGCGCGGCGACGTAGACCACCGAATGTGGTATTGCCGCATGAAGATGCCGAAGGCCGACCGCTATAAGACGGTTTCGCTCAAAACAACGGACATAAGCGCGGCCCGCGAGCGGGCCTTCGACCAGGATGCCGACGTGCGATTCCGCATCAAGCATGACGTTCCCGTGTTCAACCGTCCCTTTCGTGACGTGGCGCGAGAGTATCTGTTGACGCAGGAAGCGCGGGCGAGGCGCGGAGAGATCAGCGCCGCGCGGCCCAAGAAGCTCCGTGCCGTCATCGAGGGCACATTAGACAGGTATGCAGGTTCCACGCAGATACACCTTATCGGCGATGAACGCTGGGGCGGCTATCCGGCATGGCGGCGGGAGAACGGCGCGGGACGCCACCGGCGTAACGGCGTTCGGGAAGTCACCGCCGATGCAGCGCAATCCTTCGCAGACCATGAAGCAGAGCGCCGCACCAAGGTTCAGCACACCCTGGGTATCAGGGTTTTGAAACCGATTGAAGTCAAACCTTCCAAAGAACGGGTGGTTCCCTTCATCAGCGATTCCACCATTCGCTTCGAGATGTCCATCTTCGGGGCGATCATGAACTATGCGGTGAAGAAGCGCTATGTTCCCGCAAGCCAGCGTTTCGACGAGCGCCCGAAGCTCAAGACGATGCGGCGTGACGAGTTTACGCTGGAGGAGTACCGCAAGCTCCACACCGTAGGCCGCAAGTGGATTGGCGAGGCTGATAAGCCGTCAAGCGTTTGGTATCGAACCGTCACCTACAACATGATTCTGATTGCCTGCAACACCGGCATGAGGCCAGCGGAGATGAAGAATCTCCGCTGGCGCGACATCATGCCCGCAAAAGACCGCGAGGGCCGCGAGATCGTTGTCTTATTCGTGCAGGGTAAGGGCAAATCGCGCAAGCTGGTCGCGCCCAAGAGCGTCGGAGATTATCTGGAACGCATCCAGGCGATTTCCAAAGCCACGGAACCGGACGACAGAGTATTTACCAACATCACAGGCAAGCCCGCAAAGACTCTTTACAGCAGTCTGATTGCCGATCTTCTGAAGGAAGCAAATCTGCGCGAAGGAACGCAGGGCGTTCCGCGCTCGACCTATTGTTTCCGGCACACATATGCAACGCTCCGCTTGCAGGAAGGTGTAGACGTGTACTTCCTTGCCGAGCAGATGGGAACGTCGGTCCACATGATTGAAAGCCACTACGGACACGTGAACACCATCAAGCACGCCGACCGCGTGTTGCAGGGCATGGCGGGATGGGAGTTGCCACACCCGGAAGTGGACGTTACCAGGGCCAAAGCGTCGAAAGCGGCGGAGACGCACGATAAATCCAAGAGAGGTCAGCACCACAGGACAGGTTGACCGTGACTCTTTCCCGAAGCCGTCTTTGGCCGGAGCCGCTGGCGGAGGCAGACGCAGGGAGGGTATCGTTCCCAATGTCCGGCCCGGACATTCCTCACCGAGATGGTTTTGATTTGCCGCTGCCCCGCCGGGGCGTTCTTAGCGGCAAATCTCCGCGCACGAGCCGCCGCTGGCGGCTGTTCTTCGTGCAGCGTAAAACTGGTTCGTTCTATTTGCAATCCAGGCGGCTTAATCCGTCTGCTTTTTGCGTGCGGCCTTCTTTTTAGGCGCACTCTTCTTGCGGGGGCGACCGATTGGCATTGGTACAAAGGCTTCAACCTCTGATCGCCGCACCAGCATACGGCCACCAATTTCACGAGCTGACAAGCGCTTCCGCGCAATCAACTTGGCGATGGCCTGCTTCGACACGCCGCGAATCCGCGCCGCCTCGACCTGCGAAATCCAGTCGTCAATACTATCGTCAGCTTTAATAGTTGTCTCAGACACCTATTTCTGCTACCATCCCCTCAAGTAGTGGTTCCGGTTCAACTATAGCCGCGACGACGCACCTTTGTGCGCCTACGCAAATCCTTGTTTCTAAAAAGCTCTCTCCATTTCGGAGGTCTGCCATGAAATGGGACTTTCGCCATCACTTGCTCATGCAGATTGAAATGCTGCGCGGCGACATCTCGCACGAAGAGTTGAGCACCCGGTTAGGCGATGTCACCGAGCGCTGTCTGGCGCGCTACATCGCTGGAAAAAGCTTCTTGACGGAAGACGAGTTCAAGGCAATCGCCAAAGCCCTCAGCATGGAGGCGCATTTATTTGCGGGGGCGTGGGCAGCTTCTCTTGGGTTGCCTATACCCGATAAGGACGCTGTGAGCTGGATGGTGAATCGAGCGCGTAACCAATGGCGGCAGTATTCACGGATCGCTGATCGTGCCGTCCCATCCAACCCCTCTCCCATGGTTGTGATCCGGGCCATATATGCTGACCGGCTGCCTTGGAACACGCCGCCTCTGTGGTTTGGTGCTCACTTCACTTACAGAAAGCGAAGCGACACCCCTGAAAATCGGGCGCGTTTCGCGCGCGCCTACGAGATGCTGGTTGAATCCGTCCATCTTGGCCTATCCGCGCGGGACATCGGAGCACTGCGAGGCATCAGCGGCGAGCGCGCGAGACAGTTGATGGTTTACGCGGCCTATACATGGGCCGGGAGCGAAAAGATCGATCTTTCCGGCAAATCTGTCCCTTTCAAGAACGAGGCCAAATTCGTGAAGAACCTGTATGCAGGGCTGAGGTTCTTTGCCCTACAGCAGTTCAACGAGCTTGCTGATCAGGCGTGGACAAGGCGTTCCGTTGACGACGGAGGTTTGATTCCATGAAGAAACAGGTGGATGCAGCGGCTTTTGAACGCTATAAGCAGGAGCATGGCCGCTGTCTTGGGATCGCTGTCTGCCAGTTGCGGACAGAGAAAGGGCTGACTCCAGATCAACTGGCGAAGCGGGCAGAGGTTTCTGCGCAGTGGATTCTGCGGCTGGAGACAAATCAACTCCATACCAACTATTCGATAGGCAGGATTGACCGAATTGCACGCGCTTTGGGAGTAGAGCTTTACGACGTGTACGAGCGTGCAGACGGAATGCTGGGGCCACCGCCTTGGCTGTCTAGAGAAGGGACGCAAAGCGATGAATAAAACAAAGCGCGCAGTGTTGGAGATTAGCGAAGCGACGGGTAAACGAATTCGTCGGATATGTCTGGAAGAGCCCTTCCCAAAATCCCACGACATCTATATATCGATTGAGTTCGACGATGAGACGGAGATATTGATCGAGGTAGAGTCTCGCCCGTATTTTTCCATCATGCATCTCGCGCGAGAGCTGCATGGCGAGCTGGAACCGGTGAAGGAGCCAATCCGTGGGGATCTCCGATCGCTCGTCAAAGGCAACCGGTGATCCTTCTCTAGTATGACCTGCCCTGGAAAACATTAGCCGTCGGAGGCTGGAGATTTCGGCACTTGTTTGCCGGAAACTTGGCAGCATCCTCGTCGGAAGTGCCAATTGCGGAAAGTCGGATTCCGCGCTCGGACGTGTGGCATTCTGGCAGGAAACTCCACGGATGCGTCGGAGATGACCACCTCCGCGGAAGTGCTGCAACCATGACAAACTAGTCGTCCAATGAGAGCGTAAAATTCTGTCATGCTTGAAACTCTATATAAGACCCGCACTCCAGAGGTGGGGAAGTCTGAGTGCTATGAGCTGTCGCTCAAGGCCCTGCCGGGAACAAGCCCACGCTGCTACGCTTTCAGGGAAGACCACGGATGGTGGGACGAAGGCACAAAGACTTTCATTCACCACGTCACGACCATCGACACGGCTGAAGAGGGCGTCACCTTTGAAGAGGCCCAAGCCATGTATGTGAAGGCGCGGATGAACCGGGCACAGAGCGGATTCGTTCACAGCTTTGCGCCCGACTATTATGGGGACAAGCCCTATGAGTACCAGTTGCTAGCGATTGAGGCCCCGCGATGACTGCGGCATATTCCGGCGCGGGATGGCCCGCAACGGACGTCAACCGCCGGAATCGCTGGACGGGTCTTGCATGGACCTATCTGAAGTTGATGTATCTCCGAGAACCGTGAAACGCACGATGGCCGATAAAACCTACGAAGACGCAAAGCAGAAGTACGAGCAACACATGGCTGAGCGGGACAAGCTGACAGAAGCCGCCCGCGAAAGTTCACGCACGTTCGATCAAGCAGTGTTGGCCTTCGGCGCTGCCGTATTTGGGGCCTCTGTCGCCTTCCTCAAGGACGTGGCACCCAAGCCTCAGTCATATTCTCTGCATTGGTTGTGCGTTTCGTGGTCATGCTTCACGATTGGGCTATTGGCCGTGATTCTATCATTCCTATTTAGTCACAAGGCGTGCCTTGCCAGAATTGATGACGGTGCTGCGCAGTTGAGCAACCCAAACGCAAAGACCACTGCGGACCGATGGGGAACACTTACAAGTTGGTGCAATTACTTGTGCGTTGGCTTCCTTTTCTTTGGGGTAGTCGCATGGGTCGTTTTCGCGCTTGAGAACTTAGCAAAGCCGGGAGGAAAGTAATGCCAGACAAACCGCAAAGTCCATATCAGCAAGACACCGAAAAAAGAGGGTACACTCCACCGCGTAACCCACCGCCTCCGCCTTCTCAGTCTGTCCCGTCAACACAGCCACAGGCTCCGCCACCGCCAAAGAAATGAGGGGAACATGACCAAGCCACCAACTCCGCCACCACCACCGGCACCGACAAGGAATCCACTACGAGAGGGATATGTGCCTCCCAAAGCGCCACCGCCACCGCCGCCACGGAAAAAGTGAGGTCAGCCATGCCGAAAGAACCATCTAAGCCAAGTCCAGGTCCGAACCGGAGCCGAACCACAGACGGATATGTGCCACCCAAGGCACCGCCTCCACCACCGCCGCGCAAGAAGAAATGAGTCAAGTAATGTCGAAGCCTCCAACGCTTTCCCTGCGCCGCGTATGAGTGCGTGGTCAAGCGGCTGACCGTCAAGTGAATCTATGCCGTCTCTGGTGGAAGAGCTTCAGCGTGACGCATTGAACGCCAATGCCAAGGTGAGTGATTTACTGCGAAAGGCGAAGGCTATCGCCGTCAAATTGGAACTCCCCGAACTGGAGGAATGGGTGGAACATGAATTGAACGGCTACCCGGAGGGCGATGTACCGGAGTATCGAGTCATTGTCGGGCAGGTCAAAGGACGGAACCCGTTTCACGGTTGGCAGCCCGTCATCTTTGGCAGCCGAGAGATAGAGGAAGCCTACTCAAAACGGCGCGTATATCAGAGAGTGGCAGAGCTGGAAAATGCGGTTGCATTGTCCAGGGGTGGTGAACTGACTATTCCGTTCACTTCACATGCAATTCAATTACTACGAGACGCAACCGGATTCGATTTTGACTTTACTCTGATGGTCAATGGCAGCAATGTTGTCGGGCTGCTTGATGCGGTTCGCAACACGCTGCTTGAGTGGTCGCTTAGATTGGAGAAGTCCGGTGTGAAGGGTGAGGGCATGTCCTTTTCAGATGATGAACGGAAAAAAGCGCACGAGACACAAGCCGTGTACAACATCGGCACGATTCAGACATTCACAGGGAACATGGGGTCCGGTAGTGGCAATTTCAGTGTCGATGGGAACACAGTCAACGTAATGCCTAAGGCCGCTATCGAATCGCTAATTCACAAGATTCGGGATAACGAGGCTCAACTAGGCTTAGCTCCCGAGTCCACTCGGGAGCTGCACCAAGCCCTGGACGGCCTCCAGACCGAGATTAAGGCGGCACAGCCCAGTGCAAAGCGAATCAATGGATTCCTAGCTTCCGTCCGTGGCGTAGCTGAGAAAGCAGCGGGGAGCCTTGTCGCTCAAGGCATCCTTTATGAGCTAGGCAAGCTAATGCACTTGGCCGCTCACCAATAGGTTGGTAATCGCCCTTGACATACTGGGTTGGCAACTGCTCACTTTTGCGTCTAGGAACTCGTTGAAAATCGCTGTATTGCCGTGGTTTTCTTGGTGATTTGTGTCGCTGCCCGGTTGAAAAGTGGTTTGAATCGAGTGCTTGTCCAGTGTTTATGCGGCTTTGCGAGGCTCCGGGATGTTATCCGGGAGCCCTGCGCTCTGATTTAGGCACATCGCTCCCTGAGTCCGACCGAAGTTCGTTGTTCGATCAACCTTGGCAGCCGGATCAGGTTGTACGCCGCACAACTGAAGACGAACAACCAGTCCACCTTCTCCAAGCCGCGCAGCTTTACCTGGCGGAGGGGGCCGGTTTGCTTCAGCCATCCGAAGCCCTTCTCGACCAGCCATCGGCGGCTCAGGCTGACGGCATATCCAGGCTGGCGCGTGGTTCTCCGGTCCAGATTGCTGCTGCGGCCCTTCTCGTTCTTGGTAACATGTGGCGTCACATTCAGCTCCCGCACCGTGCGTACAAAATCTTCCGTGTCGTACGCCTTGTCGGCGCCAACGGTGATGCGGCGCGAGCGGCCCTCCTGCTTTTGCTCAAACATCAACAGAGCGGCGTCGCGCTCGGCGTAGCCGTCGGCATGGGTCACCATCGCCGCGGCAATCAACACGTTGCGGTTCTCCACCAGCGCGTGGCCCCAATAGCTCAGCTTCGACTCCTTGCCATAGCTCTTCTTGTACAGCCGCGCATCGGCGTCGGTGGTTGATTCATGCGTCTTGTTCGAGCGCTTCTGGCCATGGAAGTTCGCCCCGTCGTCGTCGGAACCGTCTTTACTGCGAAAACTCTTCCGCGAGGCCCACGCCTGAATTAACGTCCCATCCACCGTGAAGTGCTCGTCGCTCATGTATCGCCTGGCCTGCTTGTTGACTTCCGCAAAGAACTGCTGCGCCACCTCGCTGCTCAGCAGCCGGTCGCGGTTCTTCGAAAACACGGCATGGTTCCACACCGCATCGTCCATCCCCAGGCCCACGAACCAGCGAAACAACAGGTTGTAGTCGATCTGCTCAACCAGCAGCCGTTCCGAACGCACCGAGTAGAACACCTGCAACAAAAGAGCCCGCAGAATGTATTCCGGCGCGATCGACGGCCGCCCCGAATCCGCATACAGCGCGTCGAACTCCGGGCTCAGCGTCCGCAACACTGCATCGGTCAGCACCCGAACTGCCCGCAGCGGATGATCCTGAGGCACACGTTGCTCCAATGAAACATAGCTGAACATCCCGTCCTGAACCCGCTCGTCTCCACGCATACCTATGAGACGAACAACACCTGTGCTACGCCACAAACCGCGTACCTATTTCAACAAGTTCCTAGGCGGCAATACATCACACTATGCCGGTGAACACATCCGGGGAAAGGCGGCCCGAGTGTCTAGTTGGCCCGTTCTTGAGCGGCCCGGTTGCGGCGTTACACTAGCACGCATGGACCATTGCTCAAGGCCGCTGACCTCCGAAAGCCACACACGTGCGCAGAAGGCAGAACAAGACGGCATTTTGGACATGCTGGCGGGTGAGCTGCGCTGTGAATGCGGTGCACACGTAGGTGCTGTTCGTAAGCCTTATCTGGACGGACCAAGAGGTGGCCCGTTGCATCCGACAACCCATTCCCCATACAAGCCCCTGCGCCCCTCGGCAAGAAAACGCTATGACTCAAAGGGATTCCGCTAGTGTCAAGCCGGTGATAGGAGCAAAGCGAGATTTGCAGCGTTCGAGTGTTTTCATCACTCGTCCAGTCCGACATAGCGATTCACCGATTCTGCTTCGGCACTCGAATAATCTTATGCTGTGGCGGTATAACTCCCGGTTGCCGATCTGCGAGGCGGCCTTTGTGCCAATCAGCGCGCCCATTGCCGTACCCGACATAAAACCATTCGGGATCAGTGGTGACGATTCCGGTTGCACCTCTGAGAAACAGTACACAGTTGGCTTCCTTGAAGGGCTGGTTTTCGCCGAACATGCCGAGCAGCTCAGCCGGGTTGTAGTCGATAGTCACCCAAGTTCCCGGAGTGACGATTTGCGGGGTCAGACCCGACTCATATCTTGCTCCGTCCGAGGCTGTCACGACCATCCGGTCGATATAAAACGTGTTGTTTCCGAGGTTGAAGCACGCGAAACACATATCAAGCGGAGCATCTTCCTTCGCTGCAAGCTCAACAACTGCTGACGGCCTTGATTCGGCAATTCGTCGCTCTCGTTCTTCCTTCCACTGTTTGGTTTGCTCTCTGCTTTTTCGGAATCCATCTCCGACCAGGAGGGCAGTAGCGACGACGAGCAAGAAAGTGACGATCACCAGTCCCCATGTGGCTGCGGCTACCGATTTGTCGGAGACGAGCCACGCCCCAAGGGACTGCGGTGTCGGAGCTACTGGCGATTGAACTACGGATGCGATTGGTGAGGCAGCCGCAGCCGCTAACGAACTCGCGTTTTGCGCATTTGCGAAGACAAAGCTTCCAAACCAGATAAAGCCGAGCAAGAATCCGATGAAGCCCATAAAGCCAAGCGATTGCGTAAGAGCATATTTCCAAGCGCGATAGGTGTCGTGCTTACTGGAATGAGAGTATTCTTCATAGCAATAGCCCATCCAAAGAAGAAACGAAATCAGCAAGAAAATCGAAGCGCCGAAAAAGCCGATAATAAGCGGTGCGACTTGACTAACAGTTTCTGCAAATCCATTGGACGCTTTGCTCTGATTGGCGAGCAAGTTAATGAGGAAAGCGATTGCACCAGCGGAGAGCGTGATACATAGTTTTGCGAGCCCTTCATAGTTTTTCCAATGACGTTTGAAATTACCTGCGTCCGCAGGAAAGTCTCGATTGTGCTTCGCGTCGAAAAAGTAATACCACTGGCGCTTACGCCATGCGCTCCAAAAGACCCACCCTACCATGACGATCCCAGGCACACCGAGAATCCAAAAGACGTTCCATATCGACGAATTGAATCTCGACATATCATCCGCCTCAAATCGCTGAGAGCGATCAGGATAGCAGACAGGGACTAGCGATCTTCTGTCAGAACGTGCGCCGTCCCCCTTGAGTCGGGAGGAAGGCTCCTCCCGATCTTCAGCCGCCGATAATGCCGACGTCTTCCGCTTCCCACCTTGTATGTTGCGCATCAGGGCGTGACGATGAAGTTGCGCTTCGGCGGAAAGGCCGTACCCACCTGAGGCCGGGAGCGATCCTGAGCCTGTCGCAGAGAACGGCCACCGTCCCTCTCTTCTTACGCCGTGGAGAATCGGAGGCATAAAGCCTGCATGTTCAAGGTCGGCGACGAGAGCGAGTCCGTGACTGAGGACAGGGACGGGAGCCGAGGCCGAATCTTAGCGCCGGAGGCCGTTCATGAGCAAGCGATCCATACTGCTTCAGGAAACAATCTACTGTGGAATTGATGTCAGTGCTAAAAGTCTTACCGTGGCGATTCAGCGAGTGCATCAGCCAGTCGAGCAAAGGAGTTTTCCTAACGCTTCTGTTGGGCACAAAGCTCTTATCGTCTGGCTTCGGAAAGCCAAGTCACCTGTTCGAGTGTTATTAGAAGCAACGGGAATTTACTCTCTGGATCTCGCGTTTGCACTTGATGCGGCGGAAGGGATCGAGGTTGCAGTCTTGAACCCCAAGGTCGCCAATCGATTTGCTCAAACCATTCGACGATCGAAAACTGATGCGGCAGATGCAGAGGTGTTAGCTGAATACGCTCGTCGGATGCCGTTCACTGCTTGGGTCGCCCCTAGTCTTGGTTCAATGCGACTGCGCTCAATTGTCCGCCACGTCGAGAGTCTGTCTGTGCAGAGCGCTCAGAATCAGAACCGTCTTCACGCAGCACAAGGCTCCGCTTCCACTCCCAGCTGCATTCTTCAAGATTTGAAGCGCTCCGTGGCATCCCTGGAGCTTCGTATCCACAAACTTCGGCACGAAGCAATGACACTCGTTCGACAGGACGATTTGCTCCACAGGCGCTTTGAGCTATTGGTAAGCATTCCGGGCATCGCACAGGTGAGCGCGATGCAATTGCTCGCAGAACTGTCTACATTGCCGTCAGACCTTACGGTGCGAGAATGGGTCGCACATAGCGGCCTTGATCCTGCGCATGAAATCTCAGGGAGCTCAGTGAGGAAGGCGTCTCGCATTAGCCGTGCTGGAAATCGTCACCTGAGAAGAGCGCTCTACATGCCGGCGCTGGTCGCATCCCGTTGCGATCCCCACGCAAAAGCCTTTTTCGAAAACCTGCTGGCTCGAAAGAAAGCTCGCCTGCAGGCGCTCATTGCCGTTGCGAGGAAGCTGCTGCACGCCATATATGGGATATTTCGGAGCGGCCTCAAGTACGAGGGGACAAAGCTATTTCCTAGAATCACGTTGTCCTGACCGGATCTGCTAAGAAACGCTCGTATTTCCCCATTGATCCACATCAGACCGATTTGCGGTCATAAACGGGAGTGGATGAGCACGTTGCCCTGTAGTCATCATTCGGCACACAAGCCCAGAGCGTGAGCCTTGACATTTGATAGTCGAATGTCTACTATCAATTTCCATCGAGAGTCGGATGTCTACCATGGACAAGAAAAGGCAGCACCGTGCGAACGTCCTCCAGGGAACCCTGGACATGCTTATTCTGCGAACCCTTGTTTACGGCCCGGCTCACGGTCGTGAGATTGGCAAGCATATTCAGCGGACCACCAACGACTTCCTTCAAATGCAGCATGGCTCTCTCTATCCTGCGCTGCACCGGTTGGAAAAAATGGGATGGATTGTTTCCAAATGGGAGACGGCCCCTGATCGAAACCGGGAATTCAAATACTACCGATTGACGGACAAAGGTAAAAAGCAGCTTGTGGTCGAAGAATCGCAGTGGAAGCAGATGGCCGAAGCTATAGCACGCGTCATGTGGCCTGCGGGTGAGGAGAGCTGAGATGAGATGGTGGCAGATCAGGAAACGGGATGCAGATCTGGAGCGGGAACTAAACTCTGATCTCGAACTCGAAGTGGAAGAACAGCGGGAACGCGGCTTGTCACCAGAAGAAGCCCGTTTCGCCGCCCTGCGCGCCTTTGGCAATCCCACACTGATTCGTGAGCAAAGTCATCTCGCCTGGGGTTTGGAATGGCTCGAGAGCTTCCTGAAGGATATCGCCTACGGCACGCGCTCCCTGCTCCGCAGTCCCGCCCTCACCGCCGTCGCCCTGCTTTCGCTTGGTCTCGGCATCGGCGCCAACACTGCCATCTTCAGCTTTCTCGATGCAGTCCTGCTCCGCAATCTGCCCGTCCAGCAGCCCTCGCAACTCGTCCTTCTCGGCACCGGTTCCTGGGGCGGAAGATCAGATGCCTGGGCAATCTCCGAGCTCTATTCATATCCTTTCTACCGCGACCTGCAGAAGGACAACACTGTCTTCAGCGACACGGCCTCCATCTTAAGCATGACCAACACTGTCTTCGGCACCGTCGACAACCGCGATCACACTGAGCCGATGAAGGTCCAGCTCGTCTCCGGCACCTACTTTCCCACTTTAGGCGTCCGCCCTTTCATGGGCCGTCTCCTCACCGACGAAGATGACGACACCGAAGGCGACCATCCCGTCGCCGTTGTCAGCTACGCATGGTGGGCCAGCAATTTCTCCCGCGACCCGCAAATCCTCAACCACAAACTCAAACTCGACAACACCATCTTCGACATCGTCGGCGTCGCTCCTCCGGAATTCTTCGGCACCACCGTCGGTCAGCGGCCCGACATCTGGGTGCCGATGTCCATGGTCGCTTCAGTCCCACCAAACTCGGGCAGCTACTCCGACAAGCGCAACGAATCGCTCTACATATTCGGGCGCCTCAAACCCGGCGTCTCGCTCAATCAGGCAACTTCCAACATCAATCTCGTCTTTCACCAGATATGGCTCAGCTATCGCAATGCGCACGTCACCCAGCAAGACCTCGCCGATCTCCAAAAAACTCACGTCCCGCTCACGTCTATGGAGAAAGGACTCTCAGGCCTGCGCAGCGAGTACTCCCAGCCCCTGAAGGTCCTTATCGCGCTCACCGGAATTGTTCTCCTCATAGCCTGTGCCAACATCGCCAACCTTCTCCTCGCCCGCTCCACCGCACGCGTCCGCGAGTTTGCCGTCCGTCAGGCCCTCGGCGCGAAGCGTTCCCGCCTCATCCGCCAGCTCCTCACCGAATCACTTCTCCTCGCCGCAGCCGGTGGCGCACTCGGCATCGCCTTTACAGGCCTCGCCAACCGCATTCTCCTTCGCATGATCTCCGGCGGTCCTGATACGATTCCCCTCGATGTCTCCATCCACACCGACGTTCTGCTCTTCTGCATCGCCGTCACCGTGTTCACCGCTCTTCTTTTCGGAACCCTCCCCGCTCTCCGCGCCACCCACCTCGAACTCACTGAATCTCTCAAAGACGGCCGCAGCGCAAACACCGCATCCCCAAAAACTCCGCTCGCCAAGGGACTCATAGTCACCCAGATCGCCTTCTCACTCGTCCTTCTCGCCGGCGCCGTCCTCTTCGTCCGCAGCCTCGTCAACCTCAACAAGGTCGATACAGGCTTCAATCGCGAAAACGCCCTCGTCCTCAACCTCGACCCTAGTTCCATCGGCTACAAGGACTCTGAACCCCGCCTCACCGCTCTCTATCAGCAGATCGAGCAGCGCGTCGCCGCCATCCACGACGTTACCTCCGCCAGCTTCGCCATGGACACCTTCAATCAGGGCGCATGGAATAATTCCGTCATTATCCCCGGCATTGATCCCAGCCTTTCCCACAACATCTACCAGAATGTTGTCGGCAACGATTTCTTCAAGACCATGCAGATCCCTCTGATCGCCGGCCGCCCCTTCGGCCCTCAGGACACATCTACCTCGCAAAAAGTCACCATCATCAGCGAAAGCTTCGCCAAAAGATTTTTCCCCAACACCAATCCCATCGGCCGCCACTTCGCCATTGGCGTCGACCAAAACGTTCCCCAGTACGACATGGAGATCATCGGCATCGCCAAAGACGTAAAGTTCGATGGACTCAGCGAGGGTCGCATCTATACCGACTACATGCCCTACACCCAGCGTTCGCGATATCTCCAGGATCTAGTAGTCCGCTATACCGGCGACTCCGCCATCGTCACCTCCGCCGTCCAGAACGCCATCCACTCCATCGACCGCACCCTTCCCATCACCCGCGTAACTTCGCTCGACGAGCAGGTCTCAGGCTCTATTACCCAGCAGCGCACTGTCGCGCAGCTCTCCACCTTCTTCGGCTTGCTCGCCGTCTTCCTCTCCTGTATCGGCATCTACGGTTTGATGTCCTATATGGTCTCCCGCCGCACCAACGAGATTGGCATCCGCATGGCCCTCGGCGCCGAACGCTCCAGCGTCAGTTGGCTCATCATGCGCGAGATCATCCTTCTCGTCGCCGTCGGGGTCGTCATCGGCGTTCCTGTCGCCCTCGCCGGTTCCCGCCTCATCACCAACATGCTCTTTGGGATTCAAGGCACAGACGCCATCACCCTCATAGCCTCCATCGCCGCCCTGCTCCTCGTCGGCGTTATCGCTGGCTACCTGCCCGCCCGCCGTGCCTCGCAGGTAGATCCCATGATCGCCCTACGCTACGAATGACGCATTGTCTTGCTCTAGTCACGGTTGGTCTCTGTAACGTCGCCTGGAGTTAGCCCCGCGAACCGCTCATGTCCCTCGGAATGCTTTTGTATTCACGCAAAATCGCCGAGCCACTCATTTAGCCGTGATCGGCAAGCCGAAATCGGATTCCGCCAGGGAAGTTCTTCGGCTGAGATCAGCCATCCGACTGCTTTCATGATCTCGCTGCGCTCCCTCTGAAAAGAGAAATATCCCCTCTGGACACCCCTAAAGAGAAAAGAAAAGCCTAGACAAGCGAGAGAGAATCTCTGCGGGCCTGTGTCCTGCCCCGCAACGCCCGCCCCTCTAAAAGCAGTGCGGAAATAGACCGAAATTTCTTCTTTCATCAAGTGCCCCCGCTTCATGCGGCTTTATGGCAGAGCCGGTCGGAACCCGTCAAGGGTGTTCGCTGGCGCTCCATAAACGCGCAAGAGCAGCGCGCCCTTGACCGAACCCGCCTCGCCTCTGCCCGCCGCACAAGACATGAAGCGGGGGCACTCAACAAAAGAAATTTGGTTGAGAGCCAAAGGCGAAATGCCCTCCTTCACAATCTGCCCCGCGCGGGCAGCACAGGAGAGCAAACGTCATGGCATACCGCAACCATCGCAACGC
>Ga0335074_10008108_pt1 | contig 14594 bp, 11 predicted proteins | sample Lox_Sample_23_FD_206715 | JGI IMG/M metagenome (GOLD analysis project Ga0335074, IMG submission 206715) | Soil microbial communities from Loxahatchee National Wildlife Refuge, Florida, United States - Lox_Sample_2.3 | ecosystem: Environmental > Terrestrial > Soil > Wetlands | place: USA...
AGCTCTATATCTCGAACAGCCCCTTCGTTTCCTGGCTTTCAATCTTTGGCGTCAGGGGAGAAGCCAACCTGCTGGGCGTTATCGAGCTGACCACTGCAGCACTTCTCGCCGCCGGAGCCTTCAACCCGATCGCGTCCGCGGTTGGTGCTTTGATGGGAACCGGAACGTTTTGCATTACGTGGTCATTCTTTTTCTCGACTCCTGGCGTCGTAAAGTGGAGCTTCTCCACAGACCCAATGGCGTGGAATCTCACAGGTGAATTCCTATTCAAAGATATTGTTCTACTTTGCGTGTGCGTCGTGTTGTTTCTTGCTTCCCTGCCTAGAAAATTTGTTCCGCTCCGGTTGCCGTGACTGACCAATGTTGCGCATAATACCAGCGGTCCCAAAGAATGACCGACGGCTTGGGACGCTCACACTCACGTCATGACCGGCCTTGTGCCGGCCATCTCCTGTCGGTTCGCCCTGAGGTGCCACAGCGGGCACGAGATGGGATTGGGCTCACCCGAGAGCCGATCTTTCGGCCGTATGGTATAATGATAACTATCGCTTTGCTTCTTGCCTCTTGCTCGCGAATCTTCTCGCGCAAAAACACGGCCGCCGAGGAGTACGCGGCCGATCGGTAGCACCGTGAGCGTTTCCTCTCGGGGTGCGACGGTGGGAAATCCAACGAATTGGTATCGGTGTCCGCCGCCGTGCCTCAGGTCCCCCCGGTCGCCAGCCCAGATCCGCGCGGGTCAGTTGCCCAAGCGCAGGTGCCGTTCTCGCCCGGCAGGTAGCGACTGCAGGCAATTACGTTCGCCCGCCCCGGCTCCGGCACAGGTACCGCCATCACCTGGCTGGTGCGCAGCGTGTTCATCATCGCCACCGCCGCGGCCAGCGGAGCGCCTTCCTGCCCCGCCCCGCCCACCGCCGCCCGGAAGGCATGCGTCGGCCGGTTCCACGCAATCGCCGCGGCCAACAACGGAGGCGGCACGCTGGCCGGTGACGCCGCCAGCAGGAATCCCATCCCCGGCACGATCCGCCCGGTCCCGAACAGATTGTTCATCGTCAGGGCGCAGGCCACGGCATTGCCGTCGCGATCCAGCACCAGGAACGTCGTCGAAGCCGGTAGCGGCGGCAGGCTGCCCGCCGGCAGCGGCGCCGACAGCAGTGACTGCGGGTCGACGCCTCCTTCCCGCCAGCGGGCCGCAACGGCCAGACCCCGTGCCCCCGCCTGCTCCACCGCACTCGGATCTTGCACCAGCATCGCGAAAGCCGCCGCTGCCGCCAACCCCCCATCGGCCGGCGGCGGCAGGAACGAGACCTGGTCGTTGCGAAATCCGATGTCGATCGGTGCCGCCAGCCGCGGCAGCCCGGCCCACAGCGCCTGCAGGCTCAGCGGGCCGCCGGCGACCGCCGAGCCTTGCACGATCTGCTGTGCCAGCCCACCCTGGTAGAAATCTCCCACGCCCTGCACCCGGATCGTTGCCAGCGTGGCGGCCAGCGCCGGTTGCTGCAATGTCTGGCCGACCTGCAGCGGGACGCCATTCACGCTGAACACCGCTCGCGCCTGCGGGTCGGCGAACAACGGACCGTAGACCAGCCGAAGGTCGTCCACCAACGCCCGTGAGGCAGGCGTGCCGAACCGGGCGAGTTGCTCTGCCGGCGTCACCAGCCGGCCGAAATCGCCGGTACCGTAGCGGGCGTGCAGCAGATACAGCCCGCGCGCCAGCATCGGGACGGCGGCCGGTCGGTCGGCCTCGCCGACAGCGCCGGATGGCGGCGCCGGAACGAACAGCACCGCCTCGGGAACGCCCTTGTTCACCGAGTCACGCCCTGCGGCGAAGGCCATGCAGGCACCGCCGCCACCCAGCCCTGCGCGCGATGGCAGCGTCACCGCCAGCGCCATTCCCACCGCGACGGCGGCATCGGCGGCATTGTCACCGGCCGACAGCATCTGCCGGCCAATCAGCGCCGCGCGCGGCTCGTCGGCAACCACTGCGCCAAGGAAGCCGGTTACGTGCCCGGGCTGGCCCGGGGGCGGCGGCGCGTTGCCGAATACCGATCCGCAGGCGGCGGTGAGGAGGCAAAGCGCGACGACGCCGGCCGCACGAGCGCACCGAGCAGCCGAAACCGAAACCGTCTTTCGCAACGAGGCGTTTCCCCTGCGTCTTCCCGCCGGTTGCCATAGACGCGTTCCCTCGGAGCGGCAACGCCTCAAAGGCGATCGGGCTTGCTGCGGCCCGCGTATTCCGCCATGTCGGATCGGCAGCGACCGGGGACAGCATCGACTATGCGGCTTTCGCTTCGGCATTTGCTTCGTCCGGCCGCTGTCGTCGCCGGGTTGGTGCTTGGTTTCTCCGCGCTGCTCCGTCCGGCCAGTGCCGAGCCGTTCACCCAGGACCAGCGCAGCCAGATCGTGCAGATCCTTCGCGACGCGCTGATCCACGACCCGTCGATCCTGCGCGATGCGCTGTCGGCGTTGCAGGACGACGACACCAGGCGCCAGGCGCAGGCGGTGCTCGCCCATCAGGACAAGCTGATCAATCCGGCCGATCCGGTCGGCGGCAACCCGGCGGGCAACGTCACCATCGTCGAGTTCTTCGACGTCCGTTGCCCGTATTGCCGGCGGATGGAGCCGGATATGACGAAGCTGCTGGCCACGGACCACTCGGTGCGGGTGGTTTATAAGGACCTGCCGATCCTTGGGCCGCCAAGCATACTGGCCTCGCGGGCGTTGCTCGCGGCGCAGAAGCAGGGCGGCTACGAGAAGCTGCGGACCCTGTTGATGCAGGCGCCGCCTGACATCACCGAGGCGAGTATCCGCGCGGCCGCAATCGCCGCCGGGCTCGACTGGTCGCGGCTTAGTCACGACATGGATGACGCGGCGATCCGCCAGCGGCTCAACGCCAATCTTCAGCTTGCGCGGGAAATCGGGATCGAGGGCACGCCGGCGCTTGTGGTGGGCAAACACTTCATCCCCGGTGCCGCCGATTTCGCCGAGCTGCAGAGTGCTGTTGCTGAGGCAAGGGGGAAGAAGGAGTGAGGCGCGTGCACCTCTCCCGGCGGGCCGGAAGGGTCGACTCGAGAAGCGAACCGGGTGAGAGCCTCGCCCCCGGCACCCTCACCCGCCGCGCTGTGCGCGGCGACCTCTCCCGCAGAGCGGGAGAGGTGAAGATGCCATGAGTGCGGCGGGGTTCTTGGACGCCATCCGCATCGCGGCTTCTGGCGAGGCCAGCCCCCAATCGACCAGATTGCGCATGGCCTGATCGAGCGTCAGCGAGGAGCCGGCCAGGGTGACGCTGCCGGGCAGCCGGACTGCGCCGTCGGCACCACGCTCGATGGCCATGCCGGCAAGCTCGTAGCGTCCCGCGGGCGCCGCCGCGGCTGCCGTGGCATCGCTTACCAGGATGCTGCGCTCGAGCCCCTTGGCGCGCAGCAGCACCTTCAGTGCCGCCGGCGGGATGTGGATGCCGTCGGCGATGAAGCTTGCCGACAGGCGGTCCTCGGCAAGTTGCGCAATCATCGGATTGTCGAATTTGGGCAGCATCCGGCGCAGCCCGTTGCCGAGGTGCGTACTCAGAGTGGCGCCGGCCTCGACCGCCGCCGCAATATCGGCGAAGGACGCGGCGGTATGGCCAAGCGCCACCACTTTCCCCCGCGCCCTCGCCCAACGGATTAGTGCCGTCGCGCCCGGGCGCTCTGGCGCCACGGTCAAGAGGAGGATCGGCCGGGCGAGCCCCGCTTCGACCCGTTCGACCAGGGTGTGGTCCGGCGCTACCATGGCTGTTGGCGGATGGCAGCCGGCATAGCCGTCCTCGGGGCTCAGGAAGGGTCCTTCGAGGTGATAGCCGGGCACCATACCCGGGCCGAGGCGGCTGGTGGCAACCGCGCGGTCGAGCGCCGCCAGACGGTCGCCGAGAACAGCCTCTGGCGCGGTGATGACGGTGGGCAGGCACCGCGTCACGCCGGTCCGCGCCATGGCGTCTAGCGCATGGTCCAGCGAATCGGCGGTAATCGCGGTCGAATTGAAGTCGACCCCAGCAAAGCCATTTACCTGTAGGTCGAACAGGCCGGCGTTCCGCATCCGGTGCCCTCGGTCTCCGCTTCCGCGAACGTGAAGAGCGGCCTGGAACCTGTCAATCAAACGGCAGTTTTGCGACAGTGCCCGATCAGCAGAAGCCACGCTCCATCTTCCCACTCTGGGGGCTATGGATTGCGCTCCTGGTGATGGGCCTGGCCGGCGTGTTCGAGGGCGGTGGGCAGGTCCGCTACCAGGCAATCCCATACAGCGAGTTTCAGACCCTGCTCGACCAGAACAAGGTGAAGCAGGTCGTGGTGTCTGGCGACACTATCCGGGGCCAGCTCGCCGAGCCGGTGCCCGGCACGAAGACCTCCAATTTCACCACGACATCCGTGCCGCAGGCGCTTGCTGGCCAACTTGCGCAGCATCACGTGCAGTTCACCGGGACAGGTTCCGGCTCGGGTTGGGGCGTGCTGCTGTCGTGGGTCGTTCCCCCACTCATCTTCGTCGGGATTTGGCTGTTCGCGATGCGTCGGATGGGCGGCGGCGGGCTGGGCAGCGGGCTGATGTCGATCGGCCGCAGCAGGGCCAAGCTGGCGGCGGAGACTGGGGTAACTACCACGTTTGCGGACGTGGCCGGGGTTGAGGAGGCGAAGCAGGAACTCAGCGAGTTCGTCGAATTCCTGCGTGAGCCGCAGCGGTTCGGCCGCCTCGGCGCGCATATCCCACGCGGCATCCTGCTGGTCGGTCCGCCGGGCACCGGCAAGACGCTGCTGGCGCGCGCGGTGGCCGGGGAGGCGAAGGTTCCGTTCTTCTCCACCAACGGCGCGGAATTCGTCGAAATGTTCGTCGGCGTCGGCGCTGCGCGGGTGCGCGACCTGTTTGCGCAGGCGCGCAAGCAGTCGCCTTGCATCATCTTCATCGACGAGCTGGACGCGCTCGGCCGTGCCCGCAACGCCAGCCCGATTCAGGGGCAGGATGAGAAAGAGCAGACGCTGAACCAGCTTCTGGCGGAGATGGACGGGTTCGACCGCTCGACCGCCATCGTCGTGCTGGCGGCCACCAACCGGCCGGAGATCATCGATCCCGCCCTGCTGCGGGCCGGGCGGTTCGACCGGCAGATCCTGGTCGATCGTCCCGACCGGAAGGGCAGGATCGAGATTCTGCGGATTCATCTCAAGGAGCTGACACTCGCCCCGGAGGTCCGGCTGGAGGAGATTGCGGCGCTGACGCCGGGCTTCACAGGCGCGGACCTGGCTAATCTGGGGAATGAGGCGGCGGTGCTGGCAACCCGGCGCGGCGCGGAGGCGATCGCGATGTCGGACTTTACCGAAGCGGTGGAGCGGATCATCGCCGGACTGGAGAAGCGGTCTCGGGTGCTGGTGCCGAAGGAACGGCACACGGTGGCCTATCACGAGATGGGACATGCGCTGGTGGCGCTGGCGATCCCCGGCACCGATCCGGTGCAGAAGGTCTCGATCATCCCGCGTGGCATTGCGGCGCTGGGTTATACGATGCAGCACCCGACCGAGGACCGGTTCCTGATGAGCCGGCAGGAGCTGTTGGACCGGATGTGCGTGCTGCTGGGCGGGCGGGCGGCGGAGATGCTGCTGGGCGATGACGTATCGACCGGGGCGGCGGACGATCTGGCGAAGGCGACGGATATCGCGCGCGGAATCGTGCTGCGCTACGGGATGGACCCTCGGCTGGGGCCGGTGGCGTGGGATACCGATTCTGGGAGTCAGTTCCTCCAGCAGCAGGCGGGTGCGTTCTGGCGGCAACGCCGGTTCAGCGAGGAGACGGCGCACGATATCGACCGGGCGGTGCGTGACTATTTGGAGCAGGCATTGCAACGCGCGGTTGCGATCCTGAGGCAGAACCGTTCCGTGCTGGACGAAGGGGCGGCGGCGCTGCTGGCGCACGAGACGTTGACGGGGGATGAGATTCCGCGTCCGAAGCAGTTATCGGTGGCGGCGGAGTAATATCAAACGGCCGGGCTTACCTGGGCCGTTGCGTGTCAATCGGGCTTGGTGGACAAACAGGCAGAGGATGTACGCGGAAATTCCGGTTTAGCCCAGCGGCTCACTCGAGGCTCGGGAGGCGAATTCGCTGATCAGGGAGTTTGTCCACAGGCCTGATCGGTAGTCAGTTTCAGCCATGCCAGCCGAGTCGGCGGGATTGCCGTTGTAGAAGGTGATGGCGCAGCGCAGTTCGTCCCAGGTCGCAGGATCCATCAGGGCGGGCATGAGCCGCGATCGAGGAGGATGGCGCCGATCGGGCGTTCGCGGTCAACATTTCCTCCTTGGGGCGTGGGCAGGCGGTCATTGGCCGGCCAGCACGACGTGATGGCCCGTCCGGCGGCGCGCGGCTGGCCACGGCCCGGTCCCCGGTGCGGCGCGCGGCCCGGCCCTTTGGTCTGCTTCGCAGCCCAAGCCCGCAAGGGGAGGGGGAGAAGACGGGCGAGGCTGCTGCTGAGCCTGGCCGGGAGCGTGGCGAGGCGGAGGAGACCGCGGATGATGAAGACGGTGATCAGCACGGGATGGGTGGTGCCGAGGGTGCGCGTGAGGAAGGCGTACCAGGGGATATCGGCGGGGTCGTCTTCCTGGCGTGGTGTCGCAATGAGGTTCCTGCCGTAGGCGAAGAGGGTGCGGAGGATCTTGGCGACGCCAGCGGAGTGGAGGCGCGCGGACACCGCCCGATTGGGGTCGGGGGATGTTGGGGCGGCTGGGGCGGTGGCGGCGTGGGACATGAGGGCATTACAGCACAGAACAGGAACGCTGGGCAAGAGATTTTTCCTGAGGTGAGGGGAATATCTTCGTGGGGGTGCCCCGGATGCAACAGCTCGTGGTGCGTGAGGTGGGTACCGGGCGGAGCTCCGGGGCACGCCCGCCGGCCTGATCAGGCTATAGCAGGCAGGTCCATACCGGGCGCTCTTGCTTTCCCGGGCCGCTCTCACCTTTGCCGCCTTCGCTTTTCAAGGTGGCACGATCCGCTGGAGGGTGGCGATTTTGGCGCTGGGCGAGTTTGGTCGGGCAGAGTCCGGCGACCTCGGTGCTGGGCAAGGGATACTTTCTTACAATATGTCTTTGCAGTGATAGAATTTAGGAATATATGATCGAGGTCGTTGCGGGCGTGGCTCGCGACAAGAGTTGGGAGATCGTCCGCGCGGCCGCCGCGTGTGGTGCGACGGTCGAGGAAACCGCGGCGGAGTTCGGGTGCTCGGAGGCGACAGCGCGGCGCCTCTGGCGTGACCTCGCGCTGTCGGGGCAACCACCGCGCGGGCGGCGTCGGCGCGTGCCAGGCACCCTGGGGGAGGTCGAGCAGGAGTTGCGGGCCGGGCGGACGGTCGCGGAGGTGGCGCTGGCCTCCGGCGTGAAGAGGTGGATGATCCGCGACCTGGCGCAGCACTTCGGCATCGTCGTGGCGGCCACGCCGCGCAATCGAGAGGCGGAAAGCAAACGCATCGGCGAGGCGCGAATCATCCGGGCGGCCGCGGCGCGTGGTGCGACAATTGCGGAAGCTGCCGCGGAGATGGGGTGCTCGCCGGCGAGGGCGCGGCGGATTTGGCACGAGCTTGGCGTGCCAATGGAACGGCAAGGGCGGCGTTACACGCGAGCCTATGTCGCGGAGGTGGAGCGGGAATTGCGGGCCGGGCGGACGGCCGGCGAGGTGGCGCGGGCGCGCGGGGTGAGCGCGGGGGCGATCCGCGACATGGCGCAGCGGCACGGCTTCCCGCTGCAGGCGCGGCGTCGGCCGGCGGGGTAGCGGATGTGCGTCTGCCGGTCCGGCTTGGGGGCGGACGGCGGGGGATAGGGGGATTGGCGGGGGGTGTGGTGTGGGTGCCGGGGCGGTGAGGCTGGAGTGGTGCCGTTTGCGGCGGTTGCGGGTGACGTAGGAGCGGAGCGCCGCGTTGATGTGGGTCTGGCTTTGGGCTGCGGTAGTTCGATCGACACGTTTTGCCAATCGACTACTGTCCGCGCCCCGTCGGGGTCTGAGGCAATGTCCTGCTCGATCTCGGCGGGGGTCGTCGCGCTGGCGCGCGCCAATCGGAGCGGGTTTCCCCGCGCGCCCGCTGCGCCATCAGCTCCCTAGCCGTGTGCCTGACGATACGCGCTTTCTTCGGCATGGCTCGCTCTCCTGAATGAAATGATCCTCCGGTTCTGTCCGCGCCACATGCACACGACCGAATGGAGATGGCCGGCGATCTCGGTGGTGGAACAAAGCGATCATGGTTATTGCGGAACGACGGAGCCGTGATGTAGGCTATCCTAATGGCTATCAAACCGAAGGGCGTTCCGGTTACGCCGTCCGGAGAAGGGGAGCGCCGCGCGCAACGAGGCTATCAGCAACAATATGCCGCGTCGGCGCCGCTTGTTTACTATGGCTTGAAGAATGATGTGTTGGAGTGGGTGGGTGTAGCGGACCGCAGCGCCGGTGTGCTTGATGATCTAGTTCTGGGGTTGGCTGGACGCGTTGTTGGCCATCAATTCAAGTCATCTCAGTTTGACCAACGCTTTACGATCAAAAGTCTCCTGCTGGGCACAGACAACCTGTTGGCCAAACTAGCAGCGTCATGGCGCCTGTTGTGCAGCCAATTTCCGAACGCGAATGTTGAACTTCAGCTTGTAGCGCTCAATCATTACCCAAGTTCGGACGACGAGCTCATTGAAGGAACTGGTAATCGACATACATCGGCGTTTGTCAGAGAGCTGCGCGAATCTGGACCAGTTCGCTCACTTTCTGATTGGCAAGCGACTCCTTGGTGGCCTTTGATTGAGCGATTGACTGAAAGGAGCGCGCTCGACAATTCCGAATTTGAGCGATTCCTTCAAGCATTTCGACTTCTGCCCAACCCCATGGCCGCTATCTTGGCTGGCGAGGAGCTACCACCGCGTGAACAGCGTCAAGTACATCAGATAGCACGAACATTATCTGAACTTGTTACCGACAACGCGGATCGCGATCGCTGGAGTCGAGAAGAGCTCCTGGCGAGACTCGGATGGATAGACACGATCGGCAATTTGCGGCGCTCGCATCAGTTCCCCATTGGGACATATGTACAACGCAACATTGTTACCGAGCGAAAGCTTCTAGAAACCATCAGACGAACGACACGAGGCTATATTTCGCTGCTAGGTCCACCAGGGGCCGGAAAGTCCACGCTGTTGCAGACAGCTGTTCTCCCAGCAGATGGCATCTCCGTTGTCCGCTATCTTGCTTTCATGCCTAGCGAGGGCCTGGGTCTCGGCCGAGCCGAAGCAGAAGACTTCCTCCGAGACCTAATCATTCAATTCCAAGGAACAGGACTGCAGCCAGCTCGGTTGCACGTCGATGGCATACACGAGTCACGCGAGCAGCTAGAACGGTTGCTCGCGGCTGCTTCAGCCCGGTTTAAGGAGCGTAACGTACGAACAGTCGTGGTTATCGATGGCCTTGATCATATTCCGCGGGAAGAGCGACCTGTCCGTTCTCTACTCCTGGAGTTGCCGCAACCGGGATCGATTCCGGATGGTGTGGTCTTTGTACTTGGAAGTCAGAGCCTCAGTCTCCCAGACGTACCTCCTGCGGTACGCGACCAAGCCGGCTCGGATGACCGGACCGTTTCTATGGAGCCCCTTTCGCGCAAAGCTGTTCATCGATTCGCTGACGATGCGGATCTCCAGTGTGATGTCGATCGAGATGTAATTTGCGATTTGAGCGGCGGACACCCCCTTGCTCTGCGCTATTTAGTGCAATTGCTGAAACAAGCTCCCGATTACGCCGCCAGACAATCGATCCTCTCCGGCGATTTCACCTATGCCGGAGATGTCGTATCCTTGTATGATCGTGTGTGGCATGCGTTCGAAGCCGACTCCGAGGCATGGCGCGTGCTTGACTATGTCGCCCGTGCCGAAGGTCCTATAGATCCTAATCGCATCGCTACCATCATCTCGGCAGATGCGGTGGATAGAGCTTATCGTGCTGTGCACCATCTATTGGCGATCAATGGTGCCGGTCGCTGGCAAATTTTTCACAACAGCTTCCGGCTCTACGTGCTGGACAAGCCGCACGCCCGTTTTGGAAGACGCGACGAAACATACAGTCAGCGCATTTATGGTGAACTTGCAGACCTAGCGCGAGATGCTCCTCAGGACGACCCACAACATTGGCTCGAATTACGGTACCGAGCCCGAGCTGGCGACCACGATGAAGTAGCCAAGCTTATCTCACCAGGGCGGTTTCGCGGAAACCTGGAGGAGGGACGATCAGCGGCGGACATTCAGGCGGATATCAGGCTCGCCTTCAATTCCGCCCACGCGCGCCGTGATGTCGCCGGATTGGTTGGACTATTTTTCTCGCGCCACGAGATTGACCGCCGCGCAGGAGTGTTGACCAACGCGACATCGATTGTAGATGCGTATCTGGCGCTCGAAGATATCGACTCTGCGATTGGTATTTTAAAGGAGAACCGCAATTCTGCCAAGCGATATGAAATTGTCGATGCACTGGTGGATGCGGGACGCATTGATGATGCAAGGTACCAATTCGACGAAATCGAGCCCCTAGGCAAGTTGTTTGGGACAGACGTAGTGGCAATAGGTAGTGCCGAAGAAGAGCTATTCGCTTGGGCACGGCATGCTCATCGTTTCCGCGATCCAGACCAAATCTTGGTAGCTATCGCCCATCTAACGGGAGATCAGCGCTTTCCCACTCAACCGGCGGATTCCATCGAGCAGTTACGCCGAGAATTACGGTGTGAGGTTGCGCAGTCTGCTCTAGCCGCCGCACCAGAGGCCAGTCCCGACTCAATGATGCGGGAACTTGCGGTCGATCAGGCTGACCGGCCGTCACTCTTGGTTGAAACTGCTTGGGCGTCTTATCACTCAGGCGATTTGTCCACTGCGTCAGCTCATTTGGAAGAAGTCGATGCCGCTCTAGACACAGGAGGCACAATTCCACAGCATTTGGCTCTCGACGCGGCGTGGCTCAAAATGCATCTCGGAGATATGGATGGTTGTCGTCGATACTACGACCGCGCGACCCCTCCAACAATGGCCACTGCCGAGGGCATATATACTGAGCACGACGTCCGCGGTCTTGCTAGAGAAGTGATTAACCACGCCGCGCTTGGGACCATTCTTAGTGACACTGCCGCGGAAACTGTCGCCCCGGGTAGCCGCCTATTGCGTGCCTTGCAAAATCACTTGCGGGCGCTGGGCCAGGCGATAGGTAGGGGGCAGATCAGCCGAGCAACACCTGCCGAAGTCTTGGCCCGTGAAATTCAGAAACTTCTGGCATTTTTGAGCCAGGCAAGGGCAGAATCGTCCGAGTCATTCTATCATGCACATCAAGTGCGATATTGCGCCCCAACGATAGGTGATGCCATCGTTGAGGCTGCCTTCGCTCATGGACGTGAAGCCTTCGATTTAGTCATGCAGGCTGTGGATACGGCGCTTAGTGATCCTGCGTCAGAAATTCGTGGGTGGTCTGAGTTTCGTCGCCGGATAACCTTGCGAGCCTATCATTTCGATAAAGATGAGCTCGCGGCGGCATGCCGGTTAGAGGCTTGTCTCACGGCCCTCGGCAATGCAGGGACGCCCGATGAACAGGTGGACGAATTAGCGAAGATGGCCAAGGCCTTTGCGATCGTTGGTCAAGCGGAACGCGCACGCGAGATATTAAAATTACTGCATAACGACACGCTTGGATATGCGTTAGCTCCCAAGAAGGACCCACAGTACGCCTTTTGGCGAGACGTATTCGATCGTGCATGTAGTCACGATCCTATGGGCCGACCGGCACGCGTCCAATTCTTTGCTCGGCTGATCGCTGGTATGGGTGAGACAGAAGGCAGATCGGCGGCGTACCGTTTGACTTCGACTGTCTTGCGACACGCAGCTCTTGCGAGTCCTAACCTCGGCGCTCGTGTTGCATCGTTGTTCGAGACAGAGGGATTGACCGATTGGACTGAAATGGTGCACAGCCTGTTGCTCGGACTTATCGAACGGCGACCAGAACTAGCGTTAGTAGCGACTCACACCTGGGCACGGTTGGTGCTGCCATATTACCGAGAACCCCATTACGCGATGCACAGCGCTGAGAAGTTCATACAATCTGCGCTCGAACTTGTTCCAGAACCCCAGGTGCGAGAACTCAGCGAACTTCTTCGCTTCCGAGTCGAATCTGAGAGCTCAATCGTATCACGTATCGCATTGCTTCGATCTCTGCGCGATGCAACCCGGGCGCGACAGAGAGATGTGGCCGTATTGGAGCGTTCCATAGCTCGATGGCAGCCTGAAGCGCCGCCTGATCGTGAAGGCCGATCCGATTCCTCGCCCGATCCATTTGGCAATGTTCAGTCACTGCTGGAGTTCGGTGAGCAACTGAGTTCCGACATACCGCCAGAAGCCCAGTATCGGGTCTCCGAAGCGCTCTTGCGCCTACTGCCCACAGCCAAACTCGTCGATGCACAGACGCTCATTCATCACCATCCTGAGCTACTTGCTGATCTCCGCGTAGTTCTTGCTGTCGCTCGATTGGCAGTGCGAGAGAGCCAAAGTGCATTTGCACGAGGACTGTTAGGTAGGCACCGACCGAGCCGGGGTGAACGCGCTTACTGGGATACTTGGCGCGGCGGTGTCAAGCTGGACTATTATCGGTGTCTGATTGAGCTGGAGGGCAACCCGGCTCGAGAGCAGGCATTTGCTGAGCTGGCGAAAGATCTGAGCCAGGGTCGTGAATGGAGCTGGTCGCTGCTAATTGAGCTCCCGGATATAGTCGATTTGCTTGCGCCTTCGACAGATTGGGCCGCTATATGGGCGCTACTCGCGGAGCAACTCGAAAGCTTCCGTGACTATCGAGCGAGTGGCTCATGTATCCCACCTTTGGTCTATCCAACCACGGATGAAGAGTCGCTAGCATATCTTTACGAAGTAGCGCTGTCCCTTCAGGTTCCGGAGCTTTCGCGACATGCCCGGCTCGGGGCGTTCTTTGGACGCACTCCCCCTGGTGGCCGCACTGTCTTGTTTGCGTTGTTGGATCGCCTATTCAACCAGAGCGGCGATGGTCCGTGTGAAGCCCTTGCATTGATCCGAGCAGGAAAACACGATGAGGAGATCAAACACCGCTACGAAGGTGCGTTGCAGGACTGGGTAGCTCGGGTTGACCTAGCCTTCATCGAGAGTGCGAAGGAATTGGCCAAATCTTGGGGCAAATCGATAACTTCACCACAACGTCCACCGCCGGCTTTTTACACCATCGTTTTCGAGGACAACCAGGAGGCGGAGCAATTTACGCCTCCTATGGGTCACGGCGCACGGTTCAGGGGTATCACCTCTGACGACCTGTTCGATTGGACGTGGGCTTTTGAGAACCCCCTGCGTGCACTATCCGAAGCGGCGGGGGTAAGTCTGATGCAGTTACGCCGTCGCTGCCATCAGTTCATGAGTGAGGAGGGTGGGCTAGCCGCCTTTGGGTCAGGCGCTCAGTCGGCCATAGAAAGCCGCCTCGACCGTTTGGAACTTCGCCTCAGTTTCAATCGCCCTCACATGCGAGCAGCCATCCGCGCGCTCCGCCGCGTGGTGGCAGAACTCATGCAGGCGGGCCGACTGGAGCAGAGCGCCATTCCGATACTTCTGTATGAGCTTGGTGCGCCAGCGATTGGCGAACTGATGATTGAGCCTACTGCACGCCCGGCCCCCATTCCTCGGCCTGATTTCAGCAACGTTGGTCATTCGGAGGAGCAATCATCATGGCTCGATGCGGCCTCGTGGGATGCTAGGCCATTGCAGTTTGGCGAGGAGTCGGTGTTGCTTGAGATCTCGTGTTTTGAGCATAATCGCTTTGACAGACGAATCGCAATTGAGCGTGTCTCGGCACATGGTGGCGGTCATCTCGATTGTAGGTCGGCCGAGAGGGCCGTGGCTGGGATACCCAGAACCATCGACTTCGGGACGCCCGTCCCAATTTACCGCGGACCAAGCAGGCACTTCGTCGCGTTGATGGACGGAACGTTCGGACCAACGATCCCGAAATATATGCCAATAGTATGCCCTTTATGGTCGAGGCGACTCGGTTGGTCGCCACACCCGGCGAACCGGTTCGTCTACCAGGATAGCGCTGGTACCTCCGTTGCTCGGACAATATGGTGGCGAGACGGAGGGCCACGCATTCACCGCGACGACAGCGTGCGCGGCGAAGGTTTTCTAGTCTTACTCACTCTCGCAGGTCGACGACAGCTAGAAAGCCTTGCAGGGCAGCTCTATGTCGAACCTCTTTGCTGGCGTTCGATTGAAAACGAGCGTGAAGACGCGGCGCCTCTGATCCGCCATGTCGGACCGCCAAGCTTCCACTGAGCCAGACCAACATCTATACAGATTAAGACGCTGCGGTGCTCATAGTCGAAAGAAAATGCGGCGTTGCAGGTCCCGCCACAGGTTAGCGTTCATGCCTGCGGCTGCGGGTGACACCCCGGCCACGCCAGCGATGCAATCACTTCCACAGCGACCGACGCGGCGGCCACAGTGCGGGAAAACGGACGTGACTCTTCCATAGTCCTTCGGTTGTCCCGAAGAAAAGACGTAGATGGCCGCGGCTGGGGCATCGGGTGT
>Ga0335074_10008109_pt1 | contig 14594 bp, 6 predicted proteins | sample Lox_Sample_23_FD_206715 | JGI IMG/M metagenome (GOLD analysis project Ga0335074, IMG submission 206715) | Soil microbial communities from Loxahatchee National Wildlife Refuge, Florida, United States - Lox_Sample_2.3 | ecosystem: Environmental > Terrestrial > Soil > Wetlands | place: USA: Florida...
AACGCTGTTTGCGCCTCGCTCGATCGCGGTGGTGGGTGCCAGCCGGGCAGGAACCGGGTACGGCGTGGTGCACAACCTGCGGCGTACCGGCTACGAAGGTCAGGTCGCCTGCGTCAACCCGAAGTACGACGAGATCGATGGCTTCCCGTGCTACCCGAGCCTCGAAGACGTTCCCTTCGTGCCGGATGTTGCAGTTCTGGCGGTGGGGACCGAGCGAGTCGTGCCGATGGTGGAAGCCGCGGTCGCCAAAGGTGCGACCGGCGCCGTGGTCTTTGCGTTCGGGTTCGCGGAGGGCGGCGAGGAGGGCAGGGCGCTCCAACAGCGGATGCGCGAGCTGACCGACAAGGGCGAGATGGCCCTGGTCGGGCCGAACTGCCAGGGCCTGGTGAACTTCGTCGACGGCGTGCCGCTCTATATGGACGCCGTACATCCTTACGATGCGGGTCGGGTTGCCCTGATCGCGCAGAGCGGCTCGGTCGCGACGGCATTGATCAACAACCGTCGGGGCGTGCGCTGGAGCCATGCGGTGTCCAGCGGCAACGAGGCTGTCACGGACGCCGCCGCGATCCTCGAGTACTACGTCCAGGACAGTCGGGTCGACGTGATCTGCGCGTTCCTCGAGACGATCCGCCGTCCCGACGTCTTCTTCGCACAATGCGACCTGGCGAGAAGCCTCGGCAAGCCAGTGATCATCTGCAAGTCAGGGCGGACCACCGAGGCGCAAGCGGCAGCCACAGCGCACACCGGAGCACTCGCGGTTCCGGACCGGTTGGTCGACGCGGCCCTGCGCCGTCACGACGTCATTCGCGTGGACACTCTCGAAGAGCTGCTGGAGACCGCCGTCGCGATGCAGTCACCCCGTCGGCCGAAGGGCGGCGGGATGGCGGTGCTGACCGCATCCGGGGGGCAGATCGAGCTGGTCCACGACCACGTGCCGGGCACCGGGCTGTCCATCCCGGCCTTCGCGCCGGAGACCGTTTCCGGGTTGCGCGAGCTCATCGCGGAGTTCCTTCCGGCGACCAACCCGCTCGACTGGTGGGGTACGGCGGACTACGACAACCGGGTTCCCTCGATTGCGACGACCGCGGCGAACGACCCGAGCGTCGACATCCTCGTCCAGGTCGGTGACTTCACGGTCGGGCCCACCGGTGACGAGCCTCGCTCGGCCGGCTCGGTCGCCGCCAGTCGCGTCGCGCATTCCGAGACCGACCGCCTGTGCGTCGTACTCGACGGCGTGGGTGGCGCACCGACGGCGGCCGACACCGAGGGTGCCCTCGCCGAGGGTGTTCTGGTGTTGTCCGGCTTCGACACCGGGTTGCGCGCTCTCGGCCACCTCGTGCGTTACAGCGCACCTTCGCCAGCGGTCGGCGAGCTGCCGCCGGTCGACGTCGCCGGGATCGAGTCCGTGCTGAGCCGGATGGCCTCCGGGCCGAACGGCGGGCCGCTCGCCCTCGAATTGCTGGCAGCGGCCGGTGTCACGGTTGCGCCGCACGAGGTCGCCAAGTCGGCCGAAGAGGCGGACGCGGCATGCGCCCGGTTGAGGTTCCCCTTGGTCGCAAAGATCGCCGACGAAGAGGTTGCGCACAAGACCGAGCACGGCGGCGTCATCCTCGGCATCGACTCCGAGGTCGCGCTCGCCGCGGCGGTCACCGGGCTGCTGGAGCGCGGCGCACGCGGCGTGCTGGTCCAGGAACAGATCTCGGGCGGCACCGAGTTCATCCTCGGGCTGCATGCGGCACCGCCGCTCGGCACCTTCCTGCTGGCGGGGTTCGGCGGGGTCTGGACCGAGCTGGTCGACGACGTTCAGGTCCGCGCCACGCCGCTGCGCACCGGGGATGCCGGCACCATGCTCGCCGCCCTGCGTGGATACGCGCGGCTGACCGGGGCGCGGGGTAGCACCCCTGTCGACCTGGCCGCACTCGAGCGCACGATCGGCGTCCTCGATGCGCTCGCAGCGGTGCTGGGCGACCGCATCACCTCGCTGGACGTCAATCCGTTGATCCTGTCCGCCGACGGTGCGATCGCCGTCGACGCCCTGCTGGTGAAGGTCTAGGCGGCGCGTTGTTGTTTTCACATCGGGGGAAATGTCGGGCTGGCCGTTTCCGCGGCCCGAAACCGTCGAACGGGCAACGTGACCGGTCGCGGTGTACCGCAATTCTTGCGGCGCGAGGTAATGTCCCAACGGCAGATTCTTCGATTGCTCCGGACCAACCCTCACATTGTGTTGATGACTTCGTGACTCGACAAGGATGACGATGGCGAAGCGCGCGGCAAGTACCCGGCCGGTGATGACCCAGGTCGACACCCAGGACCCGGCGGTTGATGTCCTCAAAGCACTTTCGGACCCGATCCGCCTGTGGATCATGTCCCAGATCGTCAGCACGAACGAGCTGGCATGTACGTCGCTCGAGGAGGCCCTGCCGGTCTCGAAGTCGACGATCTCGTACCACATGAAGATCCTGCGCGGCGCCGGTCTGATCAATATTCGTAAGCAGGGCAAGTTTTACCACTACACCGCGCGGACCAAAGAGATCGAAGAATTGATGCCGGGGCTGGTGCCGTGGCTGGTCAAACGGAGCAGCGCCTGAACCACCTTCGCTTAAGGATCGTCACCGGTACAGCTCGACTGCCGGTCGCGCCGCGCTGACGTGGCCGGGTCGGGGATCGCAGGTGGCTGAATGTCGCGCCGGCGCGATCGGCGACCTGGCCGCAACGCCCTCCCGGGTGTCGAATCCCACCGTTGTCGTGTCGGCCGTGGCGCTTGCCACCTTTGTCGCCAGCCTCAGCACGAGCAGCCTGGGGGTCGCCGTACCGGCGGTCTCCCGCCACTTCCACGCGACTGCATTGCAGTCCACCCTGATCGTGGTCATCCCGTCGCTGACCAGCACGACGCTGATGCTGACCCTCGGACGAGTCGGCGACCTGCTGGGCCGGCGATGGTGCTATCTCCTCGGCGTCGGCACCTTCACCGTGTCGAACCTCCTGTTGAGCGTGGCTCCGACCGCGTGGGTGTTCGTGGGCCTCCAGGTCTTCTCCGCGGCCGGCGTCGCGGCGGTCTGGGCGAACAGCGCCGCGATCCTGTTCGATGCCCTTGATCCACTCCGGTTGCATCGAGCCCTGGGCGTCTACGCCTCGGCGATCTCCGTGGGGGACCTGGTCGGACCGACCATCGGAGGAGCCGTCACCCAGGCGATCGGTTGGCACGGAATCTTCTTGTTCGGTGCGCTGGTCGGCGCGGTCTGCCTGGTCTGGGGTTGGCGATCGCTTCCCGACCGGCCGCCGGACTCGAAGAAGTTCCGGTTCGACGTCGTCGGGTCGTTCCTGCTGATCCTCGGCCTCGGCGGGGTCGTGATCAGCTTGCTGATCGCGCAGTCGGGCACCGGCTTCAGCCGCGACATCGTCGGGGGAATCGCAGGGGCAGGCGTCGTACTCGCGTTCTTCGTCATCAACGAGTCCCGCGTGACCACCCCGCTGATCCACATCGACCTGTTCCGCAACCGCCGGCTGTGCCTTGCGATCGTCTCCGGCCTGCTCAACGCGATGGCGCAGTGGGTGCCGGTCCTGTTGATGGTGCTGTTCCTGCAGGCCCTTCGCGGCGATACCGCATTGCGGGCCGGGCTGTCGGTCATGCCATTGCCGGTGTCGGCCGTGACCTTCGCGGTGAGTGCCGGCCTGCTGAGTCGCGTCCTCGAGCCCGCACGATTGGCGATCCTCGGCTCGGCTCTGGGCGCGGTCGGCCTGGCGCTGCTCGGAGCCAGCTTGACCGCGCCTTATCCGGTCTTCGCTGCAAGCCTGGTCGTCGTCGGTGCCGGCGCGGGCATCTTCACGCCGGCGAACGCGAACGCAGCGATGAGCTCCGCCCCGAGCGCAAGTGCCGGCCTGGTCAACGGGGCCCGGCTGACCATCCAGAACGTCGGTTGGGTGGCCAGTACGGCGCTGGCGCTCACCCTGATCACCGCTCCGCTCCCGGCCCATTTGCGGCATCAGTTCTTCACCGGAACGGCGGCCAGGGTGTCGCCGCGTTCCGTGAGCGGCCTGCTTCGGGGGTACCACCACTCGCTTGACGTGCTGGTTGCCTGCGCGGTGCTCGCCTCACTCGCCGCGGTGCTGTCCTACCGTGCCGACGTACGGGTCCGCCGGGTGGTCGGCACTCCGGATCATTAGGAGGTCGGATCCGATTCTCGGCCCGTGTCAACCTCAGCGCGGATTGGGGCGTTGTCAGGACATGACTCACATGCGAACGGTGTCGCGAGTGCTTGCCGCCGCGGCCACGGCCGTCCTTGTTCCCTGCCTCGCCGCGGCGTTGCCCGCGGCCTCGGCCGCGAATGCCGCCGCGGGCACGACCCCGACCGCGCACACGGGAATCGCTCCGGTCGCGGGCGGGGCCCGCTACCTGGCGTACGTGCGAGGCACGACGACCCACAAGTCTTACGTTCCCGGTGACGAGACCACGGGCACCCTGCACGTGCTCACCGCGACCGGGAAGCGGCTGGACCTCGGCCCGATCATGCCCCGGCCCGGGTTCTCGCTGGTCGACGCGACGCTGATCGAGACCAGCTTCTCCGGCCCCACGGAGAACCTGAAGTGGTGGGACCTCGCGAAGGGGACCCACGGCAGCGCGACGGGCGCCGCGTCCGAGTGGGCCGTCGGCGCCGCGCCGGACGGCTGGTTGCTGACCACCAAGGTCGGCGGGGGTCACGTCATCTACCAGCATTTCGGCGGGAAGAGAACCGACCTGGGTAGGCCCTTGCCGGCCGGTGTCGGCTACTCGGCGGTGACCGGTGCGTCCGGTTTCGTCGCGTACGGCGACAACGACGAGAACGGCAATGGCGAGATCGTCTTCGCACCGTGGGCGCATCCGACCAAGCACACCGTCCTGCAGAAGCCGAAGGGCCAGGAGAACTCCTGCAGCGCGGTCGACGTTCACTGGGCGGCGTGCGGCCTGTCCGACCTGACGCACTCCCCCCTGGCGCTGATCCGCGTGAGCGACGGCAAGCAGGTACGGACCACGAACCGGTGCCGCTTCGAGTTTCCGGCGCTGTTCGGCAATCACGCCGCCTGGGTGAACCCCGGCTCCAAGGGCTGCCCGCGTGGGACCGTCGAGATGCTCGACAGCCATGGGCACCTGACCGTCTCGACCCGGCACGGCTACAACTGGTACTTCCGCGTCGGCGCCCTCGGCCGGTTCGTGACCACCAACAAGGCGCAGACCGAGCTGCTCGGCCTCAGGACCGCCAACGGCACCCCGAAGGTCCTCGCTCGGGCCTAGGCCGGCGAGGAGAGGTGGGTCACGGGCTGTGACCCATCCGCTCCATCAGGCGAGCCCGCGTGATCCCGAGGCTGGCGAGCAGCTCCTCGTCGCGGTCCGTGTCGATGGGGTCCGGGAGCTGATCCTCGAAACCGGCGATGACGTCGGACATGCCGGCGCGCTGCAGTATCGCCAGTGCCTCTGCTTTGGGAATGATCATTCGCGATCCCGTCCGTCCAGCACCACCGTAGTCGGCGTGCCGCGGCCGTAAGCAGCCAGCCCAGGTGGCGGGCGCCGCGTCAGAGGTCCAGGACCACGTCGTCGCGCGGCCGGGAGCAGCAGAGCAGCGCGCTGCCCTCGGCGGGCGGTTCGATCGGGTCGGGGCTGTAGTCGACGGCACCCGCGATCAGCGTGGTCTCGCAGGTGTGGCAGACGCCGGTACGGCACGACCAGCGCACCGGCACATCGCACGCTTCGGGCGAGCTCGAGCAGGCTGCCGTAGTCCGGACTCCAGCGGATGGACAAGTCGCTGCGCGCGAACCCGATCGTGGGCCCGTCGCCGGCCGGCCCGGACGGAGCGTGCGGCGCTCGGGGCGGGGTTGCCTCGACGCCGGGTGTGATCGATGGCGCCGGTCCGAACGGCTCGGTGTGGATCCGCGCAGCGTCGATTCCCAGAGCGGCCAGACCGGCGCTGATGTCGGCCATGAACGGCGGTGGGCCGCACAGGTACACCATCGCGTCGCGCGGCGGATCGAGCTCGCCGATCAGGGTGGGTGTCAGCTGCCCCGCGGTGTCGAAGTCGCGGCCCGGACGGTCGTCGGGACCGGGATCGCTATAGCAGATCTGGCTGCGGGTGTGCGGCAGCGAGGCGAGCAGCGTCCGCGCCTCGGCGGCGAACGGATGCTCCCGTCGGTTGCGCGCGCCGTACAGCCACCAGATCTCGCGCCCAGACTTCGCTTCGGCGAGAGCGTGCAGCATCGCGAGGACAGGAGTGGCGCCGACGCCTGCACTGATCAACAGCACCGGCGCGGGTGTCTGGTCGAGGATGAAGGTGCCTCTCGGCGCGCCGATGTCGATCTCCTCGCCCAGCTCGCACCCGGTCGTCAGGTAGCCGCTGACGGCGCCGTGCGCCTCCCGCTTGACCCCGATCCGGTAGTAGCCCGCTTCCGGCGAACTGCACAACGAGTAGTTGCGCAGCAATGCCCGCTGCCCGTCCGCTGGATGGATGCGAACGGTGAGGTATTGACCCGGGCGCGCCGCGGGCAGCTGCGTGCCGTGGGGACTATCGAGGCGGATCGCCGTGACGGAGTCGCTCTGCCTCTCGATGGCGGCCACGGCCAGCCGGCGAAACCCGGTCCATGCCGGTGGGGGGCTGGCGGTCGTCAGGCCGGCGTTGCCCGCTCCCGGAGCCTGCTCGAGCAACGCTCGGAACGACTCCTGCCAGCCCGGGCTGAGCGCCGGCACTCGCAGCGCACGCAGCAGCTGCTGCCGTGGGTGCTGGGGCAGGTAGAGCAGCGCGTCGACCTCGGCGACCGTGATCTGCTCCGGCCCGGAGCCGATCTTCACGATCTCGTCGCCTGCCTCTACGTCGCCCTCGGTCAGCACCCGGAAGTAGAAGCCCGGCCGGTGGTGAGAGACGAGCAGGGCCGGCATCCGCGGCTCATTCATCCGGATGCCGACGCGGTAGCAGGTCACCCGCGGTTGCGTGACCTCGAACAAGGCGCTGCCGATCTGGTACTGGTCACCTATGCAGACGACATCGTCGCCAAGACCGTCGACGGTGAAGTTCTCGCCGAACTGGCCATAGGTGAAGTCGTCCCGCGCGAGCTCGCGCTCCCAGTACCGGTACGAGTCGATCTGGTACACGAAGACCGCACGCTGCTCGCCACCGTGCCCGGCCAGGTCGCCCTGTCCGTCACCGTCGACGTTCAGCCTGCGCACGGTTCGCGCGCCGGTCACCGGCTCCTTGAAGATTCCGGTGTAGACGGTCTTGCCCTGCCAGGCCACGTCACGCGGCAGCCCGACGTTGACGGACAGCAAGGTACCGACCGGAACCTCCTGACCGCCTATCCCGCAGTGACCGAGCTAGCTCTTGACCTTGACGTGGTGCTTCACCGTCGTGACCACGCCGCTGCTGTCGGTGATCGTCAGCGTCACCGTGAACTTGCCGGAGTGCGAGAACGCGTGATGAACCGACTTGCCGCTCGCGGTGTGGCCATCGCCGAAGTTCCAGTGGTAGCGCTTGATCGTGGCACCGGTGTTCGGGGTGGTCGTGCCGGCGGCGCTGAACGAGCCCTTGTGATGGGTCTTCAGCTTCGCCGAACCCTTGTAGTGCACCGATGCCTTCTCGCCGACCGTGATCGTCACCTTCTTGATCACGATCTGGTACAGGCTGTCGGTAACGGTGAGCGTCGTCGTGTACTTGCCAGCCGCGGTGTAGGTGTGGCTGACCGACGTACCGGTGGACGTGTGGCCGTCACCGAAGTTCCAGGCGTAGCTGGAGCTGGACAGGGTCGCGGTCACTCCCGACAGCTCCGTGCCCTGCGCGGTGAACGTTGCCGCGGTGTGCAGCTTCGGGTGCGCTGGGGAGGTCATGGTGACGGTCGGCGCCGTCGAGGTGAACAGCCGCAGGCCGCCCTTCGGCGTACCGAGCCCGCTCGGCCCGTCGTAGCCGGTTGCGGTGTTGCACTCGGTGCTGTCGACGCTTTCATTGACGTCGGCGGTCGTGTGTGGCCAGCTGCAGTCGATCAGCCCGACCGGGTCACCCGAGTCGGTGTAGAACAACGCGTTCGGGTTGTGAGTGCCGGCCTCCGCGAACAGGTTGGTGCCGCAGGTCGACACGCTGACCTCGTCGCAGTACGAGTTGCCGGTCTGGGTCACGGTTCCGAGCAGCGACGTCGTGATGGTCGCGGGAACGATGTCCTTCAGCCCGCTCGGCGAGAGCTGCGCGTTCGTGTAGAGGGTCGTTGCCGGGTACGCCGCACCGCCGGAGCCGCCCGCGAGGGCGAACATCGCCGCGGTGACCGGGGAGGCCAGCGACGTGCCGCCGATCGGGAACCACGGCGGGCCGAAGTCGGACGGCGCGTCGGAGTCCACGATGTCGAAGCCGGTCTCGGGGTCGGCGATCGCGGCAACGTCCGCGGACAGGCGGTGCGAACCGCAGCCGGCCGCGGAGAAGCCCGGGTAGTGCGACTGCGCCGCCAGCGCCGTGAACTGCGTGCTGCAACCACCACCGGTCGCACCGCCGTCACCCGGGTCGAGCTCCGTTCCGTTGTTGTTCCACACCGTCTCTGCGGTTCGAGCGCCGGTGCTGGTGTTGATGTCCAGGCTGGTGCCGCCGACGGCGACCACGTCAGGGTCCGTTGCGGGGAACGACGCGGCGTTCTGTGAACCGTCCTCATTGCTGTCGAAGGCGAAGTCCCAACCGAACCAGCCGTCGTCTCCGGTCGAGGCGGTGATCACGACGCCGGGGTGGTTGAAACCGGCCAGCGTGGACTTCGTCGCGCCGCCCTCGGGCCGGCCGAAGGAGTTGCTGATCTCGGTCGCGCCGAGCCGCACCGCGGTGTTCTCGGCGGTCGCGAGATCGCTGTCGCTCGGGCCGTTCGCCTCGACGAGCAGGACCCGGCAGGTGTGGCAGACGCCGCGGACCGCCTCCACGTCGAGCGAGATCTCGACCGAGGTTTCCTGGTCGTTCTTGCTCGGCAGGGGAGATGCTTTCCCGCTCTCGTTGACCACCCGGAACGAGCTGGAGGTCTCGGCGGGGAACCCGTAACACGCGTCGAAGCTGTTGAGATCGGTCTTGACGTCGGGGTCGTTGTACCAGTCGACGATGCCCACCACTTGGTTCGAGCTGCTCGTGCTCGCATTGAACCCGTAGGCCGCGGCAATGTCGGCGGGTGTGTAGCCGAGGCCGCTCGGCCCGAAGCCGACCGAGTTGCTCCCCGTGCAAGCCGCGCCGGAGGCGTTGGAACGAGCACTGTTGTGCACCGTCACCGCGTGAGCGCCCGGTGCGCTCTTGGCGGCAGGAACCTGAGCGATCGCGTAGCACTGCATCGTGTGCGGGCCGGTCTGCCCCGGGCACACCCGCACGTCCTTGACGTAGCGGGTGCTCGTCGACGCCGTGTCGCGCGAGGGCGACGCATTGGCGGCGACAGTGGTGAGCACGCCGACGGCGAGCACCGCGGCGCCGAAGATCGTTGCGGTCCGCCGCCACGCAGCATGGGTCCCCGTCATGAGTCGCCATCCCTCCCCGAATCGATTCGGCGCCGACAGTATGACCCGCCGGCCCCGCTTCCGGCATCCGGCTGCTCTTCCTCGACGGTCAGCCCGCAGGTGCGCCCCAGCCGCCGGCCGCGACCAGCGGCCGATCGGGGCGGCCGCCCGAAATAGGGCGATCTCCAGCTATTTGCTGCCAGGCGCCCGATCTAGGTCGTGCGAACACCAGATGAACGTGGGCGCATCGCTTAACGGCCACGGGCCGGATGCACTATCACCGCTTAGTGATGTTGATCGCGAGGGCCCGTGCTTCGCGCTCCGCACGTCGCCTCCTCGTGATCGGGCTCACGATGGCGCTCTGCGCGCTCAGCGACGTGACCGGGGCGTTAACGGCGAATGCAACTCCCCAGTACGGCGTCTGGTCGGGCTCGTCCGGGCCCGGCACGGTCACGATCAACGACGGCACCAGCGGCCCGCCTTCGTTCCAGTACGACGACGAGTCAGCCGGCTTCAGCCCGGTCAGCTGGACGTTCTCGACCACCGAGCAGCAGGCGGCGACGGGCGGCAACGGACTCACCGTCGATGTCCCATGGCAGTACACCGGGCTGCACGCGTGGTTCGAGGTCACGGTGGACCTCAACGCCTTCATCACGACGCCGAGCGGAACGACCACCACCCAGCTGGTCAATGCCGGACCGACGAGCTGCTGCACCGCACCCTCGAACGGGTTCAGCTATCAGGGCACGTACTCCTTCACCGGCTTGCAGCAGGGCGACGTCTACGGCTTCACCTTCGGCGGCTCGAACTTCGACTCCAACAACTTCCTGCGCGGCACGCTGCAGCTGTACCCGAACTCCTCACCGGTGATCTCGCCACCCACCGGCAACACGTCGTGGCAGAACGCCACCGCGCTCAAAGCAAACGACTCGGTCAGCACGGATGCGATCGACGCGCCCGGCGAAGACCGCTGGTACGACTTTCCGGTCCAACCGGACAGCCAGGTCACGGTGAACGTGAGCGGCCTGACCAGCGATACCGACGTCGCGGTCTTTTCCGACATCGGCCAGGCCTTCCAACAGGACCTGGACACCTTCGGCTCGGGCACCGCGGACACCTCACAGCTCACCGAGCTCGCGGCCCAACAACCGTCGTCTACCGCCGCGCCCGCGGATTTCGCGCCTTCGGCCTTCACTCCGTCCGCATTCACCCCATCAGCGTTCACGCCGAGTGCCTTCACGCCGTCCGCGTTCACACCCAGCGCGTTCACCCCATCCGCGTTCACGCCGAGTGCCTTCACGCCGTCCGCGTTCACACCCAGCGCGTTCACGCCATCGGCGTTCACGCCTTCTGCGTTCACGCCCAGCGCCTTCACCCCGAGCGCCTTTACTGCGGCGTACTCGAGTGCACAGGTCCGCTCGCTGCTCGCGGTGTCGTCCCAACCCGGCGCGGCCCCGAAGTCCGTGACCGTCAACACGTGGAATGCGACCGGCAACTTCTATGTCCGCGTGACCGGCGAGAACGGTGCGTACTCGACGACGCCGTTCACGCTGACCGTCACAACGACCGGGGGCCCGTGCAACAACATCAGCCTGAACTCCTACAGCGGTGACTCGACGATCAGCGCATCGCCCGGCGACAACTACCAGACCGTCATCCTCACCGACTCGAGCCGGCTCGGCTCGCCGGACCTGACGACGGCGCTCACGAACCTGGCCGCCACCACGAACGGCGTGGTCGTCGATCTGGCCGACAGCCAGAAGGTTCAGGACCTCCAGACGCAGGCCGACCTGTACTCATCCTGTCCGTATGCGAGCAATCTGGTGGCGAACGCGATCCGCGACATCATCACCAGCTACCGAGCGGGTGGATCGCTGAAGTACGTCGTGCTCGTCGGCGGTGACCGGGTCATCCCGTACTTCCGCTATGCCGACGACGCCGGGCTGGCGCCGGAAAGCGACTACGTCCCCCCGCTGTCGAGCACCTCGAGGACCGGCGCCGCGCTGGAGTCCAACGACTACCTCACCGACGACCCGTACGGCGCGAGCACGATCCTCGACACCCAGAACCTCCAGATCCCGATTCCCGACCTGGCCGTCGGCCGGCTGGTGGAGACCGCGCCGGAGATCACCGGGCAGATCAACGACTACCTCGCCGACAACGGCAGCCTGCCGGCCCCGGCCTCGTCGCTGGTGACCGGCTACGACTTCCTGCAACCGGTTGCCGACCAGGTCGAGTCGCAGTTCGAGGCCGGCATGGGCCCGGGCACTCAGCACGACCAGCTGATCACCAACCAGGGCGTGCCGCCGAGCCAGACGACGACTGCCTCCGGTCCCGATCGCAACCACTCGTGGACGGCGACCGATCTCAGCAACGCGTTGTTCGGCTCCCACCACGATCTGGTCTTCCTCGGCGGGCACTTCAGCGCCAACAACACGCTGGCGGCCGACTACACGACCACGCTGGTCACGACGGACATGCAAGCAGCGGTCCAGGCAAATCCCAACCTGTTCAAGAACACGTTGGTGATCAGTGCCGGCTGCCACGCCGGCTACAACATCCAGGACCAGGACGGCGTGCCCGGCGTCACGCTCGGCCTCGACTGGCCCGAAGAGTTCGGCTCGGCCGGAGCCACGCTCATCTCCGGCACCGGGTATCAGTACGGCGACACCGACTTCGTCGCCTACAGCGACAAGCTCTACACCGACGTCGCCCAGCAGCTGCACGCCGGCACCGGCCGGCTCGCGATCGGGCAGGTCCTGGAGGCGGCGAAGCAGCAGTACCTGCAGCAGGTTCCTCAGATGTCGGGGATGGACACCAAGGCGTTGCTCGAGACGACGCTTTACGGGTTGCCGATGCTCGGCATCGACATGCCTGCGGGCCGGGCGTCGACCACACCGCCCGGCAACGGCAGCGTCACCCCGACGCCGGTCACCCAGGATCCCGGCGCGACCCTCGGTCTCGAGGAGCAGGACTTCTCCACCGACCCCGAGCTGCAGACCCACAACGAGGCGATCACCGACACCAACGGCAACCCGACCGGGCAGCAGTTCACCTGGCTCTCGGGGCCGCAGGGCGTGACCACGCAGCCCGGCCAGCCCGCGCTGCCCTTGCAGACCGCCGACGTGACCTCGACCGACGGCACGGTGCTTCGAGGCGTCGGCTTCTGGGGCGGCAGCTACACCGACACGGGCGGCACCATTCCGCTGGTGGGCGCTCCCGCCACCGAGACCAGCCAGGTGCACGTCCCGTTCGAGTCACCGGTGTTCTTCCCCCAGACGCTGGCGACGCCGAACTATTACGGCGCGCTTGCCGGATCGGGCGGTACCTCGCTGCAGATCACGCCGGCCCAGTTGCAAGCGGACGGCGCGACCACCGATGTCCTGCGGGCCTATCAGCACGTCTCGCTGCACCTGTTCTACAGCGGCAACACCCAGAAGTACGGCGACAACGTGCCGGCGCTCTCGGCAGCGCCGACGATCAGCGAAGTGTCATCCCAGGTCAACGGCGACGGCAGCATCTCCGTGTCCGCACACGTCGCCGGCGACCCCTCCGCCGGCGTGCACGAGGTCTGGGTGACCTACACCGGACAGAGCGCGGGGGATCCCGACTACGGCTCGTGGCACTCTGTCGACCTGACCCAGAACGGGAGCGACTCGACGCTCTGGACCGGCACCATCAACCCGGCGGATCCGACCCAGGCGGCCGACCTGCGTTTCATGGTGCAGGCGGTCAACGGGGTCGGCGTCGTGGCGCTCGACAACAACGGCGGCTCGCTCTATGCGCCCGGCACGATGCCGGGGTTCTCATCGGCGACCTCCACTGCCACGACACTCGCATTGAACCTCCCGACAACCACCGGCACGTACGGCGGGACGGCGGCGCTGTCCGCCGTACTCACGGATGCCCAGGGAACGCCCCTGAAGGGGCAGCAGGTGATCTTCAGCCTCGGCGCCGTGAACGTGTCGGCATCGACCGATGCAACCGGTACCGCTCAGGCGAGCATTCCGTTGCTCGCAGTCCCCGGCCAGTACGCCGTGTCGGCGAGCTTCTCGGGGGACAGCGGTGACCTGCCGTCGTCGGCGGCCGCCCAGACGTACACGATCCAGCCGCCGCCAACGAACCTGACGATCAGTCCCTCTGACGGCACCGATCCGAGTGTCGTCGACGGTACCGACACCGGCGTGTCCGCGACGCTCACCAGCAACGGGCAGCCGCTCGCGGGCGAGCCGATCTCCTTCCTCGTCACCGACAGCCAGGGCAACGCCGTGAGCAGCACGGTGCGCACCACGGACGGAAACGGCACCGCGCACATGGGCGCACTCAAGGTGGCGCCCGGCAACAACACGGTCACGGCAAGCTTCGACGAGAGCGGCGTCCAGGTTGGCGGCGCGGTCGTCGACGCGTCCGAACCCGGCTATCAAGGGTCGACGGCAACCACGCATGTGCACGGCATCGAGCCCACCCAGACCCAGCTCACCGCGAGTACCACCACGCCGACCTACGGCTCGCCGGTGACGCTGACAGCAACCGTCGCACTGGCAGGCGGAAACGGCACCGTCACGTTCGCGGTGGGTGGCACGACCATCAGCGGCTGCGGGCAGGAGTCCCTGACCCCTGGCAGCAGCGGCGACACGGCGACGTGCACGATCCCGGCATGGAACGCCGGCTCATACCAAGCCGTGGCGAGCTACTCAGGCGCCACTGACTATCAGTCCAGCATGAGCCAACCGCTGTCCGTCACCATGAGCCAGGCCTCGACGTCGACGACGTTGACCGCACCCGCATCGTCGACCTGGGGCGGGACGATCCAGCTGTCAGCGACCGTGACGCCCTCGCCGAGCTCATCGAACCCGTCCGCGGCAAATCCGACAGGGACGGTCACGTTCTACGACGGCAACGTCCCGGTCGGCTCACCGGTGCCGGTCGCGGTCAACGGGAATGCGACGCTCACCCTGCCCAAGGGCGGCGTGATTCCCGCTGCAGGGACACACAACTGGCTGGCCGTGTACTCCGGAGACACCAACTACGTCGGTTCGCAGCACGGCGCATCGACCGTGATCAGTCAAGCGGCGACCCAGACCACGCTGGCTACGCCGCCGGGTGTGTTCGGGCAGCCGGTCACCGTCACCGC